>Ga0066798_10000218_pt1 | contig 31902 bp, 30 predicted proteins | sample PersoiDNA2013203_FD_70961 | JGI IMG/M metagenome (GOLD analysis project Ga0066798, IMG submission 70961) | Permafrost soil microbial communities from the Arctic, to analyse light accelerated degradation of dissolved organic matter (DOM) -... | ecosystem: Environmental > Terrestrial > Soil >... | reverse complement strand
CGTTGAGATCACGCATTCGGTAAAGCTATTTGAGCACATCGTGATGTCGTCGTTTTTTGTGCACCTCAAATGCCATCTGATTGACGCTATCGTCAAATGACGAACAAATACAACCTGACCGATCAAGGTGAACCTGGTTGTTTCAGGCAATATCTTTGTTCGATCGCATTGAAATATCGCTAAATGTTTTAAAATAGCAACAATAAGAATATTTTCTATATAAAGCCAATTTTTTAACTGGCATCAACCTAAGTACCCTATATGGCAGACGATCAATATTTTTTGGTAGTGGACGACTTCTCCACAATGAGGCGTATCGTTACCGGCTTGCTCAAGGAGCTTGAATTCACCAAAATGGCAGAAGCGGAAGATGGCTCTGCTGCAATGAAGGTACTCGAAACTGGTGCTGCGCCCATTACCTTTGTGCTCACAGACTGGAATATGCCAGTCATGGATGGATTGGCGCTATTGAAAAAAATTCGCGCTACACCTGCGTTGAGCCATTTGCCAGTGCTGATGATCACAGCCGAGGCAAAGAAGGAAAACATTGTCGAAGCGGCGCAAGCTGGTGCAGATGGCTACATCGTGAAACCGTTTAATGCTGCGACATTAAAGGAAAAGATCGAAAAAATCCTGGCGCGCAGGGCAAATATGGCGAGTTAAGACGTTGCGGCAACGTCGCTGTAGTTATCGCATGAAATGTCGATAGTGATTCCTCAGTACTGCCAACCCCTGATATTTCTACCCATTAGCAGCACGCAATGTTCCGTGTGCTGCAACTATCCTTCCCACCTCTTGATGCGCTACCAGGTCGTCTGAGCTAGTTTTTCCACGACGGGTGGTTTGCCACAATGTCATCGCCATTTGTCTTACCCGTTTACTGCTAAAGACATCCGTGAGCCCGGTTGTCTCTGCTCTCATTGAGCATCCCCCTGAATCGTCAGATCAAATCAGCTTAACTGTGTGACATCCTGCATGGCGATCAACGGCGAGTCATACTCCCGTAAAAATCACCACCTACACTACAGATATTGCGCAATTTCGCATTGCACCTACCGGAGCCGGCGGTCGGGAAATATACCGGCACCAAATACCCATACCCGTGCGTTTCAACCAATCCGCGGCGTTTCTTGTACCGTCTGACATGCTTGCTCAGACGCTAAGCCTAGTGTCGTTTCTCCTTAGGCTTCCTCAAATCTGTTTTCCGGATATCGTAGATCGAAATGCTTAGTTAGTTTTGATCGCATGTTTGATTACGATCTCTCCCATGGCGACAGTTGGTCGCATCGAGTTTGTGGGGGAATGACAGCATGCCTGATGTGGTAGAGCATTTGGGTCTGGGCGCACCGCTAGCACCATCGGTGCCGTCACGGACTGTCAAGCAATTGATCTGGCAAGGTGCCGGGCAGGCACGCCTGTATGCATGGCTATCGTGGTTGCTGCCCTTGATACTGGTGCTGGCATGGGAAGCCTTTGCCAATTTGCAAATGTTGTCGCCACAAGTCTTGCCAGCACCCAGCAAAGTGTTGCGTACCGCGTGGGAGCTGGTCCAGCAGGGGCGCTTGCTCAGTGACCTCGGCGCCAGTTTGCTGCGTGCCATGGCCGGCTTTGCTATTGGCGGCAGCATTGGTTTTGTCCTTGGCACACTGGTAGGTTTCTCCAGGCTGGCGGAGGCACTGCTTGATCGCAGCGTACAAATGGTGCGCGCAGTCCCTTTTCTGGCCGCTTTACCGCTGGTGATCGTCTGGTTTGGCGTCGATGAGGGCGGCAAAATATTTCTGGTGTCGCTAGGAGTCTCATTTCCTATTTATATCAATACCGTACTGGGTATTCGTCAAGTTGATCCCAAGCTGGTGGAGTTGGGGCGTGTCACGGGTTTGTCCACAATGCTGTTGATTCGGCGCATTATTTTGCCGGGCGCATTGCCATCGATACTTGCCGGAGTGCGCTACGCGCTGGCAGTGGCATGGCTGGCACTGGTGATTGCCGAAACGATTGCCACCAACGTTGGTGTCGGTGCGCTGGCCATGGACGCGCGCGAATTTCTTCGTACCGATGTCATCGTGTTGACGATGGTGATTTACGCCGGTATCGGTGTGGTCTCCGATGGTATCGCCCGTTGGCTGGAGCGGCGCCTGCTGACCTGGCATCCAAACTATACAAAAAGGAGCACCTGATGGCGATCACCTCAGCTAGTGCCGAGCACAATGATCAAGCCGTCGGCGTACGTGGTTTGCGCCGTCGCTATGGCGAGCGCACCGTCATCAATGGCCTGGATTTGCACATTGCACGCGGCGAATTTGTCGCCTTGCTCGGTGAGAGCGGTTGCGGCAAGACGACCTTGTTGCGTGCGCTGGCTGGTCTGGATCGTATCGATGGCGGCAGTATCGAGGTGGCTGGCAAGGTCGCAGTGGTGTTTCAAGAACATCGTCTGATTCCGTGGGATTGCCTGTGGCGCAACGTCACGCTGGGTATCGAAGACGCGGCGGGCAAGCCGCTTGCCAAGGCCGCGCTGGAAGAGGTCGGATTGGGGGATCGTCTTGATGACTGGCCGCGCAATTTGTCCGGAGGCCAGGCCCAGCGCGTTGCACTGGCGCGCGCCCTGGTGCGCGAGCCGCGTCTATTGCTGCTGGACGAACCATTTGCCGCGCTTGATGCTTTGACGCGGATTCGCATGCATACCCTTGTGCGGCAGTTGGTCGCGCGGCATCGCCCGGGCGTACTGCTGGTAACCCATGATGTCGACGAAGCGATTGCCTTGGCGGACCGTATCCTGGTCATGCGTGCAGGCGCGATCGCCAGCACCTATACCGTCTCCCATGATGCTGGTGCCAACCGCTTGCACGCCGAGGCGCAAGCCTTGCGCGAGCGCCTGCTGACAGAACTGGGCGTGCCACTTGCGGCTTGAGCGTCGTCATTTATCCACCTTCCTGGAATCCTATGAATTACCAAGATCTACGCTTTTTCATTGAGCGGCGCCGCTTGCTGCGTACCGCTTATGCTGCTGCTGCCGGTTCGGCATTGGGGATAAGTGGCCTGGCCTCAGCTGCCACAACCGCATCGCGTAATACCGATACGGTGCGACTTGCCTGGGGGCGTGGTGGTTTGCCCGGCATCGCGCGTACCAGAGGTGTGCTGGAAAAAAACTTGGCTGTGCAGGGCATCAAGGTGCAATGGGTCGGCCCGTTTCCCAATCATGCGCCGTCGATGCAAGCGGTCACCGGCGGAAGCGCCGATTTCGCCTTTGGCGGCAGCACCACGCCGGCATTAGCGGCGATGATTGCCGGCTCGCCGTTGGTGTTCACCCAATTCGCTGTGGTTGAGCCACGTAGTACAGCGATTATCGCCAAGGACGGTTCCGGCATCGACAGGGTCACCGATCTGGTAGGCAAGTCGGTGGCAGTCAATCGCTCCGGGCTTGGTGAGTTCCTGCTGGTCGCCGCGCTGGAAAAACATGGTATCGAGCGCAGCAAGGTCAAATTTGTCTATCTCAATCCACCCGATGCTGGTCCGGCGTTTTCTCAGGGCAAAGTGGATGCGTGGTCGATGTGGAGTCCGGCGGTCGATATCGCGCGCGTCGAATACAAGGCGCATGACGTGTTCTTCGAAGATCGCGATCTGGATTTTCTGATTGATTTCAATTCCTACGTGACGCACAAACGCTTCTCGGAAGAAAATCTCGACATCGTGCGTGCCGTCAATGCGGCTTATCGGGCCGAGGGATTGTGGATCAGCAGCAATACCAAGGAAGCGGAAACACTGGTGCAAAAAGATGCCGGCTATGCCGATGCGGTGCGCGACGCGCAAATCAAGTACCAGCGTCGCTGGCAATTCCACGGCGTCGACGACAGCAAGTTCATCGCCACATTTCAGCAAGCGGCAGACTGGTTGTCGACGCGCAAGATACTGCCGCAGAAAGTCCGGGTCAGTGATTATCTAGCCAAGGTTTGATCTGGTGTTTGCATCGACAGCATTGCCATTCTCGCCATTATATTTTTCTCAGGAGGCTGTTTTATGAGTGTCAACTTCATTGGCATGATCACCACCAACAAGAATTCGGAAATCCACTTGCCATCGGGGCCTGCAATTGATCATGACTACTTGCGCCGCTTTGCCCAGGCGCATGAAACGGCCGGATTTGACCGCGTGTTAGTGCCTTATCATTCCACCGGTCCGGATGCCATGCTGACGATTGCGCAAACGGCTGTCGCCACTGAACGCATCAATCTAATGCTGGCGCATCGTCCCGGTTTCGTCGCACCGACCCTGGCAGCACGCCAACTAGCCACGCTCGATCAATACAGCAAGGGACGACTTGGCATACATATCATTTCAGGTGGTTCTGATAGCGAGCAACGCCGCGATGGCGACTATCTCAATCACGATGAACGCTATGCACGAACGGATGAGTATCTGGAGATATTGAGGCGGGTCTGGACCGAGCAGAAACCGTTTGACCACGACGGCAAGTACTACCGTTTCGAACAAGCCTATTCGGAAGTCAAACCAGTCCAGCAGCCGCACATCCCGATTTTCTTCGGCGGCGCCTCTGCTGCGGCATTGACGGTGGCAGGGCGGCATGCCGATATTTACGCTTTGTGGGGAGAATCGCTCGACCAGGTGCGTGAACTGACCACAAGCGTGCGCGCCGAGGCAGCGCGGCATGGCCGCCATGTTGAGTTTTCGGTCTCGTTCCGGCCGATTCTGGCCGAAACCGAAGGCGCTGCTTGGGATCGGGCAGAAAATATTCTCGCGCAAACCAGGCAATTGCGCGCGGCGCAAGGCTACAGCGCCACCGGCGGCGGCAGTGGCCCGCAGCAAAGCGAAGGCGCCCGGCGGCTGCTGGCGGCAGCAGCCAAAGGTACACGGGTTGACAAAAGGCTATGGACCGCAATTGCGCAAGAAACTGGCGCTCGCTATAACGCCACTGCCTTGGTGGGTACGCCCGAGCAGGTCGCCGATGCATTGCTGGATTACTACGACCTGGGCGTGACCAACTTCTTGATTCGCGGTTTCGATCCGCTCGACGATGCCTTGGATTACGGTCGCGAACTATTGCCGCGCACGCGCGCGTTGGTGGCGCACCGACGCCAGCAGCAAGCGGCGTAGCATGATGGAGCGCGTTGAGTAAATCAGCACGAGATGCGTTCCGCTACTGTTGGAAACCAGGTGGCATAAGCACGGCTTGCACGCAAATAGGGTGGCCGTTATGCTGACATGGTGGAGCGTTTTACGCTCTGAATAAAAACCAACAGGAGATTGTTCATGCAACAGACAAGCAGCATCAAGCGCGTCGCCGTCGTTGGCACTGGTGTCATCGGTGCCAGCTGGGCCGCTTATTTTTTGGCGCAAGGCCTGGAGGTGAGCGCTACCGACCCGATGCCGGGTGCGCAAGCAGCACTGGGTGTGGCAATCGATCAGCACTGGCCGAGTCTGGTGTCGTTCGGGCTCAAGCCTGGTGCTTCCAAGGATAAGCTGATATTTAGCCGCGATTTGGAGCAAGCCCTGGTCGGGGTAGATTTCGTTCAAGAAAACGGTCCCGAACGCGAAGATCTAAAAATCGACCTGTTCCGCCGTATGGATGCCGCGCTGCCGGCCCATGTTATTCTGGCATCCAGCTCATCAGGCTTGTTGATGAGCAAAGTACAGGCAGCCTGCCGCTTTCCTCAACGTGTCGTATTAGGCCATCCATTCAACCCGCCACATTTGATTCCGCTGGTCGAAGTCATTGGGGGCGAGCAGACCTCAGACGCAGCAGTGGCTCAGGCCATGGCGTTCTATACCGCAATTGGCAAGAAACCGATCCATCCGCTGAAAGAGGTCAAAGGCCATATCGCCAATCGACTACAGGCAGCCTTGTGGCGCGAAGCTTTCCATCTGGTCGAGCAAGGGGTAGCGACGACTGCCGACATAGATACCGCGATTGCCTATGGCCCGGGTTTGCGCTGGGCCTTGATGGGGCCATTCCTGAATCTGCACTTGTCGGGAGGCGTTGGCGGCATTGCACATTTCCTCGATCATCTGGGGCCGCCGGTGGAAAGCTGGTGGGCTGATCTGGGTGCGCCCGTTCTAAGTGAGGCGCTCAAGGAAAAAATCAGCAACGGTGTCGACGCACAAATGCAGGGAAAAACACCATCTGCATTGGGCGCCGAGCGTGATCAATTGCTAGTCGCAATGATTGCCGCCAAGGCGCACAACAAAATCATTCCATAGACCATTGGTGCCTAGGCGCCAATCATCCGGGCGAGCTACGGCTGCGCAACATCGCTGCCGCTAACGTCAGTATCGCGATCATGATAATGATCGGATAACCCCTGCAGCAATGATGGCCAGCAGTCGCTTAAACGACCTGCATAGATAAATAATTAATTTCGTACTTATCACATAAAAATTCGGATCATATTCTTACTTTGCTGATGTTGATGCGAGTGGAAGTCTGGAAAGATAGTGGTATGAAAATTATTTGCTATGTTTTTGGTTGTTGTACGGTGCCATGATTGATAAATACGCGGTGCAGGTATGGCTTCAATACGAGGTCATTATCTGGCTAATGTTTGGAATTTCATTGCTAGGCATTGGTGCGCGTGGCGTTCGATCATGCTTTTCGCCACGAGAAAAAATGCGACGCGCATTGCGTAATGGTGAGTTTTACGTGTATTACCAACCGCTGATTTCTTTTGCCACGGGCCGATGCATTGGTGTTGAAGCCTTGCTGCGAAGGCGGTGCGCGGGTGGCGCATTTATTACCCCCGATGTGTTTATTGCACAGGCAGAACAGCACGGTTTTATTGCTGCATTAACTGACCATGTCATCAGCACCAGTATCGCCGACCTAGCTGTCGAATTAAGCAGGTATCCAGATTGGCATCTGGCCATCAATATTAGTGCTCAAGATTTGCAAAGCGGCAGAATTCTAGCCGTTCTTGATGCCACTGTAGCCAGCTATACCATTCGACCACAACAAATCTGGCTGGAAGTGAGTGAGCGTGGGTTTCGCGACCTGGCAGCGGTGCGGCCGATATTGGCACAGGCGAGAGCACGTGGCTATGTTATTGCCATTGATGATTTTGGAACAGGTTATTCATCGCTTTCATGTTTGGAAGCGTTGCCAATAGACATATTAAAGATCGATAAGTCCTTTGTTACCGACAATGTCGAGCAGGGGAAGGTCCTCACACATATCATCACTTTGGGAAAGTCCCTTGAGATGAAAATTGTGGCAGAAGGCATCGAGACCACAACACAGGCTCGCTGGTTACGCGACGCCGGCGTTGAGTATGGGCAGGGATGGCTATATGCCAAAGCGATGCCAGTCACTGAGCTAGTCATGTTTTTAGATCAATCAAACACAATGAAATCGGCTCTTCCTGAATCAACGCAAGACTTGCGCACTGCATGCGCAATGGCAGCTTGCAACTAGACGTTGTGGGGCAGATCTTTTGTGCTATGTACTCCTTCCTCTCGGGCTGGGGACACCTATTCAGGCAGCTAACAAATACAGTTTCGTACTCAGCATTATGTTTGTGTCGAGGAATTTTTTATTTGTCCTATTTTTTATGTCGTCTTCAGCGGAGAAATTTCTGTCGCGATGCACTAGTTTATTTGTGATAGCCACTGATCTGTACAGGAGAAAAAATAATGACGCGAATAGATGCATATCTGAAATGACTCCCTGGAGAATCGTGCCAAGGTCTACGGTAGTCCTCGCGATGCTAATGCAGATATCGGCTGTGGCATATGCCAATTGCTTTTCTGAAGCTGGCGATAAATACGGAATTGATCCGCTTCTGTTGAAAGCAATTGCACAGACGGAATCCTCCATGAATCCGCAGGCACTCAATCGAAACAAAAATGGTAGTGAAGACATCGGCTTGATGCAAATCAATAGCGCGCATCTGGAACGCTTAAGCAAGAGTGGTATTACGCGTGAAAGTCTACTGAACGATACCTGTATGTCGGTCATGGTAGGTGCCGATATTCTGGCCGGATTCGTCAGCCAATTTGGCTATACCTGGCGCGCCGTAGGTGCATATAACGCAGGTGGGGGAGATGGCCGTGATCCGCTGCGGGAGCGCTATGCAATGAAGGTAGTAAGGAAATATCTTCAGCTGAAAAATGATAAAAATAGATCGATTGAAAAATGAGTGCGGACGTTGACTGTTACGTAGGTTAAGTCGCGGTTGATCTGAATCGCTAACGATATCCTAGCCTCCCATTAGTCGCACGAAATGCTGCATTTTCTGGAGGCTCCATGCCATTTTAAACGCTACTCTTTGGATGAGTTTTTCGCCCTATATTCTCGTGCCAGTGGGGATGGGTAGTCAATTTTTTTCAGTAAATTTCATCCGTTTATTTCGAAAACTCACCTGCATAGATGAGCTGATCAATAGCGCTTATAAAACGATAGAAAAAATATTTAAAATTTTATTGATTTTCATTAGATGAATGTATTTCTATTTTTCGGAAAGTATTCGAATAAATATTTTTATCGTACACGCTCTTAAAAAAGGAATCGATTGCTGATCTAATTTTTTAAGAAATAAAAATTCTACGTAAATATTCATAACCTTTTATTTTTCATCAATATCGCTGAAAAAACTGATTGAATTTAGTTTTTGTCCTATTTTTTTCGGAGTGTGAGACGCCTATACTCCGCTGCTTAGATGAAGTTGCGTGGCAAGTGAAAATTATTCGAGAAAATTTTCGTTTTACCAGGGGGTGTCATGGCGATAACGGACGTGAAAAGTTTAACAAAATTACAGGCATTTATTGATCATGCCATGGGGATTTCGTTGTCAAATCCGGTGCCGTCATCGAATAGTGGCGATGCGGATATTGCCGCGCCAGAGGTCTTGCATGCATCTGTAGAACAAGGTCAATCACTGGTGCTAACCTTTTTGCGTATGGCAGTGGATGATTCTCCTGAGTATCAGAAAATCGCAGCGACTTTACGTCGTACGGAAGCCTACTCAATGGTGTCGTTCTTGTTGCAGGAAGGGCAAGGCGAAACAATGGAAGCGCTGAGTGCGCGCTATGGAATCTCCGCCGGACATTTTCGCAGGATGTTCCGTGCGTCGCTTGGTAGCAGTCCGAAGTCAGAGCTCAACGACTGGCGATTGGCAACTGCAGTGTTAGCCGTAATTGAGCGGCGCTACTCAGTGACCGAAGTCGCAATGGCGCATGGCTATGCATCGCCATCGCATTTTTCCAATGAAGTGAAAAAATCACTGGGTTTGAGTCTGACGCATCTTTTTGATGCACAAAGAAAGTAATAGAGGATATTTGTGAATATGTGGTGTAAATCGAGCTGTCAGAAATGGCTCGTGGCAGTCGCTATATTGTTCGTGCAACACGCAGTATTGGCGCAGGAGATTAGTGGTAATGACAATGGGAGCGGAAAGCATGTGTTCGGCACAGAGTTACCCGCAGGTTATGTAGCGCGACAAGAAAACCTGCGGTCATTTTTTGGCGCAGTGTCCGCTCATTTGGGTAAGTCAATTATTGTGAGTAAATTAGCCGCCGGAAAACAGATATCTGGAAATTTCGACCTCTCGATTGGCGATATCGTTAGCAAAGTCAGTCGGCAACTGGGATTAGTTACCTATTACGACGGTAATGCCATCTACATCTATGACGCTAGCGAGACAAAAAACAGCGTAATTAAATTGAAGAACGCATCGCCAAAGGTATTAACCCAATTTTTGAAGAAATCCGGATTGGCAGATCCGCGCTATCCATTGCGCGGTGATGGTGTCGACACCTTCTATCTGTCCGGCCCGCCTATCTACATCGATTTGGTAACGCAAGCGGCACAATTTATTGATAGCCAGGATGACGAAAAGTTAGATAATCAGCGCGTCGAAGTCATCAAGCTTAACAATACATTCGTTACCGACCGTGCGTATACCCGGCGCGATGAAGATATTGTGATTCCAGGCATCGCCACAATTGTGGAACGCTTGCTGGACGCAGGCGTGCCATCTGGTCGGGCGCCGCAACAGCGTAAGAAGGAGAGCAGTGCGGCAGGTCTGCTCGATGCATCGATCAATGCTCCCGTTACGGAAATGGTGCTACAGCAGAGTAACGACGATGTTCCCATGAAGTTGCCGCAGGCTGGAAAAATCAGCGTCATTGCCTATCCAGAAACAAATAGTTTATTGGTAAAAGGGACCGTAGAACAAATTCGCTTTGTGCGCAATTTGGTTGAGACACTGGACGAAGAAAAGCGCCATGTTGAACTCGCGCTGTGGATTATCGATTTGCAAAAAGATGATCTCGATCAGCTCGGCGTGAATTGGCAAGGAGCTATTTCCCTGGGATCGCAGTTCTCTGCCGGATTGAATGCAGGAACCGCACTAAATTCGTTTTCCACTTTGGAAAGTACACAATTCATCGCCTCTGTCTTGGCATTGACGCGTGAAAACAAGGCGCAGATTGTTTCGCGTCCAGTCTTGCTAACGCAGGAGAATACACCTGCGATGTTTGATAATAATCGTACCTTTTATACGCGCTTGCTTGCCGAGCGTGCAGTGGATTTGCAAAAAGTGACCTACGGTACGTTGGTGCATGTATTGCCGCGGTTCACTTCAAAGAATGAAATTGAACTATCGCTCAATATCGAAGATGGGAGCGAAGTGGCGAACACTGACAGCACTAGGAAGGACGAATTGCCGACAGTTGGACGTACCAAAATTAGTACGGTAGCGCGCGTTCCGCAAGGAAAGAGTTTGCTAGTCGGCGGCTATACGCGCGGAGAAACTGGCGAGAACATTGGAAAAATCCCGTTGCTGGGTGATCTTCCCTTTATCGGTGGTGCGTTTCGCTATCGTCAGTCACTCAATAAGAACACGGTACGTGTATTTTTGATCACACCGCGCGAAATCAATGAGGGCATTGGTATCGATGCAGGAAATATGCAGGAGTCAGTCGAATTCGAAGCGTTGATCAAGAAAATGGATAAGACACGTGAACTTGCTCGTGTGCCGCAGGAGAACTTGTTCAATGGCAGTTAATTTTCATTCGATAGGTGTACCAGTGCTTGCGATGAGATTGCAAGCCGATACCAGAATAAAAGAATCGGCAAAATCTGCCAGCGACGGCATGGCGCAAGCAAGCGATACCGAGACTGCTGATGACAGTACGCCAGCCGCATTGCAACAGAAATTGGTTGATATGGCCGACGATATGGCCAGTGTTGCTACTCAGTTTCGAAATCGTCGTGATTTCGAAAAGAAAGGAGGCGTGACTGACGATAATTATGAGCGTGTCCTTGATGACGAGGCGCAACCTAAGGCACAAAAACTGATTGCGATAGCGGCAATTCAAAATATGTCCCTGGAAAGTCTTTTGGCGCAGGCTCGCAGTCTATTCCCAGATGACAGCGATTTGTTTCTTGTGTTGCGAGAATTGCTGAAGCGCAAACAGTTATCGGAGTCCCAGCGCAAGACACTGGAAAAAATGATGCAAGCGGTCACGGATAACGCCAATCCGAAGTCGCTGAAAGGTGGGATTAACTGCGCTCTGAAAGCGCGTCTGTTCGGCGCTTCGTTTGGCCTAAAATCCACTTTCTTGCGCCAGACCTACCGGCGATTTCTAGAGAGTGATCGTAGGCCGCTCGATGAATATGAAGACTGGATTGCCACATACGGTTTCAAAGCGCGTCACATTGTGACCGACTTTGTAGAAGAGTCACTCGGTACAGATATACGTGCGGAAGATCCAAGTTGTAGCTTCATGGAGTTCGGCAATGTGCTAGTGCACATGCGCAATTTGCGTCTGTTGCGCACGGCTGATCGAGAGTTCATCACGACCTTGCTGAAAAAAAAGCTGATGCAAAAATTTCTGGTAGGTGCTGACGATGCCAGCCAGGAGGAGGGGGCGTGGCTGCTGCTGTTCTTGCGCCTGGTTCGCGACGACTTAGCCCCCACGACGTTGCTGGAGGAAGTCATGACAGAGAGCCATCTGCCAACACATACCGCACGCTCAGTTTGGCTCAATGCCGTGCGCGCCGCCTACAAACGTCTGCCGCCAGAGATGTTCTCGATGCCAGAGCTTGATGCTGACGATTCGTATCAGCTTAATGCTGAGGCAGTGTTGTCTGCCATAGATGAACTGATCGAACAGAGCTTTCATGCAGAGCAGCGGGAATTACGTAGCTTACAAAACTAAATCGGTACCATGATTCAAAAACTTCTCGCCAACGCGCGCGCGCGCCCAGAATTGATCATTGTCGTCTTAATGGTGATGATCATCGCCATGTTGATCGTGCCCTTGCCAACATTTCTGGTTGATTTCCTTATTGCACTCAATATCGTCATTGCGATTTTGTTGTTCATGGGTTCATTTTATGTTGACAAGATACTGAATTTTTCAACATTTCCGACAATTCTTCTTATTACGACATTGTTCAGGCTGGCACTTTCAATCAGTACTAGTCGCCTGATTTTGACCCAGGCAGATGCCGGCGAAATCATCGCCACCTTTGGCGAATATGTGATCGGTGACACCCTGATTGTTGGTTTTGTGATCTTCTCGATCGTCACGATTGTTCAATTCATTGTGATCACAAAAGGCTCGGAACGCGTTGCTGAAGTGGCCGCGCGTTTTTCGTTGGATGGCATGCCTGGCAAGCAGATGAGTATCGACGGCGATCTCAAGGCTGGCGTCATTGATGCTGAAGGTGCCAAGGAAAGACGCAGCGTGCTGGAGCGTGAAAGCCAATTGTATGGTTCCTTTGATGGTGCAATGAAGTTCATTAAAGGGGATGCAATCGCTGGCATCATCATCATTCTCGTCAATCTGATCGGCGGCATTGCTGTCGGGGTAACACGCCATAACATGGATATGTCGACCGCACTGTCGACCTATACGATGTTGACCATCGGGGATGGTCTGGTGGCACAGATTCCCGCATTGCTTATATCCATTAGTGCTGGCTTCATTGTCACCCGTATTAACGGGGATGATTCCAACCTCGGACGCAATATCATGGGGCAGTTGCTGCGTACGCCTTTTGTCGTCGCCATCACGGCTTTATTGGCGCTGATTGTAGCCTTTCTACCTGGTTTTCCGGCCGCAGTATTTATCGGCTTATCCTGCGTGCTATTTCTATTCGTTTTCCTGACCAGACGTGGGCAGTTGACCAAGTTGTTGCCGGACACTGCCAATCTAAAGCAAGCAGCAGGTTCGGAGCGTAACGCAAGCGAATCGCAGCAATTGAGCTTGATTCCCGACTTGGATAAAGTCGCCAGCGAGACCGTGGCTTTCATTCTTCTGGTACCACAGCAGCAGCTTCAAACCTTAACGACCGACCAATTGCCGCAGCGCCTGCGTAGTCAATTTTTTCTAGACTACGGGGTGCGTTTGCCTGAAATCATCATGCGTGGAACGGAAAGCCAGGATGCCAATAGTGTAGTCCTACTCATTAATGAAATTCGCACTGAGCCGCTCGCCATCATGTTCGACAGGATGCGTGTGGTCAACATGTCAGATGAGATAAAACAGCTTGGCATTGAATGTGAAGTGGTGCGCGATGCAGCGCAGCAAGACTCGCATTGGGTAGATCCATCGCAGCATGCAACATTGACGAAATTGGGCTTCCAGTTGCGCAGTCCCCAGGATGAGCTTTACCAATGTCTGGTGGCTGTATTGGTCAAACATATTCCGGAATTTTTCGGCATCCAGGATGCCAAGAAAATGCTTGATCAAATGGAAGTGAATGTACCAGACCTGCTAAAGGAGGTCTTGCGTAATGTCACTGTTCAGAAAATTTCAGAGGTCTTGCAACGTTTGCTGTCAGAGCGGATTTCTATTCGCAATTTCAAGTTGATTCTTGAGACCTTGGCGCAATGGGGCGGGCGCGAAAAAGATGTAATTGCGTTGGTTGAGCATGTGCGTGGCGGAATGGCGCGATATATTTCACATAAATTTTCCGTTGCGAATCGGCTACGTGTCGTCATGTTATCGGCGGACGTCGAAGAACAGGTCCGCAAGGGAATTCGCCAGAATTCATCAGGCGCATTCCTCAACATTGAACCTGCTGTATCTGAAGAGATCATCGACAAATTCATCTTGCTATTTCAGGCATTTCCAATTTCTCAAAAAGACCTGGTAGTCCTGACATCTGTTGATATACGTCGCTTTGTGAAAAAGTTACTAGAGGTGCGTTTTAAGGATCTCGATGTGATCTCGTTTGGCGAAGTTGCCAGCAATGTCGATGTCAATGTACTTAAAGTTATTTAGTCAAATTATTATTTCTTGGAGAACTAATGCAAAACCTATGTCTCGCAGAGATCGTGAAAGACGCACTTCTGCATTGCGGCTGCAATCCTGCGCTGATTCAGCAGTTGGACAGCCATGCCACGGTGCAGATCGACTTGACCGATGGGCCAGCACTCTATATTGGCAAGCTTGATGAGCATGTTGTGATCTGGAGTGATTTGTGTGACTTTCACGAAAGTATCGTGCAACATTTCGCCGAGTCATTATTGCTGGAGGTCATGGCGGGATTTCCTTATGGGCGCAATGCCCAGTTGGTTTTGCGAGAAAGCGAAGGTTCGTTGCAGATCTACTGTGATGTCATTGAAGAGTGTTTGTCCGACGTCGGCATGATGGCTGAGGCAATCGATGCATTCTTTGAACGTCAAAAGCGCATTCTGGAGATTATCCGTCAATGACTCCGTTGCGCTTGTTAAGACAATTTGTACACCCGCAATATTTATCAGGTCCCATCATCGAAGCGCCGCTACGCGACGTCATGATCGGTGAGGTCTGCGATGTGCGGCGACACTGGCGCGAAAATGCCGTTGTGGCGCGTGCGCAAGTAGTTGGATTCCGTCGCGATATGGCAGTGCTGAGTTTGCTTGGCAATCCTCACGGTCTGTCGCGAGAGTCAGTACTGGTACCGACCGGCGGGGCATTGCAGGTGAGCGTGTGCGATAGCATGTTGGGCGCCGTGCTCGACTCCAATGGAACGAACATGACCAGGCTGGCGCCGCAGTCACCGGTGACGCGTCCGGTGCGAATGTGCGCGCTCGATGCCGAACCACCTTCATTTAAAAAACGGGTACCAATCAGGGAGGTTTTTCATAGTGGCATCCGGGTCGTTGATGCACTGATAACCTGTGGCATTGGTCAGCGCGTCGGCATCTTTGCTGCAGCGGGTGCAGGTAAAACAAGTATGGTCAACATGCTCATGGAGCATGCCGATGCCGATGTCTTCGTTGTTGGTTTGATTGGTGAACGTGGCCGTGAAGTCACCGAATTCGTGGAAGAGATGAAAAAATCACCACAACGCGAGCGCAGCGTCGTGGTCTATGCAACCTCAGACTCATCGTCGATAGACCGATGCAATGCCGCTCTGCTTGCTACCACCATTGCCGAATATTATCGGGACCACGGATGCCGTGTGATCTTGATCCAAGATTCCTTGACACGGTATGCCCGTGCCTTGCGAGATGTAGCTCTGGCTGCCGGCGAGGCACCGGTACGTCGTGGTTATCCTGCATCGGTTTTTGAAGCATTACCGCGTTTGCTGGAACGACCTGGCGTCACCGTGAGTGGCAGCATTACAGCCTTTTACACCATCTTGTTGGAGAGCGATGACGAAGCCGACCCGATAGCAGAGGAAATACGCTCGATTTTGGACGGACACATATACCTGAGTCAAAAAATGGCGGCCAAAAACCATTATCCAGCTGTTGACGTATTACGCAGCCTCAGTCGGGTCGCGAGCCAAGTGTGTTCCACAACGCAATTGCAGGCGGCAGCATCGATTCGCGAAAAGTTGAGTCGTTTGGACGAGCTGCAGCTCATGCTCGATCTTGGCGAATACCGCCCGGGGGAGAATTCGCTCAATGACCAACTCTTGCAGCAAAAGCCAGACTTGCTTGCTTGGCTGAAGCAAGATCGCCACCAACCCAATCATGGCAACAAACTGTTGCAGGAAATGAGTTTCCATGCTGCATAAATATCGCGCCTTATTCCGCCACAGTGAACAACGCCTGCTCGCAGGCCAAGGGCGACTCGCTCAAGGTCGTGACGCACTCGCCAGAGAGCAGGCTGTCTCGCAACGGCTCAAGAGCGAACTTGAATTTCAGTATCAATTGGCGCAGGCGAACCAACTCAGTGGTGCCTCTGTCAGTCGTCAGCAACTGTTTTCGTGGCTACGCAAAGACGCCGCCGACAAGCGCCACAGTCAGGCGCTACGTCTGGATTTGGTGCGTCAGGAGCAAGTTGTCGACGAACGTAATCAGCAAATCGTCGATCAGCATACGGTCTGCCGTCAATTGGAAGACAAGCGAGACCGCTATCACGCCTTGTTGAAGCAAGAGCGTAAACGGGTCCACGTTCGCCAGGAAAATATCGATGAAATTGAAATAGAGGAGCGGTTTTCATGGTTCAAATAAAAAATGGAAATGTACCAATTGGCGATCAGACTGTCGGCACAGATCAGCATTGCCAAGCGAATTCAAAGCCGCATGATCGTTTGCGTGATCTAGTCGAGGGCGAAAAATACGACCAAATAGAACAGGCAGCGATTGCGTTACAACTGCTGATGACACCACCGCAGCCATTGGTAATAGGATCAAAAATGTCCGGGGTTACCGAAAAAACGCACAGAGCCGGGCGGAAAATCCCATTGGGAACAGGTGTGGTCGCCCCCGGTAAGGACGGTGGTAGTGGCCTGGTGCAGCTTCGTACCAGGCTTGAACATCTGCAAGAGAGTAGCGCTCGATCACTCAATATGGAGAGCAAATCTTCAGCTATATTGACGGCGCCGGCAGCACTGGCACCATCGATACCAACACCGCCTAGCGTCGCAACGCCAGCAGCCACCGCTCAATCGGAAGGGCAAAAAACGAGTGTGGTAGCAGAGCGCAGGCAGGGGAAAAACACCAACGAAGATATCCCGCAGATCAGGGGCGAACTTACCGAAAAGCTGTTTCGCGATTCCTTGACGGCTGCAGTGCAGCCTGAAAATATGCGCAACGCAGGCGCACGGCCAGCTATGCCTACGCTAGGAGTGAATGCCGCTGCCCATGAAGACAGTGAGACTGGGTGGGTGTACAACTTCCGTTCTTGGGGAAAGCAACATGCGGTTCGTATTACGCCATCGTCGTCGAATCAACATCTACCGATGACGGTGTCGTCGGTATCTTTGCAGCCCTTAAGTACCTTGGTCGAGCAACGGCTGCTCGATCATGGTGGCATGGTGATGCATGGCGACAACTGGCGGTTGAAAGAGCACGATGAACATAGACAGCAACAGCAAAACTCCCAGCGTCAAGCAGACAAAAACGATGAGGATGAGGCGTGATTTTCGAAACCTTGCGACATGTCGCTGATGCAGAAGTGCATGCACGGAAAGCGATGGCGAGCTGGCCACTACACGATGCCACGCTGGCGCAGAAGATGACTTATGCACCACTGCCGACGACCGAGCAATTGGTCGCGGTGGAAGCATACCGCAACGAGATCTGCTGGTGCGGATTTATCGATTTGTCAGAATGGCTCATGTATACCGCGCCCGATTTGGCCGGTCTAGCCTATCAGACCAGAACGTCGTCGGCGCAGCAACTGCCAGGTCCGTCAGACCATGTCCGGCATCTGTTCGAAGTCAGCGCACGTCCAATCACAATGCCTCTCCCAGCATTAGCCTACGAGCACATCCGCATTCGCACTACGGTGCCGAGACAATCGCCGTGGGACTGTCTTTTGTCGGTCATGACGCCGCAAGGCCGGATCTGGCTAAGTGAATATCCAGCAATTGCAAGCCCGTCTGTGACGCAAATATCAGCTTCGGTACGCTCGGTATCGTTGTCGATAGCATGGTGTCTAGGTTTCAGCACGGCGAGCCGTCGCTTGGTCAGCGCTTTGCGGCGCGGCGACGTACTTCTCATCAAGAATGAAACTTTTGAACTAACTAGCTGCGGACAAAAAATTGGCCGCTTCGCAATTAATGAACATGGAGAAATATCGATGCAGGCAGAAAGTTACAACGACGAAATTCAACCAGAGGACGATACAGGGGAAATTTCGGAAGACTCGATCGATACTACGTTGAGTGAAATCCCTCTGCGACTGGATTTTATCTTGCAGCGTCGCATAATGACGGTTGCCCAGATCGACACTCTTTATCGCGGACAGGTAATTCAGTTGGATCCACAAGTGGAGCAAAAGATTGAAATCGTGGTCAATGGGGCGCGCATCGCAAAAGGCGAACTAGTCGAGCTCAACGGTCGGCTCGGCGTCGAATTGCATGACATATCGGTGGGCCAGCATTTGCACGAGACTAATCGTGTCCAATGATATTTCCCTGATTGGCCTGCTAGCACTGGCAACTTTGTTGCCATTTCTGATGGCCGCCGGTACTTGCTATTTGAAGTTTTCAATTGTCTTCATCATGGTACGTAATGCCATGGGCTTGCAACAAGTACCGTCAAATCTGGTGCTCAATGCGGTGGCATTGATGATGTCGCTCTTTGTTATGCTGCCCGTGGCACAGAAAATTTACGAATATCAGCGCGAAAATCCGGTCAATTTTTCGAGCATGTCATCAGTAGAGTCATTTGTCGACAATGGTCTGGACAGTTATCGTGCATATCTCAAAAAATATAGCGACCCAGAGTTGACTGATTTTTTTGAAAAAATCCAATCTGCGCGTCTGGAAGAAAGAAATCTTCCGCGTCTTGAATCTGATGGGCAGGCATCGATTTTCTCGCTGCTGCCAGCGTATGCGCTAAGCGAAATCAAGAGCGCGTTCAAGATCGCTTTCTATTTGTATTTGCCATTTGTTGTGATCGATTTGGTGATCTCCAGCATCTTACTTGCACTTGGGATGATGATGATGAGTCCGGTAGTGGTGTCAACGCCGGTCAAACTTATCTTGTTCGTCGCTTTGGATGGTTGGTCAATACTGAGCCAAGGATTACTTTTGCAATACATTGAACTAGGTAGTGGGGGCTAGCGAAGATGGCGGATATTGTCTATGTCGGCAACAAAACTCTGTATCTGGTGCTGATTCTGGTCTTGTGGCCAGTGGCAGTGGCTACTATCGTTGGTTTGTTGGTTGGCTTGTTCCAAACGGTCACGCAGTTGCAGGAGCAGACGCTGCCATTTGGCATCAAGCTGCTGGCGGTCAGCTTTTGCCTGTTCCTGTTGTCTGGCTGGTATGGCGAAGTATTGCTCAATTTCGGTCGGGAAGTCATGCGCCTGGCACTCACATGAGTGACGTCACAAACGATGGCGGTAGCAAGTGAACGTAACGCTTTTCTTCGATGCCAGTACCTGGATGCTCAGCGCCACCATCGGCATGGCCCGGCTAGCACCGATCTTCTTCATGTTGCCGTTTTTAAACTCAAGTGTATTGAGCGGTGCCGCGCGCACGGCTGTGATCATGATCGTTTCACTGGGATTTTGGCCGGCGCCGGTTGCCACCATGACCGATATTGAGACACATATCTATATTGCCGCTATTGCGCAAGAGCTATTTGTCGGCGTTATCCTGGGAGCCTTGCTAGCTTGGCCATTCTGGATATTCCATGCGGTTGGCAGCTTTATTGATAATCAGCGCGGTGCCACGCTCAGTAGCACCATTGATCCCGCCAACGGCGTTGATACCTCGGAATTGTCAAATCTGTTCCAAATGTTTTCCGCGGTCGTCTATTTACATAGTGGTGGATTGATGATGTTGGTCGAAACAGTCAACGATAGTTATCGTCTGTGTGACCCGATGGAGGGTTGTAGCTTTGCATCGGCGCCTGTACTGACCTTGATCAATAACATGCTCGAGCGCACCATCGCATTGGCCAGTCCGGTGGTAGCTGTGCTTTTGTTGTCGGAATTCACCTTGGGCTTATTGTCGCGTTTTGCACCGCAGCTCAATGCATTCTCGATCTCACTAACAGTCAAAAGCTTAGTAGCGATGACAATATTGTTGATCTACTTTGCACCACTATTTCCAGATCAAATAGCGAACCTTGGATTACTTGGTAAAAGTTTTCCATTTTGGTTTGAAGAGCGCTAGTTATGTCCGCAAGCAAAACTGAAAAGGCCACGCCCAAGAAGCGTCGTGACGCCGCCAAGCGCGGGCAATCATTCAAAGCGCGCGATCTGGTCGTGGCATGTTTGAGTTTTTGTGGTGTCCTACTCGTCATATGGCTTGGTTCGCTGGCGGAAATTGGCGCGGCAATCATTGGCGCAATACGCAGCGGGTTCACTCTCGATCTACCGCGCTATTTCTCAAATCTGTTAATGCTGGCGCTGAAAATTCTCGCACCTATTATTTTGCTAAGCATTGCTGCCACGGCCTTGCCATCACTGTTGCAAAGCAGATTTTCACTGGCATTCGAAGCCATAAAAATCAATTTTGGTGCTGTTAACCCGATCAAAGGGTTTAAAAAAATATTCAGTTTGCGAACGGTTAAAGATTTGGTCAAGACGCTGTTGTACCTGTCTTGCTTCGGTTTTTCCGTGATCTTACTTTGGTGGCTTCACCGAGATATTATTTTTGCTCAAGTACACGCCAGTACCCATGAAATTATTGGAATCTGGGGGAAATTGATCATCGATCTGGTATTGATCTGCCTTGGCTGTATATCGGTGATTCTGGTGCTCGATGCATTGACAGAACTGTTTCTCTATCTCAAAGAACTGCGTATGGATAAGCACGAGGTCAAACGAGAATATAAAGAGCAGGAGGGCGATCCCATGGTTAAGGGACAACGCAAACAATTGCGTATGGAATTGCTCAGTGAACAGGATAAGCACGATATCGAAAACTCCCGCGTTGTAATTGCGAACCCGACACATGTCGCGATTGGCATCTATTTCAAGCCGGAAATTTCGCCAATTCCCTATATCTCGCTGCGCGAGCATAACCAACGTGCGCTTGCCGTACGCCGTTATGCAGAGAAGGTTGGCGTTCCCGTTATCGTTGATATTGGCTTGGCACGCCGCTTGTACCGCACACATAAAATCTATTCTATCGTCAGCATGGAGGAAATTCATGCTGTAGTCAGAATATTGTTGTGGCTGCAAGAGGTTGAAATTGCAGGCTTCAATGAAGATGCGAGGATCAATGATCAAAGAGATGATGCCGTGAATGTAGAGTTTGCCAATGACGAAAATAAAAAAAATGACGGAGATGAAAATAGCAGTTGATTTAGTTCAGGTTCGCATGTGCGTTTTTTTAACGCGCTTAATTTTCGTTTATTTAATACTGACGTTATCGATTGATGACGCAAGAGGAGTCGCAGGTGAGCCATCAATTTGAAGAAGTTCCTCAAACCGATATCGACGTCATTATTGATGCCGTAAGTCGGGGAATTCCACTAAAAGAAATCCATGGAATATCAGAAGAGCAGATGAAGGCTCTGTATGTGCTCGCCTATGGATTTTATAACGAGGGGCGACTGGGGGAGGCAGAGAAATTCTTTCACTTTCTGTGTATTTACGACTTTTATTGTGTCGATTTCTTAATGGGGTTGGCTGCGGTCTATCAGCTAAAGGAGTTGTATCAAAAAGCTGCTGATTTATATGCAGTGGCGTTCGCACAGGGTGAATCGGATTATCGGCCGATGTTGTATTCGGGACAGTGCCATTTAGCTATGGGGAAGTCAGGAAAGGCTGGTCAATGTTTTCGGATGGTAATCAAATATGCACCTGACGCCAAGCTAAAAGAGAGTGCGTATGCGTATATGGCGATATTGAATCAGCGATGACCGGCGCCATCGCAAAAGTAAATTAAGGAGTTAACAATGAGTGCAAGCCACATCGGTGCGCATAGTGGGGCGAACGAATTTTTGGCAGACTGGCCTATGGCCAAGCATGCAGAGCAATTGACGACAATGGCTCCGGCCATTCTGAAGGAAGCAAAGAAGGCTGCGCAGGAACTGAGTGCGCTGATCGTTGCAAGCTCCGGTGATCAGGGCGGTACTCTGTCGCAACATACGCCATTATTGGCATCGCGGCCAAGGCTGACGCCACCTAATGAGTTATTTGCGCCTGCGCCAGCAATTGCAAAAGACGATGAAGCGCCAGCACAAGCACGCCATCATAGTGTGCTACTGGCTGAGCTGGTGGCCGTATTGGAGCAAGGCAGTTTAAACAAGCAGGTGCTCAATGCAAAGCTGGCGGTGTTGCGTGATGGTCTGCGAGAATCAGGAAGCATACGCCTAGTTGAGGAATACCAGGCGAAGGTAGGAGCAGTCGCCGACATGCTAGACCAGTTGCAGGTATTGACGAGTAAATTACAGAACCTCAGTACTTTGGTAAGTTCACTTCAACAGCAACTGGCAGAAGCCGAAGCCAGCCTGGCCACCTTGCTGGAAGGAACTCCGGAGTTTGATGCTGCGCTGCTGGTGCGTGACAGCTTGCGTCAACAGCTGGCTCAGGCCAATGTCGACCGCACAACATCGGAAACCCAAGTCCAGCAGCTACGCGGTGCCGTCGATGCCTTGCAGGATGAGGTGCATGGCTTACTGGCCGAAGCCGATGACTTGAAAATTGATCTTCCCCGGCCCGTCATCACGCAAGATCAGACCAATATTGCACGCCTGTTGCTGTTGATGACCACCCTGGGGCAGTTGATGCTTAACACCGGTGCAGCCAGGGCAGATTCGCAACGCTCCATTTTGAAGTTGCAGGAAGATATGCGCCTCAAAAAATTGATCAAAGACGCCGAAAAGGCCGAACGTGAGATCGAAAAGGCAGAAGCTCTGAACAAAGCAATGGGTTGCGTCGGCAAAATCCTGGGTGCCGTCGTCACGACCATTGCCATCGTAGGAGCCGTATTTACGGGAGGAGCTAGTTTGGCTCTGGCAGGCATAGGCTTGGCATTGATGCTGGCAGACCAGATTTATAGCGGCGTGACTGGTCATTCGTTTATTAACGAAGCGATGAAGCCGATCATGAAGCTGCTGCAGCCGATCTTGCAATTCCTGATAGAAAAGATGGCTGCCGTATTGGAGAGTTGCGGCGTTGATGCGCAAGTCGCCAAAACGGCAGCAATGATCCTGGTTTCTGTGGCGATTGCTGTCGCTGTGGCCGTGTTGGCAATCACCGGTGTGGGTGGCGCAGTGGCCAGTGCAGTATCGAATGTTATTGGGCGTTTGAGTTCTACCTTGACCAAGGTGTTGGAAAAGACCATGGAAAAGCTGCTACCAGAGATCCTCAAGGCTGCAATGAAGGGGGCGGCAAAGTCCGCATCCAATGCGGCCGCTTCGGCCTCCAAATTCTTCTCTGAGGCGTCTACCAAAATGGTTGATGCTGTTCTGAAAAGATTTGGCTTATCGAATGACCTCGTTGCCAAACAGGTCTACTCACAACATATGTACCGCGCGGCGGCGGGTGTCAATCTGGCAAGCACAGTCGCCACTGGTAGTTTGAACGTGGTGGCGCAACACGCCAATGTTGAGGCTGCCAAGGCCATCGCCAGTATGCGGTTCACAATGAGCGAGCTGGACTTGCTCAATGACATGTTCGCCAACATCCTGGAGCAGTTCAAGACGGCATTCTCGGCATCGCAAGGAATGTTCAGTCGCGCCAGTGACGCGATCAATCAACATACCAGCACAGGCTCAGCAGTAGCACGCTCAATTATGAGCAGTCGCTCTGCATAAGTTTAAATCAATGAATATTTGAAAGGACAATAAATGACAACTGTTAATAATACCGGTGTTTCAGGACACAACCTACCATCTGGCGACCAGTTGGATGCTTTTGCAGCCAAAGCATTGGTTGCGTCAAAAAAATTCACCAGTTCACCTTTGATGTTCATCAACGTCGAACAGACCAGTGCCAAGCAAGAAGCAGAGAGCTACCAGTTGTCGGGCCAGCCATTGCTGAGCGAGTTGATGCAAATGTCACCTGAGGCGCGCAAAAAAGTGTTGGCGTCGCTTGTTAACCTAGAAGCTGCGGCCCCAAATGACGCTCAGTCCCTGGTCGAAGACCTTGCAGATGTCGCCCCGGTCAAGTTTGAAAAATCGTCAGAGTCGATTCAGCATTTCATTGATGTTGAAAAACTCTTTGCCAATACAGATGGTGTCGACAACCAAATGTTCGGTCGCCAGTTGCAGGACTTGTTCAGTAACTTGTTGCCGGAGCATAGCGGCGAAGTGGCGTCTTTAGATCGCATGTCGTTCGCTACCAATACGGCTGACTTTGGCTATCTGAGCGACGCAATATTGCCGGTAGTCCCGCAATATGCCAAGAATCCGGTGCCAAACGTGCAATCGCTAGGCCAGCCATTGCTGGATGCAGTGGTCAACATGTCGCCGGATAAGCGCAAGGAAGTCGTGTCGATGCTGGATGACCTGGCGTCTGCAAGCAAAGGGACTGAAGTGAGCAAATTGCTCGACGAAAAACTGCCGGAAGTCAAGAATGAAGCCAGCGGCAAGTACAGTATCGATGCCTTGTTTGAGTTGCTGTATGCCTTGTTGAGAAAGCTGGGCGAGGCCGCGACCGCGCGTAATGTCAATGGCGCCAAAATGGCGGAGATTGCATTAAAACAGGCGCAAGCTTCCGGCAACAACCTCGTTGGCTCGGCGCAAAGCACTTTTTCGGGCGCATTGCTCAGCGCGGGCTTGAGCATGGGTATTGCTGCTAGTGGTTTTGGTTTGACGAATAAAGGGAGCAACAGGCAAATTGGCAACCTCAAGTCAAATGGCGCAAATGGGCTTAATCACGGTCAGTCCGCAGGTGGCTTACATACGGCGATGAATAATAACAAAACAGTACTCGGGAAGGAGCCACCTTCGTTGCCGAAGTTAGACAATATTGTCTCAGGAGGTGCTGGTCTAGAGGTGCCACAAAGAACGGTTACGGGTACCGGAAATCAGTCGCAGTTAATGCATGGAGCACAGAACACTGACCAGTTACAACATGTGATGTATCAACAAAGCGGCTTTGCTGTGTCAAGCATGGCGATGCCAATCGGTCAAGTAGCCGCATCCGGCTTCAATATACACGGTGCCGAGCAACAAGCCAGCGCCAAGGTCAATGATTCGCATCAAGAGGTTGCGTCGAGTATGCAGCGTAGCGAAGAGCAGGGCGGTCAACATGTAATTGATATGATCGCTAAGCTATTCGCGCTGATTATTCAAAGCGGCCAGGAGGCCAACCAAAATGTGGGCGAACTTTCACTGGCAATCAAGAAGGCCTGATAGAAGTTCTACCAACGTAAGTCGCTGATTGCCGTTGTCGAAAAGGGATCGACCGAACGATGATGGCAATCAAGCGAACAAATAAACTTTTTTGGCGTCTTACGGCGCTTAGGCTTATCGCTCACTGCTATGCTATCTATTGTTAACAACACGACCTCTAACGGAATACCATCTGTTCTTAATCGCGGTGCCGATGCGAATCCGGTAAATGGCACCCATGCTGGATTCACACCCGCGGGAATAGATAAGGGGTATCGAAGCGCGACTGAAGCTGCAACGCCAGAAGTGGCGACATCCAATGATTGGCATGACGCGGATCGGAAGCCGCTTGCAAAAAATGGCACAGCGCTGGAGCCAGTAGTTTCCGGGATAAAGCAAAGTGCGTTGCGGCTTCAGGAGGCGTTGAGTGATGTCAAGGATAGGCTTCAGTGCTCGCATCATCTATCGGCATACGAACACTATGCGACTGCTACCAACGGCGTCGTCGAACAACTCAAAAAAAACGGCAAAGGCCTGTCCTCCGATTGCGAGCAAATCAATTCACTGCGTGATGCCCATGCTGCGTTGCAGATCAGTGCGTTTCTCGAGGCGGACGATGCTGGCATCGAGGGAAAACTTAAGAAGTTGATGGAGTTCAACGGTGCCGTATTTGATATCAGTGCCGTTCTTGATCAGACCGGCGAGGGATTACTTCAACGTCGGCGCATTGATGCGCAGGGGCTGGATTCTGCCACCACATCTGAAGTATTGGACGCAGATATTGGTGCAGCAGTAAAAGGTCGGCAGATCGATCCGGTAGTCACGGCAGAACTGCTATCAGCAAAGGCGATCACCACGGGCCAGGGCAATCTAGCCGATATTTGGGCTCAGCTCTCTGGCATGATTGATGAGACCAAGAAGGCCAATCTCGATGACTATGCCTCTGCGGTTGATCGTTACACCAGCATGTATCAATCGATTTCGGATATTTTGACCGCATTGAGTAGCTGGGTGACTGCCGAGGGCAGCGACAAGATGAAAGTCAATTTCAAGGAGATTAAAAAGACCTTGGAAAGTCTTTTGAAAAAATACGATCCCCCAGGTACGGATCAAATCATCGCTGGTACTCCTACGAAAGGTCTGACCAAGGCGGACGCAGAGGCAATCTGCGAAAAATTGGGTTTGGATCTCAAATGCTGCTACAAAAATCCCGATGGCACGTATTGTGTCATTCCTGATTTGAGCCAGATCCATACGATGGTGAATAACTTGCCCGGTGATAGCGATAACTATGAAATTTCAGTGGTCTCTTATAACGCCTGGAAGTCGGGATTTGACGCACAAGTCAATCGTATCGAAGAAGCCTTACAAACGCGCGGCCAAAAATATGGCAATAGTTTCAGTCGCTTTGAAAATTTTCACAAGACCATCAGTTCGATCATACAAGCAATGGCAGACATGCTAGCCAAGTTCTTGCAGTTTTAAATTTGAAGGAGTCTATTGTTATGTCAGGCGTAGCTGCACTAGATCCGGGAGTAAATCACGTATATCCCGTTACTCAACATGAGCAAAAGAAGCCATCCCTTTTCTCACGGTTGTTTTGTTGCGGAAGACCATCTGAAAAAAGACCGCCCAGTGTCCCGTCAGCGTCGGATCACAGGCAAGCGTGGTCCTCCGATGAAGGGCTCTTGGAAAATCCGTATGTATTGAAACTGCCTGAAAAGCCAATTTCCCCAGGAGCGAAATTTACGCATGGCTACCAGCTAGATGAGCGAAAGATGGTCGAGATGCTCAACGATCTGTTCCGTTTCGCTAAACATCGAAAAAGAACAACCGATATCTATAAGGATTTTAAGTCAGGTGACGTTGCGCGCTCTCAGCTGACAGATGTAGCGATTGTATTGTCGCTGTTGCGGACCAACGGTGCTAAATCTGAGGAATGTGATCGAATCGCCAAGGAACTATGTCGATTGCTTAATAAAGATAAATTGGAAAATATGGAATCCGGATTTGTGGTTTTTTCTTACAAAAATCACTATGTTGAAATAGAAAAAATTAAAGATGAAATGATGAGAATGTGGCACGGTTTGCCGAACAAAAAAGACGTGTTTGATAGATTGTTTGAGGAAGATATATTTCCTACGATACAACTCGTTATAGAGGCTTGTTTAGGGCCTGTTGAGGCTGAAAGATTGGCTCACGCTAAGCCTTTGTATGCAGCGGGTTTATTTGCTCGAGTTGAAGAATATCTCGTGTTATACAAATACAAGTCTATAACGCAGGTGAAATTGAGGGAATTGGCCAACCAATGGCGCATTTCTGCAAGCGTACTAGCGTATGCAGCTACGGTTATACGTGAACCTTCAATCAGCCCGACGACCAAAGCAGAAAACATATTGCCATAGTTCAGGATTGCAACATCTCGTATGGCGATCAATTTGTCAATGTGGGCGATGCTTGGCATGCAATAAACTAAAAATTAGCAATTTACTTAGAAAGGTTTCTATGACTCATGCTATTGCAGTTAATCAGGGTGTGACAGGAGCGAATTCTCCAAATGCCATGATTGAAAGAGATAGTCTCGGGAAAAGGGGGGATTCAATTGCAAAAGTGCAATCATCTCCGAAAGTATTTTCGCCAGACGTAAATAATACCAAAATCGTTTTTGAAAAAAATGTCCCGCAGCAAAAAAATTGCGAACAGACAGCGGATTATTTCAAGGATTTTTCCGAAACGGGGGAAAGGATACTCAACGAACATGGGCCGGTCGAAAGCCGCATCTGTGAGTTAGCATTCGATCTGGAAACTGGGTTGCAAGAGCAGTTACGCAAACAGGTATTTGACTGTGCAACTGATCCGAATAAGGTTGCAGCCCACTATGCAGGTCTGTCGGCGACTATAGCAGCGAAGCAGAAATTCGGCGATGTCATTGCTGTTTTGTCGCTATTCAAAGCCGATGGTGGCGATCCCGAGAAGTATGCTGCCCATGGACGCGCGCTCTGCAAGTTACTTATAAAGGATGGGCTGGGTAATGATTCTGGCTTTGTAGTACAGCATGTGAACAATTGCTATTACGATGTCGAAAAGCTGAAAGACAAAATTCTTAAAGATTATTTAGGGTTGGAAAATAGAAGAGACGTTTTTGTTGCTGTGAACCAGGATCATTTGGTGCCGATCCTGCGCGCTAAAGTCGAGGGCATGGGGCTGGGGCTAATGTACTCTCAAAAAGCATGGGACCAAATTGGCGTGGCTGGTGCGCATATTGCAGAATATAAAAGAACGGCAATTTTCAATATGCTTCATGAGGCACAGCGTGGGACTACGACGAAACCATTGTGGAATCAAATAACTACCCAGTGGAACATCAGCGTAGGGACTGCCGAAATGCTGGAGGCAATGAAAATAGGGAAAGACGGCGCAAGGGAACCTCGGGCTGAATCTCAGACAACTGATGCAGCGGTACCACCAAATGAGAAACCTCCTGCCGGCGAGAACGGTACATTTGTACACACTGTCACCGACCCCAACGGTAAAACAGGTAACATCCACATCACGCTCAATAATAATTTTGGCAAAAATGCCACCGATGGTTCGACGTCAACGACCGAAAGCTCAAACACGTCGCGTCGTGAACGTACTAGTTCCACCAGTTCTGAAACGTCGACCGGATATACGTCCGGATCATCCGACGATATTGACGGAGTGCGTCGATCGAAGTCCACGGTTACGGCGACGTCTTCTGATGACGATGGGGACGATTCTGGATCAGATCATCAGTTCTCCACGCCTCCTGCGCAAAAACGGACGTTTGCCGATGCGTCTACGCAAACCGATGAACGCAAAGCGCCTTTTTATGAGGAAGTTGAAAAAAAATTAACGCCAGTTAAAGAAATCAAGATTGCACAATTAATACAGTCGCCAAATAGCGATGTTGCCCGATTGGTACAAACGCCGGAAGCAAGCTTCGATGGTCATGATGACTGGATTCAACATGACGCCATTGCGGTGAAGATCATGCCGGAGCAACAAGCACAGTTCGCTGATTTGATCAGTTCGCCAGTCATTAACCTTGAAAGGGCGGTGCAAACACCAGCCTCAAGCAATGGCAACAATGTATCAGGTAAAAACGATTCGGAGGGTGTACCGAATCAGCTTTCGTCGCTCATCACTGCAGGCGCAAATGCGCAATTGCCCACGGCAAGCGATGATGGCGTGGTAAGAGCGAAGATTCGGCTCGACCGTAGTTCTCTGGCAGTCATCAACGAGTCACCTGAAGATACTTCTTCCTCGATTGCCGCTCTTCGCCCGATTAAAGGTAACAGGCAATCCGATCAGGTTGACGGCAGCGCAACACGGAAATCAGCTGTAGACATGATCAAGGTGGATGATCTCGCCACGTCGGTTACCGACCGGATGAAACGCTTCGGCCAGAACGATGGCCAGACCCACAAATATAAATATCCGAAGCTTGATGATTCGAACAGAGTGCGAGGGCGTAAAGTTGTTCAGGCTGGTAACGGATTTTCGAACACTGAAGCGCCAAAGCAGATTGGACCAAGTAGTCATTTCGGCGGGTTCGGCACATCCTCCGAGGTAAAATGAGTGACTGTTCAACATCAACGGATATCGGAGTCAACTGTATAGGGGCAGGTATTCGCGTTCAAGTGTACGCTTATCTTGTCGACTATTTCATGGCTGATGTTGAATTGGATGAGGCGACTTTGCTAGTCGATGATTTAGGTGCCGACTCGCTCGACTTGCTGCATGTGGTGCAAGCGTTTAACGATATGTTTTGCATCGACATTGATGCTGATTTGTTGCCGCGCATGTTGACAGTGGGCGGCGTTTGCGAAGTGGTTGAACTCAAATTGCAATGTCGTTCAATTCATTAGCGCCAGAGTGTCATCCGCGGGAAGATTTTTTCGCACGGTTGCAGCTTGCAACGATCGAGTTTGATAGCGTCGCTTGGTCGCCATCGAACTCGACTGGTCGCCGTCAACGACACCAGTCAACCAAAGGTATGTCTTGGGTGTGTGCTGGTCGTACCAGTGACGTCAAGGAAGTTTGTACGTGCCATGAATTGCAATGACGGTTAAATCGACGTCGAGAAATTCCCGCGAAATTCAGTTGTTGCGCCGCTATCAGCGTGGATTATTGTTCGGTGGTGGCGCAATTTTATCGTTTGCACTGCTATGTTGTGCCTGCGTGTCGATCTGGATGGATATCCAAAGCTATCTTGCCGAAGGGCGCGCGCGCTATGTCACCACGAAGGCGTTGGTGACGCAAGAATTGGAGAAAAAACAGGCCGCAATGCAACGCGGTGTTGTGTATGCCGAGCTGCTTTGGCGCGGCATCGGATTGCAACATAATGTTGATGACTTCCAGCATGGCCGCTTGCTGCTGGAGGCCAGTCCTAGTGCCGCATCGCAATTATTGCTAGCGACCGTGACATCACAGCGGCGACCACAAAATTATGCACGCCTGCTTGGTTTCAGCGAGGCCTTGGCCTCGTCGTTATATACCGGGATGGGCGATGGAATCGACTCATACCTTGGTTTTTTTTACAACCCAGAACACTCCTACCTATCGATTGCAGCGCCATCTCACTTGCGTGCGTCGTTGGATCAAATCTCTGCGGATAACATCCCCAGCTTGATTGGTCGTATTGCTCCCGATATAGGAGACCTCAACAATGCGACGTTTCTGTCCGCACTACGAAAACGTCGTCAGGTATTCTGGCAATCACCCGCACTGGATCCCCTGACCGGCGAAACCGTCATGCAAGTCGCTACAGTGGCATTTGACGGGGATCGGCCATTCGCCGTGTTTGTCAGCAACATTGAATTTGATGCGCTTTATAAATGGTTGCGCAGGGCTAGTTATGGCGGCAATTTCATGGTCATCGGTAACAATGGCGAATTGATCTTGAACAGTTGGGACCACGAGGTCATCGACCCGGAATTAACAGAAAAAGTGCTCAAGTCGGGAATATGGAAAGAAAATCTCGAATCCTCCAAACATGTATTTCGTGACGGTATATTTTCATTCAGTGAGCCGCTTGGTAATACCGGTTGGGTATTCGCCTACGCGCATTCCTGGAAAACCATTTTCGCAGCACGTGGTAGCTTCATGCTGGCCTATGCGGTAGGTACCTTGTTACTGCTTGGCTTGCTGTGGACGCTTATTTTTTTCTGTCTGATTAAGATATTGAACCCTTTGTTGCGGCGGGCACAACAGGTGTTCGATAGCGAACAATTCAATCGCACCATGATTGCGACGGTGCCGAACGGCATTTGTCTGATCTCTGTGCGGACCGGGAAAGTATTGTTGAAAAATGACGTGATGCGGCGTTATGACAGTCAAGATGAGCCTCTGCATAAACGCTTGTTGCATTTGTGGTTAAGAAAAGAATTTCATGCAGAGATGTCCGATGTCGAGGGCCTGCCAGGCCGCGTACATGAGTTGAGTGTGGTCACGCCAGAGCAGGATTGTCGATCACTGCTGGTAATGCTGGTGGATACAAATTATCTTGGCGAGCAGATGCTTCTCTGTAGTTTGTCCGACATCACAGAGCGCAAGTGTCTGGAGCGTCGCTTGCGCCAGGCGCGGTCCAGCGCAGAGAGGGCAAATCAGGCGAAATCGGCGTTTCTTGCCGCCATGAGTCACGAAATTAGAACGCCACTCAATGGGATCCTTGGTAACTTGGAGCTGCTTTCTTATACTGCGTTATCGGAGATGCAGCAGGATCGTTTGCAAACGG
>Ga0066798_10000200_pt1 | contig 33283 bp, 32 predicted proteins | sample PersoiDNA2013203_FD_70961 | JGI IMG/M metagenome (GOLD analysis project Ga0066798, IMG submission 70961) | Permafrost soil microbial communities from the Arctic, to analyse light accelerated degradation of dissolved organic matter (DOM) -... | ecosystem: Environmental > Terrestrial > Soil >... | reverse complement strand
GAGCAATTCGGTGTGATGATTCAATTGTTCTTGCGCAAACAGATTGACCACAGAGCCGCCAGCGCCGGTCTTGGGATCGGCCGCACCGTAGACCACCCGCGCCAGACGCGCATGCATCATGGCGCCGGCGCACATAACGCAAGGCTCCAGTGTGACATACAGCTCGCAACCCGGCAGCCGGTAATTGCCCAAAATCTCGGCCGCGGCACGCAAGGCCATGATCTCGGCATGGGCGGTCGGATCATGTTTGCCGATCGGCTGGTTGAAGCCGCGGGCAATCACTACGCCATCCTTGACCACCACCGCCCCGACCGGCACTTCGCCGAGCTCCCAGGCATTTTGCGCCAGTTGCAAAGCCAGTTGCATGTGGCGCAAATCGACCATAGGGGTCGCTGGCGATTGTGCGCTGAGATCAGTCATGGTCAAACAAGTGGCCTCAGTCGGCAGTGATCTCGGCCCAGCAATTGGGCGTTTCATGGAGCACCAATTTTTGCAGATGCAGGCCGGTACCGTAGGCATCCTTATAGGCGGCATTGAGAATATCGAAAGCGGTGCGCGCCAGATTTTCCACGGTCGGAATGCGATCAATGATCACCGTTTTGTGGTCCGGTAACGACGCTAGGAAATCGCGCACTGGACGGTCCTTTTCGTACACAATAAATGCATGATCCCACACATCAACCAGATGCAGCTTGGCCAATGTCTTGATGTCGGAAAAATCCATGATCATGCCGTTATCGGAACTCCCCTCCACTTCAATGACCTTGCCCACCAGCGTGATCTCGAGCGTGTAGCGATGGCCGTGCAGATTGCGGCACTGGCTCTTGTGGTCAGGGATACGATGACCGGCATCGAATTCGAGTTTACGGGTAATGGTCAGCATGAATCGTTTACAGTTGAATAAGAGGTTCGAATAAGAAGCATGCCCGGCCAGCATCAGGCTTCAGGCCGCCCGGATTAACACCTATCAAGACAGCAACAACATCAGGGAATTTGCAACAGCTTGTGGGTCTGGATGCTCAGCTTCCACTTGGGATTGTTCTTCACCAGTTCAATCGCCAGCTTGGTATTGCGCGCGGCGTCTGGGCCATCCATTGGTTGCAGCAGAAAATGCTGGAAGTCCAGTTTTTCATAATCGGCCAATACCTGGGCTTGCTGCGGAATCACGACCTTGAGTTCACTACCTTGCAAGACTTTCAACTCGGAACCCATTTTCGGGCTGACGCAAATCCAATCGACGCCCTGCGGCACCGGAATCGTGCCATTGGTTTCGATGGCAATTTCAAAGCCGACTGCATGCATGGCATCGATCATTGCGACATCCAGTTGCAGCAGGGGTTCACCGCCGGTAAACACTACGTACTTGCTAGCTGGATAAGTCATCGGCCACAGCGCGTTGATGGTCGCAGCCAAGGCTTCGGCAGTCTTGAACTTGCCGCCGCCTTCGCCATCGGTGCCGACAAAATCTGTATCGCAGAATTGGCAAATTGCCTTGCTGCGATCTTCTTCGCGGCCGGTCCACAGGTTGCAGCCGCTAAAACGGCAAAACACCGCCGGACGGCCGGCATGGGTACCCTCGCCTTGCAAGGTATAAAAAATTTCTTTGATGCTGTAGGTCACGATGATAGGAAATACTGGCGGATTCAAACCCGCTGGTTGTGGCACCGAAATGTGCAGACGGCGTGAGCGCAAAGAAGGAATGCTGACACCGAGTCCGAGTTGGCCCGTAAGTGGGCATTATAACGTGGATAATGAGCCCGGCGCAGCACGCTACACGGGCCAATACCGCGCCAGGCGCGACAGTGAGTTTCCCGAAAGAAACAAAATTGACCTGCCGAATAACATGTCATTGCACTTGACTGCACGCACGCCGGTCGACCTGACCAAGAAAACGACGCCTGCGCAATCGGCAGGCGTACCCGGTCAATTCCTAACTGGCCGTCACTGCCGACTTAGCCCGCGCCTGATGCAATTTTTTGTAGCTGTCGATCAGGCGATGGTGCCGGTCGAGCCCTTCGAGCTTCATACTCGTTGGCGTCAAGCCGAAGAAGCGCACGCTGCCGTCCACTGCCCCCAATACCGCGTCCATCCTGGCATTGCCAAACATCCGACGGAAGTTGGCAATATAGTCGTCCAGTTCCAGGTCGTCATCGAGCTGCACTTCCAGCACCACACTCAAGGCCTGGTAAAACAAGCCGCGCTCGACCGAGTTGTCGTTGTACTGCAGGAAAGCCGCCACCTGCTCTTGCGCCTCCTCGAATTGCTGCAAGGCCAGATTGATCAGCAGCTTCAACTCAAGAACCGTAAGTTGCCCCCAGTCCGTATTCTCATCAAATTCGATACCGATCAAGGTGGCGATATCGGCGTACTCATCGAGCTCATTGTTTTCCAGGCGATCAAGCAGTGCCGCCAGCGCGGCATCGTCCAGACGATGCAAGTTCAGAATATCGGCACGGAACAACAACGCCTTGTTCGTGTTATCCCAGATCAAATCCTCTACCGGGTAGACTTCCGAATAATCGGGCACAAGAATACGGCAGGCCACGGCGCCCAACTGGTCATACACCGCCATGTAAGCTTCCTTGCCCATGTCTTCGAGAATACCGAACAAGGTTGCGGCTTCCTCGGCATTGGAGTTTTCCCCCTGGCCAGAAAAATCCCACTCCACAAACGGGTCAGTTGCTTTGGCGCTAAAAAAGCGCCACGACACAATGCCGCTGGAGTCAATAAAGTGTTCGACAAAGTTATTTGGCTCGGTCACGGCTTCACTGGCAAAGGTCGGCCGCGGTAAATCGTTGAGGCCTTCAAAACTGCGCCCCTGCAGCAATTCCGTCAGACTCCGTTCCAGCGCCACCTCGAAGCTCGGATGCGCGCCGAACGAGGCAAAGACACCGCCGGTGCGTGGATTCATCAAGGTGACGCACATCACCGGGTAAGTACCACCCAGCGATGCATCCTTTACCAGGACAGGAAAGCCCTGCTCTTCCAGACCTTCAATCCCTGCCAGAATGCTGGGGTATTTCGCCAGCACTTCCTGCGGCACATCCGGCAAAGCAATTTCACCTTCCAGAATTTCGCGTTTGACCGCTCGCTCGAAAATTTCGGACAGACATTGCACCTGTGCTTCCGCCAGCGTATTACCGGCACTCATGCCATTGCTGACGAACAGGTTTTCGATCAGGTTGGACGGGAAATACACTACTTCGCCATCCGACTGCCGCACATACGGCAGCGAACAGATACCACGCTCAGCATTGCCGGAGTTGGTGTCGATCAGATGCGAACCAAACAATTCGCCATCGGGATTATAAATTTCCAGGCAGTACGCATCCAGAATCTCAACCGGCAACGCATCCTTAGGGCCGGGTTTGAACCAGCGTTCGTTCGGGTAATGCACAAACGCTGCATTGGCAATGTCTTCGCCCCAAAAAGCGCCGGCATAGAAATGGTTGCAGCTCAGTCGTTCGATATACTCGCCCAAAGCCGATGCCAATGCGCCTTCTTTGGTCGCGCCCTTGCCATTGGTAAAGCACATCGGCGAGTGCGCATCGCGGATATGCAGCGACCACACATTGGGAATGATATTGCGCCACGATGCGATTTCGATTTTGATGCCCAAGCCCGCCAACAAGCCCGACATATTGGCGATCGTTTGCTCCAGCGGCAGATCCTTGCCGACAATATAGGTGCTGGCATCCGACGCTGGCGTCAAGGTCAGCAAAGCCTGCGCATCGGCGTCCAGACTCTCCACCTCTTCGATGATGAACTCAGGTCCGGCCTGCACCACTTTTTTGACGGTACAACGCTCGATGGAGCGCAAAATGCCGCGACGGTCTGCCTCTGATATATCGGACGGCAACTCAACCTGAATCTTGAAAATCTGCTGGTAGCGATTTTCCGGATCCACGATATTGTTTTGCGACAGGCGGATATTTTCAGTTGGAATATTGCGCGTGTTGCAGTACAACTTCACAAAATAAGCCGCACACAAGGCCGATGAAGCCAGAAAATAATCAAAGGGGCCAGGCGCGGAGCCATCACCCTTGTAACGGATAGGCTGATCGGCCACGACCGTGAAGTCATCGAACTTGGCTTCAAGACGTAGCTTATCGAGGAAGTTGACCTTGATTTCCATGAGAAAACTTTACTCCCACTCAATCGTCGCAGGCGGCTTGCCGGAGATGTCATACACCACCCGGTTGATGCCACGCACTTCATTGATGATGCGGTTCGACACGCGCCCCAGCAACTCATGCGGCAGATGCGCCCAGTGCGCCGTCATGAAGTCTTGCGTCTGTACCGCGCGCAAGGCCACTACGTATTCATAGGTGCGGCCATCACCCATCACACCCACCGACTTGACCGGCAGGAACACGGCAAATGCCTGGCTGGTCTTGTCGTACCAGCTTTCGCCGTCGGCTTCCTTGGTGTTGCGCAGCTCTTCGATGAAGATCGCATCAGCACGGCGCAGCAGATCGGCAAATTCCTTCTTCACTTCGCCGAGAATACGCACGCCCAAACCTGGACCTGGGAATGGATGGCGATACACCATCTCCGGCGGCAACCCCAACGCCACACCCAATTCGCGCACTTCGTCCTTGAACAGTTCGCGCAGTGGCTCCAGCAGTTTCAGATTTAATGTTTCCGGCAAGCCACCGACATTGTGGTGGCTCTTGATGGTATGTGCGCCCTTCTTGCCCTTGCCGGCGCTTTCGATGACGTCAGGATAAATCGTACCCTGGGCCAACCATTTGGCACTTTTCAGCTTGGCCGATTCGACTTGGAACACTTCCACGAATTCACGGCCGATGATCTTGCGCTTGGCTTCCGGATCGGTCACGCCGGCCAGGTGGCCCATGAATTGCGCAGTGGCATCGACATGAATCACCTTGACGCCAAGATTTTTGCCGAACATCTCCATGACCATCTTGCCTTCATCGAGGCGCAGCAGGCCGTGGTCGACGAACACACAGGTCAGTTGATCACCAATGGCGCGATGAATCAGGGCTGCGGCGACACTACTGTCGACGCCGCCGGACAAACCGAGGATGACTTCATCGCTGCCGACTTGGGCACGGATTGACGCCACCGCTTCGGCGATGTAGTCGGGCATATTCCAGTCCGATTTGCAGCCGCAGATGTCGAGCACGAAGCGGCTCAACATGGCCTTGCCTTGTACTGTGTGGGTGACTTCCGGGTGGAATTGCACCGCATAGAAACGACGCGCTTCGTCAGCCATGCCGGCGATCGGGCAATTGCCGGTCGATGCCATGAGCTTGAAACCGTGCGGCAATTCTTCCACCTTGTCGCCATGGCTCATCCAGACCTTGAGCATGCCATGCCCTTCGGGCGTGGTGAAATCAGCAATGTCCTTGAGCAAGGCGGTGTGGCCGTGGGCGCGCACTTCGGCGTAACCGAATTCGCGCAACGTGCCATTCTCTACCTTGCCACCCAGTTGCGCGGCCATGGTTTGCATACCGTAGCAAATGCCCAACACCGGCACGCCCAATTCAAATACCGAAGACGGCGCGCGCGGCGTATCGCCCTCGGTCACACTGTTGGGGCCACCGGACAGAATCACGCCGGAAGCGCCATAGTTACGCACAAACTCGTCGCTGACGTCGTGCGGAAAAACTTCGGAAAATACACCGGCTTCGCGCACGCGACGGGCGATCAACTGGGTGACCTGGGAACCGAAATCGATAATCAGAATTTTAGAGTGCATGGCAGTGGAGAATGGCAAGTTTGAAAATATTCAGCAGCGAAAATAAATCAAAAGGCCGCTACCAAACTGAAGTGGCGCGGCCTTCTTGATGACATTCACCAGCTTATTCGGCGCGATAGTTCGGCGCTTCCTTGGTGATCTGAACGTCATGCACGTGCGATTCGCGCATGCCGGCAGAGGTGATTTCGACGAATTCGGCTTTTTCGCGGAATTCATCAATCGTGGCGCAGCCGCAATAGCCCATCGAGGAACGCACGCCACCGACCAGTTGATACAGGATCGCAACCACACTACCCTTGTAGGCGACGCGGCCTTCGATACCTTCTGGCACCAACTTGTCGGCATTGTTTTCGCCATCCTGGAAATAGCGGTCAGCAGAACCATCGGCCATCGCGCCCAGGCTGCCCATGCCGCGATACGATTTGTAGCTGCGGCCCTGGAACAGGATCACTTCGCCTGGCGCCTCTTCGGTACCGGCAAACATGCTGCCCATCATCACCGCAGATGCACCGGCTGCCAATGCCTTGGATACGTCCCCCGAGAAACGGATGCCGCCGTCGGCGATAACTGGCACGCCAGTCCCTTCGAGTGCCTTGGCCACATTGGCAATTGCCGAAATCTGTGGCACGCCGACACCGGCAACGATACGTGTCGTGCAAATCGAGCCTGGACCGATACCGACCTTGACTGCATCGGCACCGTGTTCCACCAAAGCCTTGGCGGCTGCGCCGGTAGCGATATTGCCGCCGATCACTTCAACATGGGGATAACGGGTCTTGACCCATTTGACGCGGTTGAGCACGCCAGCCGAATGGCCGTGGGCAGTGTCGACCACCAGCACGTCAACACCAGCAGCAACCAGCAATTCAATACGTTCGTCGTTATCAGGACCGACACCGACAGCGGCGCCAACGCGCAGTTTGCCTTGATCATCCTTGCAGGCAAACGGGTGAGCAGTGGCTTTTTGAATGTCCTTGACAGTGATCAGGCCGCGCAGCTCGAAATTGTCGTTGACCACCATCACGCGCTCAAGGCGGTGCTTGTTCATCAAACGCTTGGCTTCTTCCAGTCCGGCGCCATCCTTGACATACACCAGCTTGTCGCGTGGCGTCATCTTGGCACGCACTTCGGCGTCCAGCTCTTCTTCAAAGCGCAGGTCGCGGTTGGTGATCACGCCGACCAGGCTGGCACCTTCTACTACCGGGAAACCGCTAATGCCGTGCGCTTCCGACAAGGCAATCACTTCGCGAATCTTCATGGTCGGTGGAATCGTGATCGGGTCACGCACCACACCGGATTCAAAACGCTTGACCTTGGCGACTTCGCGCGCCTGCTCCTTGGCAGTCAGGTTTTTGTGTACGATACCGATGCCGCCTTCTTGCGCAATGGCAATTGCCAGACGCGCTTCTGTCACTGTGTCCATGGCCGCGGAAACCAGCGGAATGTTCAAATGGATATTGCGTGTCAGACGCGTAGCAAGGGAAGTATCTTTAGGGAGGATGTCCGAGAAAGCCGGGACGAGCAGCACATCGTCGAATGTCAGTGCTTTTTGAAGAAGACGCATAGTATTTCCTATAGGCGCAAAAGCGAATTATACAGAAAACTTGTACGCTCGTCGCACTGCCCTTGATTTTTCTATGAAATATGCAGTCCGATTGTGGTAACCCAGCATCGGCGTATGATATTCAAGCGCCCTTCTTCTCGACACGCCGCCGACGCGACGCCATGGGGTCGGCGACCAGCGAGCGATAAATCTCTATCCGGTCCTGCGCGCGCACCACGGTATCGAGCGTTTTCAGCTTGCCGTAGATACCGACCCGACTCACCGTCAGGTCGATTGCGGTACACTCGCGCAATACGTCGCTTTGCATAATGGCTTCTTGTATTGTGGCACCGACAGCAACCTGCACTAACTTGCGCACCTGCAACGCTGGCGTGGCATAGCAGATTTCGACTTCGATCAGGGCGGGCTCAGCCATAAACGATCTCGGCGCGCTTGCAGAACGAGTCCACGAAGCTGTTGGCGATCATGCTGAACACCGGGCCGATCACCGTTTCCAGAATACGATTGGAAAACTCGTATTGCATGTCGAACTCGATCTTGCAGGCATCTTCGCGCAAAGGCTTGAAATTCCAGCGCGCCTCGAAATGCTTGAACGGCCCCTCCACCAGATGCATCGTCATGCTGCTTGGCGGCACATTGGTGTTTTCGGTGGTAAACGATTGTTTGAGGCCGTGATAGTTGATCTTGAGCTTGGCCCTCAGCTTGTTGCCCTGCCGCTCGTCAACGTCGACGCCGCCACACCAGGGCAGGAATTCAGGATAGTCTTCGACCCGGTCGACCAGCTTGAACATCTGCTCGGCACTGAAGTTGATCAGAACTGTTTTATGTACGACTGCCATGAAAGGTGGTCCGTTTGATAAAATCACAAAGTTGAAATTTTAACCGACACCACGGATTTTCCGATTAGATGAGTATTGTAGATAACAAAAAAGCATTTTTCGATTACTTCGTCGAGGAGCGTTTTGAAGCGGGCATCGTCCTGGAAGGCTGGGAAGTCAAGGCTATCCGCGCCGGCAAGGCGCAGATCAAGGAAGCCTATGTGACGATTCGCAACGGCGAAATATTTCTGTTTGGCGCGCACATCAGTGCACTGACCAGCACCTCGACCCACATCCACCCGGAAACCACGCGCACGCGCAAGCTGCTGCTCAACGCAGCCGAGATCGCCAAACTGATCGGCAAGGTGGAACGCTCGGGCTACACGCTCATGCCGCTCAACCTGCATTTCAGCAAAGGCCGCATCAAATGCGAAATCGGGCTGGCCAAGGGCAAGAAGCAACACGACAAACGCGAGACCGAAAAAAATCGCGACAGTGCGCGCCAGATTGAGTCTGCCATGAAGCAACATCGGCGTTGATGGTCAGCTACCCGGTCGCTGCAGCGGCTGCCCGCAAACAGGCGGCGACTTCCTCGGACAGACCAGGCCAGTCGCCATGCGACTGTTGACGGAAGATTCTGACGCTGGGGTACCAACACGAACTGCTGCTACCCCAGCCCCAGCGCCACTCACTTTCATAGCGCAGCAATAGCCAGGCCGGTTTGCCCAAAGCGGCCGCCAGATGAATCACGGCAGTGTCGGCACTGACGACCAGATCCAGTTGGCTGATCAACGCCGCCGTCTGTGCCATGTCGGTCATTGCGCTCTCAAAGCATTGCAACGCTGGCCAGCGCGCCAATTCGTCCACATCGCTTGCGGGTATCTGCTGCTGCAAACTGATCAACTCAACATCCATAGCGGCAAGCGGCTGCAAATGACGTAACGCGATGTCGCGCGTGCGGTTAAGCACGCCGAACTGCCGCCCGGCCCAAGCCAACCCCACCTTCAGGCGTGTCGAAACAAGTACCGATGATGGCCGCAGGCGCTGCGCCCATTGCGCTACCAATGCCGCATCTGCTTGCAAATAAGACACCTGCGTTGGAATCTCCGGCAGTTGGCTTTGCAATGCCAACGGCAAGCTCATCAAGGGGCAATGAAAATCATGCGTTTCCAGCAGCTTGTCATTACTGACCAGCGCGACATTGGCTGACGCCAGTGTCGCCAACAGCGTCAACAGTGGCGGTGGCACACAGACGGTCACCCGTTGCGCCATGGCGGCAATGGCGGGGATATAGCGCGCAAATTGCAGCGTATCGCCCAAGCCCTGTTCAGCCCATAACACGATGCTGCGCCCATGCAACGCAGGCGTACCGAGCCAGGCCGGCGTCGCGGGAAACAAACCATGTCCTTGCAGCAACCCCGTGCGCCAACGCGCTTCGTGATGGCGCCAGCCGGCGGCATACTCGCCCTGCATCAACAGGCAATAGCCGAGCGCGACCTCAGCCTCGGCAAAATCCGGCTGCAATGCCAGCGCTTGCGCATAGCTGCGCATCGCTTGCTGCAATACCCCCATCGCTTGCCACACATTGCCACGATTGAACAAGGCCAGTACATCATTAGCGTCCCGCGCCAGAATACGCTCGTAACACTGCAGCGCCAGTTCGTGGCGATCCAGTGCCAACCAGCAGACACCACATAAATTCAACACCAGAGGTGCGTCAGCGGCCAACGCCAAGGCCTGCTCCAGCGTTACCAACGCGGCGTCAATATCACCCAGCGCTATCTGCCACTGCGCCAGACGACAGCACAAGTCGATGTCATCTGGCTGGTCCAGCAACAGCAGCCCGGCATGCTGGACCGCCATCAACAAGGCATGATGACGCGACTGCGCCGCCTCTTCCAATTGCGGGAAATAACGCAGGCAGTCTTCGTAGGCAGCAATCGCGTCAGCATAGCGCTCCGCCCCCAACAACAGATCGCCACGTCGTATGGCGGCCGGCACAAACGCAGGATTGAGCGTCACAGCACGATCCAGCAAGACTAGCGCTTCACCGGTGTGCCCGGCTAGCTCTGCGCTAATGCTTTGTGTCAGTAAATCCATCAATTCATGCAGATGCGCAGGATCGCGCAACAGCTTCTCATGCAGCATGATCCCTCCTGTTCTTCATGCATGGGGCAGACCGTGCTCCAGTTTTAAATCCAGATTTATTTGCTCAATTTCAAATGCTCACTTATGTAAATTTCAGTATAACAATGTGAAATTATATCGACGCAACCCTCTTATCCTAGCGGCAAAAAACCAGTCTACTGCCCGCAAGAACCCGTCGTACCGCCCTGACGGACTTGAACAATTGCAAATAAACAACTTCAGTTACTGAAGTTATTTATCCACAAAAAAGTTCCGTTAAATAATGTAAAGATCAAGACACCAATCGTTACCGAGATATGTATTGAACTATTTTGAGAATATCATTGCACGAATCAAAGTAACCCAGAAACCATATAAGGCGAATAAACGACGATGTCTAAAGTATTGTTGATCGACGACGACATTGAACTCGTTGACATGCTCAGAGAATATCTGGAGCAAGAAAAATTTGAAGTACGCGTCGCCCATGATGGTGAATCCGGCGTCACTGAAGCGCTGACCAATCAATACGCCATTGTCGTGCTGGATGTCATGATGCCGGGCCTCAACGGCCTGGAAACCCTGCGCCGCATCCGTGCCAAGAGCAATTTGCCGGTCCTCATGCTGACCGCCAAGGGCGACGATACCGACCGCATCATCGGACTGGAACTGGGCGCTGACGACTATGTGCCGAAACCCTGCACGCCGCGCGAACTGACTGCACGTGTGCGGGCGATTCTGCGTCGCACTGTGACCGAGAATACCGAACACAGCCCCTATTCGCCGCTGGCCGTAGGTGCATTGTCAATGTGGCCGGAACAACGCCGCGCTACCTGGTCCGGCAAGCCACTGGAATTGACCAGCAGCGAATTCAATCTGCTCGAAGTGCTGGCGCGCAATGCCGGCAAGCCGGTCAGCAAGCAAAATCTGTCTGAACAAGGCCTGGGCCGTCCACTGGCGCGCTTCGACCGCAATATCGATGTCCACCTGAGCAGCATTCGCCAAAAAATCGCTTCGCTGGGCAGTGACAAATCCTGCATTCAAACCGTTTATCGATTAGGCTACCAATTCATCAAGGAGTGATGAATGGGCCGGCTGTTCTGGAAATTCTTTTTCTTCATCATGGTGGCGCAACTGACCACCACGTTCACGGTGGGCTTCATGTTCTCGCTGGAGAACCGCGCCCGCAACCAGCGCAGCAACGACCTCGACCTTAGTCCGCCAGCCGCCTTCCTGATCAAATCTTCCGTCGCCACCTTGCAATACGGTGGCACGGATGCCTTGCGTAAGCTCATTCTCAGTGGTGAACGGCGCCGCATCTATGCCGTCGATGAAAATCAACACGAATTGCTGGGCCGCGACGTGCCGCAGCAACTAATCAAAGAAGCGCGCTCGGTGCTCAATGACCATCCCGACATCAATGTCGTAGGGCAAGTCACGGCCAGCGACGGGCATACTTACCTCATGTTCATGTCCTCGCCAACGGGTCCCGGCCAGGGTTTATTGTTGCACGAAGACCGGTCGCCACCGCCGTTTTTGCCGGTGATGCCGATGACCATCTCAACGATCGCCAGTTTCATCTTCGCCTTACTGCTGGCCTGGTATTTCTCGCAACCTATACGTCAGCTCAAGTCTGCCTTTGCCGACGCCGCTTCGGGCAATCTCAGCAGCCGTCTGGAACCGCGGATGGGCAAACGCAATGACGAACTGTCTGACCTCGGCCGCGACTTTGACGGCATGACCGACAAGTTGCGCGCTGCAATGGATAGCCAGCGTCGCCTGCTGCATGACGTCTCGCATGAATTGCGCTCGCCGATTGCGCGCATGCAGGCCTCAATCGGGCTGGCGCGCCTGCAACCGGAAAAAACCGCAGCAACGATAGAACGAATAGAGCGCGAAGGCGTACGCATGGATCGCCTAGTCGGCGAATTGCTGACCCTGTCGCGGCTGGAAGCCGGTGTAACCGGCACCATGGAAGAGCCAATACGCATGGAAGAATTGCTCGACGACATCATCAATGATGCCCGCTTCGAAGCGGAAGCGAACGATCGTCATGTCGACGGCTGCGCTCGCTGCAATGTGATCATCAAAGGTGGCGCCGAACTACTGCATCGGGCAATCGAAAACGTCGTACGTAATGCCATCAAGCAAACCGCCACTGGCACCACGATTGCCATCAATACTCAGGTCGACCGAGACAAACAACGTTTGCTGATTTCGGTGATCGATCACGGGCCAGGCGTGCCGGAAGAGGAAGTGCAGTTGATCTTCGAACCGTTTTTCCGCAGCAGCCGCACCCAGAAAAACAGCCATGGCTATGGCCTGGGATTGACGATTGCACGCCGCATTATTGAAGCCCATGGCGGCACCATCAAGGCGTTCAATCGCCTGGAGCGTGGATTGTGCGTGGATATTCTGTTGCCGTATGACGCACTCGATGTCGCCGATGAAGCTGACCAGCATCCAGAGAACCACAATATCCTCCATCCAGAAAGACAAAACGCCTGAGCGCAACCAAGGCGTCAGGCGTTTTCAAACTTCTCGACTGGCTTTATTTACTTTGCGACTTCACCACCTGCATCGCACTGGCAATCAAGGAACTCATATCCCCCAGATTGGCGGGCACGATTACCGAGTTATTGGTCTTGGCCAGTTGGGCAAAGGCGGCGACATATTGCTCCGCCACTTTCAGATTGACTGCATCCGAACCACCCGGAGACTGAATCGCTGATGCTGTCTTGCGGATCGCTTCGGCACTCGCTTCGGCAATGGCCAGAATCGCTGCAGCCTGACCTTCGGCGCGGTTGATCGAGGCTTGCTTCTCACCTTCGGATTTGGCGATGGAGGCTTCACGTTCACCGGTAGCGATATTGATCTGTTCCTGCTTGCGCCCTTCCGACGCCGCGATCAATGCGCGCTTTTCACGCTCGGCAGTGATCTGCGCCTGCATCGCGTGCAGAATTTCCTTCGGTGGCGTCAAGTCCTTGATTTCGTAACGCAACACCTTCACACCCCAGTTTTGCGCCGACTCATCAATGGCGCTGACGATGGTGGTGTTGATGTGATCGCGTTCCTCAAAGGTCTTGTCGAGTTCCATCTTGCCGATCACCGAACGCAAGGTGGTTTGCGCCAACTGGGTAATGGCAGCGATATAGTTCGACGAGCCATAGGAAGCGCGCATCGGATCGGTGATCTGGAAATACAGGATGCCGTCGACCTGCAATTGCGTGTTGTCGCGCGTGATGCAAACCTGTGGTGGCACATCGAGCGGGATTTCCTTGAGCACATGCTTGTAGGCGATGCGATCGATGAACGGCACCACGATATTCAAGCCAGGCCCCAGCGTGGCGTGATATTTGCCGAGCCGCTCGACCACCCAGGCATGTTGCTGCGGTACGACCTTGATGGTCTTGACCACGAAAATGACGACGATGAGAAAAATAACTAAAGTTACGCTACCGAACATGGGAATTCTCCTTAACAATGAGAGACAATCAAGCGACTGCCTCGGATTTCTCGAATGATGAAATTACCGGCTTGCACCGGACTGCCTGCGGCAAGTTCAACGTCCCATTCAGCGCCGCGATAACGTACCCGCGCTGTATGTCGACCATCGATTTCGCTCCAGCCATCCACCAAAATGCCTTGCCCAATATCCAGATTGATATTGGGATCGCGTGCCGCATCAGCACCAGGACGACGACCGAAACGGCTGCGCCGCAACAAGCCTAATGCAATCAATCCGACGATGGCGGCAACCAACAACTGCCACTCCGCCATCAGGCCCTGCCAGGCCGCTAGCGCACCCGCCAGCAGACCGATAGCAATCATTAATAAGTAGAAGGTGCCGGTGAACATCTCCACGCCGACGGCCACGCCAGCTGCAATGCACCATATTGCCCATCCCATCATGTTGTTTCCTCATTATTCGACTAACTGCACGCCGGAAAAGCCAAGTTGAAAGCAAAATTATTGCGCTTGCGGACCAAACTTTAACAGTCTACACCCCCAAAAAAACAAAAACGCGGACGATAAGTCCGCGTTTTCGTATTTAAGCAAGCTAACTTGCCTGTGTTAGGCCTTACTTCACGGTGGCCAGCTTCTGCCAAGTGTCGATGACCGAATCAGGATTAAGAGAAATAGACTCAATCCCTTGCTTCATCAGCCATTCGGCGAAATCAGGATGATCCGAAGGACCCTGACCACAGATACCAACGTATTTACCCTTGGCCAGACAAGTCGAGATAACCTTGCTCAGCAAGGCCTGCAAGGCAGGATCACGCTCATCGAAATCGGCCGCCAGCAATTCCATGCCGGAATCGCGGTCCAGGCCCAGCGTCAACTGGGTCAAATCATTGGAACCGATCGAGAAGCCGTCGAAATGCTCCAAGAATTGTTCCGCCAAAATCGCATTGGATGGCACTTCGCACATCATGATTACGCGCAAACCGTTTTCACCGCGCTTGAGGCCGTTCTTGCCGAGCAAGCCGATGACTTTTTCGGCTTGGCCCAGCGTACGCACGAATGGCACCATGATTTCGACGTTGGTCAGGCCCATGTCGTTACGCACACGCTTCATGGCCTGGCATTCCATTTCGAATGCTTCGGCAAAATCAGCCGACAGGTAACGTGCCGCACCACGAAAACCCAGCATCGGGTTTTCTTCATCAGGCTCGTAGCGCGAACCGCCGATCAGCTTCTTGTACTCGTTCGACTTGAAGTCGGACAAGCGCACGATGACCGGCTTGGGCCAAAACGCGGCGGCAATCGTGGCAATTCCTTCGGCCAATTTGTCGACATAGAATGCCTTCGGCGAGGCATGGCCGCGTGCTACCGATTCCACCGCTTTTTTCAGATCAGCATCGATATTCGGGTATTCCAGGATCGCGCGTGGATGCACACCGATATTGTTGTTGATGATGAATTCCAGACGTGCCAGACCGACGCCGTTGTTCGGAATCGACTGGAAGTCGAATGCCAGTTGCGGGTTGCCGACGTTCATCATGATCTTCAATGGAATCGCAGGCAATTCGCCGCGCGCCACTTCGGTGATTTCCGTTTCCAGCAAACCGTCGTAAATCTTGCCTTCATCGCCCTCGGCGCAGGAAACCGTCACCAGCGTGCCGTCTTTGAGCACATCGGTTGCATCGCCACAACCAACCACTGCCGGTACACCCAGTTCACGCGCAATGATCGCCGCATGGCAGGTACGGCCACCACGATTGGTGACGATCGCTGCGGCACGCTTCATGACCGGTTCCCAGTTAGGATCGGTCATGTCAGCCACCAGCACGTCGCCAGGTTGCACGCGTTCCATTTCAGACGCATCGCGAATCACGCGCACCGGACCGGCACCGATCTTTTGGCCAATTGCACGACCAGTTGCCAACACGCTGCTGGAACCCTTCAGTTTGAAGCGCTGTTGCGCGTCAGTGGCCTTTTGCTGCGACTTCACGGTTTCTGGACGTGCCTGCAGGATGTACAGCTTGCCGTCCCGGCCATCCTTGCCCCATTCGATGTCCATCGGACGTTGATAATGCTTTTCGATGATGGTGGCGTACTTGGCCAATTCGACGATTTCGGCATCGTTGAGCGAGTAACGGTTACGCATTTCCACCGGCACGTCGACGGTCTTGACCGAACGGCCCGCCTTAGCTTCACCGGTGAACTCCATTTTGATCAGCTTGGAGCCGATGTTGCGACGGATGATCGGCAGCTTGCCTTGTTCCAGCATCGGCTTGTGGACATAGAATTCGTCAGGATTGACCGCCCCCTGCACCACGGTTTCACCGAGGCCGTAGCTGGAAGTAATGAACACCACATCCTTGAAGCCCGATTCGGTGTCGAGGGTAAACATCACACCGGCAGCACCAACATCGGAACGCACCATGCGCTGCACGCCAGCCGACAACGCGACTTCCGCGTGGGTAAAGCCCTTGTGAACGCGATACGAAATCGCGCGGTCGTTGTATAGCGAAGCGAATACGTGCTTCATCGCTTCGAGCACGTTGTCGATACCGACGACATTGAGGAAGGTTTCTTGCTGACCAGCAAAAGATGCATCAGGCAAGTCTTCTGCCGTCGCAGACGAGCGCACGGCGAACGACATTTCAGCGGTCGAGTCAGCGACCAGCTTTTCGTAGAATGCGTTGATTTCCTGTTCCAGACGCGGCTGGAACGGCGTATCGATGATCCACTGACGGATCTCGCCACCAGCTTGCGCCAGTGCCCGCACATCTTCGATGTCTAACGTGGCAAGGCGATCGGCAATGCGTTGCGCCAAGGTTGCGCCGCCATTGACGCTGTGTTCCAGAAAGTCCCGAAAAGCCTGTGCCGTGGTCGCAAAGCCACCAGGGACACGCACCCCAGCACCAGCCAATTGGCTGATCATTTCACCCAGCGAGGCATTCTTGCCACCGACGGATTCCACATCCGTCATGCGAAGATTTTCAAAGGAGACTACGTAAGCGGCCCCCTGGGCAGAACCCATGTTTACTGCGTTGGACATAACAACCTCTAGTTTGATGATAAGAAATCTGTGCGTGCACACCCGGCGTCATTTGTTCTTTGTTTTTCTGTGACGAAGGCGACATAATCGGTATAACTGCTGAAGCAATAGCACTAGCAACTGCCTTGCTGACCTGGAGCATGACATGACACGAACGGCGCGCGACCATGCCGACACTGTTTGGCAACGCAAACAGCCACATGTATTCGGTCAATTTACGCAACACGTTTTGAATCATTTTGAGCTAGCTTCTCAATCTGTTGCATGGCATTTTACAGGCTAGCCAGCATTTTGTTCATTCCACCATTTATTTTTTATTGTTTATTTTCAACAACATCATGCTCGATCTCGCGCCATCGTCCTACCCCGTTCCGCTGCCTCTGGCCAACCGCACAGTTTTCTTCGTCTCCGATGGTACCGGCATTACCGCCGAAACTTTGGGCCACTCTGTGCTCAGCCAGTTCGAGTTGCGCTTTAAACAAGTTCGACTGCCATTTGTCGATACACTCGACAAGGCCCATGACGCAACCCGTCGCATCAATGAAGTGGCCGATGTCGACGGAAAGGCACCCATCGTGTTTTCCACCTTGGTCAAGCCCGATTTGTCAGTGGTGATTCGTAAGGCGCGCGCGATGCATATGGATTTGTTCCAGACATTCGTCGAACCGCTGGAACAGGAACTCGGCGTCAAGTCCACGCATACCATTGGTCGCAGCCATAACACCGCCGATTCAGAAGAGTACAAGAATCGCATTGAAGCGATCAATTTCTCGCTAGCACATGATGACGGACAGTCCAACAAGAACCTGTCGGCGGCAGATGTGATCCTGGTCGGCGTATCGCGTTCGGGCAAGACCCCGACCAGCCTCTATCTGGCCATGCAATATGGCATCAAGGCGGCCAATTACCCGCTGATTCCCGATGATTTCGAGCGCGATAAATTACCGAGCGGCTTGATCAATTTCAAGAAGAAGATTTTTGGTCTGACCATTGCGCCAGAACGTCTGGCCGAAGTACGTAATGAGCGTCGTCCCGGCAGTAAATATGCTGCCATCGAGAATTGCCGTTATGAAGTCAATGAAGCGGAAAAGATGATGCGCAGAGAAGGCATACGCTGGATGTCATCGACGGCCAAATCGATTGAAGAAATTGCCGCGACCATTCTGCAGGAAATCAAGCCGGAAAACCGCTAAGCAGGCCCAGACTGCCCGCTGACGCCTTCAGGCTTCAGCGGCACGGCTGAAATGACTTAACAATAGATAGGCTTTGTGCGGCCCTTCAATACGGGTCTGCAAACGGAAATGATCGTGGTCGATCAGTTGGTAACGGCCTTCATAGTGATCATCTATGCAAACATGCGTGGCCACTGGCAACAAGACTTGCGATATTGGATCAAAACGATAGTGTTGATAGCGCTGGCCCATTTGCGGACCGTCGGCGAAGAACACCTCCAGCAAGCTATCCTGCCAGCGGTAATCAAAGCGCCGCGAAAAGCTGATTGCGCGCTTCTCGGCCTGCAATTGCAGCTTGCCCGATTCAACGTAGTGCAAGTGATTCGCAGCGACCTGTGGCCGAAACTCTGCACGCCCTTCAGCGCTACCGAGCGGACTGCCATCGAGTCCTTGCATGGCACGCGTAAAAGTCCAGCCCCCGCAAAAATAGGCGAGCACATCAGACATTGTCGCGGGTAACGCGGTCATCTGCGACATCAACGACTCAATTGCCGTTGCCGAACCTGCTCAAAGAAACACACGGCCGCGGCTGCCGCCACATTGAGCGACTCCATTGCCCCCAGATGAGGAATCACCACCTGCGTGCTGGCAGACGCCAGCAAGGCCGCGCTGACGCCCTGCCCTTCATGGCCGAACAGCCATGCCACATCCTGACGCAGATCGGCTTCAAAGATTGTATGTTGTGCATACGAACTGGTCGCCAACAATGGAATATCGGTGTTGCGGCTCAGGGCCAGCAAATCAGCATTCTCAATGATCTCCAGCAAGAAATGTGCCCCCATGCCAGCGCGCAAGACCTTGGGTGACCAGGCGGCGGCAGTGCCGGGAGAGCAAAATACCTGGGCGATCCCGGCTGCGGCGGCACTGCGCAAGATCGAGCCGAGATTGCCGGGGTCCTGCAAGCCATCGAGCAATACCGCAGAACGCGTCAATCGGGCCGGTACCTGCGGCTGCGGCGTCGCAATCACCAGCAACAGGCCAACGCCATTTTCAACCTGGCTGAGCGCCTGATACAGCGCGTCGGGCAGGCAGACACATTGGCTGCCCGCGACTTCACACTGCGCCAGCAGCGGCGCCACTTCGGCGTGGTGCACGGCACTTTCGGCGAGCACGCAATAGTCGGCACGGCCCTGCTGCTGCAAAAATGCCTGCGCCAGATGCACGCCCTCGAGCAAACTGCACCCTGCCTTGCGGCGCGCCTGGGCACTGGTGGCTAGTTGTTTGAGCTCTTTATAGAGTGGATTGTCGCGCGAAGAGATGTCTTTCATCACGTGTCCGCTTGCGTCAGCAAGGCGCGCACTGGCGCATACGATTTGCGATGCACCGGCGACACCCCATGCAGCCGCAAACGTTCCAGATGCAATGCCGTCGGATAGCCTTTGTGCTGATCGAACGCATAGACCGGATATTGCGCATGTAACACATGCAAGGCGGCATCGCGTGCTGTCTTGGCGAGAATCGAGGCGGCCGAAATGGCTGGCACCTTGTCATCCCCCTTGACGATCGCTTCTGAACGGATACGCATGACCGGGCAGCGATTGCCGTCGATCAAGGCCAGTGTCGGAACAATCTTAAGCAATTCGACGGCGCGCTTCATGGCCAGCATGCTGGCTTGCAAAATATTGAGCTGATCGATCTCCGCTTCCGAGCATTCGGCAATGGCCCAGGCCAGCGCATGCTCCTTGATTTCCAACGCGAGTGCATCGCGACTGGCTTCACTGAGTTTTTTGGAGTCGCGCAAACCAATGATCGGCCGTGCCGGGTCGAGAATCACGGCAGCTGCAAACACCGGCCCGGCCAATGGACCGCGTCCGGCTTCATCGACGCCGCACAGCACTTCGCCGGCGTAGTCTTCCACCACGAACAAGGATAAATTGGAGTCGCTTTTCTTGGCCATCTTGGTCCTGAAACTGGTTAGGCCCTGCGTGCCTGTTGCCGCTCCAGCAAGGCGCAAACCGCCTCGGCACTGGCATGGGCAGTATCGCGCAAGAGCGCATGATGCATGTCGGTAAAGCGCTGGCGCAAGCGCTGTTGATGCGCCACATCGTCGAGCTGATGCCACAACGCATCGGCCAGCGCTTGCGGCGTGGCGGCATTTTGCAATAGCTCCGGCACCAGGTATTCACGCGCCAGGATATTCGGCAAGCCGACCCACGGCTGATAATTCATATGGCGCATGATGGCGTACGACGCCGCCATCACCTTGTAGGCAATCACCATCGGTTTCTTGTACAAGGCCACTTCCAGCGACGCGGTACCAGATGCCACCAATACAACGTCGGCGGCCTCCATGACCAGATGCGACTGGCCGCTGACGACCTGAATGCCAAGATCGGCGCTGCCGCTTTGCTGCACCAGCTCTTCAAATAAGGCACGCTGACGCTCGCCAGCCATCGGCGCGATGAACTGCAAACCGGGCTCACGCTGCGCCAGCAATCGCGCTGCGCCGAGAAAACTGAGCGTATTGTATTTGAGTTCCGCCATGCGGCTGCCAGGCAGAATCCCCACTACCCGACGCTCCTGCTGCAATCGCAACGCGGCGCGTGCGGCCACAGTATCGGGCACCATGGGAATGATTTCTGCCAGTGGATGGCCGACATAGGTGACCGGCACTCCGGCCTTGCGGTAAATCGCTTCCTCAAACGGGAAAATCACCAGCATGTGCGATACCGCACGCGCAATTTTCTTGATGCGACCGCCGCGCCATGCCCAGATTTGCGGCCCGATGAAATGCATGGTGGGGATGCCGGCCTCGCGCAATTGCAGCTCCAGGCCGAGATTGAAGCCTGGATAATCAACCCCGATGAAGGCAGCCGGACGCTCGGCCAGCAATTGATCGCGCAAGGCGTTTTGGATGCTCTTGATTTCGCGATAGCGCGGAATTACCTCAAACAGGCCACGCACGGTGAGCTTGTCCATCGGCCAATCACTGACAAAACCATGCGCCGCCATATGGGCGCCACCGATACCGTGCAGACGTACATCCGGCAAGCGCGGACGCAAGCCGGACAACAGACGGCTTGCCAGCAGATCACCGGAGCTTTCGCCGGCGACCATGGCAATCGACAGATCAGCGGATGATGCCACGGGCAGATGCAGCGATAAAGTCACGCATTGTTTGGATATGCTCGGCTGCTTCGGGCGATTTTTGCTCTTGCTGCTGTAACTCAAGCATGGCTTGTTCGAGCGGCAAGCCGGCACGATAGATCGCCTTGTAGGCGCGTTTGATGGCAGCAATCTGCTCCGGAGTGAATCCGCGCCGCTTCAGGCCTTCGCTATTGATACCAGCCGGTACCGCGCGATTGCCGGCCGCAGTAACGAATGGGGGCACATCCTGGCTGACCGCCGCAGTGAAGGCCGTCATCGCATGCGCGCCGATACGGCAGAATTGGTGCACCGACGTGAATCCGCCCAAGAACACCCAGTCGTCCAGATGGACGTGACCGGCCAGGGTCGCATTGTTGGCCAGGATGATATTGTTGCCGAGCTGACAATCATGGGCGATGTGCACATAGGCCATGATCCAGTTGTCACTACCGATGCGGGTGACGTGAGCATCCTGGGTGGTGCCCAGATTGAAGGTCACGAACTCGCGTATGGTGTTGCGGTCGCCGATCTCCAGCCGGGTTGGCTCACCGGCGTATTTCTTATCCTGCGGTGCCGCACCGAGCGAGCCGAACTGGAAGATCTGATTGTCTTGACCGATCGTGGTATGGCCTTCGATGACCACATGCGGGCCGACCTTGGTGCCGGCGCCAATGCGCACATGCGGACCAATGACCGAATAGGCACCTACCTCAACCGATGAATCAAGTTCGGCGCCAGCCTCGATGATGGCGCTAGGATGAATGCGCTGCTTAAGCAAGGACATGGGCAGCTCCGCTCAACCAGCCTGACTGGCGTCGTTGGCGTTGCGCATAGTGCACATCAGATCGCCTTCGACCGCGACTTGACCGTCCACTGTTGCCACGGCCCTGTACTTCCAGATACCCCGTGCCCGCCGGGTGATTTCCACGTGCATCTTGAGCTGATCACCCGGTTCGACCGGACGCTTGAAGCGGGCATTGTCGATACCAACGAAATACACCACTGTGCTGGCATCAGGCTTGCGGCCTTCGGTCAGGAACGATAGCAACGCTGCAGTCTGCGCCAGTGCCTCGATCATCAACACACCTGGCATCACTGGCTTGTGCGGAAAGTGGCCGTTGAAAAACTCTTCATTGACGGTCACGTTCTTGATCGCGGTAATGTCCTTGCCGCTTTCCCAGCTCAATACACGGTCAACCAGCAATAGCGGATAGCGATGCGGGAGGTATTCTTTGATTTGATTGATATCGAGACTAGTCATTATTTTGCTCTGTATTCTGCGGGTTAGGCTGCTGAGTCGCTTGCGGGCTCAGCGATTTGATAGTTTTTTCCAACGCACGGATTTTCTCACGCATTGTGCTCAGATTGCGCACCAAAGCAGCCGATTTTTCCCAGTCGCCATGCTTGGCAATTGGATAAAAGCCGGTATATTGCCCAGGCTCAAGTATCGACCTCAACGCCAGCGTACCGGCTGAGACGTGTACCCGGTCAACAATGGTGATATGACCATGAATCATGGCCGCGCCACCAATCGAACAATATTTACCGATCTTGGCACTGCCGGCAATCCCGACGCAAGCGGCAATCGCCGTATGGGCACCGATATGGCAGTTATGTGCAATCTGGATCTGGTTGTCGAGCTTGACACCGTCTTCGAGCACGGTGTCGGACAAGGCGCCACGATCGATTGTGGTATTGGCACCGATTTCGACGTCATTGCCGATCATCACGCGGCCAACTTGCGGAATCTTGATCCACTCGCCGCCTTCGTTGGCAAAACCGAAACCATCGGATCCAATCACCACGCCCGAATGCAAGATGCCACGCTCACCGATTTCACAGGCGGCCTGAAATGTCACTCGGGCGTAAAAATGGGTATCGGCACCGATACGCGCATTGCGGCCAATATAGCTGCCCGCATTGATGACAACGCGTTCTCCCACCACGGCGCCGGCTTCAATCACGACGTGCGGACCAATGACCGCGCTGGCAGCAATCTCAGCCGTTGCATCCACGCAAGCACTGGCATGGATGCCCGCGGGCACTGGTACTGCTGCCTCAGCAACGAACAACTGCAAGGCGCGGGCAAAATAGGCGTAAGGATTTTTGGTGACAATACGCGCGCCCTGATAGGCAACGATCGCGGCATCATCGGCTTCCGACAGAATCAGCGCAGCAGCCTGCGTCTGTTCGGCCTGAGCACGAAACTTGGCATTGGAAAGGAAGGTAATATGCGACACCGACGCAGCATCGAGCGGCGCAATCCCGCTGACACTGATGTGTGCATTTCCCTTAAGTTGGCCACCCAAGTGTTCGACCAACTGTTCTAGCCGAATACTCATCCTGGCCTTCTAGATTATGGTATTACCTGCCCGACCACGGCAAAATGCCACTGTTTGTGGCATTTCGCGAGACCAAGCTAGGCATGGTAAACAAGAGAGAGATGACCGTCCGTTTACTTGGACAGTTCCTTCAGCACTTTATCGGTGATATCGATGCGCTTGCTGGCATAGACGGCTTCCTGGAACACGATGTCGTATTTTTCGGCTTCAGCGATCTTGCGGATCACGCCGTTGGTACGCTCCAGCACCACCGACAACTCTTCGTTGCGGCGTTGGTTCAGGTCTTCACGGAACTCACGTTGACGACGTTGGAATTCGGTATCTTGATCCGCCAGATCGCGCTGACGCTTGACGCGGTCGGACTCGGACAGGACTGCCGCATCCTTATCCAGCTTTTCCGACGTCGCCTTCAGACGTGCGGCCATATCGGCCAGGTCTTTTTCGCGCTTGGCGAATTCCTGTTCCAGCTTGGCTTGCGCCGCCTTGGCCGGTGCCGCTTCACGGAAGATACGCTCGGTGCTGACGAAAGCGATCTTCGACGACTCCTGCGCCTGTACATTTGCAAATGCCAACATACCCACAGCCAAGGTCAAGGCCTGGATCGACAACAAAGATTTAGTCATGAACTTCAAGATGATTCTCCGTAATACAGATTTCAATTATGCCACTAGCTGATGATCATGCCATCAGAATCCGGTTCCCAACTGGAACTGAAAATTTTGCGCTTTATCGCCGGGCTTCGCATTCAAAGGCTTGCCGTAGCTCAACTTCAGCGGTCCGATCGGCGACAGCCAACTGATACCGAAACCGGTCGAGTAACGCAAATCACTGACCTTCATCGGTGCGCCGTCGGCAAACACGTTACCACCATCGGTAAAGACAAACCAACGCAGCGTACGATCCTGGCCAGAACCGGCAAACGGGAATTGCAGTTCGGCATTGGCAATCAAGCGCGACGCACCACCCATGGAATCGCCGTACTGATCTTTGAGCGCACCCAGCGAGGAAGATTCATATCCACGCACGGTACCGATACCACCGGCATAGAAGTTCTTGAAAATCGGGTAAGCCTTGCCACCGAAGCCGCGACCATAGTCAACTTCACCATTGAGCGCCAGCGTCGCTGCATTGCCCCAGAATGGTTGGAAGTACTGGTTTTGGTAAGTCGCCTTGTAGTATTGCAAGGAACCAAACGAAGACACTTCCAGGTTGGCACGTTGATAACGCCCCTTAGTCGGGATCAATGCACTGTCGCGGCTGTCACGCTGCCATGCCACGGTCAGCGGGAAGCTGGTAGTCGTGGCGGTGCCAACACCGCAATCGCCGGTGGTCGCAGTGACGTCACAACCGGCCGTGCCAGCATTACCGAAGTCACGCACATACTGACGATACAAGCTCGGGCTGGTCAGATCGGTTTCAACGCTGGTATTTTCCACGCCGACGCCGAAGAAGACGCGATCGAGCTCAGAGAATGGCACACCGAACTTGACGTCGCCACCAATGGTCTTGACGCGATAGTCACCCGTTGTGTAAGTCGAGTTCTGCGTCTTGCGCAGATACACGTCATAGGTACGGCTGATACCATCATCGGTGAAGTAGGGATTGGTCTGCGACACCGCAATCGTACGATAGGTGCTGCTGGTATTGATTTCAATACCGACCGTGTTACCACTACCGAAGGCATTTTCCTGCGAGATCGAACCGGTCAGGCTGAGCTTGTCGGTTTGCGAGAAACCGGCACCGACCATGATGTTACCGGTCGGCTTTTCTTCGACCTTCATGTTGACATCGATCTGATCGGTGCTATTCGGCACTTCCGGCGTTTCGACCGTAACTTCCTTGAAATAGCCGAGGCGGTCAACGCGGTCACGCGAGAGCTTGATGCGTTCGCCGTCGTACCACGAGTCTTCAAACTGACGGAATTCGCGGCGGATCACTTCATCGCGGGTCTTGGTGTTGCCGGCAATATTGATGTGACGCACATACACGCGCTTGCCCGGATCGACCATGATCGTGAAGGCTACTTCCTTCTTGTCGCGATCAACGTTGGGATTGGCATTGACGTTGGCAAACGCATAACCGAAGTTACCAAGACGTTCACTGATCTTCTTGGTGCTGTCGGTCAGCTTGGAGCCATTGTAGATATCACCCTTCTTCAATTGCACCAATGACGCCAGATCGGCATCGAGGCCAAGCATTTCGCCGTCGAGCTTGATGTCGGAAACTGTGTACTTGTCACCTTCATTGAGATTGACGGTGATGTAGATGTCTTTCTTATCCGGTGTAATCGAGACCTGAGTCGATTCCACCTGCATTTCCAGATAACCGCGATCCAGATAGTAGGAACGCAGGGATTCAATGTCGGCGGCCAATTTTTGCTTGGAATACTGGTCAGCCTTGCTATACCAAGTGAACCAACCGGGTGTGGTCAACTTGATCTGCGCCAGCAATTCCTTGTCGGAAAACACTTTGTTACCGACGAAGCTGATTTGCTTGATGCGCGACACTTCACCTTCATCGACCGCAAACGAAACGGCCACGCGATTGCGCTCGACCGGAGTGATGGTGGTAGTGACCTTGGCGCCGTAGAGACCGCGTGACAGGTATTGGCGCTTGAGCTCTTGCTCGGCGCGATCAACCTGCGACTTGTCAAAGATACGCGACTCAGCCACGCCGATTTCCTTGAGCGCCTTGGTCAGTTGATCCTTATCGAATTCCTTGATGCCGGTGAAGTCAACGCTGGCAATCGCCGGACGCTCTTCCACCTGCACCACCAGCACATTGCCTTCGGCTTCGATCCGCACATCCTTGAAGAAACCAGTGGCGTACAAGGCCTTGATGGCTGCTGTGCCTTTTTCATCGGTGAAGGTATCGCCGACGCGCACCGGCAGGTAGCTGAATACCGTGCCCGCTTCCGTACGCTGAATGCCTTCGACACGGATGTCCTTGACCACAAACGGATCGGCAGCAAATGCCTGGCCTGAGCACAGGGCAATCGCAGCAGCGGCAATCAGGCGACGGGAAAATGTCGGTGCAGTGAAATGCGCGGAATGTAATTTCATTAGCTATCGTTTATTAACTATGTTTTTTGCCGGCTATTCAGGAGGAATAGTCCGCCATATTTAAAAGCCAAAAGCCATCCAGAGCGACAGGACGGCTTCCAGCAAATCTTTACAACATCAGACGGACAATATCGTTGAACGCAGCGACCAGCATCAACGTCATCAAAATCCCCATCCCCGCGCGTTGTGCTATTTCGCCAAAACGTTCGGAAACGGGACGTCCAGTCAAAATCTCCAGCGAATAATACAGCAAATGCCCGCCATCTAAAACCGGGATAGGCAACAGGTTCATCACGCCCAAGCTGATACTGATGAAAGCAATAAAGCTCAAATAGCTGACCCAACCTACTTTGGCGGTCTGACCGGCATAATCAGCGATAGTGATTGGGCCAGTGATATTTCTCCAGGAAACCTGACCGACGATCATCTTGCCGATCATTGTCAGTGTCATGGTGCTGGTGTCCCAAGTCTTCTGCGCTCCCTTGACTACGGCTGTCCAGGGCGCGTCCCTGACCAGTGTCATGGCTGGCGTCATCGGCACCTCAACCTTGATGCGACCAATCTCCTGACCGTTATCCGACACCGCTTCTGGAGTAACCGCGAGTTTAAATTCGCTGCTGCCACGCATGCCATGCACGATCAATTGTTTGCCTGGTGATGCACGCACCAGTTGCACCAGCGCCAAACCATCGGTCACCCCGACACCGTTGACATCCAGAATCAAATCACCCTGCTGCAAACCTGCCAACTGCGCCGGTCCCGCCATGATCTTGCCCAGGATCGCAGGCGGCCGTGCCAACGACAGGCCCAACTTTGCCAGAAAATCACTCTCCAAGTCCTTACTGGAAACCGAATCGAGTGAAAGATTTACACTGTTTAGCAACTTGCCGCCGGTTTGCACAGGATTCGGGCTCTCAACCTCTAACCGCGCCGACGTCTTGGCCAGCACCTGCGACATCAACTGCCAGCGTACATCGGACCAGGTTTGCACAACCACACCATTGATCGCGGTAATCGTCTCGCCACCGCGCAGACCAGCCTGATAAGCTGCGGTCTGACTGCCCATGGCTCGCACCTTGGCCAACGGCTCGGGAATGCCATGGATGAACAGGCCGGCGAACAGCAAAATTGCCAGGATGAAATTGGCAATCGGCCCGGCAGCAACGATGGCAATGCGACGCCATACCGACTGCCGCGTGAATTCGCGCGACAAATCTTCGGGCGCGATCTCGCTGATATCCTGTTCACGCGCGTCGAGCATCTTGACGTAGCCGCCCAACGGCAGGATCGACAAGGCCCACTCGGTTTGATCGCGACCAAAGCGACGCGACCACACTACCCGTCCCATACCGACCGAAAAACGTAGTACTTTGACACCACACCAGCGCGCCGCCCAGTAATGACCGAGTTCGTGCACCACCACCAACGTGCCGAGGGCGACCGCAAAGGCCAGTAACGTATGGAGAAAATTCATGAGAGGCAGGACTGCGCCACTGAGCGCGCCAACAAGTCTTGCTCGATCAGGCCTTCGATATCGGCCAACGGGCCATGGGGCAATTTATCCATGACGCGGGCGATCACTTGATCAATCATGCGAAATCCGATTTCCTGATTCAGAAATGCCTGAACGGCAACTTCATTGGCAGCATTGAGGGTGGCAGCGGCGCTGCCACCGGCCTGCAGTGCATCATACGCCAGTTTCAAACAGGGAAAGCGGGCGAAGTCGGGGCGCTCAAAAAATAACTGGCCGATTTGTGCCAGATCCAGTTGAGCCACACCGGAATCAATACGCTCAGGGTAAGCCAGCGCATTGGCAATTGGCGTACGCATATCGGGATTACCCAATTGCGCCAGCACCGAGCCATCAATGTAGGACACCATCGAGTGAATCACGCTTTGCGGGTGAATCATCACCTCGATTTTGTCAGCCGGCGCGCCAAACAGCCAATGCGCCTCGATCACTTCCAGCCCCTTGTTCATCATGGTCGCAGAATCAACCGAAATCTTGCGCCCCATGACCCACTTCGGATGCGCAACGGCTTCGTCAGGCGTGACACTGTCGAGTGTTTCAACAGCGCGTTTGAGGAAAGGGCCACCCGAGGCCGTCAGCAAAATCTTGGCGATGCCCGACTCACCCAGTGAACGCTTGAATTGTGCCGGCAGGCATTGAAAAATTGCATTATGTTCGCTGTCGATCGGCAGCAGGCTGGCACCGTGCGCAGCGACCGCGTCGATGAGCAACTGGCCCGACATCACCAAGGCCTCCTTGTTGGCCAGCAGGATCTTCTTGCCGGCGCGTGCAGCAGCCAGCGTCGAAGCCAGTCCGGCGGCACCGACAATGGCCGCCATGACCATATTGCACTCAGGGCTGGCAGCAACATCACACAATGCTTGCTGACCGTAGAGTACTTCCGTGCGCAAATGCAGCGCTGTGAGTTTTTGCTGCAACGCTGTGGCGGCCTGTGCCGAACCGACCACCGCGACCTGCGGCCGAAAACGCGCACATTGCTCTGCCAACGTGTCGACGCTGGCATGGGCGGTCAACGCGTAGACGCGATAACGCTCAGGATGGCGCCCCACGACGTCCAGCGTTGATACGCCGATGGAACCGGTAGAACCCAGTACGCTTATTGCCTGCATGAAATTCCTACAACCAAAGATCAATCAGTGCTGCCAACGGCAACACCGGAATCAGCGCATCAATACGATCAAGCACGCCACCGTGGCCGGGCAGGAGATTGCTGCTGTCCTTGATACCGGCGCGACGCTTAAGTTGCGACTCAAACAAGTCGCCCACCACGCTTGCAACCACCAGCATGCTCATCACCACGATAAAGCCGGGCCAGCCGAAACGCCCATACAGGCGCCCAGCAAAGGTCTCTTCGTCGAGGAACATGACCGATGCCGCAGCGATCACCAACACAGCAAGCCAACCGCCGACAGCTCCCTCCCAGGATTTCCCTGGAGAAATCGATGGGGCCAGCTTGTGACGACCAAAACCCTTGCCGGCGAAATAGGCGCCAATATCAGCCACCCAGACGATTGCCATGATTGACAACAGGTACAGCGGCGAGTGCTGGAACAGCGAGACGATGGCAATAAAGCAACCCAACAAGCCCAGCGTGTAGGTCACACTCAAGAGTCGATTGCCCGGCGTCGCCAGCGGTGGCAAGCCCAGGCCGAGTGCAGGAATAAAGCGTAGCGCCCACAGCAGCACACACAGACCAAACAAGCCACGCACGCTAGGCATGCCACTGACAAAAACAATAAGGGCATAGGCGACGGTCCAAAAACCGGCCCACAGCCGGGGCCGGGAATAGCCGAACAAGCGCAGGCTTTCCCAGGCGCCAGCGGCAAAAAACACCAGGGACGCCGCTGCAAAGGCGAAAAAATTATTCAGGAACAATATTGGCAAGAGAATTGCCAACAAAACCAACGCCGTGATAACGCGCGTTTTTAGCATCAGGAAGCCTTTTTCTGCTCGACCAATTGCTCGCTGGTACGACCGAAGCGCCGTTCGCGCTGGCGATAGGATTCAATCGCCTTGTCCAGCTCAGCACCATCAAAATCTGGCCAGAATGTTTCGGTGAAATACAGTTCGCTATAGGCGAGTTGCCAAAGTAGGAAATTGGAAATGCGTTCTTCGCCACCGGTACGCACAAACAAGTCCGGCTCGGGAGCGTAAGCCATTGCCAAATGTGGAGTTAATTCGTCTTCGGAAAAATCAGTCCTGTCAGGCTGCTGCTTGAGCATCTTACCGACCGCCTGCATGATATCCCAACGGCCGCCATAGTTGGCGCAAATGGTCAGCGTCAGACCAGTATTGGCAGCAGTTTGTGCTTCCGACTTGGCCACCATGTCCTGCAGCTTGGCATCAAAACGGCTAAGGTCGCCGACCACACGCAGGCGAATATTGTTCGCATGCATCTTGCCGACTTCTCGCTCAAGCGCTGTCATGAACAGGCGCATCAACAAGGACACCTCATCGGCAGGACGACGCCAGTTCTCGGAACTGAAGGCAAACAGGGTCACATAGTCGATACCGCGCAGCGAGCAGGCTTCGACGATGGTGCGCACCGCCTCGACACCTTTGACATGCCCTGCCACGCGTGGCAAAAATCGTTTGGTCGCCCAACGCCCATTGCCATCCATAATGATGGCAACGTGACGCGGCACCGACGATACTTGCGGCACCACCTGGGTTGAGCTTTTATAAATCATACTGTGTAAAAATCCAGAGGAACGATGAGACCGCTCGCGGCCATCATCGCATAAACCGTCGTCACTCGTAACGACAAGACCTTACACCGTCAGGACTTCTTTTTCTTTATCGGCAACCAGCTTGTCGACATCGGCCACAAACTTGTCGGTCAACTTTTGGATGTCATCCTGGCCACGACGCTCATCATCTTCCGAGCAGATCTTGTCCTTGACCAGCTTCTTCATGCCTTCATTGGCATCGCGGCGGATGTTGCGAATCGCAATCTTGGTATCTTCCGCTTCGCCCTTGACCAGCTTGACCATTTCCTTGCGACGCTCTTCCGTCAGCGGTGGCGTTGGAACGCGGATCAACTCCCCCTGCGCAGCCGGATTCAGACCCAGGTCGGCGTCGCGAATCGCCTTTTCGATCACGGCCAGCATCTTTTTCTCGAACGGCTGCACGCCAATCGTGCGCGCATCGATGAGGGTCAGATTGGCCACCTGCGACAATTGCGTCGGCGAACCGTAATAATCGACCTGGACGTGATCGAGGATGCCCACGTGGGCACGGCCGGTGCGAACCTTGGCCAAGTCGGCGCGCAAAGTCTCGATCGACTTGGCCATTTTTTGTTCGGTACTTTTCTTGACGTCAGCGATGGTCATGCTGCTCTCCTATCTATAACTAACAAAATTCTGAAACAATTTTCTTACTGGTCACTTCTGACACTCAAACGTGCACTAAAGTGCCCTCGTCCTCGCCCATCACGATGCGTTTGAGCGCACCAGGCTTGAGGATAGAAAACACCTTGATCGGCAGCTTCTGGTCACGGCACAGCGCAAATGCGGTGGCATCCATGACCTGCAAATGCTTGGAGATCGCTTCATCGAACGTGATGGTGGTGTAACGCGTGGCCGCCGGATCTTTCTTTGGGTCGGCAGTATAAACACCGTCGACCTTGGTGGCCTTGAGTACAATCTGCGCGCCGATTTCGGAACCACGCAATGCCGCAGCGGTATCGGTGGTAAAAAACGGGTTACCGGTACCGGCCGCAAACACCACGATCTTGCCCTCTTCCAGATATTGCAAGGCCTTCGGGCGAACATACGGCTCGACTACTTGTTCGATGGCGATGGCCGACATCACGCGTGCGGTCAGACCCGCCTGGCGCATGGCATCGGCCAATGCCAACGAATTCATGACCGTCGCCAACATGCCCATGTAATCGGCAGTGGCGCGATCCATGCCTTGCGCACCAGGCGCAACGCCGCGAAAAATATTGCCGCCACCGATAACGATGGCCAATTCCACACCCAACTGGGTCACTTCCGCCACATCGGCGACCATGCGCTCAATGGTGGCACGATTGATGCCGTAGGCATCGTCGCCCATCAGGGCTTCGCCGGAGAGTTTAAGGAGTACGCGCTTATAGGCTGGTGTCGTCATGTGCTGGGCTCCGTTTGCTATCCGTGTTTAACTAAATTCTGTACGTATTACTATTACTGACTATCTTGCTGCTGGCAGGCTCGAGCTATCAGCTATGCCGCAGGAACACTGCAAGGACGCCATTGTATGCTGCTGCATCACGTCGCTGGGCATTTGCTTACATCTTGAAATGTCCGCCGGCAACTGCCGCAGACCTCCCAAACTGCCCCGCCACGACCTCCCGCAAATCAGAGGATTAAAAAAACGGGCCTCTCGGCCCGCTTCCTTACTTCTTACTGCGCTTGCTTGGCAGCAGCAACCTGAGCTGCCACTTCAGCGGCAAAGTCATCTTGCTTCTTCTCGATGCCTTCACCCACCACGAACATGCTGAATGCCTTGACGACGGTATTGGTCGCCTTGAGCATCTGTTCCACGGTTTGCTTGTCGTTTTTGACGAAAGGCTGATTGAACAACGACACTTCCTTCAAATACTTCTGCACCGAACCGTCAACCATCTTGGCGACGATATCTGCTGGCTTGCCCGATTCAGCCGCCTTCAGGACCGCAACGTTACGCTCTTTTTCGATCAGGTCAGCTGGCACTTGATCCGAAGACAACGCGACCGGCTTCATTGCAGCAATGTGCATGGCGACGTCCTTGGCCACTTGCTCTTCCGCGCCTTCGAACTCGACGACCACACCGATACGGGTGCCGTGCAGGTAAGAAACCAGCTTGCCAGAAGTGGCAAAACGCGCAAAACGACGGATCGACATATTTTCGCCGATACGACCAATCAACTCAGTACGTTTTTCTTCCACGGTCTTGCCATCGAGTGGCAAGGCAGCCAGCGCAGCCACATCAGCCGGATTCTTTTCAGCAACCAGCTTGGCGATCACGTTTGCGAAAGCGATGAAGTCGTCATTCTTGGTGACGAAGTCGGTTTCACAGTTCACTTCCACCAAGGCACCTTCGCCGCCGGCGATATAAGCTGCCACCACGCCTTCGGCGGTCACGCGCGAAGAAGCCTTGGAAGCCTTGCTGCCCAGCTTAACGCGCAGGATTTCTTCAGCACGGACCATGTCGCCTTCGGCTTCGGTCAATGCCTTCTTGCATTCCATCATCGGCGCGTCGGTCTTCGCGCGCAGTTCGCCTACCAATGCTGCGGTAATTGCCGCCATATGTTTCTCCTAGCTAA
>Ga0066798_10000197_pt1 | contig 33455 bp, 36 predicted proteins | sample PersoiDNA2013203_FD_70961 | JGI IMG/M metagenome (GOLD analysis project Ga0066798, IMG submission 70961) | Permafrost soil microbial communities from the Arctic, to analyse light accelerated degradation of dissolved organic matter (DOM) -... | ecosystem: Environmental > Terrestrial > Soil >... | reverse complement strand
TATCTCTGACCGATACGAATACTCCCTGCGTCCTAGCCTCGCACCACGATCTCGCACTCATCCGGCGCCCCTCCGTCCCCAACCGAGCTCCCTTGTCTCGCATCCACCGATCGCACCCAGTCGGCGGGTCTTCATTCCGTTAGGCGCTCTAGGGACCGGTTGGCCAGTTTACTAGTGAGCTTTCCGGAACCGGAGCGCGTGGACCGCCAAAGCCCGCTCGACCGGCTCGAAACCGGCGGTCTCGCGAGCCAGGCGCAGAAGCGGCTCGCCGTCGCCCGAGCTAAGAAACGCCTCGCCTTCGCTCTCGATTCCGCCCTTGCCGAGTCGTGAGATCCCGGCCGCCCAGAGAGCGCCGTCACCTTGCTTGCGCTCGGCCTGCATACGCGCGCAGAGCTCCAGCAGCGTCGCCAGGTCGGCCACGGCGGCTACGTTTCCGAGCCTGCTCACGAGCACGAGGCCGCGGGCATAGAGCCGATCGCCGAGCAACAGCGCGAGATTCGGCTCGTCCGGTGCGAACAGGCGCGAGCTTCCGTAGTGAATGAGATAGCCCTCGTAGACGGTCTCGATACCCAGCGCCAGCGCGGGCGCGGCCAGCGGCGAGAAGGCGAGCTCTAGCTCGCGCTCCGGCTCGGCCCGCAGGAGGCTGCTCCAGAGAGTGCTTTCTCCCTTGTCTTCGCCGGCGAGCCGCTCCCAGAAGCCGGAGGGTATTGCTTGATCGGGCACTAGCTCTCCGTCAAGCGAGGAAGGACGAGGCGCGCGATCGCGCCCCAGAAGCAGAGCAGCCCGACCAACCAGAGCGCTTCGGGGCCGACTGTCGCCCAGGGATGGAGGTCGTAGAGAGCGGAGCCGAAGAAGCGCTCGCCGTGACCGAAGGGGAAGATGTCGCTGACGACTCCGGCGGGCGGCGCGATCTCTCGGGGAATCAGGCCAAGCAAGACGATCGGAAGTGCCACCAGCAGAGCTCCCAGTGTGGCCGAACGGCCCTCGCGAGCAAGCGCTCCGATCAACGTTCCGATCGCGCCTAGCGCTGCCCCGCAGAGCGCCACGCCGATCAGCACGAGCGGAATCCGCTGCCAGGGCTGGCCGCCCGCGATATCGCCGATGATCACTATGGCTCCGAAGGCGAGCAAGATCACGGCGCCGACCGCGAGCGAGATGATCGTCGCGAGCGCAATCTTGGCAGCGAGAAGAGACAGTCGTGACACCAATCCTCGCCCGAGCAGGCAGGCGACGTTCTCGTCGCGCTCCGAAGCGGTAACTGCGGCGGCGAGAGCCAGCGCCAGGATGCTTATCGTCAGTGCCAGCGCGTAGGCCTGCATTTGTGCTGAGAGCAGCCAGCCGCGGCCGTTACGAGTCGCGGTCGAAAGCCGGATCGGCTGGGCGACGGCGCGGGCCGAGACCTGCGAGGCCTTGAGTGCGCTCTCTGCGCTATCGAGGAAGCGCACGACCTTGGCCGCCCGGGGGTTTTTCTTCTCTGCCGCTAAGAGCGAGCGCGCCTTCTTGATTCCGAGCACCTCGTAGTTCGAGCCGAGGAAGTTGGCCGTGCCTCCGTTGCGGATGATCGAGATGTAGCCGATCGCGTCTTCCAGATAGGCCTCCTGAAGCTTGCGGTTGAGGTTGTAGACGAGCGCCTGCATCTGCTGAGTGACCCTTGAAGAGATGCCGCCCTGTGAGGTCTCGAACTCGACTTGAGGGCTACGAACGACGCTCTTCAGATCGGTGATGAAGCCGGGCGGAATCGTGATCACGCCTACCACCTCGCCGGTGCGCAGCGCTTGTGCGGCCTGGGCTCTCGACATCCAAGAGATGCGCACGTTCTTCGCCACTTCATCGATCAGGTTCTTGATCTGGTACGTGTGACCGGCGACCGTGGTCTTGGCCGGGATGTGGTCGAGGTCGACGACTGCCACGCGCGGTCGGGCGTTGGCATAACCGGCGACCAGGCCGACGAGTCCCGCGATCAGGAGCGGATAACAGGCCAGCAAGATCACCACCAGCGGTGCCCGGCGCAGCGAGACGAGGTCCTTGCGGGTGAGCAGAGCGGCGGCTCGCAGTGTTCTCACGGCTCACGCTCCCAGACCGTGTACTCCTCGGGGCTTCCACCGAAGACGAGCTCGCCGGAGTCGAGTGCGATCACACGTGTGGCATGGCGCTCGACCTCCTCGGGGTTCTGGCTCGAGAAGAGCACCGCGCCGCCCTCGACGACATGGCGTTCGGCCTCGCGCCAGAGGCGTGCGCGCTGCTTCGGGTCGAGCGAGGCGGTTGGCTCGTCGAGGAGAAGGATGTTTGGGTCTCCGAGCAGCGCGATGGCCAGGCTCAGACGCTGCCGGTTACCGATCGAGAGATACGCGCTCAGCCGGTCGCTCGGCAGCGAGAAGCGCTCGAGCATTCGGACGGCCTCGTGCTGGGGATCTTCCATCGCCTCGAGGCGGGCGAAGAGAACGAGGTTTTCGAGCGCGGTCAGGCGCCCGTAATGAGCGGGTCTCTGAGGCAGCCAGCCGACCTTGGCCGAGCCGGTGATGGCGATGCCGCCCTCGCTAGCTCTGAGCGCCCCGGCCAGTATCGACATCAGCGTCGACTTGCCGGCGCCATTCGGGCCCACGAGCGCGACGGCTTCCCCCGAGCAAAGCTCGAGGTCGATCGGCGCGAGTGCGATCACGTGGCCGAACCGACGGGACACCGAGCGAGCCGAAAGAAGAGTCTCGGCCACGCTAGTTCTCGGTCTCCTGCTCATCGGGCTCCTCTGCGCTCGTTTCGCTCTCATCCGCGCTCACTCCGGTTTCCTCCGCGGCGGCGATTGCCGACTCTCGCTCCGCCTGCTCGGGCACCGGCTGCGCGACAGACACGCCTACCGGCGTCGCGGCGGCCGGCGCCCAGGTCTCGAACGTCACTCGGTCGGCGAAGAACTCCCAGAGTGCGCGCAGCACGGCAAGAAGCGGCAGAGCGACGAAGACGCCGAGGACTCCGTATATCTCCGCCCCGGCCAGCATTCCGAAGATGACGAGCAAGGGGTGCAGACGGAGCGCACTCCCCATCACCTTCGGCACTACGATGTGCCCTTCGATCTGCTGAATGCCGAGGAAGAGAAGGGTGACCCAAACGGCGGCGATTGGGTGCACGATGAGCGCATAGACGAACGGCGGAACCGCACCGAGCCAGGGCCCGAGGTAGGGGATGAGCTCGGTGAAGCCGACCCAAAGCCCGAAATAAAGCGCGTAGCGGTCGCCGCCCGGGAGCAGACCTGTCACGCCGAAGAGCCACAGGCCCGCGCCGGCGCTGAAGCCGATGATCAGAGAGAGAAGAAGCTGCCCCTTCACGTAGCCGGCGAGCGCCTGCTCGAGCTGGGTCAGAAGCGGCGGTGAGCCCTTTTTAGGCGGAAATCTCCGGTCGATCGGCGCACTCGACCTGCTCATGTCGAGCAGCATGTAGATCGAGACGACAACCACCAAGACGATGCTGAAGAGAATCTCGATCGCGCTCAGGGCCGCCCCCTCGATCAGGGTGATCGCCTTCGATGTGGCTCCCTTGACGTTGATGCTCCGGACGAATTCGAGGCCGTGCTTGCGGATCTTGACCCGCTCGAGATGGTGCGTGTTGAGCCATAACTGCAACCGGTCGACGTCGCTTTCCGCCCCCGTCTGGTGATGCGAGTTGGTCATCGTGAAGTAGTCGTTGATCCGGTTGGCGGTCGAGCGAACGTTGTCGGTACCGACGGTTGCAAGAGCGATGACGCAGAAAGTCGCGGCGGCGGCGAAGCTGAGGTAGACGATCGCGATCGCGATTCCGCGCGGAATCCAGATCTGGCCCAGCGTTCGCACCATCGGATTCAGCAGCAGGGCGATCAGCCCAGCCACGACGAAGAGAAAAACGGCTCTTCCGACCGTATTCGCGAGCGTCCAGGCGAGCAACAGTAGGAGCGGCAAGCCGACGAGCTGGATCCAGCGAGGAATCGCGATTCTGGTCGCCCCGTCGGGCATAGCCGGGATCGTAGCGTGCGCGGCGCCGGAACTGATACCGCTCGCGATTTGAAAGCGCGGCACCTCTTCGGTACGGTGGCCTGCATGCCTTATTACCGAGCACACGCGCGTCGGCAGGGTCGACGCGCGCGGCGGCTGCACGAGCCGGCCCGTCACGCGCGCCGCTCTCGGCGGACCGTCTGGCAGGCGACTCTCGGCGTCGCAGCGGCGATCATCGCACTCATTCTTGTGCTCAGCGCCTGGACCAACGGTCGACCGGTTTCGCCGCTGGGCACGATCGCGACCTCCAGCAACGGGTCACTCAGCGGCGGCCAGCCGGTGCCCATCGTCGTTGCCAGGGCCGGCGCGCTCTCGCTGAAGCTGCCGCTTGCGCGCGGGGCGGTGACGGCGATCGGCTATCACGCCGCGCCCGACGCCGTTGCTCTCTCGCCCGAAGGCACGCAGGTAAACGAGGGACTGCTCGCTCGCCTCTTCCACCGCATCGCCGGCTCTAGAGGTGGCGGCCTCAACTACTACGAACTGTCGGGCGGAACCGGAACCGACAACGGTGCGCTTGATATCGGCGCGGCGCCCGATACCGACGTCTACGCGCCCGTCGATGGCAAGGTCGTTCAGATCGAGCCGTACGTCATCAACGGACGCTCGCGCGGTGTGCGCCTCGATATCCGCCCCGATGCCGACGCGACCGTGATCGTCTCGATGACGAGGATCGCGGCCGAACAGACGCTCGCGATCGGAAGCGCGGTTCAGTCGGGCGTCACTCGAGTGGGAAGCATCATCGACCTTTCCAAGCTCGAGCAGCAGGAACTTGCCCACTACACGCAGGACTCTGGCAACCACGTGACGATCGAAGTCCAACCGGCCGCGATGTCGGTCGTGCCTTAGGCCGAGGAGTATTAGTGTCCCTTCAAGCAATACCCTCCGGCTTTTGGACGCTGCAAAGCGGCGTGAGGCGTTGTCCTCAGTCGCGTCCGTATCTCTCTCGATACGAACGCTCCCTGCGTCCTAGCCTCACTTGCTATTCGCGCCCGGAAGCTCAGAAGCATTACTTGAAGGGGCGCTAGGGGTGCGCATCCTCTTTCTGGCCGATGTTTTCGGCTCGCCGGGACGGCGACTGCTCGAGCAGAGGCTGCCGAGCCTACGCGAGGAGCTGTCGATCGACTTCTGCCTCGTCAACGCCGAGAACGTCTCCAACGGAGCGGGTCTCACGCCCAGGCACGCCGAGCGCATCCTCGCCGCCGGGGCCGATGCGATCACGCTCGGAAATCACGTCTGGCGAAGGCAGGAGATCGTCTCCTACCTCGCGACCAGCGAGCGCGTGGTACGCCCGGCGAACCTCTCGCACTTCTCGCCAGGTAGAGGAATGAGCGTTCTACAGACCGCCGACGGCACCAACGTCGCGGTCATCAGCCTACTCGGCGCTCTGTTCATGAATGCCGCCTGCGGGCCCTTCGAGATCGTGGACGGGCTCGTCGAGGAAGCGTCGCGTAGCGCTTCCATCGTGCTAGTCGACTTCCACGCCGAAGCCACGAGCGAGAAGGTGGGGCTCGCCCGTTGGCTCGACGGGCGCGTGACCGCTGTGTTCGGCTCTCACACTCACGTGCAGACGAACGACGCTCGCGTGCTCGCGGGCGGTACCGCAGCCATCACCGACGCCGGCATGACCGGGCCGCACGACTCGGTGATCGGCGTTCGCGCCGAGCTTGCTATCGAGCGGATGCGAACGGGCATGTACGTGCGCTTCGAACCCGCCGAAGGCGGCGTGCGAATAGAGGGCGCGCTCGTCGAATGCGACACCAGCGGTCGCGCTCTTAGCTGCGCTGCGATCAGATTCCCGACTGAATAGGCGCTGCCTGCACGGCGGGCAACGCCTGCTCGCGCCTTCGCGAGCCGGCGAGCAGGGTGGCGAAGATGCCGATCAAGACGACGTCGCGCAAGAAAACGAAGGCGCTCGGCAAGGCGTCGAAGCCGAGGGCGTAGTCCCAGTAGCGGTACGGGAACCAGAGCTGCGTGAGAACGAGAGAGGCCACGAGTAGCGCAGAGGTGGCGATGCCGCGCTTGCCGCGAACGAGCAAGACAAAGGGGCACAGCCAGATCATGAACTGGGGTGAGAGCACCTTGCCGAAGGCCACGAAAGCTACGACGGAAGCGGCGCTCGCACGCATCAGCCGCTCGCCATTGGCTTCGCCCCTGGCGAACCAAATCCAGGTACCGAGTAGCGCCGCAGCCTGAAAAGCCGTCTGCAGAGCCGCGATCAGCCCGGTGCCGCTTCCGGCCAGGTTCTGCGAGCCCGAGCCGCTTACGGTGGTCACTCCGATCCCAACGAGCTGGTGCAAGATCACGAGCGTGGCCGCCCCCAGACTCTCGATCTGCAGCGGGCGCGCGAGTTGAACTGAGATGGAGTGAAGAACACCGTGGGGTGCGACGATCGCGAAGGGCACGAAGCAGGCCGCGAGCACGGCGACGAAGATTCCCAGGCAGGCGGCGAGCTCGCGCCGCCTTGCTCGCTTCCAAAGCCAAATGCAGCCGACTGGAAGGAGGACGGCGGGAAAGATCTTCACCGCGGTTGCCAGGCCGAGCACACCGAAGCCGATCCATTCTCGCCTGACGAGAATCGCCACCAGGCCGGCCAGCGCGAGCATCACCGGCCAGAGATCGAAGCGCGAGAGGACCACGGGTCCGAGCATGAGCGGCGAAAGGGCCAGAAGTGAGAGCGCCGCCGCGGCTTGGCCGTTAGAGGCGCTGAGTCGGCGAAGCGCGACCGCCACCAGAGCAATCGAAACGAGTCCGCAAACGGCCATCAAGAACTCGAAGTTGCGGCGGTAGTCTGCTCTGACGCGGTAGGGCCCGGGCGTCGAACTGGACGGATTCGAGCTTTCGGAATTGCCGATAGCCGGGACGACGAACGCGGGCAAGGCGCCGGGCGGATACTCGATCGAAAAGTCTTGATAAGGGACGCTGCCGTGCAACATCCAGTCGCCGTAGCGCTGGTAGAGAGGCGTGTCGATGATGCGATGCTTGTTGTAGAAGCCGTGGTGAATCGCGGCCCAGGACGCGAGGAAAAGCATCCCTGCAAGGCAAGCGATGAGCAGCGTCGAGCCTCTCGTGGTCTCGCAGCGAATTAGCTCACGTAACTTGCTCAGCGTCCCTCCTCGGCTGAACGATGCCTCCGGCACCGGCCAGTAACGCGATAGCGGCAAATGGGAAGAACCAAACGATATAGGTGTAGAACCAGTACGTCAGCACCAGCTCGAACCCCACGAGCAGGGCGCCGCTAAGAGCCGCGAGCTGTAGCGGCGAGCGCCAGCGTGGGTAAAAAGCACTGGCGACCGCCAGCGTCAGCACGACGACGATCAAAGCGATCTGAGCCAGATGTAGGTCGGGCAGTCCGGCGGCGTGGTACTGGCGCCAGTCCCAGATCGAGAACGGCGACTCCCGATTGAGTTGTCGGTGGAAGGTCTTGTTCCAGAAGGTAGAAAACGCCCCCGTGAGGCTGGGCTCGAGCGCCAGCACCGATAAAGCGGCGACGCTGGTGAGCAAGAACGCCGCGACGAAGCGGGCGAGCCTACCGAGATTGCCGAGCCGGAGCGCCTCCGGGTATGTCGCCCAGAGCGGCGCCACGATCAGCGAGCCGAGTTTCGTCCAGCCCGAGAGGGCAACCGCCACTCCCTTCGCCCAGGGTGACGAGGCGAGCCAGAAGCCCCAGATCAGAAAGGCGGGAACAATTACGTCGTTGGTGTTCGAGCTCGAGACGTATTGAGTGAACGGGTACGCCGCCCAGGCGAAGGCGAGCGTCACCGCCAGCCGAGCGCCGCCGAATCGGCGCCCGGCAAGCACGAGACCGGCGATACAGAGGAGATCGAAGAGGATGGTGGTGAAACGCACGGCCGGTAAGTCGTCCCATTTGTGCGACCAGCCGAAGAACGCAAGGCCCGGGATGTACGAGAGGTAGGCAACCGGGCCGTAGGTGTCCCCGTCCGGGTTTATCGATTCGCAGCGCCCGTTCGGCTGGAAGTGATCGCGCACGTTCCCAGCCGCGTCGGCTGGGCCGCAGGCGCGTAGCGTCTTGCCGTTTACCGTTTCTATCGGGAAGTGTCCATAGGGCGATTGGCCCGAGACGATGCGATCGGCGCCGATCACTCCGGCGTAGCCGACGTCGATGACGTTTCCGTCGCGAATGTTGAGTCCGATGCGAAAGCCAATCAAGAAGACGGTCGCGGCCGCCAGCAGCCAGATGGGCCAGACGGGCCGGCTCGCGGTGACCTGCCTCCCTCGCACGCCGATGTAGATCAGGCGGCCGAATAGATAGAGAAGCGGCGGGTAGACGAGGGAAGCGCTCGAGAAGATGCGCCCTTGGTTGAAGTACCAAAGACTGATCGAGAACGAGAGCAAGACGAAAAGATCGAGATTGCGCAGCGAGATCGGCCGCCGCCAGTCTCCCAGCCCGACCAAGAAGAACGCGCAGAATCCGAGCCAGATGAGCAGCTTGTTGATCTGCTTGCCCCCGAACGCACCGGGCGAGCCCCGCGCCATTCCCCAGGCGACTTGCGGGCCGGTCCAGGCCTCGGTCACCTGCCCGCTGGCGTCGTCGACGCGTCCCTCGGCGATCTGCCCGGCTTGCTTGTCCCAGACGCGCTCTCTCCAGTAGCGCCCGTGGCTCTCGAAGACCGATTCGTAGGTCAGCCTGGAGCTCGGATAGCGCCTAATCCAGTCCGCGACCTTGGCGTTCTTCAAGAAGATCGTCTGGGCCGACGTATCGTTCAAGCGCTTGTTGCCGAGCGTGCTGAAGTGGATGACAGGCACGTGCTCGTGCTCAGCCGCCGCCGCGGGTGAGACGGCGAGAGCGAGCAGTAATACGAGACCGAGACACACGCCCGGCAGGACTCGGGCGTGAAGAAGGCGGACGATCAGGTTCGAAACGACCAGAGTTTGTTTCCGAGGAAATTGATCGGCGTGACGAGCACGATCGCACAGGCCTGCGAGACGATCTCTCCGAGCCCAAGCGCGATCAGGAGCCATAACAGAAGAATGTTCGCAGCGTACACGGCCGTGGACACGGCAAAGAAGCGAAATCCCTGGTAACCGAAGTGACCGCGCTGATTTCGAAATGTCCAGGCTCGGTTCCAAAGGTAGTTGTTGACCACCGCGACGAGGAACGAGACCGTCGCCGCGATGTAGTAGTCCAGCCCCAGCAGGTCGAGCCCGAGCGCGTAGACGCTTAGGTTGACGATATATCCGCTGCCGCCGACGGTGCAGAACTTCGCGAGCTGGACCCAGTTGTGTCGCGCCCTGAGCGCGCGCCCGGCGCGCGAGCCGAGCAGCGCATTTTCGCCAGGCTGCCGGTCGGAGCTCGTCGTCACCCCTGGGTCGCTTTTTTCTGCCGTATGCGAACGTGATTGGCGCGCAACCGCCGTAGCTTCCCACTCTCACCCTTGACGACGACACGAGTCACATCGCCATTCGCGCGCAGGACGATATCGGCGAGAGTCCCGACTTGGCGCCCGGCCAAATCGACGGCCGCTCCTCGAAGCGAGCGCAGCGAGGCGCCGCGTTCGCTGTAGTACGCGCTCTCGTCGAGCAAAGCCAAACGCGAGGAGGCATTGATCTGCTCGCGTGAGAGCTCGGCCGCCGCCAGCGGTAAGAACCGTTGTGCTCCCTGGCCGCAGTGAACGTTGAGCCCGACGACGCGGAGCCGGTCGAGATCGACGAGCAGGTCGGTTGGGCGACCGAGCTCGGCACCGTTCACGCAAACGGGGAGATGCAAAAGCTCGCCGCCCGAGCTGGAGCGCTCGTCAACCGGCACGCGGTCGCGTCCAGCGCCGTCTTCAGCGAATCGCGAACCCATGCTCACCTTTCGGCTCCTGCCATTCGATCTCCACCTCATCGACATACGCCACCGACAATCCCTCCCGGCACCAGCGAAGGAGCAACTCTACGTGTTCGCGCGGACCCTCGAAGGCGGCCTCGACGCTTCCGTCGAGCCTGTTTCTCACCCAACCGCTCACTCCGAGCGACGAGGCGCGAGAACGAGTCGCGTAACGAAAACCCACACCCTGGACACGACCACTGATGATCACCTGTGCCCGGCAGATGCTCTGCATCGCTACTCGCCGTGCTCCCTCATCGCGTCCCGCTCATGCGGCGATCGAAGCGATGGTCGAATAGCTCGGCGGCTGGATGCCAAAGTGGGTGAGCACAGTCGGAGCGACTTCGACGATGCTCTCGGGCAGTCGCTCGATTCCGACTGCCAGCATCGGCACTTCCGAGTCGCCTCGCTCGAGAGAGCCATGCGAGCCTCCACCGGCATGGTGGCGGCCAGCGAGATCGGCGAACTCGAACCCCGGCGCCGCCGAGATCAGCAACTCGCCGGCGTTCGGGTTCTCGAGCGCCGACCACAATCGCTCGTGCGCGCGGGGCTGATCGAGAACTCTCTCGTCGCCGCTCAGTCGCCAGCCCTGACCCGTTGGGGCGAAACGAAGCTCAGCGTCTGCCCTGCGCGCGACCGCTTCGGCCCCGTCGCGGTAGCAGACGACCTCGACGCTCGGATCGTTTCCCAGCCGCTCGGCTAGTTCTGCAGTCTCGAGCGGACAGCCCGCCAGTCGGTAGGCCATTGCCGCTCGGTTGGAGGCCGTCAGAGCGACCTGCGCCCGGCGCGTCGCACGCCGTCCGGCGAGAGACAGGTCGCTGAGCGAGCGCTCGAGTCTCACGCCCTCGTGGACCGGCGTCTGGCCATGGTCCGAGCAGAGCAGTACGTCGTAGCGGTCGAGGAAGGAGTCGATTCCGCCAGCGGCCTCGACGATCGTGGCGATCGAGCCGTCGGCACGGCGAAGAGCTTCATCGGCGCCCTCCGGTCCGAGCGCGTGCGACACGTAGTCGTAGTCCGAGAGGTAGTAGAAGAGAAAGTCGAAGTCGTCTCGAGTGACGAGCCAGCGTCCGGCAGTCTCGGCGTAGCCGTCGACCGAGCCACTCGCCCGTTTGAAGACGGCCGTCGGCGAAGTCCCCGTGTCTCGCGACTCGAAGAGGCCGTAGAAGAAGAAGCGACTCGGGCCGAGCACCGCCGGCGCGGCCCCGGGCACAGTCGGAAGGTGGCGCTCGCGGCCGCGGAAGCAGGTCATGTTTATCCCGGCCGCTCGGAAGCCGTGATCCTCGAGCGCCTCGAAGATGGTGACCGCCTCGGCGCTCAGGTGCTCGGCGTTCATCGCGTAGATGGTGTCCCGCCACCAGCGCAGGGCGCCCGAGCGCCGTGCAGCCGCGAACGACGAGCCGTACTCGACAACTCGCGCTTGCTCACGATCGAACCAAACCAGGTGCGGAATCCGGTGGATGCCCGGGTGCGCCCCGGTGGCGATGGTGGTCAGGCAAACAGGAGTGAGAGAGGGGAAGACGGAGATCGCGCGCCCGAGTTGCCCGGCTCGAGCGAGTTGCGAGATCGTCGGAGCGAAGCCGTGTTCAATACCGCGCTCGAGCATGGTCGGGGTGAGTCCGTCGATGACGATCAGAACGAGTTTGCGCATTAGTCGCGGGCGAGAGTACGGAGCCCGGCAAATCGGTCGCCGCCGCCGCGCAGCAACCGCAGAGCGAGTATTCCCAGCAGCACGGTTTCGAAATATCCGAGCACCGGAACGAAGGCCAGAGCGCCCGCGACCAGCGCAGCGGCCAATAGCAGCATCGCCGTCGCCCCGCGAGTGCCGCCGCGGCTCAATGTGCGCCGGGCGAGCTCTGCGCTGCCACAACCGCCGACGATGCCTCCGGCTGCCCCCGAAAGAGCCGCGGCGAGACCTAGGAAGAAGGTGAACGCCAGCGCGTATCCGCCTGCCGCCGCTGCCAGGGCAGACAGCGGGATAGCGCCACGAAAGGGCGCCAGCAAAGCGCCAATCGCAATGCCGAGCGCGACTCCTAGACCGAGCGCAACACCGAGCCAGTACCAGAGGCCCACGGCTCGCAGTGTAGTCGGACGGGGCGCCGAGGCCGCCGGTTTCGCACTCCGGCGCCGCGGGGAAACCGAAGTTCCGAGAGCTAGGTAGATGGCACTGAGAGAGAACGGCTCACCGCTGCTCGTCTTCTTCTCCTCCGTGAGTTCGGGCCCCGCGCGGCGAATGGACAGTCTGGTGGCTCAAATCGCGCGGAAAGAGAGGAGGTATTTAGGGCCTATCCCGCTAGGCCTACAAGCCCGAAGCGGCCGCCCCGCGGTGCCAGTGACCGCCCAGACCGCTCGACGCACCGCCAGTGCGCCTTCACGGCCCGTCCGACCCCTGGCATCCACGGCTCAACCTCTTCGACCGCGCATCCCTAACGGGATAGGCCCTTACGCGTGGCGCAGGTCGATATCGACGAGCGTCCGGACCTGGCCGATCGCTTCCGGGTTCACGCTACGCCGACTCTGATCCTCGTCAAGCAGGGGCGAGTCGTGGAGAGGATCGAAGGGCGCGTGAGGGCCTCCGAAATCGAGCGCCTACTCGAAGCGCACTTGATAGACGAAACGGCTCGAGAAGCCAGCTAGCGACTGGCGGTATTGGCCGTACCGGCGAATTACACGAGCACGGTGAGGCCGGATCGCTCAGACGAGCACCGAGACCGCCGCGCGGTGACACTCGAACACAGCCGAGGTCACGTCGCCGAGATCCTCACCGTCGGCGTGCAGGGGCTCCGGGCGATCGCAAACGACTTCGATGCGATCGAGGTTGTGCCCGTAGAGAGCATCATTGGTGTGCGGCAGATGGCCGGCGAGCATGGTCAGGGCGAGCCGCGCGATGGAGCGATTTCTCAAGCGCACGGGGGCCACGAGGTCGAGTCCGAGCTCGAAACGGGCGGCGGGGGCGAAACGCAGCGGTACGGGGCCGGCGAAGGTCGAGGGGTCACCGTTGCAGATCACGGCGAAGGCGGCGCGGCCGAGATCGCGCACCTCGAGCACCTGGTCGAGCGCGCGGCGCCGCTCTCGAAGCACGGCGACCAGCGAGCGAGCGAAGGCGAAGTCACCGGGACGGCGACCCGTCTCATCGCGTCCGAGTCTGTCGACTCGGCGTACGACCTCCGCGTCGATTCCGATGCCGGCCTCGAAGGCGAAGCGATAGCCGTTGACGCTGCCGAGCGAGATCCTCCGCATCCTCTTCTCGGTCAAAGCCTGCGCGATCTGTGTCGCCGCTGCGACCGGGTCGCGAGGTAGTCCGAGAGCTCGCGGCAAGACGCTCGTCCCGCCACCGGGCACGAAGCCGACGGGGATGTCGCGCTCAAGGCCGTTGAGCACCTCGTTGTAACCGCCGTCCCCGGAATAGGCGACGATCGCATCGGCCGTGTCGCACGCTTGCCTTGCGAGCGCGATCGCATCGCGCGGGGCGCGCGTCTCGAGCGTGCTGACCGAGGCAATGCGACGCAAAGCCGCCTCGACGCCATCGACACCAGCGTCTGTCACGCGCGTGGCTTTGCGGTTGACAATAAGAGCTATCCGCATCGTCACGAGCATGCCACACGATTGGTACTGCTTGCCTTGACCGATTCGCGCTCGAATAGCATAGCTGCTATGTTTCGAGCATGACGGAAGAAAGAGCCTTCGAGCGTTTGAAAGAGCGCGCGCTCAAGCGCATAGCGGGAGTGGGAGACGGAGGTTGGTTCTTCGCCCAAATCGCCGATCAGGTCGCCGAGCAACGTTTGGCTCGCGGGCTTTCGCAAAGGCAGCTCGCCGAGCTGACCGGAACCACTCAATCGGCGATCGCGCGACTGGAGCGCGGAGGACGGCCACCGCGGATCGACACGTTGCTGCGAATTGCCGAGGCGCTCGATTGCCAGCTCGTGGTGAAGCTGGCGGCTCGCGACGGTTCCTTGAGCGCCTGACTTAGAGCCTATTCCACTAGGTCTGTGCGCCCGACGCGGCCGATCCGCGGCGCCAGCGACCGCAGGGCTGCTCTCCGCACTACCAGTGCGCCTTCACAACCCTGCGGCCGCTGGCATCCACGGCTTGACCCCCTCGATCGCACATCTCTACCGGAATAGACTCTTACTGAAGACGCGTCGATCGCGCGCCATTACCGAGCACGGTCAGATGACGGATGGCTTCGTGTGCTCGGCGTTCCTAGACCTCAGGCCACGAACTCGATCTTGACCGGTTGATCGAAGGCACCGATAGCCTGAGCTCGCCGCAAGAGCTCGGCGATTATCTGGCGACCCTCGTCGCCGGAGTCGAACGAAAGCTCGTTGACGTACATCCCGACAAACCGGTCGGTTATCGAAGTGTCGCTGGAGCGGCCGAAACGCAGTGCATAGGCCATCGCCCGCCGCGGGTTGCTGAGGCCGGCAAGGATCGAGTCGCGAATGACGCAGGAAACGTCCTGCAGGTGCGGCTCGAGATCACGACGAGCGACGTTGACCGTCAGCGGCAGCGGCAGTCCGGTCTCCAGCAGCCACCACTCGCCGAGGTCGATCGATTTCGTCAAGCCCTCGTCCCGGTAGGTGAGCTGGTTTTCCTCGGTGACCAGCCCCGCCTCGGCTCGTCCGGACTTCACCTCTTCGAGAATCTCGTCGCGGGGCAAAACGCAGTAGCGAAATTCGGCGCCCAGATACATACGGAGGATGAGGAACGAGGTCGTGGTCGTGGCGGGCACGGTGATCTCGGCCTCTCGGAGCCGCTCGCGCGACAGCGGCTCATGCGAGACAACGACCGGCCCGAAACCGGTGCCCATGCTCGCGCCGTGCGGGAGCAGAACGTATTTGTCCTGAACAAACGGGTAGGCGCTTGCCGAGAGAGCGGTGACCTCGAACCTACCCTCGCGGGCCCAGAGGTTCAGCGTCTCGATGGGCTCGGCGCTCGGCTCGAACTCGAGCCCGCGTGTATCAACCTCGCCCGCGCTGAGCGCCCGGAGCATCAATGCGTCGTCGGGGTTCGGCCTGTGCCCGATCCGGATCAGCATGAGGTTGCGAACCTAGCGAGGCCGGGCCTGCACCCGGGCCACTACCGCTAACTGCGCGATTCGTCGCTGTGGTGGAAGAACCAGCGCTCGAGCTGAGCCAGGATCTCCTCGCGCGCGAAAGGCGCCACATCCAGCTCGATCCCTTCGTCGCTCGAGACGCGAAGATCGTCGCTCAACGCTCCGTTGGCCTCGCCCAGCGCATCGTCCAACTCGAAGCCGCGGAAGATGTAGTCGTCTTCCTTCGGCTCGTCGCTGGCGCGAAGTTGTGGATTGACCACACGACCGACGGCCCAGAGCGCCTCGGGCTGGTACTCGATCCAGAGGACGATGCGCTCCTCGTTGCCCACGTCGTCGATCCCGGTCAGCGTGCGCTCGGCGAAGCGGCGAGATCCCTGGTTCTTCGGCACGGAACGAGGATAGCGTGCGCGCGCGTCGGCGGTCACGAATGTAGGGCCTATCCCGCTCGGTCGCGTATCCCCAACGGGTTAGGCCCTCAGCTCGACACCGCGTCCTTCAGCTCGGGCTCGCTCGAGCACAACCGCCGCCGCGGCCAGATCCCAGGCGGCGATGCCGTTCGATTTGAAGACGATGATGTCCTGGTCGGATTGTCGCCCCGGAAGCTCGCCGGCCACCAGCTCGTGTAGCTCGCAGACCTCGAGCCAGTCGAGGACTCCGCCCGCGATCGGCTCGATCAAGTCGCCCGACTCAAGCCTCGCCTGGGACTTGAGATCGCAGCAGACGAGAGACGCGCGCTCGAGCACCGCGTTATCGAGCTCGCGGTGGCTAGCGATATTGGCGCCTACTGCGCAAACAAGCGCTCCGGGCTTCAGCCATTCGCCGCGCAACACGGGATCGGGCGAGCTCGTGACGGTGACGACGATATCGGCCCCGGCTGCCTGCGAGTGATCGCGCGCGGGCTCGGCCCCGGTTTGCTCGCAGAACGAGCGCAAGCGCTCCTCTGCGCGACAAAAAACGCGAGTGCGCTCGATCGACGGCAAGGCTGCTCGTATGCACTCCAGTTGGCCGACGGCGTGGTAGCCGCAGCCGATCATGCCGAGGCTGCGAGCCTCGGGCCGGGCGAGCTGGAGTGCGGCGACGGCGCTGGCGGCACCGGTCCTGAGCTGTCCGAGGCGGCGAGCCTCGATGACCGCGGCAAGATCGCCGCTGCGCTCGTCTTGGAGCAGAACGACGGGCTGGAACGATCTGCCCCGGCCGGCGACGTAGTTCTTCGAGCCGGCGAGACCGAGCTCGCGGTCGACCGCCGCCATCAAGGTCATGGCTCCACCATCGACACTCAGCCGGGCGCGCGGAAGGATCTCGATCGAGTCGCGGGCCATCCTCTGCTCGCACTCCTCGATTGCCTCGTTCACCGTCTCGGCGTCGAGCAGCGCGTTGACGTCCTCTTCTGTCAGGTAGAGAGCCATGCGCGTCGATCGTACTCTGTCCGACCGAGCTTCAACCCTCGGCGGACCACGGCTACACTAGGCAAGCTGGCGCCCGTAGCTCAGGGGATAGAGCGCTGCCCTGCGGAGGCAGAGGTCGCATGTTCAAATCATGCCGGGCGCGCCTTTCTACCGACGAAAGTCCGTCCGCGAAGCGGACGAAGACTTTCGTCGGCGGACTAAGCAGGCAATGAACCGCGTCTTCGGCGCGATGTTCATCGCGTGATCCTAGGAGCGGGGCGAGCTGGCCGAGGTTGTGGTCGGGGCTCGTGGCGGGTGGGGACGGCGTTGAGTGAGCCGCGCCCGCCAGGTCGGTCGCGGCGGCGATTGGTTTCGCTGTCTCGACGCGAGATTCATCTCTTGCGTTCACGCTCAATCAGAAATAGCGGTTTCTCCGCTTGGCTCGCCTAGCCTCTCGGCGATCGCAGCGAACTCCGCCAGCGCGGCTTCCAGATCCTCGACGATCTCCTGCGCGATCACCTCGGGTGCCGGGAGGTTGTCCATGTCCTCGAGCGACTCGTCGCGGAGCCAGGTGATGTCGAGGCTGGCCTTGTCGCGCTGGATTAGCTCGTCGTAGGTGAAGCTGTGAAAGCGCTCGCTCTCGGTGCGGCTCGAGCGGTCGCCCGCGGCGTAGGCGTTGACGAAGTCGCGCAGGTGCTCGCCACGGAGCGGGTTCTGTTTGAGCGTGAAGTGCATGTTCGTTCTCAGGTCGTAGACCCAGAGCTCGCGCGTCCAGGGCGTCTCGGAGGCGGGCTTGCGGTCGAAGAAGAGCACGTTCGCCTTTACTCCCTGGGCGTAGAAGATGCCGGTCGGCAGGCGCAGGAGCGTGTGCGCGTCGCACTCGTGCAGGAGCTTGCGCCGCACCGTCTCGCCGGCGCCACCCTCGAAGAGGACGTTGTCGGGAACGACGATCGCGGCCCGGCCGCCGGGCTTGAGCAGCGTCTTTACGTGCTGGAGGAAGTTGAGCTGCTTGTTCGAGGTCGAGGCCCAGAAGTCGTCACGGACGATCACGAGATCCTCTCGCTCGGCCGCGCCCTCCTCGTTGACGAAGGCGATCGACGACTTGCGCCCGAAGGGTGGGTTCGTGAGCACCATCTCGAAGCGATCGCCAGGGTCGGCCTTGAGGGCATCCTCGACCCGGATCGGACTATCGGCTTCCTCGGCGCCGATTCCGTGCAAGAGCAGGTTCATCACGCAAAGGCGGGCGGTCGCGTCGACGATCTCCCAGCCGTGGAGCGCGCCGAACTGAAGGTGCTTCTTCTCGTCGGGGTCGAGATACGGGTAGGTGGTCGAGACGAAGTCGTGCGCGGCGAGCAGGAAGCCGCCGGTGCCGCAAGCCGGGTCGCAGACACGCATCGCCGGCTCGGGCCGCATGACCTCGACGATTGCCTTGATCAGCGGGCGCGGCGTGAAGTACTGGCCGGCGCCGGACTTCACGTCCTCGGCGTTCTTCTGCAGCAGCCCCTCGTACGCGTCGCCCTTGACATCGACTCCGAGCGTCATCCAGCCCTCGCGATCGATCAGATCGACGATCAGCCGCCTGAGCTTGGCAGGATCCTGGATGCGGTTCTGGGCTTTTCGGAAAACGACTCCGAGCATGCCGCCGCGCTTTCCGAGCTCTTCGAGCACGTGGCGGTAGTGCACCTCGAGATCGTCGCCGTCGCGCGCGAGCAGGCTCTGCCAGCTGAGCTCATTCGGGACTATCGGCGGACGGTTGAACGGAGGCCGTGTCTGCTCATCGGCCATCTTGAGGAAGAGCAGGAAGGTGAGCTGCTCGAGATAGTCCTGGTAGGAAAGGCCGTCGTCGCGGAGGACGTTGCAGTAGTTCCAGAGGCGCTGGACGAGACCGTTGTCGGTGCTCATGAGGTCGTATCCTCGCGCCTGAGCGGGCGGAACGCCAGAATCTGCTCCCGGCGCGCCTGCCAGAAACCGCGCCGGGCCTGCTCGATGAGCCCCATCCGCTCCAGGGTGTTCAGATCACGACTGAGCATTCGCTCCGTCCCGGAGTAGGCGACGCCGAACTCTGGACTTAAGCCTGGTATCTCGCGCCTAGCGGTCGGCTCGACTCGCTCCGAGAGCTTGAGCACGAGGCTCAGCCGCCTTCGCTGGGTGGCGCTCGTGATGCGGCCGAATGTCTCGTACACGAACTGCTCCCAGCGATCGGCGTACTGCTGCTCCCAGACCCGCTCTACCTGAGCCCTGATCCCATCGACGAAACCCTGAAACGCATAGAGAAGGAACGGCACGACGTCTCCTCCCGAACGGCTCGCAACCTCCAACTGCCGGTAATACGCGGTTCGCGTAGCGTTGTAGTGATTGCTCAGGAGGTGTGCCGCAGGCATCGGAACACCGGCGGCAAGCAGGATCTGGAGCTCCATCAGGCGAGCCGTTCGCCCGTTTCCGTTGTCAAAGGGGTGAATCCAGGCGATGTAGAGGTGGGCCATCGCCGCCTTGATCAGCGCGTAAGGGATCTTCCAGTCGTCTTTCGGAGGCTCGAGGTCTGACCCGTTGAGCCAGTCACACAATCTCTCGACCAGGAACTCGCAATCTTCTGCCGGAGCGCCACGATAGTTCCCGACAACGACAGACCTTGTCCGAAACTCGCCGGGTTGCTCGTCGTCTTCGTGAACACCGTCTAGGACTTCGCGATTGAACTCACTGATCGCAGCGGACGTGAGTTCCGCACTCCCACCGGCCAGGAGATCGTCCTTGATGCGATTGAAAGCGGCAAGGATATTCTCGACCTCGCGGTAGAGGTACTCCTGCGACGGTTGTGGAGTTCCTGCTCGCCCCGCGACGATGTCGGCGACCTCCGCTTCGCTCAGAGTGTTGCCTTCGATCGCGGTGGTCGCCTGCGCTCCCTTGGTGAGGTAGACCCGGAGCATCTCGTCGCGGACCGTCGGCTTGAGCAGCGCAAGCGAAAGGTGCTCGACCTTCGATCGTGCTTCGCCAAGGAGAATCCAGAACTCGGCACCCGTCCCGGAGAGATCGACTTTGAACGTGATCCAGGGGTGGCTCGTCTTATATGCCCGCTCTGGTGTCCTCATGGTGTGTCCATAACACTGTGCGCGAAACGCCTGTATTTATGAGGCATCGCGGCTATCTAGCGATGCTAGTGACCATATTGGGTGTCCATAGTCTTACCGCATCTTATCGTTCTTATCGGCCCCGCGGATAAGACGTATCAAACTGCCTTGCGCCTGCTATGCGGAGCACAACCAGCTTCGGCCGCTCGCTCCGCCTCGATCCGGTCGAGCAGGACCGAGGCGGGCTCGTCGCGGGGGTCTTGGGGGACGAGCTTGCCGGTGAAGGCGCGCTCGAGGATCGAGCGGCGCAGCGCGGCGGAGCGTTTGAGTGCGGCGGCGGTCGCGGCGGCGAGGGCGTCGACGAGCGAGAGCCGGCGCTCGACCTCGGCGACGATGCGACGTTGGTCGGCGAGGGGTGGAACAGGGATTTCTAGGCGCCGACACGCTGTCACGTTCAGATTGAACTGACCGGCCGTTGCCTTCGCCGTTGTTAAGAGGGGACCCATCACTCGCTTCGACTGGAGCCAGAGGGCGAGGAGTCCGAACTCCAAGACATCTTGCTCAGGACGAAACGCGACGACCGCCTGGTTCGTGTTCCATTCGGCGTAGGTGTTCGGGACAATGGAAACCTTGCCGAGCGGTGGCCCGACGATGTTCGTAAGAACATCTCCAGGTCGTAATCGAGAGCGCGCAAGTCGTCCGAGGTGAGTCTCGCGATCGATGAACGTCGGCTTCTTGGTGAAATCAAGAGTTCCGTTGGTGGTCAGGTTGTAGACCTTGATGTACGGGATATCTCCTGCGTCTGGCGTCATGTGCGAAGCCGCAGGCGTAGAGCCGCTCGCCACTGTCGAACAGACTTCAGCGACGCATACCGTGCCCCAGCGCTCGATAGCGTGAGACGCCGCAGCGTCGAGTACGGCGGCCCGAACGACAGCCATTTTTGGACTGGCTCGGCGAAGGGACTCCTCGGCGGCGTCGAGGCGGGAGAAGTGCTCCTCGATCGCCGCCACGATCCGCCGCTGCTCGGCGAGCGGCGGGAGCGGGAGATCGATCGTTTTCGCCGCCGTTTTCGATAGCTCGGGAAACGTTGTGCCGCTACCGAGCTTGCGGATTGATGGCGTCGCGTAGACGAGATACCAGTAGAGGTAATCACTCGTCAGCGCGCCGCTCGGCACGAAGCTCTTGAACCCTTGGTTCGTACAAACCGGCCCGGTCGCAATCGCGACGTAGCCGATCGGAGCACGCGAGGAGTAGAGCACCGCTCCTGTCCGGAGAAGAGTCGTCGAGCATGACTCATACCCCGACTTTGTGATGCTTCTAGCGCCGCGTACGATTGATTTCGTCCTGAGGCGTGATAGATCGTCAGGTGTGATCCAAGCGATGTCGCCATTCCAGTAATCCGGAATGGTCGTGCGAGGCGTCGATCCGGAGACGACATCGCAAAGCTCGCCGAGCGTACTCGCAACCCACCCTCTCGGCAGCTCATTCACGCCGCCAGTGCCTCGTTCAGCTCATCGAGGAGCGTCGGCAGCTCGTCGCCGAAGAGCTCGAACGCCTTGCCGAGGCCGCCCTGCTGGACGAAGGGGGCGTACTGGAAATCGTCGGGCGTGATGGCAAGCGAGGCGGCGACGTGGTCGGCGATCTCGTCCAGCCAGCGGAGCTGCTCGGGCGTGAACTCGCGGCCGGCGGCGCGCTGAGCGGTGAGCCAGGCCTCGAAGCGCTGCTCGACGAGATCGGGGTAGGGCACCAGCTCGTCTTCCTGCTCGAGCGCGAAGCGGACGAGCGAGACGATGTCGGTGAGCACGCGTCGGCCCGAGCCGCGCACCTTCAAGCGGTCGAGCTGGGCGTAAGCCTGCCAGAGCCGTTCCGGGGTGAAGCTGTTCGGCGGCAGCTCGATCGCGTGCGCCAGCTCCCTGATCTCGGCGAAGGAGAGGCGGCGGCGATAGGGGCGCGAGTAGAGCACCTGCAGCGCCGTGATCTCGTCTTTGTGCTCGTCCAGGAAGCGGCGGAAGGACTCGACCGTCTCTTTCGCGCGGTCGGCGCCCTCGAGCGAGTAGCCGGCGGCGGTCACGCGGTCGCGCGTGAAATCGTCGATCAGCTGTTCGACTAGCCGCCGCGCCTCGACCAGGCGCTCGCGTAGCTGCGGACTCGTTGCGATCGGAGCGACTGCCGCGTCGAGTAGTCGTTTACGAGCTTGTGCCAGCTCCTCTTCCCCGGCTCGTCCTTACCCGTCGCCTCGCGCTGGCGGTCGGGGTCGAGCGCCTCGACGATGCCGCGCGCGAGCTCGGCGATCGGCATTCCGGCGAGCTCTTCGATCTTCTCTCGCTCGGCGTCGGGGAGCTGGCGGTCGAGCTTTACCAGCCGGCTCGCCACGCTCGATACGACCTCCGGCTCGCGCACGCCGTAGGAGAGCTGGCGCAAGAGCTTCTCTAGCGGCACGGTTGGCTCGCGCTCGAGCGGCTGGGTGTCCATCAGATCGCTCTCGGTGACGCCGACCGCATCAACGATCACGTACCGATCCTTCGAAGGCGCGTCGGAGGTGACGGTCTGGAAGTCGGCGGGGTCGATGACGCGCACGCCGCGCCCCTTCATCTGCTCGAAGTAGGTGCGGCTCTTGACCGCGCGCATGAAGAAGACGCATTCCAGCGGCTTGACGTCGGTGCCGGTGGCGATCATGTCCACCGTCACCGCGATGCGCGGGTTGTAGGAGTTGCGGAAGGCGGCGATCAGATCGTCGGTCTTCTGACCGGTCGAGCGGTAGGTGATCTTGACGGCGAAGTCGCTGCCCTTACCGAACTCCTCGCGCACGATCTGGACGATGTCGTCGGCGTGCGAGTCGTCCTTGGCGAAGATGAGCGTCTTCGGGACATCGCTTCGGCCGGGGAAGATCTCGGTGAAGAGCCGGTCGCGGAAGGCGCGGATGACCGTTCTGATCTGGTCCTTGGCGACGACGGCCCGGTCGAGCTCCTGCGCATCGTAGGCGACGTCCTCGTCAAGGCGCTCCCAGCGGCGGGCGCGCGTGCCGCGGTTTCGAAACTGCATCATCGTCCCGGCTTCGACCTCACCGCCCTGCTCCGAGATCTCGGTGCGGATGCGGTAGACGTCGAAGGGCACGTTGACCTTGTCGATCACCGCCTGCTCGTGCGTGTACTCCATGACCAGGTTCTGGTCGAAGAAGCCAAAGGCCTGCTTGTTCGGCGTTGCCGTGAGCCCGATCACGAAGGCGTCGAAGTAGTCGAGCACCTGGCGCCAGACGCCGTAGATCGAGCGGTGGCACTCATCCACGACGATGACGTCGAAGCTCTCGATCGGGACTTTCGGGTTGTAGGCGACCGGCACCGGCTCGGACGGGGCGACCGAGTCGGCGGAGTGCTCGTCCAGCTCCTCGTCGAACTCGACGTCGCCGCGCAGCACCGAGTAGAGGCGCTGGACGGTCGAGATGGTCACGCGCGCGACCGGGTCAATGTGCTGCGAGCTCAGGCGCTGGATGTTGTAGAGGTCGCTGAACTTGCGCCCGTCGCCGGGCGCGGCGAACTTCTAGAACTCGGCCAAGGTCTGGCGGCCGAGGTTGGCGCGGTCGACCAAGAAGAGCACCCGGCGCGCGTCGGCGAAGCGGACGAGCCGGTAGGCGATGTTGGCGGCCGTGAAAGTCTTGCCGGCGCCGGTCGCCATCTGGATCAGCGCCCGCGGGCGGTTGTCGGCCAGCGAAGTCTCGAGATTGCGGATCGCGCGCTCCTGCGCCGTCCAAAGATCGGTCGCATCGAGCGGCGGGAGCGCGCGCAGGCGGTAGCGCAGAGTGGGCGCTCGTGGGTCTTTATGTACCTCGCCGACCCAGTCGGAGAGCGTCTCGGGGCGGTGGAAGCTGAACACCTCGCGGCTGCGCGTATCGGGGTCGAGGGCGTTCGTGAAGCGCGTCTCGATGCCGGTCGACTCGTAGGCGAAGGGAAGCGGTCCTTCTAGCGCCGAGGGAATCTCGTCCGGAAGACCCTCGACGTACTTGGCGTTCTGCCACTCCACGCCGGTGAGCGTCTCTCCCTCCTTCTTGGCCTCGATCACGCCGGTCGCGGCGCCGTCGACGAAGAGCAAGTAGTCGACCTTGCCGTGCGGAGGTTTGAGGACGAACTCGCGTACCGCGACACCGCGCGAGGCTGAGAGGTCGACGTGGTTTGCGTCCTGCACCACCCAGCCGGCGGCGGCCAACATCTCGTCGATCTTCAGGCGAGCCTTGGCTTCGGGGGTGAGGTAGGCGCTCTCGGGGTCGTTCACGTCTCACACATCATCACGCGAAAGCCGAGCGATCGGGAGTTGGAGTCAGATCTTGCGTTTCCACATCTGCTGGATTGCAAGATCTCTGAACACGGGCAGCTCGGCCGGCGACGGTGACACGACCGTACCGGAGTTCGCTGCGACGAGTAATCACCTGCGAATCGAGCGGCGTGGCGAGGTGGGCGTCTAGCCGCGGAAGCGGCGGAAAAAGAACGCGATTCGCCGCCAGATGCTCAGTGAATGCTCGTGGCGCTGAGTCGGCGCGAGCACCTTACCTTCGACCTCGCGCACCTCGGCACCCAGACTCTCACCAAGGCCCCCCTTGCTGTCCGGCTCGATCTCCTCGCTCGAAGCCGGTTCCAGGAACTCACCGAGCTCTGCGAACTGCTCTCGCGTCAGTGATAGGCGCACGACTCCCTGCGTGATCTCGGCGACCTGCTCGGAGAGGACGTAGCGCGGCTTTCCGAGCGCACTTCCCGCGACGGCCAGGCCGTCGAAGATGTCCTCGGTATCGTCGCCCGCGACCTCGTCGATATAGCCAAGCTCACTACCATCGACGGCGAGCACCTTCCAGCCGGATTCGATCATCAGCCAGGAAACGGGATCGCCCATCACCTCGACAGTCTGACTGAAAGCCCGGCTGAATGCTCGACTCGGCCGCCGGTCTCTCCGGTCCCGAACGTTTTCGTTGCGGGAGTAGGGTCGCGAGCGTGAGGATTCTCGTCCTTCTCGGGCACCCGCAGCCCGGCAGCTTCAATCACGCGCTCGCCCGGATGGTTGTCTCGACCCTGGAGGACGAAGGGCACGAGGTCGTCTTCCACGACCTCTATGCCGAGGGCTTCGATCCCGTGATGACCGCGGCGGAGATTCCGACTGACGGCCGGCTCGAGCGGGAGATCTCCCGCCACTGCGAAGAGCTGGTCGCCGCCGAGGGCATTGTCGTCGTCCATCCCAACTGGTGGGGCCAGCCTCCGGCAATCCTCAAGGGTTGGATCGACCGCGTCGTGCGTCCCGAGGTCGCCTACCGCTTCCTCGATGGAGATAGTGGCGAGGGCACCCCCGAAGGGCTACTCAAGGCGACGACGGCGGTCGTCCTCAACACCTCGAATACGCGGCCCAAGCGCGAGCTGACCGTCTTTGGCGATCCGCTCGAGGCGCTTCGAGGCGCTCTGGGTGCGCTGTGTCTTCGCTTTCTGCGGCGTCGATGACGTGCGCCGGCGCACCTTTGGCGTCGTTGCCACGAGTACAGACGAGGAGCGGGCAGCCTGGCTTGAAGAGGCCGCCGAGATCGTCCGTCGAGCGTTTTCTCCGGCGCGCTAGTCAGCGCTGCGCTAGCCGAGATCCGCGAGTGAGACGCCGAGCATCTCCTCGAGCTGCGCGCCCGTCCGCGGCCAGAAATCGAGTTGCTTGCGTGGGATTCCGAGCGCGAGGCCGTGCTCGATGGCCGGTTGCCAGCTTGCCCGGTCGGTTGTCATGCGAAAGATCACATCGGCGAAGACGACGGCGAGATCGTCGCCGGAGAAGAAGTGGGCGTACCAGGGCTCCTCTCGGACGATCGCCTGCCGGATGCGCTCGAGCTCGTCCGTCAGGCGCTCCGGCGCGATGCGGACGAGCAGAAACACCCAGGAGCCGTTCGGATCTTGCCTCCGGACGGCTACATCAAGTGTCCCCGCGAATGCGGGATCGGCCAGGGACTGCTCGATGACGATCCCGTAGTACGGCACCACGGCACCATTCTTGCAAACGCAAGAGGCTGGCGTTCGTCGGCCACGCGCTCTTCGGTTCGCGCTCCGAGCGTACCGCCGTACTCTCGACCAGAACGCCGAAGGCCGGCTCTCGCCGGCCTTCGGCCATCGCTGAACGCGCTTCGCGTGTTCAGCGCTACATCATGCCGCCCATGTCGCCCATGCCGCCCGGCATGCCGCCGCCGGCCGGTGCTTTCTCGGGCGCTTCGGCCACGACAGCCTCGGTGGTGAGGATGTTCTTGGCGATCGAGGCTGCGTTCTGCAGCGCCGAGCGGGTGACCATGGTCGGGTCGATGATGCCGACCTTGACCAGGTCTTCCATCTCCCCGTCCTCAACGTTCAGGCCCTGGCCCTTGGGGGCCGAGCGAACCTGATTGACGATGACCGAGCCCTCGAAGCCGCCGTTCTCGGCCAGCTGGCGGAGCGGCTCCTCGAGCGCCCGCACGATGATCGAGGCGCCTGTGCGCTCGTCGCCCGAGAAGTCGTCGAGCTTGATCGCCGCGACGGCGTTCAGGAGCGCGACGCCGCCGCCCGGAACGATGCCCTCCTCGAGGGCCGCGCGGGTGGCCTGCAGTGCGTCCTCGACGCGGTGCTTCTTCTCCTTCATCTCGGTCTCGGTGGCAGCGCCAACCTTGACCACCGCGACGCCGCCGGCGAGCTTCGCAAGCCGCTCCTGCAGCTTCTCGCGGTCGAAGTCGGAGTCGGTGTTCTCGATCTCGGCCTTGAGCTGCTTGATCCGGCCCTTGATCGCCTCGGACTCACCGGCGCCGTCGATGATCGTTGTCGAGTCCTTGTCGATCACGACCTTGCGGGCGCGGCCGAGCTGCGAGATCTTGGTGTTCTCGAGCTTGAGGCCCATCTCCTCGGTGATCACCTCGGCGCCGGCGAGGATCGCGATGTCCTCGAGCATGCGCTTGCGGCGGTCGCCGAAGCCGGGCGCCTTGACGGCGACGGCCGTGAAGGTTCCGCGTAGCTTGTTGACGACGATGGTGGCGAGCGACTCGCCCTCGACGTCCTCGGCCACGATCAGGAGCGGCCGACCGGCCTGGATGACCTGCTCCAGCACCGGCAGCAGATCCTTGACGGCGCCGATCTTCTGGTTGGCGACGAGGATGTAGGGATCCTCGAGCACCGCTTCCATGCGCTCGGCGTCCGAGATCATGTACGGCGACAGGTAGCCCTTGTCGAACTGCATACCCTCGGTGAACTCGAGCTCGAGCCCGAAGGTCTGACCCTCCTCGACGTTGACGACGCCGTCCTTACCGACCTTCTCGATCGCGTCGGCGATAACGTCGCCGATCTCACGCTCGCGGGCCGAAATCGTGGCCACACGCGCGATGTCTTCTTTACCCGAGATCTCCTTCGACTGGACCTTGAGATCCTCGACGATCGCGTCGACGGCCTTCTCGATGCCGCGCTTCAGCGCCATCGGATTGGCGCCGGCGGCGACGTTTTTCAGACCCTCGCGCACGATCGCCTGGGCGAGCACGGTCGCCGTGGTCGTGCCGTCACCGGCGACGTCGTTAGTAGCCGTCGCGACCTCGCGTACGAGCTGGGCGCCCTGGTTCTCGAACACGTCCTCGAGCTCGATCTCACGGGCGATCGTGACGCCGTCGTTGGTGATCGTCGGGGCGCCGAACTTCTTGTCGAGCACGACGTAGCGGCCCTTCGGGCCGAGCGTCACCTTCACTGCGTCGGCGAGGATGTTGACGCCACGTTCCAATGAGCGGCGTGCGTCCTCGCTGAACTTCAAGTCCTTGTGAGCCATTCGTTATCCCTTCTTCTTCGCGCGCGTGGCAGCGGGCTGGTCGACGATCTTCGCCAGTACGTCGGACTCGCGCAGGATCAGGTACTCGACGTCGCCGACCTTGATCTCGGTGCCGCCGTACTTGGAGAAGATGATCGTGTCGTCAGCAGCGAGATCGAGCGGGACGCGCTCGCCCGCGTCGTTGCGACTACCGGGACCGGCTGCGATCACGCGGCCGCGTTGCGGCTTCTCCTTGGCCGTGTCGGGCAGAACGATGCCGCTTGTCGTGGTCTGTTCCTCTTCGAGGACCTCCACGATCAGGCGGTCACCCAGGGGCTGGAGATTCATAAACGCCCTCCTGTAGTGAGCTTGTTCTTAGATTCTAGATAGCCTTGGCACTCTATCCACGAGAGTGCCGAAATCGAGTCTAGCGACAGCCTCGAACGAGCGCAAGGAATCTAAGCGGATGACACTAAGATCGTGTTCGCCCGGGCGCCAGCGGTAGGTAGCAGCTCGAGCCGAATCACGACGCACGCGAAGCGCTTCGCGGGAACGCTGGCCTTTTCTTACCGTCTGGATTTATGATTCAGCGACCGCCCGCATCCCATGCACGCACTCAATTTCTATTCACCCATGGTTTCCGACCAGCTGATGAGCCATCGCAAGACGGCGACTATCCGTTTGGGCGACAAGTCGGATAAGTACAGGAAGGGTCAGATCGTGCAGGTACTTTGCGGCGTTCGCTTCGGCCCGCGCGAGAAGGTATTCGACGCGGTCATCGACAAGGTCGAGGTCAAGCGCCTACGCGACCTGTCGCCCAGGGAGATCGAGCACGACAACCCTGAGCTACGTCGCACCGAAGAGATGGTTGAGTTCCTGAGCCAGCTCTACAACCGCGAGATCACGCCCGACGACACGATCACGATCATCCGCTTTTCCGAGATCCTGAACAGCAGTCGCTAGAGCGAAGCTCGCGCCGAAGTCTGCGAGAATCGTCGGCATGGCCTTTTCGCTATCGCGGCGTGCTCGTCGCGCGAAACATGAAGCACGCCTAGCTGGGCTTAGGGCGGCTCAGCCGGCTGTTACGAAGAAGGTACGCGAGGCGATCGCACCCATCGTGGATCCACTTCTCGAGACCGGGCGCGCAACGCTCGATGTGCAAATCGGTGAATGGACGACCGAGTTTCACCTTTGCCCGAAGAACTCCGGAGCGGCTCGCCTCGATCTCGATGGGAGCAGAGACCAGATCAACGTCTTAGTCGGAGATATCGGTTCGTGTAAAGAGATTTGGCAAGGGTGTACACCCGAAGGGCTCGAAGAGCTCGTCGCCTGCGTCGCCGCCGTCGTAGAAGGGAGATACGTCGAGCAGGTGTACCGTCACGGGTCGCGGGAGTTGATGACGTTCGGCGAGCCGCCGTGTCCAACGTACAAACGCATGAGCGTCGGTGGAGCCTATGGGCCTTCGCGAACGACGCGCTACGAACCCTATTGACTGGCCGGCTCGTCGAGCGCCGACAGCAATAGCTCGAGCATCAATTTCGGGTCGCGCCGAACTCGCTTGCTCTCGTCAGGCTGGCGCTTACTCAGGTCGAGCGCGCGCGGATCGGTCAGAGGGACGAGCCTCCTCTCCCGCATCAGCCACTCGTCCACGCCACCGAGCCTGCCGCCGAAGGTCGTGTACACGGGCACACCGAGCGCCGCCGCCTCGCGGTTCATCGTTCCACCGGCCGAGACGACGATGTCGGAGAGGGCGATCAAGCTCTGGGCGTCGACGGCGCGGTCGGGGACGATCAGCGAGGGAAGCTCGAGACTCTGAACGTAGTCGCGCTGCTCCTCGGTACGCGGAATGACGACCGCCTGGACGTCGGGGTGGCGGCCGAGATGATCGAGTACGCGTGGGAAGAGCGGATTCGAGGCTCGGTGGTAGAGCGAGACATCCGGCGGCGTGCGAACGATGACCAGAACGCGCCCCTCGTCGATACCGAGCGCGGTCGCGACCGATCGATCGGGCTGGAAATCGGAGAGGTAGTACTCTTCCTTCAGGCCCGGATAGCGGCGGAGCTTGGGCGGGTGCACGCCGTAGCGCTCGAGCCGCTCGGGCGGAATCGCCTCGGGAACGACAACCCTCGTCGCGGCGCGACAGCCGAGCTGGTGCTGGAGGGTGGCCCACTCGTAGTCGAACGTGGTCGAGCTCGGGATTCCAAGCCGGCGCGCGCTGATGGTCAGCTCGTGTGATCCGTGCGCCAGCGCGATGTCGAAACGGCGACCCTTGGCCCAGCGGCGGAGAGAGTGGAGGCGCGAGACGAGCGAACGCGCCTTTCCCAGTCGCGACCGACCGCCGTGGTGACCGATCACCTCGGCCTCCATGCCGTGCAGCTCGAGCAGTTGCAGCGTCTGGGCATAGTCGCGCGCCGTCAGCTCGATCTCGGCGCCCTGCTCGCGCAGCAACTCGATCAAAGGCCGGTAAACGAGCACGTGCGCCGGCGCGGTCATGTCGATCCAGACTCTCATCGTCTCCGCGGAAATAGTCTCACGTAGACATGTCCTCGTGTTCGGTACCAGGACATGGTCGGTTTGGCCGGGCCCGGCTTGCTCACGCCTGAACCGCCGCCAGGCGCGCCGAGTGCAGCGGCCCGGGCTCCTTCTCAACATGCCCTTCGTACCAGAGCGTGAAGGCGATCAGGCCCCAGAGCTGGCGCGAGAGATCCTCTTTCCTGGTGGTGTGGCGGTCGAGCAGGCGAGTGACGACTTCGGGCACGAAAAATCCCTGCCGGCGCAGCACGCTGGGAGCGAGCACTTCACGTGCAAATGGCTCGAGCTCGCCGCGCAGCCAGGCGGCGGCCGGAATTGAAAAGCCGCGCTTCTTCCCGTGCACGACCTCCCGCGGCAGCAGCGGCTCGGCGGCGCGCCGGAGCAGGATCTTCTTGCTCAAGCCCGAGACCTTGAGCCGGCGCGGTAGCGCCAGAGCCAGACCGGTGACGACGGTGTCGAGGAAGGGAACGCGCGCCTCCAGCGAGTGAGCCATCGAGGAGCGATCGGTCTTGACGAGCAGATCGTCGACGAGCGCGATGCCGAGATCGACGTCCTGCAGGCGCGAGAGCATCTCGGCTTGACCAGTCTCGGCGAAGCGGGCGCGAAGGAGGTCGACCGGATCGAAGTCGCTGCGGCGAGTGCGCAGCTCGGCCCGAATCTCGGGCGCGAAGATCTCCTTCCAGCCGTGATGGCGCTCGAGCGGGGGTAGGTGGGCGGCGCGAGTGAAGCGCTTGGCCTTGTAGTCGAAGCTCACCCGGGCATTGGAGCTGGGCAGCAGCTCGGCGAAGGGGCGCGCGAGGCGAGCGATCGGGCCGAGTCGCGACGCGAGTAGATCGGCGGCGTAGGTGTAGTAGCCACCGAAGAGCTCGTCGCCTCCTTCGCCCGAGAGGCAGACCTTCACGTCGCGCGAAGCGAGTTCCGAGACGAGGTACGTGGGCAGGGCCGACGAATCGGCGAAGGGCTCGTCGAAGACCTCCGCCAGGGCGCGCAGAAGCAGCTCCGGCTCGGGTCGCAGAATGAGCTCGTGGTGGTCGGTGCCGTATCGCTCGGCGACCTTGCGGGCGCCGGCTGTCTCGTCGAACGAGCGCTCCTCGAAGCCGATCGTGAACGTGCGCAGGGGGTCGCTCGATTCCTCGGCCGCAAGTGCCGCTAAAAGCGAGGAGTCGACGCCGCCGGAAAGGAAGACGCCGACCGGCACGTCGCTGACGAGATGGGCGCGAACCGAGTCGCGCATGCGTTCACGCAGCTCCTCGGCCAGGGCCTCGGCCGGCTCCTTACGCAGCTCGCTCGCGCTCGCGGGTAGCGGACGCGCGAACCGCTCGACGCGCGCCTTTCCCTTCTCCCAGACGAGCAGGTGCCCGGGCGGAAGCTTGTTCGTTCCGCGGAAGATCGAGTAGGGCGCGGGAACGAAGTTGAAGGCGAGGTAGGCCTCGAGCGCCTCCGGGTCGATCTCGCCGCGAGGCAACGCGCGAAGCTCGGAGGCAAAGCGAAGCTCGCTGTCTTCGAGGCGGTAGTAGAGCGGCTTGATGCCGAAGCGATCGCGGCCGAGGATCAGCCGCTGCTCGTTCGCGTCCCAGATCGCCACTGCGAACATTCCGCGTAAGCGCGCGGCGAAATCGAGGCCGTACTCCTCGTAGAGATGGGCGATCACCTCGGTATCGCCGTGACTCGTGAAGCGATGGCCTTTCGCCGCGAGCTCCGCGCGAAGCTCGCGGTAGTTGTAGATCTCGCCGTTCTGCGCGACCCGAACGCGGCCGTCCTCATTGGCGAGAGGCTGGTCGCCGGTCTCGAGGTCGATGATCGAGAGGCGCCTCGCCGCGATACCGACGCCGCCGTCGAGGAAGGTTCCCTCGCTATCCGGGCCGCGGTGCGCAAGCTTGGCGTTCATCGTCGCCAGCTCGTTTGGATCGACGCCTCGTCCGACCGAGGCGATCCCACAGATTCCGCACACGGAGGGGGAGTCTAGTTTGGATCTCTACCTGCGCGGCCGAACGAGACCGCGTAGCGATTGCTTGAGCACGCGCCAGCCGGTTGCCGCGAGCGTACGTAGGTAGAGGGGGACGGAGCGATCGGCGATGTACTCGAGGTCGTGGGCGAGTTTTTCGGCCCACGAGGTCTCGTAGCCTTTGCGCACCTGGGCGAAGCCGGTCAGCCCCGGCCGTACGACCAGGCGCTGCCAGTAGGCGGGCAGCTCGGCGGCGAGCTCTTTGAAGAAGCGCGGGCGGATCGGTCGTGGCCCGACCAGGCTCATGTCGCCTTTGAGTACGTTCCAAAGCTGCGGGATCTCGTCGAGCTGGGTGGCCCTGAGCCAACGCCCGATCGGCGTGTATTCGGCACGTGTACGCTCGACCAGCTCTGAGCCGAGATAGGGGCCGAGTCGGCTCTCGGCTCCGCGCCTGAGCGTGCGGAACTTGATCATCGAGAACACCCGGCCCATGCGTCCGACTCGCTCGCCTCGGTAAAAAACCGGCGTACCGCTGGTGATCAGGATGACGGGAACGATGAGAACGACGAGCGGGAGCGAGACCAGCAGAAACAACGAGGAGAAGAGTAAATCGAGGGAACGTAGCGCCCGATCGACTCCGCGCCTGTCCGGGGACTCCTCCGCCAGCCGAGAGTAGCGCGCCTGAAGGCTCTCCTGTTCCACGGCCCGAGGATATCCGTCCTATGGCCGAAACGCGCTGCGTGTGTCGATACCGAGAGGTTGAACTTCTCCGCGCCATAATATGTGTTTATGGACACGCGTCAGCTAGCAGCCTTCTGCGCGGTCGTCGAGCTGCACAGCTTCTCGCAGGCCGCCGAGCGGCTGGGCGTGACTCAGCCGGCCGTCAGCATGCAGATAAGGGCGCTCGAGGAGCGGTTCGGGCACAGGTTGCTCGATCGTTCGGGCCGACGGGTTGAGCCGACCGAGGCTGGGCAGCGCCTCTACCGAGGCGCGCAACGGTTGATCGCGCTCGAGGAGCAACTACTGGACGAAGTCACCGGCGTCGAGGAGGGAGAGCTGCGCGGCCGGCTCGAGATCGGCTCCTCGACGGGACCGGGCGATCACATGCTGCCTCTTCTGCTCTGTGAGTTCCAGCGCCACTCGCCGGAGGTCTCGATCGCCTTATCCATCTTCGACACCCAGACTGTGGTCGAGCGGGTGGCCGAGAGAGAGCTCGAGCTCGGCGTCGTCGGCGCCGCTCGCAAGCATCGAGGCGTCGTCTTCGAGCCGTTCTTCCGCGACGACGTCGTTCTCGCCTGTACGTCCGATCATCGCTTCGCAGGTCGCACGATCTCGCTCGAGGAGCTGCGTAGCGAGCCGTTGATCGTCATGCAGGAGGGCGGCGGCGTGAGGCAGTTACTGGAGGACGAGCTGCGCCAACACGGCGTGCGCTTGCGCGACCTCGACGTTCGCCTCGAGCTCGGGCTTCAGGAATCGGTGCGCTCGGCTGTGATCGCCGGCTACGGCGTCGCATTCATCTCACACTCAGCGCTCGAGACCGAGTTGGCGGTGGGGCAACTTGCCTGCGCCCGCGTGGAAGGCCTCGATCCCGCCCGCGAGATATCGATAGTGCAAGCCAGCGGACGTTCGCTCACCCGGGTCGCGGAGGCGTTTCTGACCTTCGCGCGTGAGCGTCTTCCTTAGGGCCTACCCCGCTAGGTCTACACGCCCGAAGCGGCCGCGCCGTGGCGCCAGCGGCCGCCCAGACCGCTCGACGCACCACCAGTGCGCCTTCACGGCCCGTCCGACCTTGAAACTCGTCTCAAAACGAAGCACTCCGCCGCCTGGCCGCGCTCGGCGGCGCGATACCGCGTCCTCAGTCGCACCCGTAGCCC
>Ga0066798_10000196_pt1 | contig 33591 bp, 29 predicted proteins | sample PersoiDNA2013203_FD_70961 | JGI IMG/M metagenome (GOLD analysis project Ga0066798, IMG submission 70961) | Permafrost soil microbial communities from the Arctic, to analyse light accelerated degradation of dissolved organic matter (DOM) -... | ecosystem: Environmental > Terrestrial > Soil >... | reverse complement strand
AACGTACTTGAATTTCTGCAGCCGCTCGCAGCAAGCCATACACAATCGACATGCTTGCCTCCCTTGTAGACAATCGCTGCACGCAGGACATAGTTCCCAGGTACGACCGAATCGATCAGAACGTACAGATAAGCATGTTAATTCACGCATTTTTTGATTACATAAATCACAATATACTTGAATATCGCAAAAAACAAGAGCACCTCCTTCCAATATTGATCAAATCGATCGCTTTTGAAAAAGAGGACTAGTGATGACCACGCGAGCATGCCGTATCAGGCAACCGGTACTGACAGCATGCTCAAGAAAATGACAATGGGGAGGGAGATGGCAACGCAACCGAACTCAATTGAACAGATCGCCCTGCAGCACGGCGACCTCCTGACCCGGCTCAGACAAGGAAACCAATCCGCTTGCCCGCACCCCCAGCAAGCGAATTTTTTGCGTCAATGCAACGCGCTTGAGGCACGCCCCTGCCGCCTTGCGAATATCCACGCCATCAAAGATAGCGACCGGCAAGGTGACATCCCTGGTCACGGAGCGAAAATCGGCATAGCGCAATTTGAGGCCGATGGTTTTACTGGCGTAACCCTTACGCTTGAGATCGTCCGCCAGACGCATGCACAAGGCAGTAAAAATATCAGACAGCTCGGCGCGATCATGGCGCACATGCAAGTCTTTTTCGAAGGTGCTTTCACGGCTGATCGATTTCGGTTCTGAAGCCAGCACCATAGGCCGCTCGTCGATGCCGTGCGCGACCCGGCTGAGCCACTCGCCGTTGGATATGCCGAAGTGCTGCACCAGCAACGCCGGTGGCGTGTTGGCCAGCTCGCCGATGGTATGAATCCCCAATCCCGTCAATTTTTCGTAGGCCTTAGGGCCGATGCCGTTGATTTTTTTGGTCGCCAGCGGCCAGATGCGCGTCTTGACGTCATCAAGCGCCAAAATGGTAACGCCGTTGGGCTTGTTGAGATCAGAACCGATTTTTGATAATAGCTTGTTGGGCGTGATGCCAATCGAGCAGGTCAAACCAGTCGCATCGAATACGGCCTGCTTGAGACGCTGCGCCAGTGTGTGGCTATCCTCCTCCATGTCGGTGAGGTCGATGTAGATTTCGTCAATGCCGCGATTTTCGATGTTAGGCGCGATGGCGGCGACGGCTTCCTTGAACTGCCGCGATTTCTCACGATAGGCGTCGAAGTTGGCAGGCAAAATCACTGCATCGGGCGCCAGCTTGGCCGAACGCATCAGGCCCATTGCAGAAAACACGCCAAGTGCACGTGCCTCATAGGTCGAGGTGGTAATCACACCGCGTCCGACATAGTCGCCGAGACGGGCAAATTGCCTGCTGCCATCTGCTCGCATCAGCGGGGCATCGACATTGCGTCCGCCCACCACAACCGGCCGACCGCGTAGCTCGGGATAGCTCAGCAATTCCACGGAGGCAAAAAAGGCATCCATGTCGAGGTGAGCGATTCTGCGTGAATGGGAAGTGGCGCGCATGGCAACTTGCATCTGAAATGCAGGCTGTCATGCACCTGAAATAGCGTTATTTCAGGCACATACACCGCGCTACATTACAATCATTATTAACTGTTTAAATATACAGTATTTATACGGAAAATAAAATGCCCGAATCACCTCGTGGATGCGCCGTCCCTCTCACGATCTACCTTCGACATGGCGCCAGCTTGATCCACATAGGGGCAGACATTACCTGGCAGAACGGCGATTTGGCTGGCCCACTTGCGCCACCAATACGACAGAAGAGACAATACGCATCTTGGCCGAGCAAGTCTCGCCCTTAGCCATCAATATCGGAGAAGCAATGGGAGCGGCAGTCAGCATTGAGAAAATCATGAGCACCAAACTCGTCACTGTACAACTGGACGACACGCTGGAGACGGTCAAGGCTATCTTTGACAATCTGAAATTTCACCATGTGCTGGTGGTGGAAGAGCGCAAGTTATTGGGCGTCGTGTCGGACCGTGACCTGTTCAAGGCACTGAGCCCGAATATCGGCTCGGCCAGGGAGTCCTATCAGGACTTGGCCAGCCTCAACAAGCGCGTGCACCAAGTTATGACGCGTCGCCCGGTGGTGTTGCAACAAACTGCCACGGTGGACGACGCGATTCATCAGTTCAATACGCATAACGTCTCCTGCCTGCCGGTGGTTGATCTGAATAACCATCCGGTCGGCATCGTCAGTTGGCGCGACATTCTCAAGAATCTGCGCATTCATCCTACTGCTGCCTGAGTCTGCCTGACCTCAAACCAGCGCGGCTGCATTGACCACCACAGTGGCATAACGGTCAGCCAGTTCGGCCAGTGCTACCCGTTGCACGTCGGCGGCAGCAATGAAACCGTTGCCGAATGCATCGGGCAGATCACGCGTGGCGCAGGCAGCCGCCACCACGGTCGAGGCGTAACCATGATCGAGCGCCGACCGTGTGGTGGCGCTCACGCACATGTGCGTGGCAAAGCCGGTGATGATCAATTGTTTGCGGCCAGTCTTCTTGATTTCGGCATCGAGTGTGGTCGCGGCAAATGCATTGGGCAGACTTTTGATTACCACGGCTTCGCCCGACTGCGGCTGCACACCATCGATGATATTGACCCATTCGCGCTCAGGATCAAACAGGGCACTACCCGGTTTGGCATGGTGCACTACATGAATCACTGGTGCACCCGCCTGCCGCGCCTGGCGCAATAACACGACGATCTCGCCGACAGCAGCATCAATGCCGCTCATCGGCACAGCGCCAGTGGTGTATTCGGTCTGATGATCAATCACAATCAATACTGCCTCCGGCCATGTCGCGGCGCGTGGATTGCCACCGGCGATCTGAATCAGGGTCTTGGGTTGTGCCACGATGTGCTCCTTGAAAAGGTGAAAAGGTGCAGACATCGTAATTGGTTAAAATACGCACATCAATCCACCAATTTAATCAGGCTACTGTGCAAAAATTAACAGGCATCGATCACGCCGCCACGCCACCAGCCGCGCTCGACTGGGAAGGTTTGCGCAGCTTCGCAGCCTTCGTTGAAACCGGTAGCTTGTCGGCCGCGGCGCGCACACTGGGCGTCACCCACGCGACCGTCGGACGACGACTGCAATTATTGGCGCATGCGCTGCAAGGCCCGCTGTTCATAAGGCGCGGCGACGCCACTGAATTGACCCGACTGGGCGAAACCGTTCTGGAAGCAGCGCGCACGATGCAGGAACAGACTGCGCAATTGGCCCGCAAGCTGGCCGGCGAAGACTTGCGCATGGATGGCAAACTACGCCTGGCAACCACCGACGCCATTGGCACCATGGTCCTGACACCGCGCCTGCCGGCATTGCTGGCGCGCTGGCCGGCGCTCGATATCGAATTCACCATGAGTCATCAAACGCTCAGTCTGGCGCGCCGCGAAGCCGATCTGGCGATCCGCTTTGCGCGCCCGCAAGATGGTGAATTGATTGCCAAGCCGCTGAGCAAAATCAATTACTTTCTTTGCGGCACCGCCGCCTGCGTGCAAGCCTGGCGCAACGACCCTGCCGGCGCGCCGTTCATCGGTTACGACGACGGCGTGCCTGACATTCCGGAAACGCGCTGGCTGGCGGAACATGCGAGCCGTAATCCGGTGCGCTTTCGCAGCACCAATCTGGTGGCGCAATGCATGGCGGCGCGCGCCGGTGTCGGCATGGCTTTGTTGCCGCAATATTTGCTGGCACCAGAACTGCAGCTGGCGCACGCTGCGTCACAGTTGCAACGAGAGATCTGGACCGTCTACCACCGTGATTTGCGGGCCTTGCCCCGTCTGCATGCCGTGCTGGCCTGGTTGCAAGCCTGTTTTGCCGAAATTGAGCCGATGCCGTAAGTTGCTGCAACAATATCTTTCCGGGATTGCAGCAATCCATGCCGGTCGCGGCCTTGCAGGCCTGCCGGTGCTATAATCGCGAACCTTGGAAGTGCGTCGCAAACGCGCCAAACGCCAGCGCGAGCCTGTGCTCTGCCTGCGCTTCACTTCTGTTTGCCGGCAGTGCGACTCTCCCTGCTGCGCCCTCATGCTTGATAGAAATTTATGCAGAAAAAAGTATTCATCAAAACCTTCGGCTGCCAGATGAACGAGTATGACTCGGACAAGATGGCGGATGTGCTCAATGCTTCCGATGGCCTGATCAAGACCGACAAGCCGGAAGATGCCGACATCATCTTGCTCAATACCTGCTCGGTGCGCGAAAAGGCGCAGGAAAAAGTGTTTTCCGATCTGGGCCGCCTGCGCGAGCTGAAGAAGAACAATCCCGACCTGCTCATCGGCGTCGGCGGCTGTGTCGCGTCGCAGGAAGGTGCCGCCATTATCAAGCGCGCGCCTTATGTCGATATGGTGTTCGGCCCGCAGACGCTGCACCGTTTGCCGCAAATGATCAGCGAGCGCCGTTTCAGCGGGCGCCCGCAGGTCGATATCAGCTTTCCGGAAATCGAAAAATTCGACCACATGCCGCCAGCCCGCGTCGAAGGCGCTTCGGCCTATGTCTCGATCATGGAAGGTTGCAGCAAGTATTGCAGCTATTGCGTGGTGCCTTATACGCGCGGCGAAGAAGTCTCGCGCCGCTTTGAAGACGTGTTGACCGAAATAGCCGGTCTGACCGCGCAAGGCGTTAAAGAAATCACCTTGCTGGGCCAGAACGTCAATGCGTTTCGTGGCGTCATGGCCGATGGTGAAATCGCCGACTTTGCGCTGTTGATTGAATACATTGCCGAAATGCCCGGCATCGAACGTATCCGCTTCGTCACCAGCCATCCCAAGGAATTCACCCAGCGCCTGATCGATACCTACGCCAAGGTGCCGAAGCTGGTCGATCATCTGTATCTGCCGGCGCAGCACGGTTCCGACCGCATTCTGGCCGCAATGAAACGTGGCTATACCGCGCTCGAATACAAATCGGTGCTGCGCCGTCTGCGCGAAGTGCGGCCTAATATCGCCATCTCCAGCGACTTCATCGTCGGCTTCCCTGGCGAAACCGATGAAGATTTCAATGCGTTGATGAAGCTGATCACCGACATCGGCTACGACACCAGTTTCAGTTTCGTGTTCAGCCCGCGCCCCGGCACCCCTGCGGCCAATTTGACCGACGATACGCCTTACGAGGTCAAGCTCAAGCGCCTGCAACATCTGCAAGCGGTGGTGCAGGACAATGCCAACAAGATCAGCCAGAGCATGGTTGGCACGGTACAGCGGATTTTGGTCGAAGGGCCGTCCAAGAAAGATGCCAGCGAATTTCAAGGCCGCACCGAGAACAACCGGGTCGTCAATTTTGCCGCTGGTCCGAATGGCGCGCGACTGGTTGGTCAAATGCTCGACGTAGCAATTTTGCAGGCATTTCCGTTCTCGCTACGCGGCGAGATTGTGGTGAAACAGTAAATACATAGTCATTCCCCTCTACCTACAGAGAACGAGCCAGATTGAAAAAATCACCCAACCAGCCGCACTATTTCATCCCGCAACCGCTCGATAACAAGCGCCTGGCGCATTTGTGCGGACCGCTCGATGAAAACCTGCGACAGATTTCTTCCGCCCTTGATGTGACGATTTTCCGTCGCGGCGAAAAATTCATCGCCAGCGGCAGCAATGCAGACCGCGCCGTGGCATTGCTGGATCGTTTCTACACCCGGGCCGACAAGCCGGTCGCGGTGGAGGACATTCAACTGGCGCTGGTGGAGCAACGTGCTAGCGTGGCAGTCGAGACTGACATCGCCGATGGCGAGCCGGCCAATACGGCCGTCGATGGTGCCGACAAAATCGAGATCGAAAGCCCGATACTGAAAACCCGCAAGCACGATTTGCGCGGACGCACACCGCACCAAAGTCAGTATCTGCACGCGATTCTAGAACACGACATTACCTTCGGCGTCGGCCCGGCCGGCACCGGCAAGACTTATCTGGCCGTCGCTTGCGCCGTCGATGCACTGGAACGCGATGCAGTACAACGCATCGTGCTGACGCGCCCCGCAGTTGAAGCCGGTGAGCGCCTGGGCTTTTTGCCGGGCGATCTGGCACAGAAGGTCGATCCTTATTTGCGGCCGTTGTACGATGCCCTGTATGACTTGCTCGGCTTTGATCGCACCCAAAAACTGTTTGAAAAACAGGCAATTGAAATTGCTCCGCTGGCGTATATGCGCGGCCGTACGCTGAACCATGCATTCATTATTTTGGACGAGGCGCAAAACACCACGCCGGAACAGATGAAGATGTTCCTGACTCGCATCGGCTTTGGCAGCAAGGCCGTCATCACCGGCGACGTCACTCAAATTGACTTGCATCCCGGTCAGAAAAGCGGCCTCAACGATGCCCTCAACGTCTTGCATGATGTGCGTGGCATTGCCTTTTCGCGCTTTACCAGCAGCGACGTGGTGCGCCATCCCATGGTGGCCCGTATCGTCGATGCCTACGAGGCCGCTGCCCCGAGCAGCAATGCACACATTACCTCCAACAATGCCATCAAACGTCTCAGCCAGGGTCTGACACAGTCAGCCAAGCCACGTTATGCAAAAAAATAAACTCTCGCTGTCCGTCCAGTACGCCGATCCACGCCTGAAAGACGCCGTACCGCGCCCGCAAATCCGGCGCTGGATCGCAGCCGCCCTGTTTGCGCCGGCCGAACTGACGATCCGCTTTGTCGATGCCGCCGAGGGACAAACCCTCAATCGTGACTATCGTGGCAAGGATTACGCCACTAATGTGCTGACCTTTGCCTATACCGAAGACGAAGACAGCGAAATCACGCAAGCGGACATCATCTTGTGCACCGATGTACTGGAACGTGAAGCCGCCGAGCAAAAGAAGTCCGTGCTCGACCATACGGCCCATCTGATTGTGCATGGCGTGCTGCACGCACAAGGTTACGACCACGAGGACGAGACCGAAGCGGAAGAAATGGAAGGCATCGAAATCGAGATTCTGGAACAGCTCGGTTTCGCCAACCCTTACGCCGAGCGCGGCTGAGGCGGGCCAGCGCAACTGCTGCCAAGGCCGCCCCAACATGTAACCATAAGGCAACATTGCATCCAATTCTTTCCGAGATGACACCATGGCTGCGCACATGTCGACACCAATACCCCACGTTTCGTAGCGTTTAGCCGCTTTGTCATATATTTGTTGTATGCTATGGTCCATCGAAACAACGTCGGACCCACGGCTCACGCCATATGCAAGATCACTCTAGTAGCGTCAAATCTCTTGACGCTAAACCCCACCGTTCTTTATTTGAACGTCTCACCGCTCTCATCTCCCCTGAACCTGAAAATCGAGCCGAACTGCTCGAAGTGCTGCAGGATGCACACGAACGCAACCTGATCGACGCCGATGCGCTGTCGATGATTGAAGGGGTATTCCAGGTCTCCGATCTGGCTGTACGCGACATCATGGTGCCGCGCTCACAGATGGATACCATCGATATCAGCAAACCGATCGAAACCTGGATGCCCGATGTACTGTCGACCTCGCACTCGCGCTTTCCGGCCGTCGAAGGCGAGCGCGACAAGGTCATCGGTATTTTGCTGGCCAAGGATTTGCTGCGTTATTACGCGGAGGACTCGTTCGATGTGCGCGATATGCTGCGCCCGGCAGTGTTCATTCCCGAATCGAAGCGCCTCAATGTGTTGCTGCGCGATTTCCGCGCCAATCGCAATCACATGGCCATCGTGGTCGATGAATACGGCGGCGTAGCAGGTCTGATCACGATTGAAGACGTACTCGAACAAATCGTCGGCGATATCGAAGATGAATACGATTTCGACGAAGAAGAAGACAATATCCTGGCCATTAAAGATGGCGCCAACGGTCCGCGCTGGCGCATCAAGGCATTGACCGAAATTACCCAGTTCAACGACACGCTGGAAACCCATTTCTCCGACGAAGACGCCGATACCATCGGCGGTCTGGTAGCCAACCATCTCGGCCGCGTGCCGCGCAAGGGCGACGAGTTCGATATTGACGGTATGCATTTCGAAGTGCTGCGTTCGGATGCCCGCCAGGCGCATGTGCTGCTGGTGGAAAAGCTGCCGGCTGCTACCGCCGCTGAAGACGATCAATAAGCCTGCCTGCGTGAGTCCTCCGTTACCCCCAGCCCCAACCGAGATGGCCAGTATGGTCAACAAGGCATCCGTGCCGCCATCGTTGTCGCCATCGACCACGGTGTCGCGCTGGACGCCATTGTTCGCCCTGCTCGCCGGCGTCATCAATGTGCTGGCGTTTGCGCCATTCAACATCTGGCCGATTCAGATTCTGACGCTGACCTGGCTGTTCCGTCAGGTCGCGCGCAGCGGCACCTCGCCACAGTCCTTGCGCCGCCAGGCGCTCATCGGCTGGCTGTACGGCTTTGGCTGGGCCGCCTGCGGCGTGCACTGGTTGTATATCAGCATGCACGACTACGGCGGCATGGCAGCATGGATGGCAGCATTGGCGGTTGGCTTGCTGGCCGCCTATCTGGGCTTGTTTGCAGCCGCCAGCGCGGCATTGGCTAGCTGGCTGCGACGGCGCTGGCAAGCGTCTCACACCGGCTTGTTGCTGCTGTTGTTGCCGGCACTATGGACACTCTCGGAATTGCTGCGCGGCTGGCTGTTCACCGGTTTCCCCTGGCTCATTTCCGGTTATGCCCACAGCATTGGTCCGCTGGCCGGCTTTGCCCCGGTACTGGGCGTCTATGGCCTGGCTTGGGTCGCGGCCATCATTGCCGGCTGCCTGGCATTGCTGAGCCTGCCTGCGGCCTCCTTGGCGCCACGTGCATTGCCGGCGCTGCTGACCTTGCTGCTGGCCGGTAGCGGACTGGCCCTGCATACGGTGAACTGGACCCATCCGGCAGGTCAAGCAATCACGGTGCGCCTGCTACAGGGCAATATTGCGCAGGAAGTCAAGTTTTCCAATGAAGCCCTGCTGTCGACCTTGAACATGTATGACGACATGGTGCGCAGCGCGCCTGCCGATCTGATCGCGACACCGGAAACCGCGGTGCCACTGCTGCCGCAGCAATTGCCGCCGGACTATCTGGCGCGGCTGACCCGCTTCACGCAAAGTTCCGGCAGTCATTTGATGCTGGGCATTCCGGTGAGTGATAGTCCCGGTGACTATACCAACAGCGTGCTCGGTTTTTCGCCCGATCCGGCCAGTGCACGCAGACCTTATCGTTATGACAAACATCACCTGGTACCGCTTGGCGAATTCGTGCCGTTCGGTTTCCATTGGTTCGTCGATCTGATGCACATTCCGCTGGGCGACATGACGCGCGGTCAGCCGTTGCAGGCGCCGTTTGCAATCAAACAGCAATGGGTAATGCCCAACATTTGTTACGAAGATTTGTTCGGTGAAGAAATCGCAGCGCAATTGGCTGGCGCGTATTACAACGACCAGCCTCAAGCCAGCATTCTGCTCAATCTGTCCAATATCGCTTGGTTTGGTGATTCGATTGCCCTGCCGCAGCATTTGCAAATCTCGCAAATGCGGGCGCTGGAAACCGGCCGGCCGATGCTGCGTTCGACCAATACCGGCGCCACCGCCGTGATCGGCCCCAAAGGCCAGTTGGTGTCGGAACTGCAACCGTTCACACGCGATATGCTGAGCGCTTCAGTGCAAGGTTACCAAGGCCAGACGCCCTACATTCTGTTGGGCAACAAGCTAGTGATGGCGCTAACGCTGGCGGCACTGGTGCTGGCCTGGCTGTTGGCACGCCGCCGACGCTGAATCTCGCCGCTGGCGTACTGTTTCACACCGATAGAGCGCATAAGTGCCCTAAAAACCGCTAAAATCCAGGGTTTTAGCAATTCCCTGCCCCCTTGTCCGGCAACCAACAAAGATGCTTACATTTCAACAGATCATTCTCAAGCTGCAAGAATATTGGGATGCGCAAGGTTGCGCATTGCTCCAGCCCTACGACATGGAAGTCGGCGCCGGTACGTCGCACACTGCAACATTCCTGCGCGCCATCGGGCCGGAACCGTGGCGCGCAGCCTATGTACAACCGTCGCGCCGTCCCAAGGATGGCCGCTACGGCGAAAATCCAAACCGCATGCAGCACTACTACCAATATCAGGTGGTGTTGAAGCCAGCGCCGGAAAACATTCTTGATTTATACCTCGGTTCGCTGCAAGCGCTGGGCCTGGACCTGAAGCAGAACGACGTACGTTTCGTTGAAGACGACTGGGAAAACCCGACGTTGGGCGCCTGGGGGCTCGGTTGGGAGGTCTGGCTCAACGGCATGGAAGTGACCCAGTTCACCTATTTCCAGCAAGTCGGCGGCCTCGACTGTAAACCGGTGCTCGGCGAAATCACCTATGGCATCGAGCGGCTGGCAATGTATCTGCAAAATGTGGAAAACGTCTACGATCTGATCTGGACCGAATGGGTCGAGAACGGCATCAAGAAACATCTGACCTACGGCGACGTGTTCCATCAAAACGAAGTCGAACAATCGACTTTCAATTTCGAATATTCGAATGCCGAATTCCTGTTCTCGCTGTTCAGCAATTACGAAATCGAAGCTAAACGCCTGCTGGAAGTGCCGCTGGCATTGCCTGCCTACGAAATGATTCTGAAGGCGGCACATACCTTCAATCTGCTCGACGCTCGCGGTGCCATCTCGGTGACCGAGCGTGCCGCCTATATCGGCCGCATCCGTAATCTGTCACGGGCGGTAGCGCAAGCTTATTTTGAATCGCGCGAACGACTCGGTTTCCCGATGCTGGGCGAGAGCCATCAGCCTGCCTGAGCCACACCGGTAAGCACTTGGTGCGCCGCGACCTGGTTGCGGTGCACATTCAGCAAGCATCCAGCAAGAATAGCTAGTTACGCAAGAACACGACCATGACTCAAACACTCCTCGTAGAACTCCTGACCGAAGAATTGCCACCGAAGGTGTTGGCAAAACTGGGCGACGCCTTCGCCAGCAGTATTTTCAATGGCTTGAAAGCGCGCGACTTCCTCGCCGCCGACGCGGTGGCGACGGCCTACGCGACACCGCGCCGGCTGGCGGTTAGCATCACCGCAGTGCGCGCGACTTCGCTCGACAAAACCATCCGTGAAAAAGTCTTACCGGTCAGCGTGGCCTTGGATGCGGCAGGCAATCCCACCGCACCGCTGGTCAAGAAACTGGCTGCACTGGCGGCACAAGTGGGCGCCACCGTGATCACGCCGGACCAGTTGGAACGTGCGCAGGACGGCAAGGCCGAAAGCTTTTTTTACACCTACACTGCCAAGGGCGCGAGCTTGCAGACCGGCTTGCAGGTAGCGCTGGAAGACGCCGTCGCCAAGCTGCCGATTCCCAAGCTGATGAGCTATCAACGCCAGCATGGACGTGCGGCTGGTGACACCGTACATTTTGTGCGCCCGGCGCATCGCCTGTTGGCGCTGCACGGCGATGCCATTGTGCCGCTCAATATCCTCGGCCTGGATGCCGACCGCATCAGCCAGGGCCACCGGTTCCTATCGCAAGGTGCGATCACCATCGATAACCCGGCCGTCTATGTCGACACGCTCATCAGCCAAGGCAAGGTGATTCCAAGCTTTCATGAGCGTAAGGAAAAGATTCGCAGCGACTTGCTCGCCCAGGCTGGCGCCGACCAGGTGCTAATGCCTGAATCCTTGCTCGACGAAGTCACTGCACTGGTGGAATGGCCAGTCGTCTACGAATGCAAGTTCGACGATCAATTTCTGGCGGTCCCGCAGGAGTGCCTGATCCTGACCATGCAGACCAATCAGAAATATTTTGCGTTGACCGATGCCGGCGGCAAGCTGCGTTCGCGCTTCCTGATCGTCTCCAATCTGGCCACGCCCGATCCGCAACACATCATTCTGGGCAATGAGCGCGTGGTACGTCCGCGCTTGTCGGACGCCAAGTTCTTCTTCGAGCAAGACAAGAAAAAGTCGCTCGCCGATCGCGTGCCGCAATTGGCCAACGTGGTTTATCACAACAAGCTCGGTAACCAATTGCAACGCACTGAGCGCGTCCAGGCGCTGGCAGGGGCGATTGCCGGCCTGCTCGGCGGCGATGCTGGCGCGGTCACACTGGCCGAACGCGGTGCTTTTCTGGCCAAGGCTGATTTGCTGACCGATATGGTCGGTGAATTCCCTGAGCTGCAAGGCATCATGGGCACTTACTATGCGCGTCATGACGGTGAGCCGGACGAAGTTGCGCTGGCGGCGTCCGAACATTACCAGCCGCGTTTTGCCGGCGACACCTTGCCATCTTCGGCGACCGGCACTGCCGTGGCACTGGCCGACAAGCTGGAAACCCTGGTCGGCATCTGGGGTATCGGTCTGCAACCAACCGGCGACAAGGACCCCTTTGCGCTGCGCCGTCATGCCTTGGGCATCTTGCGCATGCTGGTAGAAAAACGTTTACCGTTGTCCTTGCCAGTGTTGCTCGAGCACGCGGTGGCGCTGTTTGCTGGCAACAGCAATTTCAAGGATCCAAGCGCAGACGTGAGCAGCTTCATCTATGACCGTTTGCGTGGTTTGCTGCGCGAACGCAATTACGCCCCCAACGAAATCGAAGCCGTGGTGGCCCAACAACCCGAGCTACTCGACAACATCACCGAGCGTCTCGATGCCGTGCAGGCGTTTGCCGCCTTGCCGGAAGCCGAAGCACTCGCGGCCGCCAACAAGCGCATTACCAATATCCTCAAGAAGATTGAAGGCGGCGTGTCTGGCACAGTACAAAACGGCCTGCTGCGCGAAGCTGCCGAACAGGCACTCTACTCGGCCATGCTGCTGCTCAAGCCGCAAGTCGATGCCGCTTATGCCAAGGGCGACTTCAGTGGCGCGCTCAAGGCACTGGCGCAATTGCGTCAAAATGTCGATTCCTTCTTCAACGATGTCATGGTCAATGCCGAAGATGAACAACTGCGCAACAACCGCCAGGCATTGCTGGCAGAATTGCACCAGATGCTGAACCAGGTAGCCGATATTTCCAAGCTGGCTGCGTAAGCGGCCGACATTGCTGAGCTTGCATCACGAGAGGAGCTGCACTCTATGAAGCTGATCATTCTGGACCGCGATGGCGTGATCAATCACGACTCCGACGCCTTTATCAAGTCGCCCGATGAATGGATTCCGATCAAGGGCTCTTTGGAAGCGATTGCGCGTCTGAACCAGTCCGGTTACCGGGTGGTGGTGGCAACCAATCAATCCGGCGTCGGCCGCGGCTTGTTTGACATGATGACGCTCAATGCGATTCATCAAAAGATGCACAATGCCGCGCAACAAGTCGGTGCTGATATCGATGCGGTATTCTTTTGTCCGCATGCCGCCGACGACAATTGCGATTGCCGCAAACCGAAGGCCGGCATGTTCAACGAAATCGGCAAGCGTTTGGGCGTCAGCCTGCGTGGTGGCGTGCCCACCGTCGGTGATTCGCTGCGCGATTTGCAGGCCGGCTTCATCGCCGGTTGCGCGCCTTATCTGGTACTCACCGGCAAGGGCAGCAAGACGCAGGAAAAAGGTGGTTTGCCGCCGGGCACGCTGGTCTACCCGGATCTGGCCGGCGTGGTCGATTTTCTGCTCAAGGCGCCAGTGGAAGTATCGGTATAGTCGCCGATAGTGATACGGTCAGCACACTGAATTTGAAGTATTAAGAAGGGATAAAATTTTGCGTATTACTTTATTTTTGCGCTCGCTGCTATTTACGCTGCTGATGACAGTCGCCACTGTCATCTGGTCGATTGCTTGCGTGTTCTTTGCACCTTTTCCTTACGCCAAGCGCTACTTTCTGACGTCGCGCTGGAACGTCTTCGTGATCTGGGCCGCACGCGTGATCTGCGGTATCCGCTATCAGGTCAAAGGCATGGAAAACCTGCCCGATGCGCCGGTGGTGCTGCTGTCCAAGCATCAATCGGCATGGGAAACCATTTTCTATTTGATCTTGATGCCGCGCCCGCTGGTGTTTGTCTTCAAGAAGGAACTGACCTATATTCCTTTTTTTGGCTGGGGTATCGCGCTGTTGCGCATGATCCCGATCGACCGCAGCAAAGGCCGCGATGCCTTCGCGCAGGTGGTTAATCACGGCCGCAAGCGCCTGGCTGATGGCCAGTGGGTGATCATGTTTCCGGAAGGCACGCGTATTCCGGTCGGCCAGGCCGGCAAATACAAACACGGCGGTTCGCGTCTGGCGGTGGAAACCAATACACCGGTGGTACCGATTGCGGTCAATGCGGGTGAATGCTGGCCCAAGGGTTCTTTCATCAAGAAGCCTGGCCTGATTACTGTTTCTATCGGCAAGCCGATCGACTCAACCGGCCTGGATGCAGCGCAATTAAGCCAACGCGTGGAAAATTGGATAGAATCCGAGATGCGCGTTATTTCGCCAGCAGTTTATGCCGCTGAAAAGAATGGCAAAGCCTGACCAGGCAGTATGGATTCACCGGTGACTTCACGCCTGTTCACTCTTATTGATACTTCGGCCCATACACATTGAAACTGCTTCGCAACGCACAGCCCGATCCTAACCAGCTCACCCTGCAACTGGATTTCTTCAGCGCGACGTCTATCGGGACGACGCAGGATGCGCCACCGCTACAATTTCAGCCGCCGGCACTGCCTTCCGAAACAGCCGGTGGCATGCAGGCACCCATCAGCGAACAAACCCCGCTGCCGCCGATGTCGCCACCGATCGGCCGCCCTGCTGACGGCAGTCGCCGCATTCAGTTGGGGCAACATCATCTTGACTACGTGTTGTTGCGCTCCAAACGCCGCTCAATCGGTTTTTTGATCAGTGATGAAGGCTTGCGCGTGACAGCGCCGAAATGGGTCACGTTGGGCGAAATCGAAAACTCCATCCGCGAAAAGCAACGCTGGATTTTCACCAAACTCAATGAACGCCGCGAGCGCTCGGCGCGTCGTCTGCAACCACAGATGCAATGGCGTGACGGCGCCACGCTCCCCTATCTGGGCCAGGATGTAACTTTGCGCATTCGCGCCAATCATCCGGCCGGCGTTTCCTATGACGAAGCAACGCAGGAATTGATCATCAGCCTGCCTGCCGATGCCGGCGAGCAGCAATTGAAGGACCGCGTGCAAGGCTGGCTGCAAGCACGTGCCAAAGATACCTTTGCCGCGCGCCTGCCGATCTATGCCCAAAAACTCGGTGTCATTTACCAGTCGTTCGCACTGTCGTCGGCCACGACACAGTGGGGTTCCTGCACGGCCGATGGCCGCATTCGCCTGAACTGGCGACTGATGCACTTTTCCCTGCCGCTGATTGATTATGTGATTGCGCATGAACTGTCGCATCTGCGCGAAATGAACCATAGCCCACGTTTCTGGGCTACGGTACAGTCGATTTTCCCGGAATTCGAAACCGCCAAACGCGCCCTGCGTGAAAGCGCACCGGAAACTTTGCCGATTTTTTAATCGCCACTTCTGCCCTACTTCGCCCGCCGGCGAAGGGTCAACGCGTTACTATCCTTGCTATCTGCCGTCCCTGGCGCGGCAAACTATTGCGCAGACGTTTAGAATGGCGGCTCTTACCCAGTGACATATAAAGGCAAATCATGCGAATCCTCCATACCATGCTGCGCGTTGGCGATCTCCAGCGTTCTATCGATTTCTACACCAGAGTGCTGGGGATGAAGCTGTTGCGCACTTCGGAAAATACCGAATACAAATACACGTTGGCCTTCCTCGGCTATGGTGCCAACCCGGATCATACCGAGCTGGAACTGACCTACAACCATGGCGTGAACAGCTATGACATGGGTTCGGCTTATGGCCATATCGCCATTTCTGTCGAGGACGCCTACAAGGCCTGCGAAACCGTCAAGGCCGTGGGTGGCAATGTCACGCGCGAGGCGGGCCCGGTCAAGGGTGGCGCCACGGTGATTGCGTTTGTCACCGATCCCGACGGTTACAAGATCGAGTTTATCGAATACAAGCACTGATACGCTGCACCAGCGACGCTGGTCAGCGCAATGCCGGTGCTATCAGGCCCTGCTTAGACATGGAAAGGGTTGCTGCCATAGTCGCCGCGACTATAAATAAGTGGAATTTACTCCGCTATGGTAAATACCCAACCATCTGTAAAGTTGGCGATGGTGGCGTGCATCGATTGATGCCGGCGCGCTGAAACACCCGCCGGCGTCGCACTAAGGCAACGATCAGAATTGCTGCCAGTCGTCTTTTTCAGCGCTTACCGGCAAGCGTGTGAGCGCTTCCCTAAGCGTCAGTTGATGCGCATGCGGCGTCAGATCACGTTGTTGCGGCAATGCCGTCGTACGTGTGGCATGCTGATGATCATCGATCTTGAATACGCCCACGATATGCGTCAACTTGCTCGCCTGATCCTGCAAGGACTGCGCCGCAGCGGCGGCTTCTTCGACCAATGCCGCATTTTGCTGGGTAACCTGATCCATCTGCAACACTGCCTGATTGACTTGCTCAATCCCCTCACTTTGCTCGCGGCTGGCTTCGCTGATTTCACCGACGATGGCGGTGACGCGCCGTACGCTGGCGACCACCTCATCCATGGTGTGGCCTGCTTGCTCCACCAGTTTGCTGCCAGAATCGACCTGCACCACCGAATCGTCAATCAGGGCTTTGATTTCCTTGGCAGCGGCGGCGCTACGTTGCGCCAAGGTACGCACTTCGCTGGCGACCACAGCAAATCCACGCCCTTGCTCACCTGCGCGCGCGGCTTCGACGGCGGCGTTAAGGGCCAGAATATTGGTTTGAAAGGCGATGCCGTCAATCACACTGATGATGTCGACAATTTTGCGCGAGGAAGCATTGATCGACTCCATCGTATTGACCACTTTGCCGACCACGCTGCCACCTTCGACTGCGACCACTGAGGCTGACATGGCAAGTTGATTGGCTTGCTGCGCATTCGCCGCATTTTGCTTGACGGTGGAGGTCAATTCTTCCATTGATGATGCAGTTTCTTCGAGTGAACTGGCCTGTTGTTCGGTGCGACTGGAGAGGTCAAGATTGCCGCTGGCAATTTCACTGGATGCAGTAGCGATCGTATCGGTACCGTGCCGTACCTGGCGGACGATTTGCAATAGGTTGTCATTCATGGCGCGCAAGGCACGCAGCAACTGGCCGGTTTCGTCCTTGCTGCTGGTATCGAAATGCGAAGTGAGATCGCCTGCAGCAACGGTCTCTGCTACCTTGACTGCACGGCTGAGCGGCGCGGTGATACTGCGCGTGACCAGGTAGGCAATCAGGCCGGCAAAGGTGATTGCCAGCGTACTAAGTGCGAGCACCAGATTACGCGCCTCTAGATACTCTTGCTTGACCTCCTCACCGGACTCATGCATCAGTTGATTCTGATGTGCAATGAGGGCCTCGACCGCTGTCATGTAGCTCAATTGCAATGGCCGCACCTGTTTAAGCAACATCAAAGTGGCTTCGTTCTTGGCACCTTCCTGCGTCAGCCGCAATACTTCATCACGACCAGCGTTGTAACGTGTGCGCGCATCGAGAATGACATTGAGCAATGCCCTCCCTTTCTCGCCGGCGACGATGCCATCGAGTTTCTCTAAAGCCAACTTGCTTCCCTGGCTGGCTTCCTGGATCGTACGCACTTCCTGCGCGATATCGCCAGCGTCGATCATCAGTAAGATATTGCGCGACGAACGTGCAATCAGATTGACGTGTTTGATGATGTCGTTGGCCAGCACTGTCTTGGGATATTTATCTCGGATCAAATCATCCATTTGTTCATTGAGCATGGACAACCGCGTGATACCCAGCGTCGCCATCGCCACCAACAACAGCACCAGAAATCCAAATCCAATACTTAAGCGCACCCCTATTTTCAAATTTGTTATACGCATACATATCCCCTTATCTATGCAAAGTAATTGATTGATGATGTCGTGATTGCCGCAAGTACAGCAATGGCAAGCACGCCCTCAACTCCCTCGTTGATACAACGCGCCAGTGACCTGCTTCAACCGCCACTTGGCGACGCTGATGTCTTGCACTGCAGTAGACGCACATTGGACTGATCAGGTTCCTCTTCTTGCAGTGATTCAAACAGCAATTTCAAACATGCCACAGGGAAATATTTTGCGGGATATAAATGCCTGGCGAGTGAGTTGGCAACAGGTTCCACGCCATATAATGCCACGCCAAAACGGCAATCCCTTGCTGCGCTTGCTTAGGTAGACTTCCCTCCATTGCGCTGTCCATTCAATGCTTGAGCGAGGCGATATCAACTTATCGTACGCCTGAAATATGATATTACTTTGACAATATCGCAATTATGCTTCTGATTTTTAAACAATAGAAAGTCGAGGAAGATAATGCTCCCCATTTCAACTGTAGCAAAAAATCCTGGCCAATTCCTTGAGATTTGCGCCAACGATCGTTGCAGCGTGGCAGCAGGTTCAGCCCTGGAGCTTAAAATCAATCAAGTCGCCCGTACTGTCACGGCGTTGCAAACGGCATTGAAAAAAGCGTCGATCACTGTGCGATCGAACGCTACCGATCCGGTTCCACCACTCCAGGCACGAGCGCAGCAGGCCGTCACGCCAATGACCTTTGATTTGCTAACGAAGGCAGCATCGCTGGATGTGCATCTGCCTCAGACAACGTATTCAGGCAATGCCACTGCAAGCGATGTTGTCGATGGACACGTTCTGCTACCGGCCAGATTGAATATACCGACCACTCCTTGGGAGGTGGACTGGCGGCATTGCAAGCGAATATCAGTAAAGCGCACCGACACATGCAATTCCGCAGGCATCCCTCAACGACCGCGAAGCGCTACGGCATTCTTATCGAAGAAAGCCCGCATATAGATGCCTACTTCGTTGAAGGCGAGATATTAAGTGTCATCCAGGATCACTAAGACCTGCCACCAGCAAAGGGCAACAGAATTCCCTTGCCTGCGGTCAGCCCCATGCTAGTCAGCACTAATGGCTTACAAGTATCGCTACCATTGACGACTTTGCAGAAGGCGACACATGCTCGCAATCTGCATTCCTTGATGGCGCTAACGTCATCGGCTTACACCAATTTCTCGGTCTTCAACTCCTTGCCGCACTGACCTCTGGACGATTGAAATACGTGCTTGTAAATACGGCGTATACAAATTCACTTATGCGCCGGTTGCAGAAAAACATCCAGCATTCTGCGAATACTTTCACGATGCAAAAATGCTAAATTTAATTAGAACAATCAATATTCACACCAGTCAAACTTCAAATATTTTTTGAATCGGAGAGTAAATGTCTGCCATGGTCAACGTCATCCCCCGCATTACTTGCTTCGGATCGGCAAGCTATCAACTGAAGAATACCCAATCACGATCACCGCTCGCCAAATTGGTAAGAGCGGTATATAACTCCTTGCGCAGCATTGATGGTTTAGACGAAGCGGGCTCCGCCGGGGGCCAAACACTGCCTGGCATCGCAGCCCCAATTTTCACTACCGGCTTCATGGGAGTCGCCACTCCCATCGTGGCGATCGGCGCCACGGGTGCAGTCAACGAATCAATTGAACGATTTCGCGATTACCCTGAAATCTTGCAACAGCTTGCGACCGCGCAACAGCGCATCATTGATCTGGCTCGCGAAACGATCCGTACCCAGGATGAGCATATTGAGATCGAACAGCATCCGTATTTATCGGCATTAATAGCAGCATCCAAGGCCTTTACGCAGGAAAAGAAAAATCATCAGGATCTGACGTCTTTTTCCAGGAGTCCATGTTCTCAACCGAGCAACATCGATGCGCGTCAGTTCCTGAAAGCGGCGCAGAGCTGGCGTGAGGCATCGATTGTGCCACCGCCACAATTGCTGCATGAGATCAAGCAATATCAACTTCTGGACGTGCAACGCAACATCCAGCAAGGTGATCGCAATGCCAGCGTCGCAGGTGCCGTATCGATGACGGGTATGACTGCCGGCATGCTCATTGCCACCGCCAGCGCTGCGACGGATATTGCTGCCAAAGCCAACATCGGTGCCGCCGAGGTGGTGGCGGATGGGCTTTTAACAGCCTCCGGTGCGGTGTTTTTGCCAGCGCAAGCCGCAATGATGACGTATGGTGCATCCAAGGTTGTCAGCGGCGTCAGATATCGACATCAATTGCAGCAAGATAAAAAAATATTATCCGCGCAAAAACCAAGCGGGGAACAATCTGCAGCGGCAACAGCGTCACTGGCACAATTGCTGCAACGTAGGTCCACCTACGAAAATCATAAAATCAGCTACGGCGCAGCCACCGCAGTTGGCCAAGCATGCATGATGGGAGGCAATGTAATGAGTCTGACGGGAGCAGGTATCGTCATTGCAGCACCGCTATTCGGGCTAGGCGTACCGCTAACGTTGGGTGCGGCACTGCAGCGGATTGCGTATGAAAAACAAGAAAAAAGTTTTAGCGGTGTTGGTGCATCCACCATGGCAAGAGAAGAAGCGAAGCAACATAATTTAATCGAGTTACAGAGGACTGGCTGCCTGCCTGCAACATCAACTTTAATTAAAGAAAAATATATCGATTACCGATATTTGATCGCAAAAACCAAGCTGTTTTCGCTGATTGACCAGATACTCAGCGCCGAGACAAAAGATAATAAAACGTCGGTTGCCGACAGTCTCGGTACAGCACAACGGCTGCAACGTCAGCAGCGCCTCGAAATGCTTTTGCCGACAGGGAAAAAAAGCCTGTGGCGCGGCACATCATTGCTAAAGGACGATGTGCTGTTGATGTCCAGCATATGGGATACGTTACCTAACAAAGATGTCATTCTCTCAGCGTCAGTAAGCAAAATACGTGAGTGGATGAACACTGAACTGACAAACGGCAACCCGGTTTCAGCCTTGAGTGAAAAACAGGGCCAACAAGTATTGCAACAAACCGTCAATGATTTAATTCAATTTTCAACAAAGAAGCAAGCCAGCGACATTCGTGCATATCTACAAGAGCACGCGAAAAGTGGCCGCGAGATTCATCTGGAGGACATCCAGGAATTCGCGAAAAAAAATACACAGGCCAATACCATTTATCAAAAAAACCTGGCTAAAGCCGTCATCAAGCGCCGTAAAACCGATAGCAAATTTTTGCGGCAAGACGCGGCGAAAGAGTTGTTCAAAGCCTGGCATAGCCAACAGGAAATCGAACAGCACAGCCAATCTGTTTGAAGACGCCTGAACAGGCGGTCAAATTGTACGTATCTCAGGCCGCGCGCTTGCGCTCCAGCACATTGGCCAACGCGACAAACTGCGCCATTGGCACGGCTTCCGGGCGCGCCTGAGAATCGATTCCGGCAGCCTCAAGGTCGGCCACATCGAGCAAGCCGGCAACGCAATTGCGGATCACTTTGCGGCGTTGCGAGAAAGCCTTGGTCACCACTTCTTCCAGCAGTGCCTGCTGGCAGGCCAGTGGTTGCGCCAGCGGGATCATGCGCACAATAGCCGACTCCACGCGTGGCGGCGGGTCGAAGGCCGTCGGCGGTACCACAAACATCAATTCCATGTGGTAACGCCATTGCAGCATCACCGACAGACGGCTGAAATCCTTGGTGCCGGGTTGCGCCACCATCCGTTCAACCACTTCCTTTTGCAGCATGAAATGCTGATCTTGCACCAGTGGCGCCATCTCCGCCAAGTGAAACAGCAATGGCGTGGAGATGTTGTAAGGCAAATTACCGACCACGCGTAACCTGCGTCCAGCCGGCACCGGGATCGCGGAAAAATCGAACTTCAGGGCATCGGCTGAATGAACGTGCAGGCGCTCGGGTGCAAACTGTTTTTTCAGGCGTACCACAAGATCGCGATCAAGCTCGACCACATGCATTTGTTCGACCGATTCCAACAGCAACTTCGTCATTGCGGCCAGACCCGGGCCGATCTCAACCATGGCATCGTCACGTTGCGGCACGATGGCACGGATGATGTCGTGGAGAACAGTTTGATCGGTCAGGAAATTTTGACCAAAGCGCTTGCGGGGAATATGTTTCATAAGGATTTGTTGGCACGCGCCATGAGCGCGGCAGTTTGCATCGCTTCGACCATGCTGCCATGATCGGCGCGACCCAGCCCCAAAGCAGCCAGATCGAGCGCAGTGCCGTGATCGACCGAAGTACGGATCAGCGGCAGCCCGAGCGTGATATTGACACCCTGGCCAAAGCTGGCGAACTTGAGCACTGGCAAACCTTGATCATGGTACATGGCGAGCACGCAATCAGCATGCTCCAAATATTTTTTCTGGAATAGCGTGTCGGCAGGATACGGACCGCTGACATCGATACCGCGCACCTTGGCCGCAGCGAGCGCAGGAATGATGACATCGAGTTCTTCGCGGCCGAGGTAGCCATTTTCACCTGCATGGGGATTTAATCCGGTCACCAGAATCCGCGGTCGCGCAATGCCGAATTTGCTGCGCAGATCGGCGTCGAGAATATCGATAACACGACTCAAGCCGTCGAGGGTAATGGCAGCAGGAACATCCTTGAGCGCCAGATGCGTCGTCGCCAATGCCACACGCAGATGCGGCGCCTGACCGCCGGCCAGCATCATCACAACCTGTTGCGTACCCGTGCGTTCGGCCAGATATTCGGTATGCCCAGTGAAAGCGACACCGGCGTCATTGATTGTGCTTTTTTGCAGCGGCGCCGTCACCATCGCATCGAACTGCCCTTGTAACGCACCAGCGATGGCAACATCCAACGTCTGTAACACGGCACGGCCATTGCGCGCATCAAGCACGCCAGGCACCACCGGTTCATTGACAGGACAATCCAGAACGATCAAACGGTCACGCGGGAAGTCGGGTAACCCGGCATTGTTGAAGGCCTGCAAGGACAAGGCCGATAGCGCAATTGCTGGGTCTAGCGCATGTGCAGTTTGCGCCAGAAACGCCGCGTCACCTATTAGTACGCTGCGGATTTCATGGCGTAGCTGCCAGGCAGCGCGAATGGATATTTCCGGTCCGATGCCGGCTGGCTCTCCGCAGGTGAGCGCCAGCGTCGGACGCGGGCGTCGATCAGCGGAGAGCAATTCAGACATGAGGCCGATCAGCCGTTGTCGTCGGTACGAATTTCAACGTAAGCGCGATCACGCAGTTGGCGCAGCCAGTCTTCCGTGGCTTCATCGATCTTGCGTTCACGAATTGCCTGACGTGCGGCTTGACGTGCACGTTCTTGCGAACCATCTTCAGTCTTGCGTTCCAATACCTGGATCAAGTGGTAACCGAAAGGCGATTCGATCGGTTGGCTGACTTCACCAACTTTGAGTTCATTCATGGCGCGCTCAAACTCCGGCACCGTGTCGCCAGGATAAATCCAACCCAGATCGCCGCCCTTGGATGCGGACAAATCATTGGAATACAGCTTCGCCAGTTCTTCAAATGTCGCGGCCTTGTTATCTAGACGTTCTTTCAGTTCCAGCAACTTGCGGCGCGCATCAGCGGCGGTAACGACCTGATTGACCTTGATCAGGATATGACGTGCATGGGTTTGTTGCACCGCTGGCGTTGCCGCCTTTTCGTTGCTGGCAGAGCGACGGTCCATCAATTTGATAATGTGGAAACCATTGCCACTCTTGACGATGCCCGACACTTCACCCGGCTTCAGGCTAGTCACGGCGTCAATAAACAATTGTGGCAAACGATCCTGACTGCGCCAGCCGAGGTCCCCCCCGTTGAGTGCTTCTGTACTGTCAGAGTAAGTCGCTGCCAGCTTGGCAAAGTCGCCACCGCTCTTGACCTGGCGCAATACCTCTTCGGCCCGTTGACGACGGGCGGCGATTTGCTCGGCCGAAGCATTTTCCGGAACGCGCACCAGAATTTGCGCCAACTTCAATTCGTCACGTGCGGCGGCACCATTACCCTGCGATGCCAGGTAGTTGTCCACTTCGGATTCTGACACCAGTACTTTGTTGTCAACTTCGCGCTCACGCAAACGCTGCATCAAAATTTCGCGGCGAATGTCTTCCCGGAATGCTCCAAAATCAATACCTTCGTGCTGCAACTGCACACGAAATTGTTGCATAGTCAGCTTGTTTTGATCTGCGATACGTGCCACGGCGCGGTCAAGCATGGTGTCATCAATGACAATACCGTTCTCTTTTGCCATCTGCGCCTGAGCACGTTCCACAATCAAGCGTTCCAGCAATTGGCTCTGCAACTGCGCACGCGGCGGCAGCGCCACGCCTTGCGAAGTCAGACGTTTTTCCACCATGGACATCCGATCAGCCAATTCCTGGCGCGTGATCACATCGTCATTGACGACGGCAGCAATCGAATCGATTGTGCGTGGTGTGCTGGAATTGGCAACAACTGGCGCGATCGGTGCTGCCGGCGCAGTCAAGCTGGGAATCGCAGGCGGCATGGTCGTGACAAACTGGGCCTGAGCACTGACACTCAAACCCAACGACATGCACAACATAATCGTGCCTGAAAGTCGTACGGAAAAATAATTGCGCATGGAAAAGGAGACGTTCATAAAATTATCGATCAATAACGTGTGATGTCATCAGGCTTGTTGATGTTCTGATAGCCAGGGATGCTGCTGCTCAAGGCATCCAAGGGGTTGGACCCAATGCGGGACAAACCATTCAGTTCAAGCTGGACAAAGAAAGAAGTCGACGCTTTGGAAGACGAGGTCGGGATGCGCTGCCCCACCACTCGAAGGACCCAGCAATCAGCTTTGTATTCCATCCCCAGCAAGCCTTCCGCAACGGTCTTGTCTGGAATCGAATAATTAATGCGGCTCACAGCGTACCAACGTTGTGACATTGGCCATTGACCAGACACATCGATCTGCTTGAGCAAGCCATTGGTACGATCAATACGATAGGCCAGATTCAAGACCTGCTTCGGTGCCGGCTGCCAACGCACGCCGTAATTGGCGCGAACCATTTGCTTCAAGGTTTCGCTATATTGCACCGTATTGTCGAGCGACCACTTGCTGCTGAGCTGACCGCCAAGCGACATCAGCAAGTCGGACTTACTGCCGACCAGTGTTGCCAGCGTACCATCGGTGGTATCGAGCGTGACTTTCGGGTCGCTCATATAGAAACGCTGAGCCACTGCCACGCGCAGACGTTCGAGGCCATTCTCTTCGATGAAGCGCGATGTCAATGCCGTGGTGATCTGGTTCGAATCGCTAATGCGATCATGTCCCACAAAACGATTTTCGCTGAAAATCTGGGCAAAGTTGAAATCGGCCAGACCAGAATCGAAGTTAGGAATCTGACTTTGATCGCGATACGGCGTGCGCACATAGAACAGACGCGGCTCCATGGTCTGGGTCATGTTGCGACCAAAGATGTTTTCCTGACGCTCAAACGTCAAACCGGAATCAAGCGAATAAGTCGGTACCACACGATTGATCTCGGTCGGTGCGCCAACGGCCACATTATTCAGGCGATAAGTAGTTGCATCGAGCGATGCCTTCGGCGTAATGAAATAACCTGCGCCAATGATCGGGTAGGAAATTGACGGCGTCACATAAGCACGATCACCGCCGACCATTTGTGAGCCCACTGTACTGCCAATGGTGTAAGTATTTTCGAAACGAGTCGCTTCTGCTGCAAAGTTGAGGTCAAAACCGGCCACATCCTGACGATATACATTCAAGGTCAGTTGCGGCACGCGGTCATACGGTTTTTGAATCGGACTGTTAACATCTTGCAGCAACTGGTACTTCGTTGCGCGCGCCGTCGCATTCCAATAGTCTCCGGTATAGGCCAGGCTGACATCACGCGTCAACAGCCGCTGCGAACTGGCCGTCACGGAGTGTGAAAAGTCGCTGGGATAATCATCATCCGACGCCTTGTTGATATTCCAGGAAAACACCAACTCTGGCGTCAGCTTTTGCGTATGCATGGTGCTGATCGAATAACGGCTGGTGCCAGTGACGCGGTCTTCGATACCTTCGATCTGCGTTTCACCGGAATAATTCTCTCCGAGGTAACGGCCATCGAGCCCCAGCAACAGGCCGCGCCGCGCAATATAACGCGGATAGACGGTCAAATCGCGGTTTGGCGCAATGTTGAAATAATAAGGTACCGTGACTTCTGCACCACCGGTACTAGTGAACCCGATGGTTGGCGGCAGCACACCCGACTTGCGCTCCCCCGATAGCGGGAAGGACATCAGTGGCGCGCCCAGAATCGGCACGCCTTTGAAGTACACCACACCACTGCGCATGGTACCGACATCACGGCCGCTATCGAGATCCAGCGTGGATGCCTTGACGTACCAATCAGGGTCTAGCGCTTCACAGGTACTGTAAGTACCATCGGTAACCAAGGCTTGGTCATCGGACAGGAAGTCGATCCGATCAGCTTTGCCACGTCCGCCATTGCGGCCGAACAAATAGGTCGGATTGTCGACAAAGCCCTTGCCAGTGTCCATGTTCATCATCACCTTGTCGCCGGTGTAACGATCCTGCAGACGTTTCATCCAGACGTGGCCGGTTGCTTCGACCTCATCTTGAATGATGCGATATTCCGCTTTGTCCGCTTTGATGGTGACATCACCGCGCACGACCTCGATATCGCGACTCAGGTTGATCTGACGATCCGGTCGCCCGGTCATCTGCTCAGCGCCGATGTTGATCGGCGCATCCTTTTCGTCGACAGTCTTGGACTTGTCTTGAGAGTTAGAGGTTACCTGCGCCTGAACCGGCATAGGTAAGACGGTCGTAGCCGATGCCGCCACGACGAGGGACGTAAAGAAGCGCGACATCCGCAAGTCGACGACACGACTGATTGGGTACTTGAAAAAGCGGATCATGTAAAGAAGCGTTCAAACACCATGGCAGGCGATTTTTTGGATTTAATCCCTTATTATATGGGAACTCAACACTATCAAACGAATTCCTCTGATTGTTCATGCCTTTAATTCATTCCCCCGACGATTCGCGCCTGTCCCTGCTCAAGCAATGGCTCCCTACTTTGACTGCCTTCAACCCGCTGGTGGAGAGCTTGCGGCCGGCATCAGCCGATGCCAGCTTCCGTCGCTATTTCCGCGTGGATACGCACAGTGGCGCCAGCCTGATCGTGATGGACGCACCACCCGCGCAAGAAGATGTACGGCCATTCCTGCATGTGGCCGAGGTTTTCGGCAAGACTGGCATATCGGTACCGCAAATTCTGGCACAAGACGTCGAACGCGGTTTTTTGCTGCTGTCCGACCTCGGCTCGACCACTTATTTGAACCTGCTTAACAACGATACCGCCCACAAGCTGTATATCGATGCCATCGACGCATTGATATTATTGCAGACGCAAAGCAAGCCCGGTGTGCTGCCTGAATATGACCGCGCCCTGTTACAGCGAGAATTGCAGCTATTCCCGGATTGGTATATTGGCAAGCATTTGCAAGTAAACCTCAGCGATGATCAAACGGCCACCCTGAACAAGGCCTTCGACATCGTGCTGGCCAATAACCTGGCGCAAGCGCAGGTATTTGTCCACCGCGATTATCATTCGCGCAATCTGATGGTGCTCCCTAACGGCAGTCCCGGCATCATCGATTTCCAGGATGCAGTCTACGGACCAATCACCTATGACTTGGTTTCACTGTTGCGTGACGCTTATATCCAATGGGATGAAGAAATGGTGCTCGACTGGGTGATCCGCTACTGGGAGCGCGCCAAGCGCGCCGGCCTGCCGGTCGCGCCCGACATTGACTCCTTCTACCGCGACTTCGAATTCATGGGCTTGCAGCGTCATTTGAAGGTCTTGGGTATTTTTGCACGCCTGTATCACCGTGACGGCAAGGACGCCTACCTCAAGGATATACCGCTGGTGATGGAATACACGCTCAAGGCCGCGCGCCGCTACACAGCGTTGACTCCACTGGTGCGCCTGATCGAAAAGCTGGAAGACAAGGCTCCCAAAGTTGGCTACACCTTTTAATTGCTGATTGCCTGACGCCGCCATGAAAGCCATGATTTTTGCAGCCGGTCGCGGTGAACGCATGCGTCCGTTGACCGACACTTGCCCCAAGCCCTTGCTCACCATTCGTGGTCGGCCCATGATCGTGTGGCAGATCCTGAACCTGGTGCGCGCCGGCATCACTGAAATCGTGATCAACCACGCCCACCTCGGTCACCTGCTGGAACAAACGCTGGGCGATGGCGCGCAGCTCGGTGCGCAACTGCGCTATTCGGCCGAAACTACGGCACTGGAAACCGCTGGCGGCATCGCACAGGCGCGCCATCTGCTGGGCGAGCAACCATTCCTGGCCATTTCGGGCGACATTTATATGCCGCATTTTGATTTCGAGCAGGTCAAGACCGTATTGGAAGACAACGACCCTTGGGGAAATCCGCTACCATTGGATCAGCGCGACGTTGCCTGGCTGTATTTGGTCAAAAATCCAGCGCACCATCCCGATGGCGACTTCGCGCTCAATAGCTTTGCGATTGCCAACGAAGGCTCACCGATGTACACGTTTGCCAATATTGGCGTCTATCGCCCGCAGATGTTCGATGCCATTACACCAGGCGAGCGCGTTAAGCTGGGACCGCTGTTGCGCGAATATGTCGCACGTGGTCAGGTCGGCGGTGAAATCTATCGCGGCGAATGGGTCAATGTAGGCACGGTCGAACAACTGGAACAATTGAACGCTCCCCTCGCGGGACGATGATCAGGAAGAGAGCACCACGATGACAATGACCACCTTCAGCGCCCGCCGCGCACAGTTGCTCGCCCAGATGCATGCACAAGGTGGCGGCGTTGCCATCATCCCGACCGCACATGAAGTGATGCGCAACCGCGATGCCGATTTTCCGTATCGGCATGATAGTTACTTCTATTACCTATCCGGCTTCACCGAACCAGAAGCCGTGATCGTACTGGTCGCCGGCACCGAAGATCGCAGCATCCTGTTTTGCCGCGACAAGAACCTCGAACGTGAAATCTGGGAAGGCTTTCGCTTTGGCCCTGTAGCTGCATGTGCTCAATTCGGCTTTGACGAGGCGTTTTCCATTGATGCACTCAGCAAGGAAATGCCACAACTCCTGGCTGATACGCCAGCCGTATTTTATGCACTGGGCCACGATGCCAAGCGCGACACGCAATTGCAGGAATGGCTGCAAAGCGTACGTGCGCTCGGCCGCACCGGCGTCACAGCACCGTCGACCATAGTCGATGTCAATGTATTACTCGACGAAATGCGCTTGTTCAAGGATGCCGGTGAAATCGCCACCATGAAACGCGCTGGCATTATCTCGGCCGAAGCACATTGCCGCGCCATGCGCCTGTCGCGCCCGGGCCTGCGTGAATATCATCTGGAGGCCGAACTGCTGCATGAATTCCGCCGCAATGGCTCGCAATTTCCGGCCTATGGCTCCATTGTTGCCACCGGTGCCAACGCCTGCGTGCTGCATTACCGCGCCAGCGATGCCGAGCTCAAGGAGGGCGATCTGGTCCTCATCGATGCTGGCTGCGAACTCGACAGCTATGCTTCGGACATCACGCGTACCTTTCCAGCCAATGGTGTTTTTTCAGGACCACAAAAAGAGCTGTATGAAATCGTGCTGGCTGCGCAAGACGCCGCCATTGCCGAAACCCGCCCCGGCAAACGCTTCATGGATGGCCATGATGCCGCGGTGCGGGTACTGGCCCAAGGCATGCTCGACACGGGGCTGCTCGACAAGAACAAGGTCGGCAACCTCGACGAGGTCATCAGCAAAGGCGATTTTCGGCAGTTCTATATGCACCGTACCGGCCATTGGCTGGGCATGGATGTACATGATGTCGGTGACTATCGCGATGCAGCCGATGACGACGGCAACAAACCCTGGCGCACGCTGCAGCCAGGCATGGTCTTGACAGTCGAACCTGGCATCTATGTGCGCCCGGCGGCGGGTGTACCCGAGCGTTACTGGAACATTGGCATTCGTATCGAAGACGATGCCCATGTCACACCCGATGGCTGCGAAATTCTGACCACCGACGTGCCAAACAAAGTGGCCGATATCGAAGCCTTGATGCGCGCCACCTGAATGTTGGCGTCACCGTTTTCACCATGAGCACTCTCACCTTGCCGCAAGCAACCGACTACGATGTGATCATCTGTGGCGCAGGCCCGGTCGGCCTCAGCGTGGCTGCGTTGCTGCAACAACGCAGTACGCCGCTAACACCTGCGCCGCGCATTGCCCTGATCGACGCCAAACCTGCCGATGCTGCCAGCCATGATCCACGGACCTTGGCGTTGTCACATGGCAGTCAGCAAATCCTGCAAAAAATTAGCGCATGGCCGTTCATGGCCACGACAGCAACACCAATTCACCAGATTCACGTATCACGCCGCCAGTATTTCGGCCGCACATTGATTCAACGCGACGACTACCAGTTACAAGCGCTTGGTTATGTCGTGCGCTATGGACCACTGGTCACGGCTTTGTCATCGGCACTATCTTCGTTTTCCGACCAATCGACTCTCACCATCTTGCGCCCGGCGCAAGTGGCGGCGATTGACGAGCAAGACTGGCAAGTCAACGTGCAACTGACTGACGGCCGCTCGCTGAGTGCCGGGATCGTCGTGCAGGCCGAAGGCGGCGTGTTCTCGGAACAAGCGGCCAAAACCGTACAACGCGACTACGATCAAATTGCCATCATTGCCCATATACGCTGCTCGCAGCGGATTGCGCACCGCGCATTCGAGCGCTTCACTAGCGAAGGCCCGCTAGCGCTGCTGCCGCAGGAAGATGGCTACGCCCTGGTCTGGTGCGTCCGCCCGATCACAGCAACACGCTTGCTGGCACTCGACGATCAGGCTTTCCTTGCCGAGCTGGGCACCACCTTCGGCGAACGACTCGGCCGCTTTGTTGCCACCAGCCCGCGCCATAGTTATCCACTGGGATTGAATGCCACATCGGCAGCATCGGCGCGCACAGTTGCCATCGGCAACGCCGCACAAACTTTGCATCCGGTAGCGGGACAAGGCCTTAATCTGGGTCTGCGCGACGCCATGGTACTGGTCCGCACCTTGGCGCAGCACGGCGCGGGGCCGGCAGCATTGACGCAATTTGCACGATTGCGCCACCACGATCGCCAGGCCACGATCACATTAACCGATTTGATGGCGCGCGCGTTCACCGGTGCGCCGGATGGATCGCTGGCACAAACACTGCTTGGCATGTCCCTGGGCTTGATCGACGTAGCAGCACCCGCCAAACGTGCGCTCGCCGAACAGATGATCTTCGGCTGGCGCTGAGCAAACTCGACAGCGCCTGCTTGCAGCCTTTGCCCGGCATGAGACAATGCCGGATTGCCGCCAGCACGCGCGGCACCCACCGTTGACTGAATTTTCCATGAAACGAGATCCCCGCTTTCCCAATCTTTTCATCCTCGATCACCCGCTGATCCAGCATAAGTTGTCCCATATGCGCGACAAGGCGACGTCGACCCGAACCTTTCGCGACCTGTTGCGCGAGATTACCTTGTTGATGGGATATGAAATCACCCGCGACCTACCGCTGACTACCGAAACGATAGAGACACCGCTGGTGACTTATGAAGCACCCGTCATCGCTGGCAAGAAGCTGGCCGTGGTGCCGGTATTGCGTGCCGGTATCGGCATGAGCGACGGTTTGCTGGAATTGATCCCATCAGCGCGCGTGGGACATATCGGCGTGTACCGCAATGAACAGCATCAACCGGTGGAATATCTGGTGCGTCTACCGGATCTGCAAGACCGCACTATGATCCTGTGCGATCCCATGGTGGCAACCGGCAACTCAGCCGTGTATGCAGTGGACACACTCAAAAAACGCGGCGTCAGCGCCGAACAGATCATCTTTGTCGCACTGGTAGCCGCGCCGGAAGGCGTGCAGGTATTCCATGATGCGCATCCCGATGTCAAGCTCTACGTGGCGTCGCTGGACTCCCATTTGGACGAGCATGCTTATATTGTGCCCGGCCTGGGCGACGCCGGTGACCGGATTTTCGGCACAAAATAACGCCACCGTTTACTGGCGACCAAAATCGCCGTTGGTGCTTGGGGCTGCTCGCTTTCGACTGACATAAGTCCGGAAGACAAAGTCCCACAACGGCGAGGTAACGCCAAAGTTTTTCTCCACGCCCTTTTGATGGTGGAGTTCATGGTTTCTCACCAGCTTTATGATCAAACGGTACATGCGAGAATGCTTCCTGTGCATGCTGAAATGCAAGATCAGGTAAGCCAGATAACCGAGCATGTAGCCGCTGTACAACGACGTCAGTCCAAGCATGAACGCAGGCCCCAGCATCAGCGCCGAAATGATCCCGATATAAAGACCAGATATGCCAATGTAAGCCTGTGGATTCACGTGATGTGCCCAATGATCACGACGAAAATACTTGTGGAATAAAAAACGATGCAAACAATATTCCGTCAGTGACCACATGAAAATTCCCAAAATAATTTGCCACCCTACGATAGGTGCCAGCAGTAATCCAGCACCAGCTAGGCAGGGAACAATGAATGCATCAACGTGATAGTCGAATGCTGAAAGTTGCCATTTTTTAGATAGGGCCATAACTTCTTCTCGGTAAATTGGTGACAGGCGATGTGCAATCCTTAGCCGACGCCATTGCTATGTTTGTTGATGTCGCCAGCGCCGCTTGCGCAATGGCAAAGGTGATAGCGCTCGCATATCAGATGAAGTAGATTGGATTTGATGTAGATAGGTCGTGGTACCGCACCCGCGCACGACTCTGCAGCTGCAGCGGATCTTGCTGCCCGGTTATCGATGCTTATCACCCGTCATGCGAAGCAATCAGTGTTTTCTAATCTGTGAACGCATATAAACAGAACGATTTCATTTTTCATGTTCCTGCTGCAGCACGGAATCGATGACTTTGATTTCGCCAGAAGTGATATCGCGCGTGTTTTTTTGTACAGCAATTGCACCAAACAGCGCCAGCGCAAACGACATGCCGTAGAAACCCTTTTCGCTCAAGGCAAGACTGGCGTTGAACAGACCAATACATAGCAGCAAAATTGCCAGCAGCGCGGAGATCCAGCTCAAGCCGTAGTAGATGCCGGTGACAGGAATGCCATCCATGCGATCACGGACACTTTTTTGGATGGAAACGGCGGCAAACAGGCCGTAGACCAGCACCGTAAAATAGTACCCACGTTCGTTCAATTGCATGTCGGCATTGAACAAACCAATTAAGAAAGCACCGAAACCGGACAATAGTGCAGTCCACGATGCTGCAACAAAAGCGAAGGTAGGTACTCCTGATGACCGATTCAAAATGGCGTCTCCTTATATGTATTGATAAGGCTACGCATTGTAAGGAATTGCCACACAAACAATATGGGATCAGTTCGATTATCTGGCTGCATTTGCTGACATAGACAATCCTGCCATTTGCAAAATGCGAACACGGTAAGCTGCGGACAAAAAAATAAGCCGGGTAAAGATGCAAGATCTTTACCCGGCTTACTGTTTATATTACTTCGCTGGCACTTTTACCTGACAGGTATAGAAGTACCTTTGGGAGATAGGAGGCTAAGGCCTGATCACTCCACCGCCTTGACCATATCTTCAATGACCTTCTTGGCATCACCAAAGACCATCATGGTCTTGTCCATATAGAACAGCTCATTATCCAAACCGGCATAACCGGCCGCCATCGAACGCTTGTTGACGATCACGGTCTTGGC
>Ga0066798_10000195_pt1 | contig 33592 bp, 24 predicted proteins | sample PersoiDNA2013203_FD_70961 | JGI IMG/M metagenome (GOLD analysis project Ga0066798, IMG submission 70961) | Permafrost soil microbial communities from the Arctic, to analyse light accelerated degradation of dissolved organic matter (DOM) -... | ecosystem: Environmental > Terrestrial > Soil >... | reverse complement strand
AAGCGCCTGCTGCTGTCGCTGATCCAGCCCCCTCTCGCCCGAACACCGGCAGCGGCAAGGCGTTCACATCGATCTTGCCGTTGCCGGTAAGCGGCATGCGGTCCAGGATCGCGATGAAATCGGGCACCATAAAGGACGGCAAGAGGCGCCGCAACTCTGCGCGGATTGCGGCTGCATCGACGCCGAGGCCGACCACATAGCCCACCAGGCGGCGCTGTCCTGCGCTATCGGGTCGTAGCATTGCCAATGCCTGAGTCACGCCGGCCTGCTGCGACAAGGCAGTTTCGATCTCGGCCGGGGCAATACGGAAACCGCGCAATTTGAACTCGCGGTCGCTGCGACCGAGGAAGTCCAGCGCGCCGTCTTCACGCCAGCGCGCTTGGTCGCCACTGCGATACAGGCGCGCCTGCGGATCGCCGGAAAACGGATCCGGCTGGAAGCGTTCTTGCGTCAGCACCGGGTTGTTGAGATAACCGATGCTCACCCCGGGTCCGCCGATGCACAATTCGCCGACCACGCCGACCGGTGCCAGCGCGCCCTGCTCGTCCAGCAGATAGATGCGTGCGTCGCCTACCGGACGGCCGATCTGCAACGGCGCGCCGGCCCCTGCGTAGCGGCCGGCGGTCACGGTCACCGTGGTTTCCGTCGGACCGTAGGCGATGAACAGATCGCGGCCAGGTTGCCATTGCGATGCCACCGCAGCAGGACACAACTCGCCGCCGACAATCAGCGTGCGCAAGCGGGGCAACGGCGCAAACGGCATCGCCGCCAGCAGTGCCGCCGGTATTTGCAGATGCGTGATGTGCATGGCATCCAGCGTCTGCACCAGCGGCGAACCGGGTAGCAGACGTTCGCGTGGCGCCAGGCAAAGGCAGGCGCCGGCGGCCAGCGCAAAGACGATATCGGAAACCGCGACGTCGAAACCGAAGGCGGCCAGTTGCAGGATGCGGCTGTCTTGTTTCACCGAAAACTCGGCGACGGCGCTCATGGCAAGACGGCACAGAGCGTGATGCGCCAGCGCCACGCCTTTGGGACGGCCGGTGGAGCCGGAAGTGAAAATGATGCATGCGGTTGCCGCGACGTCCGTATCGAGGTGCGCGTTGGCGCGCCTGGCGGCGTCGTCATCCTGTTCCGGTGCCGAAGGCAAATCCTGCCATGTCGGCAAGCACAGCCACTGCGCCTCGCTCCAGCCGGCGGGACAATCACCGACCACAAGCGCGACTTCCGCATCCTGCAGCATCTGCCCGATACGCGTCGGCGGGTAAGTCGGATCAATGGGCACAAACACACAGCCGGCTTTTGAAATGCCCAGCAGCGCCGCAATCAGGCCGACCGAACGCTCACCGATCAGCGCGATGCGCGCTCCCGGTTTCATCCCGAGATTGCACAGTTGTTGCGCAAAGTTGCCGGCAAGCCGCTCCAGTTGGCGGTAGCTGAGCTCGTCGTCGGCTGTCGCCAGCGCCGGCGCGTCGCCATTGCGCTGCACACTGGCGCGCAACAAGTCGTGCAGCCGCAGTGGCTGGGGCGCCGGCGGCAAGACGCTGCGCGCCTGGCTGAACGCGGTCAGCAAGGCGCGCGCCGGCGCATCCAGCAGCGAGTGCGACAGCGGCGGCATGTCGGGTTGGGTCAGCAAGGCGTCCAGCAGGTGCACAAAGCCCTTGGCGATGCGTTCAGCCAGCGCCGGCGCAATGACGTCGGCGGCATATTCCAGGTCGCCGGCGATGCCTTGCGCATCCTGATGCAAGGCCATGCTGAGATCCGTGCGCGCCAGCGGCACCGATAACGCTTCCGGTACTGCGTCGATGTCATCGAGCTGCAATTGCCACTGGCGCAGATCGGCCAGCACGAACATCGCCTGCAGCAAAGGCGGCCGCTGGGGAACGCGCTCCACGCCGGCGGCTTCGATGATCCGGCTGAAAGAGATGTCCTGATTCTGCAATCCCTCGGCGACGCGTTGCTGAACACGGCGGCCGAATTCCAACAGGTTGGCGGCATGACAATCGAGTCGCATGGGAAGCGTATTGGCCAGAAAGCCGACGACGTCGTCCAGCCCGGTACAGCTGCGACCGGCGACAGGAATGCCGACAACGACTTGGTGCTCGCCGCCGAAGCGCGCCAGCGTCAATCCCCACACGCCAAGCAACAGCGCGAACGCACTCAGTCCGGCAGCATCGGCCGTCTGTTGCAGGCGTTCGCTGCGCTCCAGGCCAAGTGCGACCGGCACGCGTCCAAGGCGGAAGTCGCGTTGCTCCGGCATCCGGCTCAGCGCCAGTCCGAGGACGGCAGGCGCGCCGGCCAACTGCGCGCGCCAATAATTCCACTGCGCTTCACATGCGCCCTGGGCGTCGCACTTGCGCTGCCATTCGGAAAAATCGATCTGCTGCAACGCTGCAGGACCAGCATCCAGGGCGTCGCCATAAGCTTGACCCAGCTCTTCGACAATCACGCGCCCGGAGCCGCCGTCGAAGGCGGTGTGATGCACCACGATTGCCAGCAGGTGATCGGCAGGTCCCAGCCGGATCAGGTTTGCACGCAAGGGAAGATCGTCCGCAAGGGAGAAAAACCGTTCGGCGAATTCCTGCAGCAGCGCACTGTGCTGCGCGCCGTCGTCGACATGGATGCTGCCGAGGGTGAATTGAGGATCGGCTTCGATTTCCTGCCACAACTCGCCATCGGCAAGGACCAGCCGCGTACGCAGCGCTTCATGCCGTTGCATCACGCGCCTGAACGCCTGTTCCAGGCGGCCGATATCCAGATGACCGCGTAGGCGGTAAGCCACCGCCTGGTTATAGGCGCCGCGCTGTTGTCCGGATTGTTCGATGAGCCAGAGACGTTCCTGATTGAACGAAGCCCGCGCACGCCGGTGCGGGCCGCCGGCAACAGGCTCCGGCAGTCCGGCGCCGGGCTGAGCGCGGCGCACCTCCAGCGCCATGGCATGCAAGGTCGGCGCATCAAAGACCGCCGTCACCGGCAGGCGCACGCCGAGGTTTTTTTCTACTGCGGCGACCAGTCGCACCGCACTCAGCGAATGGCCACCCGACTGAAAGAAATTGGCGTGCGGATGTTGCGGCCGCCGGCCGATCACCTGGCGCCAGATATCCGCCAGCAGGTTTTCTTCCAGCGTCATGGAGGTCTCTTGATGACGCGGCTGTTGCGCCTGCCCGAGCAGTTCTTCGCCGGGCGCAGGCAAGGCCAGAAAATCGATTTTGCCGTTGGTGTTGAGTGGCAAGGCCGGCATGAATACGTAGCGCGAGGGCTGCAACGCCGTCGGCAAGATGTCTTGAATGCGTCGTCGCAAAGCCGGCTCTACCGCTTCTTTCGCTGCAACATAGGCCATCAGTATCAGTTCGCCGCTGATGTTGCGCGCCACGACGACGGCATCTGCTACACCGGGACACCTGCGCAGCGCGGCGCGGACTTCCTCGGGATCGATGCGCACGCCGCGGATCTTGACCTGACGGTCCAGTCGCCCCAGGTAATCGATGCCGCCATCAGGACGCCAGCGTCCGAGATCGCCCGAACGAAATGCGCGACCACCGGCGACGCCTGCCGGCAACGCGACAAAGCGCGGCTCGCCACCGTTGAGACCAAGATAGCCGCGTGCTAGGCCGATGCCGCCGATCATGATTTCCCCGGCGGCGCCCACCGGCAGCACATTGCCGGCCGGGTCGAGAATCGCCAGCAAATTTCCCGGAATCGGTCGGCCTATATGCACCTGCGGACCTTCGACGACATCGACTTCATGGCAGGTCGAATCCGCCGATACCTCTGACGATCCGTAGAGATTAAGCAGGCGACAAGCGGGCAACAGACTCAGGAAGCGGCGCGCCAGATCGCCCGGAAGAGCTTCGCTGCTGCAGATGCAGTGACGCAGTCCGCTCAAGACGCTGCCGACGTCGGCGACATGATCGAGCATCGATTTCAGCAGCGATGGCCCCAGCGTCAGGCGCGTGACCCTGTGATGCTGAATCGCCGTCGCCAGCGCCCGTGGATCGCGTACCTGGGCTGCCGACAAAATCACGGACGGCACGCCACCCAGCAGAGGACCAAAAAACTCCCAGATGAAGTCAACGAAGGTCGGCGTCGTTTTCTGGCAGTAGCGGTCGTTCGGTTCGAACGGATAGCGCTCGATCATCCAGTCGAGGCGATTCACGGCCCCTCGGTGCAAGCCCATCACCGCTTTCGGGCGACCGGTCGAGCCTGAGGTGTAGAGAATGTACAGAAGGCTGTCCGGGCGGTTGACGTCAGGTGGTGCGGCTGCCTGCGGCAGTACCTGCGTCGGATCGACCAGCTTGATGTGCAATTCGTTCGATGCGTCGGGAAGCCAGTCCGGCACGCCGGTCGTCATCAACACCGACGCACCACTGCTGCGGAGCATGTAAAGCAGACGCTCGGCGGGGAAATTCGGATCCATCGGAACGAAGGCGCCGCCGGCGCGCAGGGTCGCCAAAATAGCCACGGCCAGATCCACTGAACGCGGCAAGCAGATCGCGACCGCCGTTTCGGCGCTGACGCCCAGTTGCGCGAGATGCGCGGCCAGTGCGGCAGAACGCCGGTCGAGCTCGGCGTAGGTAGTTTCGCCCCCGCCTTCCGCATCGATCAGCGCCACAGCGTCCGGCGTCCTCCCGGCCTGTTCGGCAAACCAGGCGCTCAATGTGCGCGACTGTGACGGCCCAGCCGGCAACGGCGGATTCAACAACGCCAGCATGTCTCGCGCCGCTGCGCTGCGCTGGAGCGGCAGTTGCGACAACGGCAGTTGCGGATCGGCCAGCGCAGCTTCCAGCAATACTTCCAGCGACACCGCCATCGCTGCGGCGACCTGGGCATCAATGAAATTGCAGCGATACTCCAGGCCGCCGGTTATGTGTTCGGCGCCGGCGTCCAGCTCCAGGAGCAGGTCTGCCCGGGCGGCGGGAAGCGGGACGGACATCGCTTGCGCGCGCACCTGGCCAGCCTGCGCTTCTAGCGGCGGCATGGTCTGAAACACCAGCATCGCCTGAAATAGTGGCGCAAGCCCTTTACGTCGCTCTGGATTTACGAGCTTGACGACTTCATCGAACGGTAGCCCCTGGTGGCGCAAATCGTCCAGCATCCGGTCACGCACCTGTTCGGTCAGGGCGCGGAAATGTTGACTTCCTTCCGAGATGTTGCGCGATACCATGGTCTCCGTCAGGAAACCGACAATGGCTTGCTCCTGCTGCTGCGGGCGGTTGACGACCGGAATACCGATGGCGATGTCGTCGATGCCGCAATAACGCATCAGCACGGCGTGGAATGCCGTCAGCAACACCACAAACGGTGTGGTACCGGTGGCGTCTGCAAAGCCTTTGACGGCGGCCGTAAGTGATGCTGGCAAGGTCACAGGAATGCGTTCGCATAGTGCCGATCCGGCTTGTCCGCGCTGCCTCGAAAACGGCAATTCAAGCGCTACCGGCAACTGCGCCAGTCGCGTCTGCCAGTAAGCATGCAACTGCGCACGCGCAGCGGCTTGCTGCGGCTCGCGCAACCACACCGCGTAGTCGCCGAACTGCACCGGCTCGGGCAGCGTCACCGCTTCATCGAGCTTGCCGAGCGCGCGCGCATACAGGGTGACCAGTTCGCGCAGCAATATCTGTCCCGACCACAGGTCGATGATGCAGTGATGGAACGTCAGCAATAGTGCGCCCTCACCCGTCGTATCGTCATGCAAGAGCTGCGCACGCAGCAGCAGGTCGGCAGCCAGATTGAAAGGCTGAGCGACAGCGTCGCGCAAATAGGACGGCCACAACGCGACTGCCATGACATGCCGCGGCAGGGAAATGCTGTCGACCGGGGTGAACGTCTGCCCGATGGCGCCGTCTTCGTGATCGGCAAAGCGAACGCGCAGACCTTCGTGACGTTGCAACAGCGCCAGCAAGGCGTGCTCCAGCGCGGCAACATTGACCGGTGCATTGAAGCGGATATCCATGCCAAGATTGAACTCGCCGGTTACTCCGTCGATGCGTTCTACGGTCCACAGCCGTTGCTGGGCAGGCGTCGCCAGCACGCGCGCGGAGGTTGGGCGACGCGGAATTTCCTGTTCTTTGGAAGGCAGTTCAAAACCGTCCCCGGCCAGCAGATCGGCAAGCAGCGCTGCATCCATTTCACTATCCGGCGCGGACATGTCAGGTATCGTCATACCGTCCTCGCAGCAACGCGCGCTGCCTTTTGTTCAGGTGTCATTTGTTCGATTTCCAGCCAGCGGCGAGCGATGGCTTCCGTGATGCCAGGTTTGCTTTCGCTGCGGCGCACATGCGCGCAGAATCCCGCAACGGTAGGGTATTGCAGCAGATCGGCCATCGCGACATTCAGACGGAAGCGCTCACGCGTGGCCGCCGCGATGTGCGCCGCGCGCAGTGAATTGCCGCCCAGCGCAAAAAAATCGTCATGCACGCCGCACATGGAGAGGTCGAGGGTCTGCTTCCACAGTTGCACCATGTAGCGCTCGAACTCGCTGTCCGGCCTGCCGGCTTGCAGGAATCCTCCTGCCAGCCGGGCCAGTTGATCGCGATCGATGGCGCCCGAGGCATCGTGCGGTATCGCGTCCACCACCATCACAGGAACCGGCAAGCTGCGTCCGAAGTGGTCGCGCAGACTCAGGCGGTTGTCAGAAGCGACGTCCGTTTGAAATACAACCGGCTCATCCACTGCGATGGCGGCGTCTTGCAGCGCCGCCTGGCGCGCATGCTGGAGATCAAGTCCGATTGCCAGCACCGGTCTGGATACCGACAGCGCTATCTCGAAGCTGGCGATGGCATATTCCGGTTCCAGCGAAAAGTAGCCTGCCGCTTCCACCGTGGATATCGGCGTGCCATTTTTGCTGACGCCGGTGTGGCGCCAGGACGAGAATCCCAGATAACGGCAACGCGTACTGCCGGCCGCCGCCAGTTGCTCCGCCAGCGCCGCCTGCCAGGCGTTGGCCGCGGCATAAGCGGCGTCCTGCCGTCCCGCCACCATGCCCGCCACCGAGCCAAACAAGACAAACCACGCCTCGGGATGCTGTTCGAGCAGCGCATGCAACGCCAGGCTGCCGGCAACTTTCGCGTGCATCATCTGCGCCAGCGTTGCCACGGTCTCACGAGCCAATTCGGTCTGGCGACTTTCGCCGGCCAGATGCAGGACGCCATCCAGCCCGCACTGCCAACGCGCACACGCCTGCGCTACGGCAACATGCAAGGCGTCAATGTCAGCAACATCGGCGCCGGCGTACAGCACGCGGCCGCTACGCTCCAGCTCATGCAGCGCTGTTGCGCGCGCGTGATCGAGTTGTGACGGCGCGGTGCGGCCGACAATCAGCAAATTGGCCTCATGGCGATCGAGCAGATGTCGCGCCAGTAAAAGTCCGACGCCGCCGAGTCCGCCGCTGATCAGATACAGGCCGCGGGAACGCAATGCCGGGCGATCCGCTTTCGGCAAGTCGACGTTGCGCCAGCGCCGCAGATGACGCCGGCCATCGATGTAGGCAAGTTCGGTTTCGCGCGTGAAGTCGCGCAGATCGCCCAGAATCATGCTGGCGTCATTGAGGAGGTCTTTACCTGAGAATTGGATGTGCAGACAATGCATGCCGTCGATTTCCGCAGCAGACGTGCGCAAAAAAGCGGCGGCCGCCGCATGCGCAGCAGCCTCCCCGGCGGCGCCGCACACGATCAGCCGCGCAGGCCTGTTGACCCGCGCAGTCGCCGCCAGCGCCTGGCACAACAGCAGCAAGTTAGGTAAGCGAGCCCAGCCAGGCAATACCAGAATGAGGTCGGGCAAGGCTTGTTGCGCGTTTGTATTGAAAAGACCGCTCAGGTAGGGCAACGGATCGGCGGCGTCCTCGGATTCGAACTGGCGCCAGTCGATTTCGGCACTTGCAGCGATGAGCCCCGCCCGGATCGCGGTATCGTCAGCGCAGGCATCGCCCAACACAGCGATGCGCTGCCTGTGGGCGGACTCGCCTGCTGCCGTAGCTGCCACTGCCGCTGTCATGCAGGGCTTCCAGAACGGTTCGGAAAACCACCGGGGAATGGTGCCGGCGGTCTCCAGCAGGCAAGCAGCGTGCTTGATTTCGACATCGAAATCACCAGCCTCCGTCAGGCGCTTGAGCTCTAGCCGCTGGACCTTGCCGGAATTGGTGCGCGGCAAGCGATCGGGCTGCACATGAATGAAATACGCCGGCATCAGCGATAGCTGTTTGCCCAGCTGCATGCGTATGTGCTGCATGACACGCCGGAGCGCGGCGTCGTCGCCTACCGCGGGAGCATAAAAAAATAAAGCCAGCTGATCAGTGTGCGCCGCAGGCGCGCGCACGCCGATGGCGGCCACGCCGAGACGCTCAATGCCGTCGGTCTGCGCCACGACTTCTTCAATTTCGCTGCTGTAAAAATTGGCGCCATTGACGATGATCATTTCCTTGATGCGGCCGACCACGAACAGCTCGCCATTGCGGATGATGCCCATGTCGCCGGAGCGGAACCAATTCCCGTGCATCACTTCGGCGGTCAGGTCGTCGCGGCCGAAGTATCCCATGAACAGGGAATTGCCAGACAACTCGACGGCGCCGATGCTGCCTTCTGCCACCACCTCGCCGCGTCGATCGACAATGCGATGCGCTGCGCCGCAGATCGGTACGCCGAGCGACACCACCTCGCCATTGCCCGGGGCCCACGGCGACATGGAAAATCCACTGACGGTTTCCGTCATGCCGAAAGACGGCCAGATCGCACCGGCGGGTAATTTATTCTCTGCGAAACGCGCGACAAAAGCCGTCAGCACGCTATCGGAAACGGTCTCACCGCCGTTGAGGATCATGCGCAGGTTCGACAAATCCCAGTCCCGCGCCACACCGGGCGCAGACGCCGCCTGCTGCAACAGTTCGAACGCGAAATTAGGCGTCCAGACCATGCAGACGCGATGCCGATGCGCCAGATCCAGCCAGCGCAAGGGAGCCGCCAGTACCGTCGCGGTATCGACCTGTATCTGGTTCATGCCGAGCACCAAGGGCAAGATCGACAGGAAGCCCAGGCCGCCGACATGGTCGAGTGGCATCCAGTTCATGCTCGTCGCGCCCGGCGTTAATGCCTCGCCACGTTCGGCTGCGCCGGCGATCATCGCCAGCACGTTGGCCTGGCTCAGCATGACGCCTTTGGGAAGACCGGTGCTGCCCGAGGTCATGAACACCATGGCCAAGGCCTGCAGATCGGTTGCCGGCGAAGGCGCGGCGCTATCACTGCTGCCCAGCACAGAGGTATCCAGAAACACCATCCCGCTCAGCGCGTCTTCCCCCAGCGGCGCCAGCGCCAACAGCGTCGCCGGATCGGCAGCAATCAGCGGCTGTCCCAGCACGTCCCAGGAGTCGCGCAGACGCTTGAGCGGTACCTCACCGACTGCAGCCGCGCCCACTTTGAACGGCGCCGGCACGATGGCACCGAGTAGGCAGGCCCAGAACAGCGGCAGCAGGCTGCGGCTGTTGCCCGAATCGACCAGAACGACATCGCCGCTCCTGACCCCGCGCGAACGCAGACCGCCCAGCAACCGGCGCGCCTGATCTAACAGTTCGGCATAACTGATCCGGATTTCACTCATGTCGGCAGCAACATGGACGATGCCAAGTTCGGGGCACTGCGCCGCACGCTCCAACGCCGCGACCAGGTTGGCGGGCATTTTCGACTGCCCGGAAAGCGGCTTCAGAGGGGAAACCGCCAGCTTGCCGGCAGCACCGCTCGCCAATGTCCTGGCGACCGGCATTTCCTGTGCCGCGAAAGTCAGCAACGGGTAGTCCGGCAGGATATCCGCCAGATGGATACGCGGTCGCAGCGGCGCAACCGGCCGATAGACCGCGCTCAGCGGCATCGACGCTTCGTCCCACGCCGGCAATGCCGTCAAGGCACCTTCATCCACACTGCCGTCGGGCCGCAACGGCAAGGCGTGCACGCGCACCAACGCAACCGGTCCGGGATACCCCGTGCCGGCAATGGCGGCGTCCAAGGCCTTGCGCTGACCGCCGACCACATAAGCGACCATGCCAGCATCCGCCGCCTTCCCTGCACTGAGGTAAACGGCCGCAACCGCCGGCACCGCCAGCAATCGTGTCCTGAGCGCTGCGATGAGAGCGCTTTCCGGCACAATACGTTCCTGCATCCCTCTCCCCTGAGTGCCGCCGATACAACGCCGACAAGCTTGTTTTTTCGGTGAAAAAATCCGGTTAACAAGCAAAGCCCCATCCTGCAAGGGTGATTTGATCTTGCCTTTATTTTTTTCGACGCAACACACGGTCATCCGGGTATCGCCATGGAGGCTGCCGGTATCGTTGCGGCTTTATTTGTATCCTCTGAAACGAGACTATTTCTAGTCGCAATAATGCCATTGAATCGTATTCATAATTGACATCCCGTCTCACTTTTCTAAATATTCCCGATAAATTGACCACTTTTCGACATGACGCCCCTGGAAAACGCGTATTTGTGCAGCTGGCCGCATCGTATCGAAGGAAGTGGGGAGATGTCGCTGAAACACGCCTCCACACTTCAATTGGATGAAACGCTCGTTTGATCCTATTGGCGGTGCCGGGTCCATCTCGGCAAACCAAAAATACCGTATAAAAAGTCTTTTGAGGGGATCACCGTAGAATGAAGAGGGACAAGCCTATACTCACCTTATCAATCCAAGTTGAAAGCAGGCATGACCATTCCTATGAACGACCATCTTGATATTGATGAAGCCCTCGCGCTTGCCTTACGAGGAATCTTGGCCCAGGTTGCATCAGGTATGAATTTTGAGAATGCGAAAGGTACTTTTCTCCATATAGCGGTCCTATTTGGCTATTCATTAAAAGCGCCCAAAGTCACCAACGGTATCTATGCGTTGTACCTTGCTTGGCGCGAGCGTGCGCTCAATGAGATAGATGCCACCTGCGGTGAGGTAAAGGATCTGCCGCTCTAAATCGCTCTTGGCGCTAGTTGGACATAAGAATTAAGAAACTACCGGCCGGTATGGCCTCCAGACTACCCGTCATGATGTCGATTTCGCCTCGTGAGTCGATATTTACACTGACTTCCAAACAGACAGACGCCAATAAATAGAGTATACGTGGTGTCAGTCTTGGTAATTCCACCACCTCCTTTGCTCCTTTCTTCGCCACCATCTCCCGCATAGCGTCCAAGGTTCACCTCACATGCATGCATTAACCGAAAGGTATTGCCATGATGCACGACTTCCTTTCGAATAATTACGACGAGCTAACCGCCAGATGCAGGGAAAAAGTTGCTCGACGGCCCTCGCGCAAAGCCACAGCAGAACAATTGCACAACGGTGTACCGATGTTTTTGAATCAGCTGATCCAGACACTTCTTTTGGAGCAGACCTCGACGCCAATGGACAGCCGAGAAATATCCGGCCCGTCAGGCGGTGGCGCCGTGTCTGTGATGGGGGTAACTGCCGCTACGCACGGACGCGATTTGTTGAGGCTTGGATTTTCGCTTGACCAGGTTGTGCACGACTATGGCGACTTATGCCAGGCGATCACCGACCTTGCCTACGAGCGTGACGCGCCGTTTCTGGTTGATGAATTTCGCACGTTAAATCGTTGCCTTGATAACGCCATTGCCGACGCGGTAACAGAATTCAGCTACCAGCGAGACTCCGCAATTTCAGATCGTCAGTTGGCGGCCGAAAATACACGCTTCGGCTTCTTTGCTCATGAACTGCGCAATCATCTCGGTACGGCGACACTGGCCTTTGTCGCCGCGAAAACAGGAAGTCTAAATCTCTCTGGCGCCACAGGTTCAGTATTGGAGCGAAGCCTCAACGGCTTACGTGATCTCATCACGACAACACTGGAAGAAGTTAGAACGAAAGCGGAATCGTCTGTACAGCCTCAACTTTTTTCAGCGGCAGATTTCATCACCGAAGTAAAAATTGCGGCAGAACTCACCGCGGCCTCTTATGCATGTAATTTGTTCGTCGCAGCGGTAGACACGAGCCTTGCCATCAAGGGTCATCGAGAATTATTGTTCTCTGCGCTCGCAAACCTCCTTCAGAACGCCTTCAAATTCACGCGCCCTGAAACAACAGTCACCTTAAAAGTATATGGCTTGGCAGATCGAATTTTGGTTGATGTCATTGATCATTGCGGAGGACTTCCGACCGGTGCGGCCGAGAAAATGTTTACGCCCTACGCGCAGATTGGCAAAGATAGAACCGGTGTAGGGTTGGGCCTGTCGATAGCCAGGCATGGAGTCGAATTGTGCGAGGGATTGTTAAGTGTAGAAGACCGGCCTGGTATCGGCTGCGTATTCACAATCTCTTTACCCAGATACGCACTGCCACCTCACTAGTTGTCCCGGTCACATCATGTGTACGGCACCTGCTGAATGTGACTCCTGCGCACGCGTATTTTCTGGGGAATTTTTTATGAAGGCTAACAACAGTTGGCGTCCTTAATTTATCGCCACACACCCCATAAATGGAGAACCGTTTCGGGACCAACCTCCATCATTGGGGATTTTTCGCAACTTGGTTTTGCAATATCAGAGCTTGCGCATCGCCTGTGTCAGCATGCGGGCATGTCGCGAAAGGAACCTACGGCGGGAGAGTTTGGGAGTGCGTTTGATCATGCAGGAAAATACGGGCGTGGGTGGAAGCTCGAGACTGCCGCCAGTTGCTCAAATAGCGTGTGTTCTGCGGGCGTGACGACGTTGGGTAAAGCGATATTGACCACCGCATAGAGTGCGCCGACCGCGTCGTTGGCGGCTGCCAATCCGCGCTTGGCCAAACGCAGATGCTGTCCTCCGACGGTACCAGGCTTGACATGGAGCTCGACGGTTCCACCTAAGGTTGGAATCTTGATCGTCGCTCCCAATACGGCTTCCCACGGCGCCAAGGGTAAATCGAGGTAGAGATCGCGGCCACTGACCCGATACAGACGATGCGGCTGCAATATCAGCACGACATACAGATCCCCAGGCGTACCTCCGTTGGCACTTTGTGCGCCCTTACCTGTCAGCCGCAGTTTTTGTCCATCACTGGCGCTTGTCGGAATCGTGATGTGGAATGTCCGCGTCACCGGATGTTGCTGGCCGTTGCGATCATATTCGGGAAGCTCCACACTCAGCGCTATCGTTTCGCCGCCGACTAGTTGCTCAAGCGTCAACTGCACCGAGGTTTCGTAGTCTTGTCCACGCGTCTGCATAGTGCGACGTGCTGATCTGGAGCCATGCTGCGCTTCGCCGAATGCAGCAAACAGGTCCGACAAATCAATATTGTCGAAAGCGGATTGTCCGCTATGAAACTGTTGCTGCCATTGCGGCGGCGGTGTGAATGGTTCTCCTGCGGTCTGTTCTCCGAGTTGATCGTAGGCTTCACGTTTTTCGGGATCTTTCAATACTGTGTATGCCTCCCCTACTTCTTGAAATTTCTCGCTACCTTTGGGATCTGTTGAGAGATCCGGGTGATACAAGCGCGCCAGCTTACGATAGGCCTGTTTGATTTCCTGAGGCGTCGCATGGCGTTCCACCCCCATCGTTTGATAATAATCTTTGAATTTCATGCAAAGCCTCGTCGAAAAAAGCGGCGCGGGCGTAAGGGCTTCTTCTTAAGCGACCGGAGGATGTGACGTCAATCGTCTCGATGACGACATTGACAGACTTGATAGCGACGGCATGCGCGACGGTGCCGTCTGCAAATTGAACTCTGTGAGTGATCATGCTCCGCACTAAATTGCATGTCTGTTCGCTGTCCAACGGAGCTGGTGTCATCGATTGACGGGCCTGCTATGTACGAAAGCGCACAGAGACCGTGTGCAATTCGGAACAAAATTGTGCATGGCGGATCTTGTCCCCGGCACAGGCAGTCGTTGATACTCGGGCAGGCGTGATCGCTATACACAAGTCGGAAAATAGTCAATGAACATGGACTTCCACGCGCTCAGTATTTCGTTTGCAGTTTGTTCTCTGCTCAACGGCTGCTCGCAGACTAGCGACGGCTCGCAGGGGAATGCGCCGACCAACGCTTATATCGAGGATAAAAAACTTGCCGGCGGGCCCATTGTGAACGCGCAAGAACGCAGCCGGCTGCGACAAAAAATGCTGTCGATGAAGAGTTACGAAGAATGTACAAGCTACGTCGAACTGCACGATCAAATGATGCTGGAAGAGGCTCAGGAAAAGGGAAGTTCCAGACCGCTCAGCCGGAAGGATATTTGCCATCGCATGAAAAGCGCGGGGATGTTTCGATAAGGGATTGCGGTCTTCCTTCCACCATGCTTGCCACAGGCGGACAACGATATGGCATGCCATCGTGTTGACCAGCGCTGAAGCGCTGGCCTGAATTATGCGGAGACGGTGATGATCAGAATCATGACGGAAAACGACATGGCGCCATTTAATGCGCTTCGTTTAAGAGCAATAGTCGATTCACCGACCATATTCGTGGCGGATCTGGCAGAGGAAACAAAGCGCAGCAGTGCCGATATCTGCAACAGAGTGCGGCCGACGGATTTTCAATGCATCTTTGGAAAATTCAATGGAACAGCACTGCTTGGCATGGTCGGCCTGCAGCGCGAACGGCTGCTGCAGGCGAGTCACAAAGCCTGTGTATGGGGCTTGTTTGTCGATCCACTTCATCGCAGCATGGGGATCGCGCGTCATCTGCTTCATGCCGTTATTTCGCACGCGCAAACGCAGGGCATTCTCCAGATACACCTTTGCGTGGGCACTGAAAATATGCAGGCCAAACGCTTGTATCAATCCTTGGGATTCGTGAGATATGGCATCGAGCCGAGAGCGGCGTATATTGAAGATCGCTTTTACGACGACGAATACGTCGTCTTGCACTTGGATCGTGATGCTTTGCCATGACGGCATCGCAGGCTTTCTCAGGCCAGCTTGGGCTGTTGCCGGAAAAGCAGAGCGGCATGGCGTTCTGCAGACAAAGGCAGCGTGACGGTGAAGGTGCTGCCCTGACCTGCTCCGTTGCTGAACACCTCGACTTCACCGTGATGCATACGCACCAGATTGCGAACCACATTGAGACCGACGCCAAGACCACCTTCAGCGCAGGTGGCGGAGCGCGGTCCCTGGGTAAACAATTCAAACAAGTGGGGCAACAAGCCGGCCTCGATTCCCATTCCGTCGTCCTTGATGGCGACCTGCACATGCTTTTTCGCAAGCGTCGCCGTGATCGTGATGTTGCCGTCGTCGGGTGTAAATTTGGAGGCATTGATCAACAGATTGGAAAATACCTGGTTCAGGCGTACTTGATCGCCGTCGAGAACCACAGGCGCATCCGGCAGGTCGACATGCAGCGTTTGCCGGCGACCATCAAGGCGCCACTGCACGATGTCAATTGCCTCTTGAAGCACATCGACGAGCAGAATCGGCTCGGGCAGGACGGTAACCGCCCCGCTGGTAATATGGGCAACTTCCTTCAAATCGTCCAGTAGCCTGCCCATGTGCTTGACCTGGCGGCTGATGATCTCCTGTATCTTGATCAGCTGCGGGGTGGTATTCGGGGTGCTCTCCAGCAGCGACGCCGCCATGCCGATGGGCGCCAGGGGATTACGCAATTCATGGACCAGGACCACCAGGAATTCATTTTGGCGGCGATTGATTTCTTTCGCCTCATCACGAAATTTTTGCGCGCGGTTGGTGGCAAGGACCTGCTTCTTGTTGGCTTCGCGCAATTGCAAGACGACCGCCTTGAGGGTGCTGCTTTCCTCGACTACCGCGCGCAATAGCTGGAGCTCATCCTCAAGCTCTTCCATTTTTCTACGTGACAGCAGCGGACCAAGTTCTTGGATATCGCGAGACAGCGCTTCACTGGCAAGACCAGGAAACTGATCAGTCATTTTTACAGATATCGCCATATGTTTCCCCTTGAAAGAACAAGTGTGTACGGCTGACTCCTGGATTTTGTACTCAGTCTCGTGCAAACTACCGACCCGATCTGTACGACACCGAACATAACAAGAAGAATAGAACTTATCCCTGGCCCTGCATTCCACATGGATTGCTTCAAAGCCTGGATTTTGCAGGGCATGCGATTTCCTGCATTTTCAAGATTTCGACGCCGACTTCGTCTTCACTCCAGCCTGACTCCAGGAAATAGCAAATGCGGTCGCTCTCTTCCTGGCTCAGGTCATGTTTTTTCATCAAGAATTTAGCCATGCGCTCCATGTGCTGCAACTCAATATCCAGAGCGATCGCCGCCGCGCCTATCTGCTTGTGTATTTGCGTGCGCTGCTCGCTCCAGGCATCCCAACGGTCCTGTGAGATCTGCCCCAACAAACCTTCTGCCGCCATTCTTTCCTGGTCTGCGATCACGCCCAGCTGCAAATGAAGCGGCTTCATCGTGGCGTGATAGCGTCGGTGTGGTGTCTGTATCATGGCTGTCTAGCTCCCTGTCAGGTCCGGTTTCAAAGTAGCCATAGGCGCATGGCCAGACGTTGGTGCTTTACTTCTATTGCGCATTTCTGGTGCGATTCCAGCTCATTGCCCACGCATACATCGCCAGCAACATGGTGAATTGCAGCAAGGTCGTGCCAAGCAGATAGAGCAATGGATGCCACAGCAGCGAGAATTGCTGCATCAACACGGCCGCCAGGATGAATTGCACTGGTGTCAGCAGCGCCAGATAACACACCGCCATCAAGGGCAAGGCAAACTTGCGCGCCAGGCTGAAGTCGAAGATGTTGTAGGTCAGTCCGTAAAGCCACGGAGCGATCAGCATCAACGCAAAAGACGACTGCATCATTGACGCCACCGACCCGCCGGCGCTGTGCGGGAAATGACTGGCCCAGAAATAAAAGTAAATCTGGGTAGCAAGCTGGAGCGCGCCGATGAACCTCAGCATGTACGCCAACGGCAGCATCTTGGGCGGCATGAAACCCGGTCCGACCAGGAGCACCGCGGCCAGCGCCAGTCCGCACCACCATTGCAGGGTGGTCGGCAACGCGGCATTCACCAGCGGGTAAGGAATATGGAATACCCCGCCCATCACCACTTCATGGCGCGCCAATGAGATATCCGGCCCCAACATTGCCACCCAGAAGTTGATGATGGCGGTCCAGAGCATGTCTATCAATGGCCATGCCAGGTAGACCGTGGTGCTCAGCAAAGCCGGGATCACCACCATCGACAGCAGGCGCCAGGTGGTAAAGTCGATCCGCAGCAAGGCGCGATGGGTGCGGATCAAGCCGCCGCGAATATTCAGCAAACGCGGATCCGTATGCGCCGTAGCGCGCAAAACCGAGGATCGCTGCGCCGCGGCGGCCGCGACCGCAGCACTCAGATTTTTCGGCGAAGTTCTCTGGCTATTGGACATGGATGATTCCGCCTTGATGACTGCAGATTGACTGACATGGGAAGACATTTGGCATCATCGGAAACTCCAGCGCCAGCCGACGTCGACGGACGTGCGTGCATAGCTGGGATTTTTGTAGTAGCCCAGGCCGACGATCAGCAAACCGTCCCGCGTCATGCGTTCGCGCCATTGCACGCCCAGGCTGTGGCTGATGAAATTGACTTTTTCGGTGCCGGTGGTGAGCACCTGATAGGTCTCTTTGGCGCGCTCGGCGCGCAGGATGATGGCGCGTCGCTCGTCGCTGCCGAAGGTCGCCGCCAGATACTGGCTGGGTCCGAACGCAGCACCGGGATTGGCGACATTGCCGCGCAGACCGGCTTCCAGCACCAGGTCCTTGCCGTAGTAAATGCCATTGAGTATCAGGCCTTTATCCGAACGGCCATCCTGGTTTCCTTTGGCGTAATAAGCGCCCAGGCCGGCGACGTATTGGCGCTGCTCACCGAATTTGCGATAGCCGGCGAGGTCCACACGCCAATCGGGAAACAGCACGCTGCTGCCGCTGCCGAGACCGATCATGGTGTAGTAGTCGGGTGACAAATCGTGCGTCAGGCTCAGGTCGCCGTAAGTGCCGGCAAAGCCAAAACGCGTCTGCCGGATGACCTCCGCCTGCAGCACGCCGAAATCCATTACCTGCATGCCGCGCAAAGAATAGGATTTCGCCGTGCCATAGCCGGCGTCATAACTGCCGAAGCCGGCCATGGCTTCGATCGCGGCTTTTTCCGTCGGCGCCACCACCGCGGGATAGTCGCCCAGCGGCGCGACGCCCGCGCTGTCCTGTGCTGCCGCCGATGCGGCGAGGACCAGGCCGGCGCCGAACAACACGCAGTTGCGGCAGGATGGTAATCGGCGTCGAAAGACGCGGAACATGGTTGGGTTCATTTTATTTTTCATGAGATCGCTGCTGTTGCTATTTGACGGCTTGTGTCGAAACCGGCGGCGTCAGCGTATTGCTCAGGCCGAGCCGCACCCCCTCTTCCATGATGTTCCAGCGCCCTGCTTGCTTCCATTGCGTTGAATTGCGCAGCCAGGCCATTGCGCTTTTCTTGTCGCCGGATTTGTAAGCGGCCCAGGCAATCAGTCCCCAGGGAAAATGATCCACCTTGCCCTCCAGCCATGGCTTGCCGTATTTGCTGCGCCAGTTCTGCCAATCGTGTTCGCGCATCTTGCCCACGCGCACGTCATAAATCAAAGGGTAGATGGGCGCTACCGCGTAGGGATAAAAAGCATAGGGCGTCGATGGGATGCTGGCCGCAGTGGGTTCCAGTTTTACATCGGGGGTGTAGCCATAATTACGCTGCAATGCGGCCAGCATGACCTCAGGCCCAGGCAATTTCGACAGCACGTCAACGTGGCGCCGGAACATTGCCTGGTCGGCGCGCAGGCTTTGCAGGAAGGCCATTACCTCGACGTTGTCCGCGAAATAGGCGGCCGGTTGGCCGAAAATGGCACGGAAAGTTTGCCGTTGCGGTTCCCACAAGGTCGCCAGGTTATCCAAAGCACGATCACAACTTGCATCGAGCTCGCGATGCGTGGGAAGGATTTCGCTGCCCAGCGCGCACCACAGGACTGCCAGCGAATCGTCCGCATCGCTTGGCCCGCAGGCCAGCCAGCGGTTGCCGCCGCTGCGGCAAATGCGCGGGAACGGTCCGTTGGCTTGCTGGAACGGCACCATCCAGCTGCTGAATTTCTCTGCCTGGCTGCGTACATCAACGCCGAGGCGATGCGCTACCAGCAAGGCCTTGATGGCGGAATACGGCTCGACATAATCACCCTGGGGGAAAACCGTCAGGGCGCCGTCGGCCATCGTGAAATCGGAAAATGGCGCAGGCTGCGCGACGGACGATGCCGCCGCCGCATTGCCGCTCCACAGAGCGAACAAGAGCAAACAGCCGGAAAATTTAAATACCAAGTGGAATCTCCTCAAAGACAACATAGGCGCTGTCTTGTGTGGTCACGACGCCGTGGATCACGACGCCTTTGGCCACGACCAGTTTTCGGCAAATGATCGTGGTGGGAATGGCGGCGCTGCCGATGATGGAATTGGGGCCGATGATGATGTCGTCTTCGCTGATCAGCGGTCCGAGGATGGCACAACCGGCGCCGATGACGATGCCTCTGCCCGAGATCACGCTGCCGGCGACGCTGACGCTTTCTTGCAAGCGCAAGAAGTCATGCGCCTTGATGCTGCCGAATACGCTGCTGCCTGCGGCGATCTGAGCAGATCCCCTGACAATGAAATCGCCGTCGCAAGGAATCTCGTCTGAAATCGTGGTATCGCCGTCGAACACATACCGCCGGTTGCTCGGCAATGGGAGTGCATCGACCTCGGTGGCGATGACATGTGCATCGTCTCGGTCGCCGAAATGCATCACTGGTGCGCCGGCACGGACGAACTGGCTATTGTCGGAAAACCGGATACTGCTCAAGGCCGTGATGCGGCCATGCACAGTCAGGTCGCGCCCGGCAGTGATGGTGTCGGCATCGGCCCAACGATGGATGAGCACGTTCTGCGCCAGCTGCATATGTTGGTTGGCGCAGCACGAGCGCAGTTGCGCGCTGGGACCGACCTGGATGTCCTTCATGGCAAAAATATCGGCCAGCGTTTCACAGCCGGCGGCAATTTGCGCCCGGTCGGCAAAGATCGCGATATGTGCGAGCTTGCCTGCCGCCTGCAACTCCACGCCGGTGGCCAATACGTCGAGGCCGTCATCGTCGTGCAAGATGGTGACTTGCGTGCCGTTGTGGAACAAGGTCTTGCCGATGCGATGCAATTCGTCGTGGGTCGGTGCCTGTCCCAGCAGATGACCAATCAGCGTGCGCAGGGAATCAGCAAAGTGACGCAATTCATGCGTGGCGTTCTGGTCGATAGGAAGCGGCGCGTCATCCGTCGGCGCCAGCCATTCGCGCAGCGTCGGCACGAACGGCAGCACCATGAGCAACATGGCCGTGAGGAACAGGCCCAGTTGTGAAAGGGGATTCATGGTTTCACGCTCTCTGGCAGGGGTGGCGTCGCCATCTCGGCGGCCGGCATCAAGGCGACCGTCTCAACATAGGCGGCACTGGTTGCAATGGTCATGCGACGGAAACGTTCGGTCTTGTGCCAGATCAACTCGCGGCGTCGGAAATAATCGAACAGCTGCTTGATCGCGGCCTTCGAAATGGTCACCATACTGATGAGGAAACCCAGCATCGACAGGGGCAACAGGCGGATACGATTGCGATTTCCGTCGAGATAGGTGGCGGCGGCGATTTCAAAGAATGCCGCATTGTTTCCCAGCGCGCTATGGGCGACCAACGCAAAGAATGCCAGCCAGCCGAGCACCCAATGCTGGGGCGAAATGAAGAACAGGACAGTCGCAAGCACCCAACCGACGACCAGGATAGGCGACATCATGAAGACGGCCAGTAAAATGGCGCCGTCCACGCGTTCGCGGGTGCGCAGCTCGGAATTGAAGATCAGTTTGATGATGTTTTTGTTCATCACCTGGTTGTGTCCACGCGACCAGCGACTGATCTGCCCGATGCGTACCCGCCAAGTCTCCGGCACTTCTTCGTAACACTCCGAACGGTTCTGGTACACGGTCTTCCAGCCGTGTTGTAAAAACCGAAAAGTGATGTCCGTATCTTCTGCGAGCATGTCGACATCCCAGCCGCCGATTTCTTCAAGCGCCCGGCGCCGTACCGCACCGACCGTCCCGCCATATTGCGGCACCAGCCCGAGGTTCATGCGCGCCGCCTGGTCAACCTGATAGCCGCCTGCCCGCTCCAGATCCAGCAAACGCGTCAACAGATTGTGCCCGACGTTGAGCGGCACCACCCGTCCCATGACTGCAGCCACTTCCGGATCAAATAACGGCGCAACGAGTTGCTTGATCAGCCCGCGCGCAGGCAGATAGTCAGCGTCGAAAATGACGATGACTTCCGCACTGACCAGTGCGGTGGCGTCTTTCAGGGCAGCCGCCTTGCCCGCCCGTCCCTCACTGCGATGGAACGGCGTGAGGCGACCGGGATTGGCGGCGGCGATGCGGTCGATGATCATGCGCGTGTTGTCGCTGGAGCGATCATTGACGGGCATGAGTATCAGGCGATCGCGCGGATAGTCGACTTCCAGCAAGGCGGTGAGCGAGTCGGCAATGACCAGCTCTTCATTGTGGGCGGCGATGAAGACGACGACGTAGGGCCAGTTTCCCGCTTCGATATCGAGATAAGGCTGGCGCTGCCGCCCAAACAGCCGCGCAAAGGTAAATACATAGTGGCGCACCGTAAATACGATCAACATCAGCACGATCACCACCAGCATGGTCGTCAGGATACGCAGCAGCAAGGGATGTTCAGCCGGCGGCGGTGCTTCGATGACCAGCGCCTGCGCCAATGCCAGCGCAGGGAGAGCGATCATCAACAGGCTTGCCATGATTGCGTTGCGGGCATGGGCTCTCATCTCAGGCCGCCTGTACCAGGGATTCTCTTTCGCGATACGGAAGGAATTCGCTGGCCTCGCGGCCCATGAGCGTGGCCACGATACGTTCGCAGGCAAGTCCGTCTCCGTAAGGATTGATGGCCTGGGACATCCGCAAATAGTCGGCACGCCGGTCATAGAGTCGCACCACTGAGGCGATGATGTGTTCGGTGCTGGTACCCACCAGTTGCACCGTGCCGGCCGAGATGGCCTCCGGACGTTCCGTCACGTCGCGCATAACCAGTACCGGCTTGCCAAGCGACGGCGCTTCTTCCTGTACCCCGCCGGAATCGGTCAGGATGACGTAAGCGCGCTGCATCAGGCGGACAAACGACAGATAGTCCAACGGAGCGATCAGATGCACATTTTTGAGTCCCGACAGGATGCGATTGACCGGTTCCTGTACATTTGGATTCAAGTGGACCGGATAGACAATTTCCATGTCGCCGCGCCGTGCCAGCGCCGCCAGTGCATTGCAGATGCTGAGGAAGCCGTCGCCGAAGTTTTCGCGGCGATGACCGGTAACCAGTAGCATCTTGCGATTGGGATCCAGCAACGGCAGGCGGGAGTCGACGCCGGCAGCCAGCAAGGGATTGTCGTTGAGTCGCCGCGTGGTCATTTCCAGTGCATCGATCACCGTGTTGCCGGTGATGACGACGCGTCCATTGAGGTTTTCCAGCTTCAGATGATTACTGGCGCCCACGGTCGGCACCAGCAGCAAATCCGAGATCACGTCGAGTACGCGTCGATTCATTTCTTCCGGCCACGGTTGCGACAGATCGCCGGTACGCAGGCCGGCTTCCACGTGTGCCACAGGAATGCGGCGATGGAATGCGGCAAGACCGGAAATGGTTGCCGTCGTGGTATCGCCATGTACCAGTACGCGATCGGGATTGACGCGCTCAAGGATAGGATCGAGCGCGGTGAAGATACGCGAACCGATGCTGTTGAGCGTCTGGTTGGGGGCCATGATGTCGAGATCGTAGTCGGCTGTGATGTCGAATACATCCATCACTTGTTGCAACATGGTCCGATGTTGTCCGGTCACGCAGATCAACGAGGTAACACCGCGCTCAAGCGCCAATCGTTTCACGAGCGGAGCCATTTTGATGGCTTCCGGACGTGTTCCAAATATCGATAAAATTTTCATTGCTTCCTCTGTAAGGTCGCGATTTCTGTACGTCAATGGGCTGCATCTTGCGAAACTGATGAGTTGAATTTAGAGCACCGGGGGACTAGCACCATGTGCGCTGTCAGTCTGCCTGCAGGACAGAAAGTGAGCAGCTCCGGGACTCGCAGCAGCACGCATGAACGACGCTGTTGCAATTTCCCGATACATCGGCAGAGAACCTGGCAATACGAAAATATTTGCACGAAAAAATGTGCGGTCAATAAAAGAGGACATTGACTGCAAGAGGCGCAAAGAGATCCTCTTTCATGGCCAGGAAGATGCGCTTGAAGTGAGATTCAAGCCGTATTCCACTAAGGTTTTTAGTAGCGATTTGAGATTATCGTAACCAGAATGTTGGCCTCGGTATGTTCGGTACCGCGCGTAAGAATGTTATTTTTTTTATATTTTTTTAACGCTGCTTTTTCGCGTAACAGGCGAACTTTTCGATCAAAAATGTATCGTCGCCCGGCGTGTTTCCCGTCAGACACGGATGCGCACAGCGGCGGCGATAGCGAATAAAAAAACCGCGGAGTGTTCATCCGCGGGAAAACATATCCGGCTAAAAGAGTTCGGTATCAGGGGGTAATGATTCCAAACGCGCCATCATGTAGCTGGAATCTACCCCAGAATTTTTGGCGAGTTTGTGCGATACCGTACATAAAAGATCGGCAATTGCAGAATTGTGGGGAAAAAGTCGTGTTGCGCCGTGAGGTTCAGGAGATGTTAGCGCCGGTAATGATACATGGTCGATCCCCTGCGTTCGTAAGCCGAAATCACGGCGCCGTCACGGCCACGATTTGCATCAGGTCAGCGAAGAGGCCACGTTGCGCGGCATCACCCAGGGTCGTGAAAATGAAGATTGAACAACCACGCCACACTTCTTCAGCGCGTTGCCCGCGCCTGGCTCACTGACGCTCCAGCAAATCGGTGTAAGTATGCCGATGCGCGGCATAGCAACTGCACGCTGCCGCCTCCAGGCCTGCGCGGTCCAGCACAATGAGACTTCCCCGTTGATATTCAATCAGGCCCGCTCGTTGCAAGGCCGACGCCGCAGTGGTAATGCCCACGCGCCGGACACCCAGCATGTAGGCAAGAAATTCGTGCGTCACGTGTAAATGATCGGAGCAGGCACGGTCTTGCGTCATCAGCAGCCAACGCGCCAGACGCTGACCAATAAGATGAAAACGCAGGCAAGCGGCGGAGGTGGCCAACTGCACCATCAATACGTACATGTAACGCTGCAGACTGCTCTGCAATACCGGGCTGTCCAGCAATTCACGTTGAAACGCCGTGATGTCGATGCGCCAGGCTGTGCCGGCGCCTTGCACCAGCGAATGCAGCGGCGCCATCGCCACACCGAGTACCGCCTGGATACCCAGCATGCCTTCGCGTCCTACCATGCCGACTTCGACCCCGGAGCTTCCATCGGTCACCGCAACCAGCGAGATAAACCCTGCGGTAGGGAAATAGACATAGTCGGTCACGCTACCCGCTTCGCTCAGGACTTGGGATAGCGCCAGCGTTACCGGCTCGCTGAGCGCCAGCAGGCGATGGCGCTCCTTGTGAGGCAGCCGTTCGATCAGTTGATTTATATCAGTGGACAAGCAAGATGCTCCTTGATGGCGTCGCCTCCGCATTCGCGTCGAGAGAACGAGTCTGCTTGATCAGAAGGACGCCACCATGGCGGGAGCGCACCCAAGTATATGATTGCCTGGGCGAAACCGCTGTGTGTCAGCGCACATAGCGTCGATGCGGGAAGAGCAGCCAACGCTATTTTCAGATCGCCTTTTTTTGCGGCAGCAGGCGCTCATATTCTTTTTGCACCACGGCGTAGCATTCGCAGGTGCGCAATTCCAGCCCGGCCCTGTCCAGCACGGTGATCCGTCCACGTGCATAGCTGATCAAGCCGGCGCGTTGCAATTTAAGCGCGGCTTCCGTCACACCTTCCCGGCGCACGCCCAGCATGTTGGCGATCAGCTCCTGCGTCATGACCAGCTCGTTGCCCGCCAGGCGATCAAGGCTCAGCAGTAACCAGCGGCACAACTGCTGGTCCAGAGAGTGGTGCCGGTTACACACCGCAGTCTGTGACATTTGCGTAATCAGCGCCTGCGTATAACGCAACAGCAAGTGCAAGACCGGGCCGGCGCGATTGAATTCTTCCTTCATGCTCTGGCCGCGCAGGCGGAATCCTTTTCCGGCGCTTTGCACCACGGCCCGGCTGGAGGTCGATTCCCCGCCCATGAACAAGGAAATGCCGACGATGCCTTCGTTGCCAACGACAGCGATCTCTGCCGACGATCCGTCTTCCATGACATACAGGAGAGAGACGATGGCGGTGGTAGGAAAATAAACATAGCCCAGCGTACCGCCCGCTTCGTACAGCACTTGCCCCAAGGGCAGTTCGACTGGCTCTAGTTGTGGCAGCCAGCGCTGCAATTCGGCCTCCGGTAGTACCGCAAGTAGTTGATTTTTTTGTGCATCAATCAATGAAATCATCGTGTCGCTTCTTAAAAATTAAAGTCAGATGCCAAATAGGGCATGCGGGAAGTAGACATTGTTTCAGTATAGATGCTCAACAAGCGACGATATGTGCGCTACCGAACATATTGTTCAGCATACTTAATCTGCGTATGGAATTTATAGATCTACAACGGCTATCGAGAGCGCGCCTATATGTCGACAAGGCAAGGTCCGGCCTGGATGTTGAATGAAAGTATTAAGTCTCGCTTCTCTCTTCTTCGCTTTACTCCCTCGATATCTGCTGCAACATGCCCCCGCGAACCGCCCGCACTCGCACGAATTGCATACTCAGACCTCACTCATTAGATTAAAAAACCACCATAAAATTCGACGCCCCGCTTCAAAAGGACGTTTTGGCGGAATTGACGTGAGAGCCCGCCCCTACTCCGGTGCAGATCGGCGTTCAGGTGAAGGACGGCATGGCGGCCCAGGCCGGACAGGTGGACAGCTTCGCCGAAAAATGGGAGGCAGAACATGCGGCCCGATGCGTATCAGGCGTGAAAGCCCTGGTGATCGATGTGGACGTGAATTTGCCGGGCGCCAGCCAACGCGAAGACTTCGATAGCGCCCGTTCCGCTCAGAATGTGGTGGCATGAACGACTTACCTGCCGCAAGCCGTGGTCAACGTGATGTCCGAACACGGCTGGATTACCTTGTCGGGAGAAGCCGCGTGGGAATATCCGCGACAAGCGGCGAGCACACAGGGTGGCGTCAAGCGAAATGTCTGGTGTAACGCACTTTCACGTTCTGAGTATATTGATGCGCGCTTCCCTGACACTGTCTTGCACGGACCAGCTGAGCGAGGCGCGCAAATTGTCATTCAGGCTGCGCGGACCCATGACCCACAGCTTGCTCACGCGCTGAAAAATCAGTTCGGTTCCGCACTCCCGGCAAAAGCAAGTCTCCGCCCGCGTTGCAGAATTCTTTGCTGAACTTTGCCGCAGACACAGACAGGCATGGGCCACGATGCTTTGTAGTTCAAGCGTGTTCTGGCATTGCTCGCAGGGATAGGATCGTGAATGCATTGCGGACTTTCATTGACATGGATGCACCCAAGCTACGCGAAAACGTCAGGATAGCAATGGTCAGGCAGCTTATTTCACGCGATGTTGTGTTGTCCGTTGCTATGTGTTTTGACGCACAGAACAAGGCCGTGGATGCCAATAACATGAGCGAACAAAAAATGACTCTCGATGCGGATGGCCGCCCGATCCCCGGGCAAGACCAAATCTGTCAATGTCATGGAGCGCAACATGAATAAGAAGAAGTACTTCCCGTCTGATGATGAAGAGGACTTTGATCTTCAAGACGAAACACCACACAGCGCATATCACTTGCGTGAAAACAGCGAGGATCCGCGCGCGGCGGGCAAAGAGAACTACTATCGCCAGCCTCAAGTCAGAGAGCGTGGCCATGGCGCCGGCAGCAATCATCAGTCGGATAAGCTGGCCTCGCCGCCAACCAGATTTGGTCGCAGGGAACGCTAACGTCATTGCGACGAACCTCTGCAGCCCCGTTGAAAACGAGGCCTTCGGCAATTCAAGCTTCTATCTTGGCAGGAAAAAGACGCTCATATTCGCGTTTGACGACGGCATAGCATTCGCAACTGCGCTGCTCCAGCCCCGGCCTGTCCAGCACGGTGATGCGTCCACGCACATACTTGATTACCCCATCGTTTTGCAACTTGTGCGCACTTTCTGTCACCGTTTCACGGCGTACGCCCAGCATGTTGGCGATCAGTTCTTGCGTAATCACCAGTTCATTGCCGTCCAGGCGATCCAGGCTCAACAACAGCCAACGACAGAGTTGCTGAGACAAAGTATGGTGCCGGTTGCAGATGGCGGTCTGCGCCATCTGCGTAATCAAGGCCTGGGAGTAGCGCAACAGCAGTTGCAGGACCGGGCCTGAACGATAAAATTCGTCATTGAGGATTTTTTCGGGCAGGCGAAAACCATTTCCCGCGCTCTGGACAACGGCACGGCTGCAAGTTGATTCACCGCCAATGAACAAGGAGATGCCGACGATGCCTTCGTTACCGACGACAGCGATTTCAGCTGTCGATCCGTTTTCCAGGACGTACAAGATGGAAACGATGGCAGAGGTAGGGAAATAGACGTATTCAAGCACGCCGCCCGACTCATACAATACCTGGCCCAGCGGCAACTCGACCACTTCCATTTGAGACCGCCATCGTTCCAGTTCTACCTCAGACAGTGCCGCTAGCAATTGATTTTTTTGAGCACCAATCCATGGAATCATCGAGTCGTTTTATGCAGGTTGATTAAAGGCCTGCCATAGAACGTGGAGGTTTTTTCTAGTGTATAGAGGCGACGACGACTTGTATGTTCGATGCCTAACATATAAGCCGGATTATGGAGGTCTCCAAGAAAAACACATGCCAACCAGACTCGTTGACAGTGAATAACATAGGACAGGCGCAATGGCTTCCGCGCGACTGTATCGCCTGACGGTGTTTCGTGAGAGGCCTCAACGCCTGACGATCTCTCGTAATGCGGCCCGGTCACGAAGACGCCAGCGTCGAATCATGCTTGGCACTCATTTCATCAATAGGCGTAAGTGCGAGCTTGTCCTGCCTGGGATGAAGTGCAAGGCGCGCATCGGGGTCAGGACTGGATGTCTTGATGCCCCCACTCTGCTGCACGGCAAAGGCTGCCCGCCATCATTCGCACTCTACCGAATAACCGTTTGGCGCGTGATCTACATACTTGACAGGAAGTGATGGCGTTGCAAGCTTGATCGGTTCCGCGCAATTGTCGGCGGTCTTCAGTCCTGCATCGCGCAACCAGGTGCAAACTTTCTTTCTTGATGGCAGATCTGCGTTCACCGAATAGCGGCCGGAAGCCCACAAGGCATCACGTAGCACACTCGCCTTGCAGTTCTTCGGGCCGGTCAGGTTGAAATCGGTTTGTACACGCGAAGAAAGTTCCCATAGGGCGGCGCGATTCCGCGCTTCCGCCGAGGCGAAATGTTCCGTTAGCACCGCCTCACGTTCTTCATCGTCCAATTTGGCCGGATACGGACGGTCAGTGTCATAGCTAAACTCCCAATCCGGCGCGATGAGATCCTTGAGCGAGTCGATTCCGATGTACCAGACCATGCATTCCGGTTCCCCGACGCTGGTCGGCAATCCTCGCGCATCGACATTGGGGGTACGATATTCGTCGGTGCCGAGTACATCGAATGGATTCATTTTGTCGACGACCCGGTCACCATCCCAATATTCAAAATGATGACCTTTGATCGGAAAATCCTCAGCGCGATGCTGATCGTAGGGCAATCGCGGCGGCGGAAGTTTGATATTTCGGAGCGTTTCCAATCGGCGGCGATTCAACATCGCATCAATCGAATCAAAAAAGTTTGAATCCACAAAGCGATCCGATACGCTTCTGGGGTCTGACTTCAGGTTGCGCAAGTCAACCTCGCCAGACGCAAATGCATCAATGACGATGATCATGCATTTCCCGATCCGGGTGTTTGCGGCCGATCGGGATTTGGCGGCCCATTCGCTCAGAATGCCATCGATGGCGAGATTGTCCGATGGCCCGCCATCAATGACGTGCAAATATTCTGCAGCCTTGATTTTGTCTGAATTGGGAGCAGGAGGAAATCTTGCCAGCGGCACAGAGCTGAAGACTCCAGGAAACGCAGCAGATGCAGCGACTGCGTGGGCAATGGGATAGGTTGATATGTCGGATTGAAGACACTTGTTGAAAAACGCTTGCGTGAAGGAAATACTCTCCCACTTCATCGATTGCGCGTACGTATGCCGATTGGCGCAATTCGCAGGATTCACGATCTCTCCATGCAACGCGTTTATCGCTGTTGCATTGATCACCAGACCGGGTCCCGTCTGCTCAAGATCGCCGAAGCGTGCGCCGGAGAACAGATATTCATCAAATACCTGGGCCATGATTTCGGTTCTGCCTAGCGAACCGAACATCGAACTCGCAAAGTTGTCCGGTCTCAGGAATTTCGCAAGAAAGATAGAACGGAAATCCTGGGAAAGGTCGGCCTCGGCTTTCTGCCAAAAGACCTGTCTCTTTTCAAGATGCAGAGGCTGATTGCTGCGCTGGGCATAATACGCCGCCGCCACGGAGCCGCCGGAGACGCTCGATATTACATTGACGTGCTGGAGGATGCCGAGTTCGTCCAATTGGCTCATCACTGCCCCGGCATAATTCGCCGCACGTGAGCCTCCACCCGAAATAGCCAAGCCGACGAACTTGATATCGTCCTTGCATTCCGGCGCAGCAGGCGTATCACAAGGTATTTTTTCAGAGAAAGGAAAACCGGCTCTGGGAACCGACTCATGAGACCCACCCAACGGCGTGTTTACATACCTGTCGGGACCGGCGCAGCCCGCCAGAAAAAAGCTGCAGCATAGCAAAAAGAAGAACAACCAACCCGGTGTGCGCCGCTGATCTATTGTCATATTTTTCCCAGGCCTATTTCTATTTGTTTTTTGGAACAACATGAGATGGCACTATCAGCCGCCCGCGTTGCCGTGAGATTTTGCAAGCACCGGGCAATCCTAGCTCAATCGAGTTTGCCACAGCGAGTTTTTTCGGCGCAGAGGAATTGCCCAAAAGAAATGCATCGATTGACGAGCAAATGATATCGGAGCGCTTTATTCAAGGTCACCTGGCGATCTGGTATCTTGCAAGAAGTAGATCAACGGAAACTCCTACCCCGCGCACAACCCAAGAGAGAGTCCCCTTCCCCTCCCATCAACACATCCGTGCTACTGTGTGTCCGTGGGGACCAGCATGTTAATTGTTTCGCACATACTGCCCTCTCCTACCCTTCTGGCCGGCACCGTGAACCAAGGTGCTCCGTCATGTATTGAACGCATTGCTCGAAGGGACTTCAATTTACGCTTTCCTCATCACCTGCGAACACGGCGGCAATTGCATTCCTGCGCCCTACCACGAGCTGTTTCGAGACGAGCAGGCTCTGCTCGACTCTCATCGCGGCTACGATGCCGGTGCGCTGCTGATGGCGCAGGAGTTGGCGGCGGCCTTCGACGGCGCGCTGGTGACGGCGACCGTGAGCCGTTTGCTGGTCGACCTCAATCGTTCCATCGGCCATCCGAAACTCTTCTCGGCGACAACGCGCCGCTTGCCGCGATCCACGCGCGAAGAAATTCTGACGCAATACTATCGCCCTTATCGCGCGCAGGTCGAAAGCCTGGTTGCTCACGCCCTGGCTGACGGGCGGCGCGTGATCCACATTTCTTCGCACAGTTTTACGCCGGAGCTGGACGGCAAGGTCAGACACGCCGAGGTCGGTTTGCTCTATGACCCCGCCCGGGACGGCGAAGTCAAACTGTGCGCCCAGTGGCAGGCAAGCTTGGCGGCACTTGCGCCGGCCTTGCGCATACGTCGCAATTACCCCTACGCGGGCAAAGGCGACGGCCTGACTGCCCACCTGCGCCGGCGCTTCGCATCGACTGACTATATCGGCATCGAGCTGGAGGTCAATCAAGGCGTGGTCGGGTCGGCAGCGGCGCAGTGGAAGGCGCTACGCGCCGTGCTGCTGGAGAGCTTGCGCACGGCATGTGTACTCGGTATCCCATGATGGACGCACTACGCTGCATGAAGTCTTGTTATCTCAATGCCTCTTAACCTCAGCCTTATCGCCCTGTGCAATGAAGCTGAAAACCGGAACCTGTCATGAAAATCCATATCGGTTTTGAAATGATCTACGATTGCCCGAAGCCCACGCCCATGATTTTCAACCTGAACGTGCACTTTACGCGGGTGTCCGATCTTGTCAGTCGTGACGATCTGATGTTTGATCCTCCGGTTCCACGGATGGCTTATCGCGACAGTTTCGGCAATTGGTGTACGCGCATCGTCGCGCCGCAAGGTCGCATCCGCATTTCTGCCGATGCCATCGTCAACGACAGCGGCATTCCCGACCTGCTCTCCCCACACGCGCAACAACTTGCCGTACAAGACCTGCCGGAAGAGCCGCTGCTATTCTTGCTCGGCAGCCGCTATTGTGAAACCGACCGTTTGTCGCCGATTGCGTGGCAACTGTTTGAGCATGCCCCCACCGGCTGGGGACGTGTGCAGGCGATCTGCGACTATGTCCATCACCATATCGCCTTCGGTTATGAAAATGCCCGCATGACGCGCACCGCGCTGGAGGCGTTTCAGGAAAAAGTCGGTGTCTGCCGCGACTACGCCCACCTGGCGGTTGCCTTTTGCCGCTGCATGAACATTCCGGCGCGTTATTGCACCGGTTACCTGGGCGACATCGGTACCCCGCCGCCGTACGGCACGATGGATTTCGCCGCCTGGTTCGAGGTGTTTCTGGACGGCAGCTGGCACACCTTCGACGCCCGCAACAACACGCCGCGCATAGGCAGAGTCTTGATTGCCCGTGGCCGCGACGCCGCCGATGTCGCACTCAACAATACCTTTGGGCCCAATACCCTGAGCAGCTTCAAGGTGTGGACCGATGAAGTCACTCACCGCCAACCCGGCGAACCCTGGATATGACCCCTCCAGGCAAGCCTGGCGTTCAGAGTGTCGCCAGCATCGCGACCACAGCAATTGCCATCATCAAGGCAGCCAGCCAACCCAGCACGCGCAGCTTGCGCCGGATCACGTACGTTCCCATGATGTCCTGGCGCGAGGCCATCAGCATCATCACGGTCATGATCGGCACCGAGATCACGCCGTTGACGACCGCGCTCCAGTACAAGGCCTTGATGGGATCGATGGCGCTGAACCCCAGGCCGGTACCGACTACCGTTGAGACGATGATGACGGCGTAAAATGCCTTGGCGGCATTGAGTTTGCTGTCGAGGCTGTTCTTCCAGCCGAAGGTGCCGGCCATGGCATAAGCCGATGACCCGGCCAACACCGGAATGGCGAGCAGCCCGGTGCCGATGATGCCGGCGCTGAAAAGAAAGAAGGCAAATTCGCCGGCAATCGGCCGCAAGGCCGTCGCCGCCTGCGCCGAGGTCTGGATGTCATTCAGTCCGTGCAGATTGAGGGTGACGGCTGCCGTGAGGATGATGAAGAAGGCGACCAGGTTCGAAAATCCCATGCCGATATACGTGTCGAGCTTGATGCGTCGCAGGTTGGATTTCGCCTGTTGCGGCGCCTGGATCAGCGGCAATGCGCCCGGCGTCGCCAGTTGCTCTTCCACTTCCTGCGAAGCTTGCCAGAAAAACAGATAGGGGCTGATGGTGGTGCCGAAGACGGCAACGACGGTGGTGATGTACTCCGTCTTCCACGACAAATGCGGCAACAACGTACGCGTGACGACTTCCGCCCACGGTACATGCACCACCAGGGCCGTCGCCATATAGGCAAGCAAGGCCAGGGTCAGCCATTTGAGGATGCGCACATAACGCTTATAGGCCAGGAACACCTGCAGCAGCAGAGACAATAGCCCGAACCCCACGGCATACAGCTGGCTGGGGCCACCAACGATCAGATGCAAGGCGTCGCCCATGGCCGACACGTCAGCCGCGATATTGATGGTATTGGCCAGCAACAGCAGAGCGATGACGGCATACAAGAGCCACCTTGGGTAATGCAGGCGGATATTGGTGGCGAGGCCGTGGCCGGTCACACGGCCGATGCGGGCGCTGACGATCTGGATGCCGACCATCAGCGGATAGGTGAACAACACCGTCCACAACATGCTGAAGCCGAATTGTGCGCCGGCCTGCGAATAAGTCGCAATGCCGCTGGGATCGTCATCTGCCGCGCCGGTAATCAGACCTGGTCCCAGCTTGCTCAGCAAGGAACCACCCGCTTCTCGTTCTTCGCCTGCTGTGTTCATATGCCGATCTGTTTGTTTGCCGATCGCGCTGCACCCGACTGACGGACGCTTCAGCAATTCGGTATAAGTGTATCGATGCGCAGATAGCAAAACATGCCACCTCAAGATCTGCACGGTTCATGCACGATGAGATTGTTCCGTTCAAACGCCGGCCGAACAGATGAAAACGCAGGCCAGCGGCCGAGGCCGCCAACTGTAACACCAATACCTGCACGTGGCGTTGCCTGCTGTACCGCAAAGCCGGATTGAGCGGCCGGATTTTTTTT
>Ga0066798_10000187_pt1 | contig 34595 bp, 33 predicted proteins | sample PersoiDNA2013203_FD_70961 | JGI IMG/M metagenome (GOLD analysis project Ga0066798, IMG submission 70961) | Permafrost soil microbial communities from the Arctic, to analyse light accelerated degradation of dissolved organic matter (DOM) -... | ecosystem: Environmental > Terrestrial > Soil >... | reverse complement strand
GAAGAAAACCCAGCATCAGCATCTAAGAAACCAAGAAACCAAGAAACCAAGAAACCAAGAAACCAAGAAACCAAGAAACCAAGAAACCAAGAAACCAAGAAACGACCGACGAGTGCTTCTTAGCTGAACAGCATTAAGGCGCAGTGCCTGGCTTTTTTCAAGGTTGCTGCGAAAACGAATCAGGTGCCGAAACTGCTGCTACCCATCAATTTGGACAGACGCGCCGAGATTTCACGCACGATGTCCTGGCTTTCATCGAGACTTGGGTTGACCTTCTTGTCGATGCGCTCGATGTAGGGCACATTCAATGCCGCTAACATGCGGTTGTTGGCACCCAGCACCGGATAGGACAGGTTCACCACGCCGCGAATCTGGCGGCTGTCCATGCGCGAATAGCCGCGCTCCTGGGTTTCGGCGATCTGGCGCAGCAACTGCGCGTGATCGATGTCCTGCTCGCCATCCATGCGTACATGCGCGGCCAGCATGCGGCCACGCTCGGCTTCGTCGCAAAACGATAGCAACACATGACCGGACGCGGTATCGGTCAAGCTCACCAGTGCGCCGACCTTGAGTCCGAAGGCCCAGCGTTCAGGACTGTCGACCTGCGCCACCACAATCACACGACCGGCTTCATAGACTGTCAGATGGGTCGACTGCATGGTGCGATTGGCCAGTTCGCGCATGTGTGGCAGCGCGGTGCTGACCAGCGACCGAATCGGCTGGTGGTGGTGCGCCAGCTCAAATAGTTTCAGCGATAGCCGGTATTGGTCATTGTCGGCAATCAGGTAGCCACGCTGTTCCAGCGTTACCACCATACGGAAAATCTCATTGACGCTGCGGCCCAACTGTTTGGAGATCTGGTTCAACGTCAACATCTGCTCGGATTTGCTCAGCAATTCCAGAATGTCGAGCCCCTTGTCTAGCGCTGGTGCGGCATAGCGTGATTTGCCAGCATCGCTGGTATCGTCGCTGGCGGTCGGTACGGGAAGCGTGGAATCTGCTGCGTTTTTTTGGGTTCTTGGCATGGCGGGCTAGATAAAGGCGAAGTGAGCGTCGCTGAGCATGTCGCTCAGTGGGCCGGGATAATGCGCATTATCGCTGAAACTGGTGCGGCAATCGCAGCGCCAGTTTCAGCGCAGGTATTAAAGGACTACATCAGAACGAATGACTGATGCCAGCATAGGCACCATTCTGGTTCTGTCCTGGCAATGGACTGTTATTGGTCGCTTCGACCGAAAAATTGGCGTTGTTGCCATTGCGCACCGTGCCCATGCCGACATACAGCAAGGTGCGCTTGGACAAGGAATAATTGGCCCCGGCCATGAACAGGTTGGCGTTGCCACCGCCATGATTGGCATTGACGCGCAACGCTGCGCCGATCAGTGTCAACGCCGGCGACAATTGGTAGTTGGCGCCCAGCCAGTAATGATGCACCTGATCGGTGGCACCCGCCGCTGCATCCGGTGCGCGCAGATTTTCGTAACCGGCGAACAGCTTCAGCTTATCGATGGTCAGCGTGCTGCCCAGGATCAATTCCTTGGACGTGTCATAGACACTGACATAGTGGCCGTTGGCATCGCGTACGACGTCATAGATGGCACGTAATTCCAGCGTCGGATTGCTGTAGACCAGTGATACGCCATCCTTGCGACTATTGGTCACCGAGCCGGCTTGTTCTCCGAGGCTGGTTTGCACGGTGGCGTTGAAGCCGCCCCAGGTCGGGGTTTGATACTCGATCACATTGTTGGCGCCTTGCCAGTTGCGGCCGTTGACCAAGGTGGCGGTGCCGACGAATTGCTGTCCGGTCGGGTCGAGGAACCAGATGTCGTTGTCGATGAACAAGTTCTTGCCGAGCTTGACCGAACCGGCGCTGCCGCTGAGACCGACATAAGAGCGGCGGTTGAACAGGGCGCTGCCATTGGTGGTGCCGTTGGTCGCATCGAAGCCCGATTCCAGCAAGAAGAAGGCGCCCAGACCGGCACCCAGATCTTCTGTGCCCTTGAAGCCGATCATGCTGGTGCCCCATTGATTGCCGGCGGCACGCCACAAGCTGCCACTGTTACCGCCGGTGGTAGCGACATTGGATTGGTAGTCGATGCCGGCATCGACCCGGCCATAGACGGTGACGTTGGTTTGTGCGTGCGTCGTGGCGCAGCTCAGTCCCAATATGGCGGCGCCAATGGTGGTTTGGTAAAGGCGCAGGGAACGCCGAGCAGCGAGGGCAGCGTTGGTGTTGGTGTGATGCATCAGAATCTCCGAGGTAATTGATTGGTGTCTGCCGTGATGGGCATGTATTTTTTTGTGTAGTGGTAGTGACAGGCGCGGCTGATGAGAGCGCGCCGATTATTTGACGCAAAAATGCAGGCGAGTGCCTCCTGTATTTTTATTTGTAAAACGTGTTTTTAATGGAGAACACGAATTATTGCCACAATACCAATACTAAATTGATATCATTTTGTGCGATATTGTTATCGACGGTGAGTAAAAATGGCTTCAGGTCTGGTTTTGAAGGATGGTAGCAAAGAACATTCAAATATAAAAATGTTTTTCATTGATGAATTCAAGGCTGCGTGTAATAATTCTTTCCACCAACAGCAGCCTGCTTCACACCGATCTCAGCCATTTTTTCCTCACATCGACTGACACCTCCAATACGATGACCACCATCACCTCCATGCGCGTCCTCGACGTGCGTTTCCCGACTTCGCAAACACTCGACGGTTCCGATGCCATGAATCCGGATCCCGATTATTCGGCGGCCTATGTGATTCTCGAAACCGATCATGCTGGTCTGGAAGGGCATGGTCTGACCTTCACGATCGGTCGCGGCAATGAAATCTGCTGTGCCGCGATCAAGGCTATGGAGCATTTGGTGGTCGGTCTGGAGCTGGAAACCGTGAGTGCCGATATGGGTGGTTTTTGGCGCGATATCACTTCCGACAGCCAGTTGCGTTGGATTGGCCCGGACAAGGGCGCCATCCATCTGGCTACTGGTGCCGTCGTCAATGCGGTGTGGGACTTGTGGGCCAAGGCTGAGCGCAAGCCATTATGGAAACTGGTGGCGGACATGACGCCGGAACAGTTTGTCCGCTGTATCGACTTCCGTTACCTGAGCGACTGCATCACGCCCGACGAAGCACTGGTGTTGCTGCGGGCACAAGCTCCTGGCAAGGCCGAGCGGATTCGCCAACTGGAGCAGCACGGTTATCCTTGCTACACAACTTCGGCTGGATGGTTAGGCTATGACGACGCCAAGCTGCGTCGTTTGTGCCAGGAAGCCATCGATGGCGGTTTCAACCATATCAAGCTCAAGGTCGGTCGCGATCTGGCCGACGACAAACGCCGCGTGACGATTGCGCGCGAAGTGATCGGCCCCGAGCGTCATTTGATGATCGATGCCAATCAGGTGTGGGAAGTCGACCAGGCGATCGAGTGGGTCAATCAGTTGGCCTTCGCCAAGCCCTGGTTCATTGAGGAACCCACTAGTCCCGACGACGTCGAAGGGCATCGTAAGATTCGCGAAGGCATTGGCGCAGTCAAGGTTGCCACCGGTGAAATGTGCCAGAACCGGGTACTGTTCAAGCAATTCATCATGCGCGGTGCGATTGATGTGGTGCAGATCGATTCCTGCCGGTTGGGCGGTGTCAACGAGATTCTGGCGGTGCTATTAATGGCGGCCAAATACAAGCTGCCGGTCTGTCCGCATGCCGGCGGCGTTGGTTTGTGCGAGTATGTGCAGCACTTGTCGATGATCGACTACATTTGCGTTTCCGGCACCACCGAAGGACGTGTGACAGAATATGTCGATCATTTGCATGAACATTTCGTCGATCCTTGCGTGGTGAAAGGTGCCGCTTATTTTCCGCCGACCGCGCCGGGCTTCTCGATCACAATGAAGACGGAATCGCTTGAGCAATACCGTTTCCGCGGCTGACGTCCAGGCGTCGAGACAACGAGACTGAACGCAGATGCAAGGCCGGCAGCGAGCAGCAGTGCCGTTGGTCATTTGATGTAAAAAATAAAAATAAAAATAATTCAAACGGAGACAGCACATGAATTTATATCTACAAGATAAGGTAGTGATCGTCACCGGCGGTGCCTCCGGCATTGGTGGCGCGATTTCTCTGCAATTGGCAGCTGAGGGGGCGATTCCTGTGGTGTTTGGCCGCAGTCAACCAGATGCCGTATTCCAGCAGCAATTGCTGGCATTGCAGCCGAAAGCGCGCTTCTTCCTGCTGGACTTGATCGATGATGAAAAATGCCGCAACGCCGTCGCCGACACCGTGGCCGAATTTGGCCGCCTCGATGGGCTGGTCAACAATGCCGGCATCAACGACAGCGTCGGCCTCGACGCCGGGCGCGATGCCTTTGTGCAATCGCTGGAAAAGAACCTGATTCATTACTATGTCATGGCGCATTACTGTGTGCCGCATCTCAAAGCCACGCGCGGCGCTATTGTCAATGTGTCGTCGAAGACCGCCCTCACCGGGCAGGGCAATACCAGCGGCTATTGTGCGTCCAAGGGCGCGCAGCTCTCCCTCACGCGCGAATGGGCGGCTGCGCTGGCCAACGATGGCGTGCGCGTCAATGCCCTGATTCCTGCCGAAGTGATGACGCCGCTGTATCAAAAATGGATTTCCGGTTTCGAACATCCGGAAGAAAAGCTGGCCGCCATCACCAGCAAGATTCCCTTTGGCCAGCGTTTCACGACCTCGGAAGAGATGGCCGACACGGCCGTGTTTCTGTTGTCGTCGCGTGCATCGCATACCACCGGGCAATGGATCTTTGTCGACGGCGGTTACACGCATCTCGACCGCGCGTTAAGTTGAGGAGCCGACATGCGTTACTGCCTGGCTTTGGATCTGAAAGACGACGTTGCATTGATTGCGCGCTACGAAGAGCAGCATCGCCGTATCTGGCCGGAGATTGCCGCCCATTTGCGCCAGCACGGTGTGACCGGGATGCAGATTTATCGACTCGGCACGCGCATGACCATGATCATGGAAACCGACGACGCCGTCTATGACGCCGCCCGCATGGCGCAGGCCATGCAGGACGATGCGCGGGTGCAGGAATGGGAAGCATTGATGTGGCAGTTCCAGGCACCGACGCCATGGACCCCGCAAGGAGAGAAATGGGTAGCGATGGCCAAGATCTTCGATCTGCAACAGCAATGACGCGTGACCAGCGCGAAAACGAGGGTAATTCTGCAAGACTGAAAGACGAAGTACAACACGGCTGAGAACAAGGCCGGCTTGCATCAGATGAGGTAGCTATGCAGCAAACAGAACAAACAGAGACAGCCGACAACGGCGGCGCACAATATTTGATTTCGCTCAAAAACGTCACCAAGCGTTTTCCGGGCGTATTGGCACTGGACAATTGCCAGATCGATTTACTGCCCGGCGAAGTACATGCGCTGATGGGCGAGAACGGCGCTGGCAAATCGACCTTGATGAAGATTCTCTCTGGCGTTTATCAACGCGACGCCGGTGAAATCCTGGTCGATGGCCGCGCAGTCGAGATCGATGGTCCGCGCGCAGCACAGGCGCTCGGCATTGGCATCATTCATCAGGAACTCAATCTGATGAATCATTTAAGTGCCGCGCAAAACATCTACATCGGTCGCGAGCCACGCGGCCGCTTCGGCGTGTTTCTTGACGAAGCCCAACTGAACCGCCAAGCCGCACAGATCTTTGCCCGCATGCGTCTCAACCTCGATCCGCGTACGCTGATTGGTGAATTGACAGTGGCCAAGCAACAGATGGTTGAAATCGCCAAGGCGCTGTCCTTCGATTCGCGCGTGCTGATCATGGATGAGCCGACCGCTGCGCTCAACAATACCGAAATTGACGAGCTGTTTCGCATCATCCGCGAGCTGCAGGCGCAGGGCGTCGGCATTATCTATATCTCGCACAAGATGGATGAGTTGCGGCGTATTTCCAATCGCGTCACCGTCATGCGCGACGGCAAATACATCGCCACCGTGCCGACCGAAAGCACGCCGATGGATACCATCATCAACATGATGGTGGGCCGCCAGCTCGACAGCGCCCGGCCGGTCAATGCCAATACCGGTGCCAATGAAGTGGTGCTCGATGTGCGCGGCTTAACGCGTGGTCATGCCGTTCGCGATGTCAGCTTCCAGTTGCGCAAAGGAGAGATCCTCGGCTTTGCCGGACTGATGGGCGCTGGTCGTACCGAAGTGGCGCGCGCCATCTTTGGTGCCGATCCGATTGATGCCGGAGAAATTTATGTGCACGGCGGCAAGGCTATGATCAAGTCGCCAGCCGATGCGGTCGCGCACGGCATCGGCTATCTGTCGGAAGACCGCAAGCATTTCGGTCTGGCTACCGGCCTCGACGTCAAGACCAATATTGCCATGTCGAGCATGCATCGCTTTCTCAACAAGGGTATGTTCCTCGACGACGCCGCCATTCGCGATACAGCGCAACACTACGTGCGTCAACTCAGCATCAAGACGCCGTCGATCGATCAACCGGCGCGCCTGCTGTCGGGCGGCAATCAGCAAAAAATCGTAATTGCGAAATGGCTGCTGCGCGACTGCGACATTCTGTTCTTTGACGAGCCGACACGTGGCATTGATATCGGCGCCAAGAGCGAAATCTACAAGTTGCTCAATGCGCTGGCCGAACAAGGCAAGGCGATCGTGATGATCTCGTCCGAATTGCCGGAAGTGCTGCGCATGAGCCATCGCGTGCTGATCATGTGCGAAGGTCGCATCACGGGCGAGCTCAGCGCCGCCGACGCTACCCAGGAAAAGATCATGCAACTGGCCACCCAGCGCGAATCCGATCTTGCCGTTACCCACTAAATTTTTCGCAGACGACCATGGCAAATACCCCAACCCCACTGTCTCAGGCTACGCTGACCATGAATTCCAAGTTGACATCCGACTCCGCTGCGCAGGCCCCGGCCTCGCTCCCGTCCGATTGGCGCGCGCGCCTGTTCAATCCCACCACACGGCAGAAATTGCTGGCCTTTGCCAGCCTGCTGGCGCTGATGGTGTTTTTCAGCTTTGCCAACGGCAACTTCCTGCAGATCGACAATTTGGTCAGTATTTTGCAATCGACCGCCGTCAACGGCGTGCTGGCGATTGCCTGCACCTTCGTCATCATCACCGCCGGGATTGACCTGTCGGTCGGTGTAATGATGACTTTTTGCGCGGTGATGGCTGGCGTGGTCCTGACTTACTGGGGCTTGCCGATCTATGTCGGCATCTTTGCTGCGATCTTTTTCGGTGCCTTGTGTGGCTGGACTTCCGGCATGCTGATTGCCAAGCTGAAGGTGCCGCCATTCATCGCCACGCTGGGCATGATGATGTTGCTCAAGGGACTGTCACTGGTGATTTCCGGCACCAAGCCGATCTACTTCAATGACACGCCTTCGTTTTCGCAAATTTCCCAAGAGTCGCTGATCGGCGATCTGATTCCGGCATTACCGATACCGAATGCTGTGTTAATCCTATTCCTGGTGGCGATTGCTGCTGGTATCGTGCTCAACCGGACCGTGTTCGGTCGCTATACCTTTGCACTGGGCAGCAATGAAGAAGCGCTGCGTTTGTCCGGCGTCAAGGTGGATTTCTGGAAGGTTATGGTCTACACCGTCAGCGGCGCCATTTGCGGCATCGCGGGCCTGTTGATTGCGTCGCGTCTCAATTCGGCTCAACCGGCACTGGGCCAGGGCTATGAGCTTGATGCGATTGCTGCGGTGGTGATCGGCGGCACCTCGCTGTCGGGTGGCACTGGCACCATTCTTGGCACCATCATCGGCGCCTTCATCATGAGCGTGCTGATCAACGGTTTGCGCATCATGTCGGTGGCACAGGAATGGCAGACTGTGGTCACCGGCGTGATCATCATTCTGGCGGTCTATATGGATATTCTGCGCCGCCGCCGGCAATAAAAGTTATGGCAAACGCCATTCCCCAAGCGGTTTTTGCTTTGTTCTGAAGCTGCTTTACGCTGTATGTACATCAACCAAGGAGACGTAACATGATAAAGAGAAGAGCACTCAACATTGCCATCGGTCTGACTTTCGCATTGGGCCTGGGCAGTGTTGCCCACGCCGCTGACGAAATCTATATTCCCCTGATTTCAAAAGGCTTCCAGCATCAATTCTGGCAGGCAGTCAAGGCTGGCGCTGAACAGGCCGGCAAGGATTACCACGTCAAGGTATCGTTCGAAGGCCCGGAAACCGAAGCCATGGTCGACAAGCAAATCGATATGCTGTCGGCAGCGCTGGCCAAGAAACCCAAGGCCATCGGCTTTGCTGCTCTCGACAGCAAGGCCGCCTTGCCGCTGCTGAAAAAAGCCCAGGCTGCGCATATCCCTGTCGTGGCATTTGACTCCGGCGTTGATAGCGATATTCCCGTCACCACTGCCACCACCAACAACAAGGCAGCTGCGGCACTGGCTGCTGACAAGATGGCAGAACTGATCGGCAAGGAAGGCGAAATCGCCGTGGTGGCACATGACCAGACCAGCCGCACCGGCATCGACCGGCGCGATGGCTTCGTCGAACGCATCAAGGCTGCTTATCCACAAATCAAGATCGTCAGCATCCAATACGGTGCCGGTGACCAGTTGAAATCAACTGAAATCACCAAGTCGATCCTGCAAGCCTATCCGCATCTCAAGGGTGCCTTCGGCACCAATGAAGGTTCGGCCATTGGCGTGATCAACGGTGTGCGCGAAATGAAGCGCAAAGTGGTCGTGATCGGTTTCGATTCGGGCAAGCAACAGAAGGATGCGATTCGCGATGGCCTGATGGCCGGTGCGATTACCCAAAACCCGGTCGGCATCGGTTACAAGACCGTCGAAGCTGCGGTCAAGGCACTCAAGGGAGAAAAGCTGCCGAAGATCATCGATACCGGTTTCTACTGGTATGACAAGAGCAACATTGCCGACCCAAAGATCGCGGCCGTGTTGTACGACTGATCGCGCTAATTTCTTTGATCTGTCGTTGCTGATCTAAGGCCTGATGCCGGCATGCCGTGGTAGCGCACACATTGCGCTGTCGCTGCATGCCGGCATGTTTATTGAATCTATCGATCATTGCGGAGCGTGAACTTGCGTATCGATGCACATCAACATTTCTGGCGCTATCGCGCGCAGGACTATCCCTGGATCGTCAGTGGCATGGATGCCCTGGCGCAGGACATGCTGCCAGACCAGTTGCAACCTTTGTTACAGGCTGCCGGCCTGCAGGCCTCGATTGCCGTGCAAGCGCGTGGCGGTCGGGAAGAAACCCGGTTCCTGCTGGACCTGGCGCGACACAACGACAGCATTGTCGGCGTGGTCGGCTGGGATAATCTGGCCGTGCCCGATCTGGCAGAGCGTTTGTCGGAATGGCAGGGTGGTAACAAGCTGGTCGGTTTCCGTCATCAGGTGCAGGACGAGGTCGATGTCGCTGCATTTCTGGCGCATGCCGATTTCAATCGCGGTGTGGCCTTGTTGCAAACACAGGGCTATGTCTACGACGTGCTGGTGTATCAGCATCAACTGGCCGACACCTTGCAGTTTTGTCGCCACCATGATCAGCACTGGCTGGTGCTCGATCACCTCGGCAAACCAGCCTTGCGCGACTTTGCCGTTGGCGACATTGCCGCGCGCTGGGCCCAGCAACTGACGGCATTGGCCAAGTTGCCGCATGTGGTGTGCAAACTGTCGGGGCTGGTGACCGAAGCCGATTGGGGTAATGGTTTGCAGCCTGACGACTTGCTCCATATTCGTCGTTGTCTCGATGTGGCATTGCAGGCGTTCGGCCCGCAGCGGCTGATGTTCGGCTCTGACTGGCCGGTGTGCCTGTTGGCGGCGTCCTATGCTGAGGTAGCCCAGGTAGTGGCCGACTGGGCCAAGGTGAATCTGCATGTTGGTGAGCAAGAGGCACTGTGGGGCGGCACCGCGGCACGCTGTTACGGTTTGGCATAGACTGGCCGCGGCAGGGCGCATATGCATATGCGGATATATTCGTGGCGGCACAGGCGGGCGGGCAGCAGAATCGGCATGAATCTATTTTCCTTTTCCCTCCTTGCCGGATGCCGCACCATGAGCCGAGACGTATTGTTGTTGCTAGAAGCTGGTTTTGCCGATCCCGCCTATCCAGGCCAGCGCTTCATTTGTCCGGATGGGGCGCCAATCGAAGGTTTGCTGGCGGGTGACTCTGTCAGTGCGGCGCGCCTGGATATTCAGCGGCTGCCATTTCCCAAGCCGCGTCAGGTGGTGATCGACGCGCTCGACGCCGCGCACCAGAGTCTGCCCGTGCTGATTCTCGGCGATGAACAGCCGCTACCGGCCGATGTGCAAACGCTGGGCAGCAAACACTTCGTTACCGACACCCGCCGTATTCTCGACCTGCTGGCCCAGCGCCACGGTTTCCCCCAAGTCCACTGATTCCACCCAGAACGCCGCGACATCGCGTCCATCGCCACGCGCGGTGGCGGGCGTGCCATCCGGAGATTTCTGATGAGCGATAGCAGTACTCCACCGCGCCAGTTGCACCTCAATGTCAACATCCTGCATTCCGGTTTCGTGCCATCGGCATGGCGCCTCGACGATGCCGATCCACGCGCCTTCATCGATGTAGCGCACTACGTCAAGGTGGCAAAAATTGCCGAAGCTGGGAAATTCGACGCCGTGTTCCTGGCCGACAATGCAGCCATCGTCGAACAGATCGACTTTCGCCCGATCACCGCGCTGGAGCCAACCGTGCTGCTGGCCTGCATTGCCGCTGCGACCACGCACATTGGCGTCATTGGCACTGCCTCGACCAGTTACAACGAGCCGTATAACATCGCGCGCCGCTTCGCCACACTTGATCATGTCAGTCATGGCCGCGCCGGCTGGAATGTGGTGACCACGGCCGATCTGGCATCGGCGCGCAATTTTGGATTGGACGCTACGCCCGACCATGGCGGCCGTTACGCCCGTGCGGGTGAATTTACCGAGGTAGTCAAGGCCTTGTGGGATAGCTGGGAAGACGATGCCATCATTGGCGACAAGCAAGCCGGGCGTTTCATCGATACCGCCAAGGTGCAGCCGATTGCCCATCGCGGTATCCATTTTTCGGTACAGGGACCGCTTAATCTGCCACGCAGTGTGCAAGGCCATCCAGTATTGGTGCAGGCCGGTGCCTCGGGCGATGGCCGTGAACTGGCCGCACGTCATGCCGAAGCGGTGTTTTCTGCATCGCAATCGCTGGAGGAGTCGCAAGCCTATCGGCGTGATCTGCATACCCGCGCTGCTGCCTATGGTCGCGGCCCGCAGGCAGTCAAGGTGCTGGCCGGACTAGCCACCGTCGTCGGCGCTACCGAAGCCGAGGCCAGGCAGCGGCGCAATCAATTGATCGATCTGATTCCTTGGCGTTACAGCCTGACGCGCCTGGCCGGCACGCTTGGCGTCACACCGGATCGCCTCAAGCTAGATGAGCGGCTGCCCGACAACCTCAGCCTGCCGGCCAATGGCAACGGCAACCATACTTTTTTCAATGCCACGCTGGCGTTGGCGCAGCGCCATGGTCATACGGTGCGCGAGTTGATCTATGCACTGACCGGCGGCGGTGGACATCGCGTCATCGTTGGCACACCAGAACAGATCGCCGATGACATCGAATCATGGTTCCGCGCCGGTGCTGCCGACGGCTTCAATCTGATGCCCGATGCCTTGCCGAGCGGCTTGCAGGATTTCGTCGATGGGGTGGTGCCGATTCTGCAGCGACGCGGCATCTTCCGTCATGACTATCAGGGCACCACCTTGCGCGAACATCTGGGACTGGCGCGCCCGGCTGGTCGCAGCGGTGTGACGGCCAGCAAGGTGGCATAAATATCGGCGTCGATTATTTTTTGAAATAATCGGGGAGCCGGAAACCATCATAGAAATGGTCGGCGCGAATCGCTTTTTGGAAATTGTCGGAGCGATAGGCTTCGACCAGATCGCGTGCAAAAGCCTCGTTTTGTTTGGTTTTCTTAACCGCCAGCACATTGACATAGGACGAGCTCATGTCTTCCAGGATGAAGGCGTCCGACAGCTTCAGCTTGGCGAAAATGGCAAAGTTGCCCTGGACTGCAGCGAAGTCGGCATCGTCGAGTGCGCGCGGACCTTGGGCGTTTTCCAGTAAGACCAGTTTGAGGCCGACCTTGTTTTCCACCACATCGAGTTCGGTCACATCGACCGGATTGGCTTGATCCTTGATTCTGATCCAGCCCAGCCGCTGCAATATCCACAAGGCGCGTTGCAGATTGACAGGATCATTGGGCACCGCCACCGTGAATCCCTTCTTGAGACCATCAAGGTTGCGATGCTTCTTCGAGTACAGGCCCATCGGTGGTGTTGGCACCTGCACGATGCCAACCAGATCGGTCTTGTTGCGATCGTTATAGGATTTCAGGAAGACACTGTGCTGCATGACATTGGCTTCGATATCACCCTTGAAGACAGCGCTATTGGCTTCCAGGCCAGTGCTGAATTCATAGTACTTGAGCTTGTAGCCTTTTTTTTCCAGCTCGGGTTGCACGCCTAGCTTGAATTCATCGATATAAGGGCCGGGGACAAAGCCGATGCGCAAGGTGGCCGGTTGCGGCGCCGCCGACGCGGATGACACGCTGCCCAGCGACAGGCTCAGCAACAGCAACGCGGTCAAGGAATGAAACAAGTTGGTTCGCATACGCAAAGTCTTTCTCAAAAAATAAACGCGCCCGGCCGGTAGACGGGGCGCGCTCCAGTGTAGAGAGCCGTGGCGGCGTAGCAAACGAATCAAAACAACTATCCTTATGCACCGCTGACTTATTGCTCAGGCATAAGCCAGCCCGAAGCGTTCACTCGGGGCATTGCCGTTGAGATGGAAGTCGCCAATCGCAGCTTCGCGTTGGATGGCCGGATTGTGAGACGCCAGCGTGCGTGCATTGCGCCAATGGCGGTCGAGCCGGCGCTTGTCGCTGGTGGCCGAGGCGCCGCCGACTTCGAACAGCAGGGTGCTGGCTTCCAGTACCTGCCCGATGATCACTTGCTGAGCCTGAAAGGTTTGCACATCGAGGGCGATGTAATCGTCAGTGCTGGCCTTGCCGAACTTGCGCGCCTGCTGGAGATTTTCCATGGTGGTCGCGATGGCTTGCACCAATTGCTCGCTGGACCAGGCCAGGCTGGCCAGGCGGCCGACCACGCGTTGCACCAGCGGATTGTCGCGCGGGCTCGATTGGCCGGGGATGCCAAAGGTGCGGGTGCGCGCCTGGGTAAACGCCACGGCGTCGCGTTGAATCGCGCGCGCGATGCCAGCCAGTGTGGCCAGATGCACGGTCTGGTAAAACGCCGTGATGATGGTATTGCGCCGTGGTTGCGAAGCGTAATAGCGATCGAGAATCTGTGACTGGTTGATCAGCACATTGTCAAAACGGGTCGTGCCACTGCCTGTCAGACGTTGCCCGAAACCATCCCAGTCATCGACGCGCTCGACGCCGGGCGCGGTGCTACTCACCAGGACATTGAGATCGGACTCTTCATCGTGGGCGCGCACCAAAATCCAGTCAGCGTAGAGGGTACCGGTCGAATAATATTTTTCGCCATTCAGGCGTCGATGGTCGGACTGGCTGTCGGCGCTGACAGAGACCGAATTGTTGGTTGTATCGGTGCGTTCGGAAGTGGCGGCGCCAAACGTCTGACCGCTGCCGATGATGCCAAGCCAGTGGCGCGTGTCGCCATCGTCCTTGCGTTCCAAGAGTAGTTCGGTGAAGCCTGCATTGACGCGCAGGATTTGCGGCAGATTCGATTCCGCTTCGGCCAACCGTGTCAGCAGAGCGAAAAATTGCGGCAGGCTCACACCGCTGCCGCCGAATTCGACCGGTACTCGCAATGCCGAAAAGCCGCTCTGTTTCAATTGGTGTACGGCGTCAAATGGTAACTCGCGGTCGTTTTCGCGGGCAATGCTGCCTTGTGCAATGTGTGCCAACAGTGGTTCGAATCGGGCCAGCAGCGCGGCCGATTGCGTCGGGAGGGATGCTTGAGTCATGCTTACCTTTTTTTGCGAATAGGGTTAGGCTGCGGCCGCGTCATCGGGGCGCAACCTAACTGCCGCAACGCCGATACGGCCAAGCCGAGCATTGGATTATCTGGCAGTCGATGGCGCTTGATAACGAAGATAAACAGATAACCATATGCCTTGCCGCAGGGTGGTCAGGTCGTTGCGGTGGCAAGCTGAATTTTCTATGCCGTTCTACTGGTAGGACAATCCATTGAAAAAATGCTGCCTAGTCGAAAATATCAGCAAAAACTATACTTCTGGTCAAGCAGCCGCCGTTGTGAAACTCCCTGAGCAGCGGTGTTTGTGAAGCTCCCAACGGGCTGCGGCTTCCCCGCAGTCGCAGCCCAACCCGAATTTCTGTATTGACCTGGAGAAATATCATGCGCGCCAATGCCGCCACTTTTGCACCCAACTTCAAACAACTCGCTGCTGCGTTAGTGTTGCTCGTCGCCGCAGGCAGCAGCTTCGCCACGGAACTTGCCGCCGTCGAGCAAACCAGCCAGATCGCCGCACCGCAAATGACCAAGTCACTGTCCAAGTCGCAGGCCACGCGCCAGGAGATTTTGGCCAAGGTGGCCCGGCATGAGCCACTGACTTATGTTGAAAAACTGTATTTGCGTTAATCCGTAACGGCGATACCGCTGCGTTATCAGCGAATGAAAGAAGCCGCATGAATGCCCAAATATTGACACAGGTTTTTCTGCACGCAGTCTGGCGCCAATGCTCAATAGTCTTCCAGGGTCGCAAAGCGCTGCGCCAGAAAATCGATCAATTGACGCACCGACGGCAACAGGAAGCGGCGCGACGAATAGACGGCGTGGATAATGCCCGATTTCGGCGTCCATTGCGGCAACACCTTGACCAGACTGCCATTGCGCAATTCATCGATGACCACCGTCGTTGGTAGATAAACTACGCCAGCACCGGCCGTTGCGGCCCGCTTGAGGGCAATTGCATCATCGGTCATCAGGCGCGGGGTATAGCGGATAGAGGCTGTTTCGCCATCGGCGTTTTCCAGATGCCAGACATGTTCTTCATGCGGAATCACCATACTCAGACTGGGGAAGCGATGCAGGTCGGCCGGCAGTTCCGGCATACCGCACTTCGCCAGCAATTCCGGGCTGGCACTCAGGCACCAATGACGCACGCCAAAAATCTTGTGCACCAGGTCACTGTCCGGCAGTGGCGGCAACAGCACGCGCAAGGCAACATCGATACCCTCATTGATGACATCGACGCGCCGATTGGTTGACTCTACCTGCAAGACCACGCGCGGATGCTCATTGAGAAAATCTGCCAGCATCACACCCACCCGGCCATGCAGCAAGCCCACCGGACAAGTCAATCGCACCGTGCCCTGCGGCTCGGCGCGATTGCGCTCGATGGCCTGTTGCGCGGCTTCGGCTTCGACCAGCATGGCTTTGCAATGTTCGTAATAGTGTCGGCCCAGATCGGTCACTGACAGGCTGCGGGTGGAGCGCTGGATCAAAAGCACGCCCAGACTTTCTTCAAGTTGTGCAATGCGCCGGCTCAGCTTCGACTTGGGAATGCCCAGGGCGCGTCCGGCGGCTGCGAAACCACGATGGTCTACCACCTGTGCAAAGTAATAGAGGTCGTTGAGATCCTGCTGCATGCGGCTTCCCTGGCGGTATTTTTTGCTTGTTTTGTCGAGCGACGGCGCACCACATGGACGCGACAATGCATTATCTTCTAAATTGTCGGCTTTGGTGGCGGCAGGCACAGGTCGCGAGGAGGGTACAATGCCGAGCTTGTTTCGCCTTGATTGCCAGCCCCATGCAATGCCGTTCCCAATGCGGCGCTTGTTGTACCGCGCCTTCCATCTCCAGCCCAATTCCCGGCATGCCGCATGGCAAGCCGGCGGGTGTGCCATGCGTGCAATTGATGGACGATATGCGCTGTGCGATTTTTGGTCAGCCAGAACGGCCTGCGTGTTGTGGCGGCTTGCAGCCGTCGCTGGAGATGTGTGGCAGTGATCGCGCTGCGGCGATGCATTTCTTGACCAGGCTGGAGCAATTGACTGCCCCTTGAGGCGCTTGTCGCCGGTGCTGTACTGGGCAACGGCGACAGGGATGACGCTTATTTCGGCAAGGCCTTGGCCGCAGCGATCACTTTGGCGCTGTCAAAATCGTTGATGGCAGCAATGAATTGATTGGTGTACAGGTCTTCCAGCTTGGGGCTGGTCTGAATCACATTGTTGGCCTTCATGAAGGCGACCATGTTGGCCACTGCGCTGATTGGAATTTCACCCCACTTCACGCCCGGTTCCAGTTTGAGAAATTCGGTGCGGGTGTTGATGATGTGCAGCCCTTGCTTGATGGCGGTCGCTTCATCGACACTCGATGGCTTGGTCAATGGGAATACTTTCCAATGCACCTTGAGCGCGCCCTGCGGATTGGTCATTGTGGTCAACGAACCTTGCGCGACACAGCGCAAGGCTTTTTCGATTACTTTCGGCCGCTTGGTAATCATGTCGTCACGGACGAAATAGGAACCGCCAAAGGTCAGTTTTTCGGCATACGGCGAGGTGAAACGGCGCAGTTTGACGCCCATGTTTTCAGCGGTGGCAATTTGCGAATCCCAGGTGCCCCAGATGTCCACGCGTCCACGCGTCAAGGCAGTCACTGCTTGCGCGCCCGAGCCGGTTTCCACGAAGGTCACGTCCTTGTCCGGATTGAGCCCGGCTTCACTGAACATGCCGCGAAAAATCTGCACCATCTGCGCACCATAGGAAATGACGCCGATGGTCTTGCCCTTGAAGTCAGCCAGCGTCTTGATTGGCGACGACTCTTGCACCACCGGGAACTGGAAATTGTGGCGCATGTTGAGATACACCGCCTTGATCGGCGCGCCCTTGGTGCGAGCGATGATGGCCGCTGCCGGACCCATGTTGACCATGTCTGCCTGGCCGGTCAGTACCGCCTGCATGGCCGTAGTGGAATTGGTCGGTTGCAGCGTGACGTCGAGACCGGCGTTTTCCCAGCACTTGGTATAGATCGGTACGGAGGTGTTGTTGGCTTGCGATGCATCAAGCACATCGGTGCCAATGGCGATGGTCAGTTTTTCCCGCTCCTGAGACATCGCCGGCGTGACTGCCAGCGCAGCAGCGAGCATCAGAAACAGCGTAGTGGCGCGCGGCAGGGCACGTTGGGAGGACAGGTTTTTCATGACGATTTCCTCATAAGGCGAGTAAGTAGTAACGCAGGTACAAAAGCGGAATGCTACCGAAGTCGATAGATACCCGCTGGGATGATTGCTGCTGCGATCCGCTTCAATCCTCGGTCACGACTCGTTTGGCTTTATGCGTACTGCGGGTGAGCGTGCCCAAGGGCAGCACCTCGACCTGCGCTGCGACCTGCAGGTGCTGCTTGATATCCTGTTCTAGCTGGCGAGCCAGATCTGCTGGCTTGGCCTGGCTGTCGCGTTGTTCGACGCGCACATGGAGCGATTTCATAAAGCCTGCTGCGTCGCGCACGGTGCTGTTGAGCACCAGTTGATATTCGTCGCCCAGCGCAGGCGTCTTGCGCACCAGATCTTCGACCGCCGAGGGAAATATATTGACACCGCGCACTATCAGCATGTCGTCGGCACGGCCATGTACGCCGCCGACCAGCCGCGCATGGGTGCGGCCGCAGGCACAGGGCGTGCTGTCGCGCACGACGATATCGCCGGTCCACCAGCGCACCAGTGGCCCAGCCTGCTTATCAAGATGGGTCAGCACCAGTACCCCTGGCGTGCCATCGGCGACGGCTTCACCACTGCTGGCATCAACCACTTCGGCATAGGCGAAATCTTCGGCCAGATGCAGGCCACTTTGCGCCGCGCAGTCACCGGCAATCGGCTGAAATTCCAGGCAGCCATAAGCGTCGAAACTACGCGCACCCCACAATGCTTCGATACGCGCACGCGTGGCGGCGATGCTGGCGCCTGGTTCGCCGCCCATCATGATGCTGCGCACGGTCGAGCGTGCCGGATCGCGTCCACGCTTGCCGACTTCTTCGGCCAGATGCGTAATGAACGAGGGCGTGCCGCACAACACGGTGCTGCCATAGGTGAACAGGGTGTTGATCTGGCGCTCGGTATCCTGGCTGCCGGCCGGTACCACCATGGCACCGACGCGCTGATAACCAGCCGTGGCGCCGAGGCCGCCGACGAACCAGGTATAGCTGAACATGCATTGCACGATGTCATCGGCGCCGATGCCTTGTGCCCGCGCATGGCGCGCATACAAGCTGGCCCAGCGTTCCAGGTCGAACGTCGTCCAGAATTGCGGTGATGGTGCCGAGGTTGTGCCGGAAGAAAAATGCATGCGTACGACGTCGTGCTTCGGTGCCGTCATGAAGGCACCGAACGGCGCATCTGGCGTAATCGTCGCGACGTAGTCGGTCTTGCGCGTAAACGGTAGCTGGCGCAGATCCGTCAGCGAGCGCAGCGCGCTGACATCCCATCCAAGCCGCCGGAACAGCGGCGCATAATAAGCGCTGTTCCGACTCAGCCGCGCCAGTTGCTCGCGCAGTTTGGCCAGCTGGAATTGTTCCAGCGTGGCCCGGTCCCAGCTTTCGATTGGATCAAGATGCGACAACGCGATGGCGGTGAGCACACCTGCTGGCATCAAGCCACTCCGAGGCCGCGGATCGCGAACGTCGATATGGAATTGGCGACTGCCATTTTTTCTTCTTCGCTTTGATCAGGGCGTGGGCGGTACCAGATCGTGGTCCAGTTCAGTGCACCGAAAAATGCCTTGACCACAATTTGCAGGTCCTGTGCAGGCGCCTGGCCTTCGCTCATGACTTGCTGGATCGAATCGCGGAACAGATTTTCGTATTGGTCGCGCAGCACCAATATTTCCGACAGCACTTCGCGTTGTGCGGCAGTGGTTTCGCCCGCCAGATGCATTTCCAGGCCTTGCACGGCAACACGCTGGTAGGGGAGATGGTCCATGATCACGGTAATGTGCGCCAATGTCATGGCACGCAGCTTGTCGATAGCCGCTGGATGCGACAGGCTCGCAGCTGCTTGTACCGCTGCCAGATCCATTTCCATGCCACGCTTGTGTACATCGAAAAACAGATCGGCTTTCTTGCGATAGTGATGATAAATCTTGCCCTTGGTCGCACTCAGGATATCGGCAACGTCGTCGATGCTGGTTGCTGCATAACCTTTGGTCATGAATGCCAGGGCTGCAGCATCAAGAATTTCGCTACGTGGGTCCAAATCGTCTCCGGCAAATTCATTTGTTGTCGATGTGGGACGTAATGTGTCGACGCTCATTATGCTTGCTCCTCATTGTTAAACTCAGCGTGAATCGCTCGTGCAAGTACAAGTCTCTGGATCTCCGAAGTACCTTCATAAATTTCGGTGGCACGTTGATCCCGATACAGGCGCTCGACTAGCGAAGGTTTGACGAAACCTTCTCCCCCAAATACTTGAACACCGATGTCAACAGCATCGTGTGCGGCTTCACTGCAGAACAGTTTGGCTTGCGCGCCGATGAGCGCAACATCCTTACCAGTATCAAAATTGCGAGCGGTTTCGTATGCCAACATTCTACCTGCTGATAAACGAGTTGCGACATCGGCGAGTTTGAAACTGATGCCCTGATGTTCCACTAATGCGTGTCCGAATGTGGTTCTGACGACTGCGCGCCGAGCTGCTGCGTTGAATGCTGCCAGTGCAATGCCATTCGATTGTGCCGCAACGACGACACGCCCGACATTGAGTGCTTCCAGTGCGAGCTTAAGTGCTTTTCCTGGTGGCGCGATCATGCTCGATTGTGCTACCCAGGTGTCCAGTACGACGGTCGTATTGACGGTGCCGCGCATGCCCATCTTGTCTTCGCGCGCATCGTCGCGTACGCCGTCGGCGTCGGCGGCCACCATGAACGCTGCAATGCCGCGCCGGCCCAGGCCCACGGCGGTTTGGGCGAACACGACATAATACGCACACTCGCCGCCACCACCGATCCAGCGCTTCTCGCCACGCAACCGCCAGCCGCCGTTTTCCGGCGTCGCCATGGTGCGCATGTTGGATGGATCGGAGCCGGCTTCCTGCTCGCTGAGTGCAAACGAAATCGCTTTGCGCTCGTGCACCAGGGCGCCGATATAAAAGTCTTTTTGTTGGTCCGTGCCGGCGCGCAGCAGCGGCAAGGCGCCCAATTGCAATGTGGCCACGATGCCGCTGGTGGAGGCGCACACTTGCGCCAATTCTTCAATGACGGCGCAAAATGCGCTCAGTGACGCGCCGCCGCCGCCAAACTGTTTGGGTATAAACATCGCCGCAATGCCGCTCTCGTGCAGCAATTCGACGTTTTCGCGTGGATAGCGCTGATCCCTGTCGATGGCAGCCGCTCGGGGTGCCAGATAATCATGCGCAATCCGGCGTGCAATATCTCGCCAGACGCTCGCATCTGGCTCGAGCGGGGGGTCCCAAATAATCGCCATCGTCTCTCCATGTGGGCCATTGTGACGGCCTCCAGCTATTTTTTGAGCGGCTTGATCTTGATTCTATCGCGATCAATATACTAAGTGGTATCACGGAAGTCAATTAACTCAAAAGTACGTTCGTTCGTAATACTTTACACGTCGAAACAAGATCGTGCTCAGCATGTTGGTGTGGCGTGTGGTTTCATTTCTGCGTGGAAATGATATGTAAATAAATTTCGTCAAAAATATTCACGAATAAGAAGGTATTTCGCGAAGTCATTTTTATTGCTGGTGAATAAGTTTTGGTTGATTGTCGAGAAATAATGACAATTATAGGGGTGTGCGTTTTTCTTTGGCCGCAGAAAAGTGCGCTGATTCAACTCCGGACATGGGGTTAACGTAACTGCCGTTGATATTTCTGAGTAGCATCCTGATACTCGGAATCGTGTTGCTCATGACGATCGGACTAATCCTATTAGTTGATAAATTAACTGGATCGCCGGGAAAAATTTTCGATGAGTTGTTGTATTAATGGAGCGTTATTTTCGAAAATTCTCATTCCTCCAAGTAGGTTGTTTCATATTGTCGTTCGCGGCGATGCCATCTGGTCCGTTGTCGTGACATCATCGCTTGAGGGAATACGCAAACAAGCAGTGCCTGCTACCATCCCAACGGTGCAAGTTCACCAGCACCAAAAGTGTTTTGTGACGAAAATATCGAATCTATTGACGTCGGACATCCGGCCGTCTTTTCGCAGGAGAACCAATGATGCAATCCACATTAACCAGGCCTGTTCACCCAGGCGCTGTGATACGCCAGTTACTGGCACGCGGCGGTGCCACGCCAATACCAGGTTGCTATGACGCGCTGGGTGCGTTACTGATCGAGCAGACCGGTTTTGCTGCTGCCTATATGACCGGTTTTTCGGTATCGGCCAGCCATGGCAAACCGGATATTGGCCTTCTGACCATGGGCGACATGCTGCAACAGGCGCAACGTATTGCCGAAGCAGTTTCGATCCCGGTCATTGTCGATGCCGATACCGGCTACGGCGGCGCGGCCAATATTGCCGAAACCGTGCGCGCTTTCGATCGCGCCGGTATCGCCGGACTGCATCTGGAAGACCAGATCATGCCCAAAAAATGTGGTGCGATGGAAGGCAAGAAGCTGGTGTCGAGTGACGAAATGGCGCTGCGTTTGAAGGCTGCGCGCAGCGGTAAACTCAACGCCGACTTTGTCATCATCGGCCGCACCGATGCGATGACCATCTACGGTTTGGAGGAGGTGCTGTTACGTTGCCAGGCCATGCAGCAAGCCGGCGCCGATGCCATCATGGTGCCATCGCTGAGTACTCCAGAACAATTAGCGGCGGTGACTGCCAGCGTCAGTATTCCAGTGTTGTATGTGGCGGCTGAAACAGTGCGCCCGAGTTACACACAGGCGCAACTAGTGCAGGCCGGTTTTGCCGCTGCGCTCTATCCATTGAGCCTGATTCAAACCACCGTCAAGGCGCAGCAGGCGATGCTGCTGAGCATGCATGCCGCCGGTGACACCGTACATTTGCACGAGGGCATGCTGCCGTTCGCCGATGTTGGTCGCCTGGTCGGTGTCGAGCGTGCGGCTGCCTTTGATGTCTGGCTCAATGATCCGGCCAGCCTGCCGCACGACAAGCAAAGGAGCTGAGCGATGGCTGCCACGATGACGCAAAAAATCCTCGCGCGCGTCAGCGGCCGTGCAACTGTGAGGCATGGTGAAATCATCTGGGCTGTACCTGATCTGGTGACCGCGCCGGAAGTCTCGTTTGGCGCCTATGTCAAACGCATCCGCGAAATTGGCGTGACCAAATTGGCGCGGCCGGAACGCGTCGCCGTGATCATCGATCACGAAGTGCCCGTGCATAGTGCCGCAGGTGCCGAGCGCAACAAGCTCACGCGGCAACTGGCGCAAGAACTTTCAGTGGGTCATTTCTTTGACGGCGAGGGCATTACCCATCCGCTGATGGTAGAGCGCGGCCTGGTGCAACCGGGCATGTTCGCCGCCGGAGCCGATAGCCATGCCCCCGGCCTGGGCGCCGTTGGCGCGTTGTCGGTGCCATTCGGTTTTGAAGTGGCGATGATGCTGGCGACCGGCCAGATCTGGATGCAGGTGCCGGAAACCATCCGCGTGCGCTTGCACGGCGCCTGTCCCGCTGGCGTGGCAGCGCGCGACATTGTCTTGGCAGTGATGCAGCAGCTCGACGATGAAGCCACCAGTTATCGTGTCATTGAATATCAGGGCGAAGGGCTGGCCAGTTTATCGGTGCCGGAGCGCATGACCATTTGTGGTCTGTGCGTCGATGCCGGTGCCAAGTCCGGTATCGCCACCAGCGATCAACGCTGTGTCGATTACCTGCATAGTCTCGGCATACCCGATGCGCAATTGTTGAGCAGTGATGCCGATGCTGAGTTTGCCATGACCATTGATCTCGATCTGGCGAGGTTGACGCCGCGTGTGTCGATTCCACCGTCACCCAATCATGTGCGCGAAGCACAGGCGATGGCCGACATCACGATCCAGCATGCCTATATCGGTTCCTGTGCTTCCGGATCGATTGAAGATCTCCGCGCCGCGGCCAGCATTTTGCGCGGGCGCAAGGTGCATGCGGGGGTCAATCTGCTGGTCATTCCAGCCACCCAGCGGGTGTTTCAGCAAGCGCTGCAAGAGGGCTTGCTGACTGAATTGACGCAGGCTGGTGCGACGATTTCGCCCTCGACCTGCGGCCCCTGTTTCGGCGGCATTGCCCAGTTGCGGGCAGGTGAACGGCGTATCAGCACCAGCACGCGCAACGACCCGGGACGCATGGGCAGCCATGAAGCCGAAATCTTTCTGGCCAGCGCCATGACCGTGGCGGCCTCGGCGATTGCCGGACATATTGCCGACCCGCGCCAGTTTGCCGTTGGTCCTGACGACAGGAGTGCAGCATGATCACCAGCAGCGGCCGCGCCTGGAAGTTTTCCAGCGACATTTCCAGCGACCAACTGATCTCGGCGCGCCATGTGTTTGAATTCGATCCGCGCATGTTGCGGCATCACTTGCTGGCGGACGTACGTCCTGAGTTTGCGCAGCAGGCGCAACCGGGTGACGTGCTGGTGGCTGGGCGTAATTTTTCGCATGGCAGCAATCATAGTCATCCATTTCTGGCGATGAAGGCACTCGGTGTCGGCTTGCTGTGCCGTTCGCTATCACGCGGACCGTTCCGGCTGGCGATTTTCATGGGCGTGCCGCTGTTGATGGTCAATAGCGAGGTACTCGACGCGATTGAGGATGGCCAGCAGCTCGATATCAATTTCAGTCTTGGCAGTATCGTCAATGTCACGACCGGACAGCAGATGCAGGTGGCGCCGCTGGCGCCATTCTTGCAGGAAATCGTCGACGCCGGCGGCGGTCTTGAATATGTCAAATCGACCTTGATGTCCTGATACCATTGTCGCTGTCTCACCGAAATGAACTGAACCGATGCCAGCAACTACCAGCCCGAATCTTAGCCAGACCCAAAGCCCGATCCAAGGCGCACAAATCGGCGCGGCTATCGTCGTCGAGGCGCTGGAAAAAACCTATGCGACACAGGATGGCGGTCAGGTGCAGGCGCTCGGTCCGCTCTCGGTGACGGTGCCGCAGGGCGGTTTCATGACCATCGTCGGGCCTTCCGGTTGCGGCAAGTCAACGCTGCTCAAGTTATTGTCGGGCCTGATTCCGCGCACGGCCGGTTCGATCAAGGTCAACGGAGAAGAAGTGCACGAACCGCATCGCGATATCGGCATGGTGTTTCAAACGCCGGTGCTGCTACCGTGGAAAACTGCCATCGACAATGTCTTGCTGCCAGCCCGTGTGCTGGGCCTGCCGATGGAGCGCAGCCGCGCCCGCGCACAGGAATTGCTCGACATGGTGGGTTTGCGTGAGTTCCGCGGCCGCTATCCGCATGAGTTGTCGGGCGGCATGCAGCAACGCGTGGCGATTGCGCGTTCCCTGATTCACGACCCTTCGATTCTGATGATGGATGAGCCATTCGGCGCGCTCGATGCGATGACGCGCGAAGTCATGAATGTCGAATTGCTGCGCATCTGGCGCCAGGCCGGCAAAACCATCATCTTTGTCACGCACTCAATACCGGAGGCCATTTTTCTCGGCACGCAGGTGATGGTGTTGTCGAACCGGCCCGGCCGCATTGCCGATCTGGTCAACGTTGACCTGCCAGCCGAACGCAGTCTGGACATCATGTCGACCGATGCCTTCGGTGTGTTCAGCAAGCGCATACGCAGCCAATTCAATACACAAGGATTGATCTGATGGAACACATCCAACCCGGCTCTGCCCAACTCCCGAGCGCCACCGCCGCGCGCCAGCCGCGCACCGGCTTCAACCTGATGCGTACGCTCAAGGCGCGCCCCGAACTGCTGCTCATTCCCGGCCTGTTCGTGTTACTGGTGCTGATCTGGGAAGCCATCATTCATTATTTTGAAGTGCCGATCTATATCATGCCGGCGCCCTCCAATATCGCCCTGGCGCTGGTCAATGTCAGTTTTCTGGACAATGCACTGTATACATTGGGCGAAGCGATGTCGGGATTCTTGCTGGCGGCCGTATGCGGCCTCGTCATCGGCGGTTTGATTGCACAATTTCCGCTGGCGGAAAAAACCCTCTATCCCTATCTGATCGCCATTCAGACCACGCCCAAGGTGGCGGTGGCGCCGCTATTCATCATGTGGTTCGGCTTCGGCATGACGTCCAAGGTGATCATTGCCGCGACGATTTCGTTTTTCCCGATTCTGGTCAATGTCATCAGCGGCCTGCGCTCGACCGATCCGGCACGGCTGGAACTGATGCGCTCGCTACGCGCCTCCCGCTGGCAGATATTTACCATGGTGCGTTTGCCGGGAGCCTTGCCGATGATCTTCGCCGGACTCAATATCGCCATCATCTTCAGCATCCTGGGTGCCATCGTCGGTGAATTTCTCGGTTCGCGCAAAGGCCTGGGCAATGCCATCATGCAGATGAACGTCAATCTCGACACCGCCGGCGTGTTTGCCACCCTGTTTGTCTTGTCGGCCATCGGTGTCTGCCTGCATTTGCTGATGAGTTTCTTGCAGCGCAAAGCCTTGTTCTGGGCCGACAGTTCTCGGCTGCCAACGGTATAGCGCAGGCACTGCGCATGACGGAGAGGGGGTGATGCCGTTTTCGTTGAAACCTCTGTTGTTGGCGGCAATGCCATGTTCGTAGCGCCACGCCAAAGCACCAGACTTAAGGCAGGATTTCCAGCAGCTTCTCGACCGGACGACACAGCCGCGCACCGCGTGCAGTGACGACGATAGGGCGGTTCATCAGCACTGGCTGCTCCAGCATCAGATCAATCAATTGCGCATCGCTCCATTTGGCATTGTCCAGATCCATGTCCTCGTAACAAGTGCCGCGACGGCGCATGAGCGCGCGTACCGGCTCGCCACTGGCGCTGATAATGCGCTCCAGGGTGGCGCGATCGGGCGGGGTTTTCAGATATTCGACGACTTGCGGCGCGATACCGGCGGCGTGCAACATCTCCAGAACATTGCGCGAAGTGCTGCATTTGGGGTTGTGATAGATCGTGACATCGGGCATGGAATGCTCCCAAAGGTTACCAAGAACGAGAGCATAGCCGATCCACGCCGCACTGCGCCAGCGGCGGCGTTCTTAGGAAGAATCCGGGAGGAATTTATTCGTCAGCCCCCAACACACGCAAAAAACAGCAGTGGTCGCGCCGAACCAGTAAAATGCTGACTTCGCCCGGCCCGGCGCCGGCATTTTTGAACCCCTATTTCCCCCAGCATGGACACCATACTCGCGCTCAAAGCCCTCATCATGGGCATCGTCGAAGGTTTGACCGAATTTTTGCCGATTTCCTCCACCGGTCACCTGATTCTGGCTGGCAGCTTGCTCAATTTCGCCAGTCCGGCTTTTCCCAAGGAAAAAGTCGATGTGTTCGAGATCGTAATCCAGGCCGGCGCGATTCTGGCGGTGTGCTGGGAATACCGCGTCCGCATTGCCTCTGTACTGGGCGGTTTGTTTTCCGACCGCAAATCGCAACGGCTGGTGATCAACCTGATCATCGCTTTCCTGCCAGCGGCGATCCTGGGCTTGCTGTTCAGCAAAAAAATCAAAGCCGTGCTGTTCGCTCCGGTACCGGTGGCAATCGCCTTCATCGTTGGCGGCCTGATCATTCTGTGGGTAGAGCGTCATCAAAAGGGCCGTGTCAGCTATACCCGTATCGACTCGGTTGACGATATGACGCCGATCGATGCCTTCAAGGTCGGCTGCGCCCAGGCGTTTGCACTGATTCCCGGTACCAGCCGTTCCGGTGCCACCATCATCGGCGGCATGCTGTTCGGCCTGTCGCGCAAGGCCTCCACCGAGTTCTCGTTCTTCCTGGCCATCCCGACCCTGTTCGCTGCCACCATCTATTCGCTCTACAAGGACCGCGCCTTGCTGACCGCCGCCGATACACCGTTATTCACGATCGGTACAGTGGCCGCTTTCATCTCGGCGTTCCTGTGTGTGCGCTGGCTGTTGCGCTACATCAGTTCGCATGACTTCACGGTATTTGCCTGGTATCGCATCCTGTTTGGTCTGGTGATTCTGGGCACGGCCTACACCGGTGTCGTCGCCTGGGTAGAGTAATAGGCCGTTAGGCCGTTTCGACATGCACATGTTGAACGGGTCACTCAGCGCAACCGCACCGCATCGATGGTGATCGGGTTATTTAAACAGTAGAGGTAATTGTGACAAATGTATGTAGCGCCGGACTTGATATCGGCTTCGCCTCGCTCGATTATGTACAGATCGGCATACTCGGCATCGTTCAGGGCATCACCGAGTTGTTGCCGATCTCGTCGACTGCGCATATGCGCATCATTCCGGCGGTCATGGGTTGGCATGATCCTGGTTCGGCCTTTTCAGCCGCAATGCAACTGGCGGCACTGGCCGCCGTGGTCAGTTATTTCTGGCGCGATGTGACGGCCGTGACCAGCGGCAGCATCCGCGCCTGGAAACAGCGCGATTTCAATGCGCCGATGTTTCGTCTGGCAGTGGCCATCATCCTGGCAACCATACCGATCGGCATCGCCGGGCTGGCACTATCGCATGTGCTCAATAGTTGCGGCTCGCCGTTGCGCAGTCTGTCGGTGATCGGCTATTCCTGTCTGGGTATGGCGGCCTTGCTGGCACTGGCCGAATTGGCTTGCCGTCATCGCCGCACGGTCGAGCAGATGCGTTTGCGCGATGCCTTGATCGTTGGCATCGCCCAGGTTGGCGCCTTGATCCCGGGGGTATCGCGTTCCGGTTCAACCTTGACAGCAGCGCTGCTGCTCAATTTCAAGCGCGAAGAAGCGGCGCGCTTTTCGTTTTTGCTGGGTTTGCCGGCCATCGCGCTGGCCGGCTTGAAAGAACTGGCCGTGCTGCTGCATGCGCATATCCCGTTGCAAGCCTGGTCGTTGCTGTTGTTCGGCCTGGTAGTGGCGAGTGTGTCGGCATTTTGTGCCATCTGGGGCTTGATGAAGTTCCTGGAGCGCTTTTCGACCTGGCCATTCATCGTCTATCGCGCTGTCTTGGGCGTGTTTTTGCTGGTCGCTGTCAGCAAGGGATTATTGCAATAAATGTCTGTCACCGTATCCACATCGCAAGAACAGCAGGCGCGTGCGCTGCACATCCTGGAAACGGTATTCGGCTACTCCTCGTTCCGTGGTCAGCAAGATGAAATCGTGCACCATGTGATCGGCGGCGGTGATGCGCTGGTGCTGATGCCGACTGGCGGCGGCAAGTCGCTCTGCTACCAGATTCCGGCGCTGGTACGCGATGGCGTCGGGGTAGTGGTGTCGCCGCTGATCGCCTTGATGCAGGATCAGGTGGATGCACTGGCCGAAGTTGGCGTGCGTGCAGCCTTCCTCAATTCCACCCAAACCTTCGATGAAGCGATGCAGATCGAGCGGCGCGTGCGCAGCGGCGATCTCGACGTACTCTATGTCGCGCCCGAGCGGCTCATGACGCCGCGCTGCCTGGACTTGCTGGAAGCGGCGCACATTTCCGTGTTTGCCATCGATGAAGCGCACTGTGTGGCGCAATGGGGCCATGACTTCCGCCCGGAATACATCAAACTGTCGGTCTTGCACGAGCGCTTCCCGCACGTGCCGCGCATTGCCTTGACGGCCACGGCCGATCAGCAGACCCGTGAAGAAATCATCCATCGCCTGCAACTGGAAGACGCGCGCCAGTTCGTCTCCTCGTTCGACCGTCCCAACATCCGCTACCAGATCGTCGAAAAAGCCAATGGCCGCAAGCAATTGCTCGACTTCATCGAAAGCGAGCACCAGGACGACGCCGGTGTGGTCTATTGCCTGTCGCGCAAGAAGGTCGACGAAACCGCCGAATTCCTGCGCCAGCACGGCATCAACGCGCTGGCCTATCACGCCGGCATGGACTACGCCAAGCGCACCGCCAATCAGGCGCGCTTCCTGCGGGAAGAAAAAATCGTCATGGTCGCCACGATTGCATTCGGCATGGGGATCGACAAGCCCGACGTCCGCTTCGTCGCCCACCTCGACTTACCCAAGAGCATCGAAGGCTATTATCAAGAAACCGGCCGCGGCGGCCGCGACGGCTTGCCGGCCAATGCCTGGATGGCCTACGGCTTGCAAGACGTGGTGCAACAGCGCCGCATGATCGCCGAATCCGATGCCGACGACACCTTCAAGCGCGTCCTCGGCATCAAGCTCGATGCCATGCTCGGCCTGTGCGAAACCCTGCACTGCCGACGCATGCACCTGCTGGCGTATTTCGGCCAGCAAGGCCAGCCTTGTGGCAATTGCGACATCTGCCTGACGCCGCCGGTCTCGTTCGATGGCACCGTACTGGCGCAAAAGCTGCTCTCGACCGTCTACCGTGTCGAACAACGCTTCGCTCCCGGCCATGTGCTCGACGTGCTGCGAGGCATCGATTCCGACAAGGTCAAGCAATGGCGCCACGAACAGCTATCGGTCTTCGGCATCGGCAGCGACCATGGCGAAGCCGAATGGCGTGCAGTGTTACGCCAGGTCATCGCCCTCGGCCTGCTGACGGTCGACCATGAAAACTACAGCGCCCTCAAACTGACCGAAGCTGCGCGTCCGGTGCTGCGCGGTGAGCACAAGATCCAACTGCGTCAATACCAAAAACCGGTCAAGCCCAAGCGGACTTCCTCCAAATCCAACTACGTCGAAACCGACCTCTCCGGCGCCGAACAAGCCATCTTCGAAAAACTGCGCTGGTGGCGCATGGAAACCGCACGCAAGCACAACGTGCCGGCCTACGTCATCTTCCACGATGCCACCATGCGTGAAATCGCCAAGGCCAGACCCGCGTCGCTGGATGACTTACGCGGCGTCACCGGGGTTGGTGAAAAGAAACTCGATACCTACGGCGCTGAAATCATCGCCCTGATTCAGGAATTCTCTCAATAAACGCTCACGGCGGTAAGCGCCATGGCTGAGGTCGACATGCTGTTGCTGGTCGCGTCTTTGTTCTTGGCTACCATCGTGGCAGCCGCGCGACTCAATCGCAGCGGATCATCACGGTAAATTGTTGACCGTTTTCTGCGATGTCATCGGTTTCCAGTTTCTTGCCCGGCTTGGCGATGTTGTATTTCACACCATGGGCATTGAGAAAGATTTGCGCCAGTTCACCGCGGATGGCGAAGTTGATATTTTGCGGCACCGAACCGGTTATAGCGGCCATCGCCATCGATGCTTGCGACACCACCACGCCGATCACTGCGCCAGTACCGTCAAGCACCGGGCCGCCGCTGTTGCCGGGTTGGACCGGCGCCGAAATTTGCAGCAGCCGGTAATCATCGCGCATACCGGCCACCGAATTAACCTGACCAAACGTGGCTTTCGGTTCTGCCGACAACAGCCCCGACAGGGGATAACCGATCACCCCAATTTCCTCGCCCAATCGCGCCGGCCTGGTTTGCTCGCGAAAGCTGGCGCTATGGGCAAATGTTGTCGTCGCGTGCAGCAGCGCCAGATCGTTTTGCGCGTCGGTGGTGACGAGCACGGCAGGCATGACTGGCGTTTTACTACCACGCACGGTCAATGTGGTGCAGCCGCTGATGACGTGATTGTTGGTCAGAATATCGCCATCGCGATTGATGATAATGCCAGTCCCGGTCTTGCCTGCATGACGCGCAGGCAAGACCGGCGTCGCAGCAGTGCCAGCACCTGCACCAGCAGTGGTCAGCGGCGCATTGCAGGCCAGTGCAAACATACGTTGGGACGAAGCGCTTGCCGCGATCGGATGAACATCGTCTTTCCAATCGACATGAACCGGGCTGGAACCGACGCGTTTGCCATCGATATAACCGGTAGTGGAAATTGGCGAGAAAGTCCGGTTGGCGCAATCGAACGCCAGCTTCTGGATATGCCGGTCCATCCAGACACCGTGTGAATTGGGCCGCGACTTGTCGTACACCGACATCACCTGCACCACGCGGAAATTGCCATCCATCACGATGGTGCCGACATCGACATAAATCTTGTCCAGAGACACATCGCTCTGCCCGAACTCCTGCCAGCTTGCAGCATGAACCGAACAGGACAGCAAACAGACAGCAGACACCAGCGACTTGATCAGCAATGCAGCAAAACGGTCAGAAAATGTTCTCATGTTCTTGTTGTGTCGTCCGGCAGGGGGGCTATTTTTCTCGTGCTTGAAACCGGTAATCTACTGCCACTCTAGCATTGCATGCTGTCAAATAGCTTACTCAAGAAACTGACCGGCGCTGCGAGCCGGACAGCGATAAACGCATCTCATGTTGTGCGAGCAAATGCGTTTGCGAGCACGTTGGCACAGCGATACTGGCGGCAGAGTTGTTACCGGGAAATTCAAGCCTGCTTGATAAACACCAGATCCCAGACGCCATGACCGAGCCGCAGGCCACGGTTCTCAAACTTGGTGACCGGACGATAATCGGGGCGTGGCGCATAGCCGTCGGCGCTGTTCTTGAGCGTTGGTTCGGCGCTCAACACTTCCAGCATCTGCACCGCATATTCTTCCCAATCCGTGGCGCAATGCAAATAACCGCCTGGCGCGATACGCGAGGCCAGCAGACTCACCAGCGGTCCCTGAATCAGGCGGCGCTTGTTGTGACGCGCCTTGTGCCAGGGATCAGGAAAGAACACATGGGCGCCGGCCAGCACGCCTGGCGCAATCATATTGGTCAGCACTTCGACCGCGTCGTGCTGGATCAGCCGCATATTGTTCAGACCCTGCTCACCGATCTGCTTGAGCAGACTGCCGACGCCGGGCGTATGGACTTCGACACCGATAAAATTCTTTTCCGGCATGCCGGTGGCGATCTTGGCGCTGGTTTCGCCCATGCCGAAGCCGATTTCAAATACGGTTGGCGCAGCACGGCCGAAGGCCTGATCGATATCGAGCGGCTGTTTGGCATAAGGCAACAGAAATTGCGGACCGAGTTCCTCAATCGAACGCGCCTGCGCGCCCGACAGGCGGCCTGCACGCGTGACAAAGCTACGGATGCGATGTTCGGTCGGATCGTAAAAAAGGGGTTTGCCGGACTTGTTTTCTGACATGGATGACTCTTGAGGCGTTAATTCGGGATTGGTTTGTGCAGTGGCGGGTGAGCGCAGGCCGGTATGAAACTGTTGGCGGAAGCATAATTTCTCCGTCGTTCAGACGCCTGTTCCTGCTGCAGAACACGGAATTCCTGTGAAAAATCTTCCTCTTCAGGCATCCGCGCACAGCCTATTGCACGCGGGGAGAATGATATCTTTGCCGCCCGCCAAAAGATAGAACAAAAAGCTGTTCGCTCAATCTCGACTGTCGCCGAACGCTGCGCCAGACTGCGCACTTCGCGGGCGACCACGGCAAAGCCACATGCCCTGGTTGTCACGGCTGTGCCGCTCGACGAACACCATCTCGATTTCGAATCGCTGTCGCGGTGCGGGGCTTGTCCATCAATAGTTTCAATCAAGCACGGTCGTCAACGATTGCCGGTCAGGGCGGCCGGTTTTTCATTTGGGAAACCAATTTGCTTTTAATGTCAGCTTTTGCCACCTTGGCAGCCATATTTCACTCAATGTTTATCATATGCAGTAAATATTGCATATGTAATTGATGTATATGATAAATATCTTGTTAAAGCTAAATTTACTGCATATGATAAATTAAGGCTAATAATTTATCGTTGAGAGCAAAATGAATATGCGCGAACAGCTGCTGATGCGGCGAACAGATCAGAAAAAGACCCTTCAAGAGCTATCAAGTGTGACGGGACTCACTGCGTCCGTCATCAGCAACACGCTCAACGGACGGCGTGATTCGCGGATCAGTACATTCGAAGCCCTTGCCGGAGCAATGGATGCCAGTCTGGTGGCGGTTCCTAACCATCTGCTACCAGAAGTCTACCGCCTCATTTCCGGCAAACCGATTGGGCCGGATGATGTTTTACCGGCTGGGCAGCGACTTTTGAGAGGTGAAGAGTGAGCAACGATCTTAAACCACGCTATTTGGAGGTCTGGTTGCAAGGCATTCACGCGGGATGGCTTTGCGAGGCAGGGCGGACCACGCGTTTTATCGCCGCCGAGCACTACTTGGCGGACAAGCGGCGCCCGACAATGTCCCTCTCCATGACCATGCCTGGCGCTGATGGGTTGACGCAAAAGATCTTGAATAACTATTTTGACCCGGCCGTTTACCGTGAACGAGGTGAACTGCCGCCGTTCTTTGCGGGTTTATTGCCAGAGGGGGCACTTCGGCGAAGGCTGGCGGCCACGCGTAAGAACATTCTGGATATGGACGATTTTGGCATTCTTGCCGCCGCGGGCGAGGACTTGCCGGGCGCTGTAACCGTATTGCCGGCCAATCTGGACAATCTAACCCAGGCGGCTCGTGCCTATGGAGTCACGGGAGGCGCCGACAACCTTGAGATCAGCGTACCGGAAGAAGCGGCAGAGGGTGCGGCAAGTCTTTCGGGAGTGCAGGATAAGCTAGCGCTATCGAGCGTCAAAAATGGTAAGCGATATTGCCTTCCCATAAAAGGAAAACTATCGGACATCATCGCGAAATTACCGGCCGCCGGCGATGATTCTCAGGTGATGAATGAATACACTTGCATGCGGCTGGCTGCGCTGGCCGGCGTCAACGTCGCGCAGTGCAGTCCAGAGCCAATGAGTGCCATGGGAGACCATCCCGACTTGGTAGCGGCCTTGGGCGCCGAAACTCGCTTCTTGGCGGTAGACCGTTTCGATCGCGGCCCCAACAGCGCAGTCCACATGGAAGATGCGTGTCAGCTGCTGACATTGATGCCCAATCAGAAATACTCAGGCCGAGAGCAGTTCGTCATTTTATTTGGGCTACTGAATCGATTGAGTACCCGAGGAATAGAAGATGTACGCCAACTGTTTATCCGTCAGGCTGTCAACACGCTGTTGGGTAATTCGGATGCCCACTTAAAGAACTTCAGCGTTCTTTACCACAACGGCATCAGCCCAGAATTATCTCCGGCCTACGATATTGTCTGCGTATCTGCGTTACCAGGTTTTTTGGGTTTTGCCACGAACGTCGCGATCGATAAACAGCAGCGCGCCGAGACACTCGATACCTACGCGGCCGTCGCAAGGGATGCAGGTATATCGGACCGGATTGCAAAAACGGCCGTCAAGCACGCTGTATCGCGGGTGAAAGAACTTTGGCCGGATGCTTTACGAGAAATGGACGCACCCAAAGCCGTACGCGACGAGATATTGACTCGGTTGAAAACATTACCTCTGGCGAAGTAGGTCTGGGCGAGGATGTGTCGGGTATTGCGATAGATGAGAAGTGCGACTTGAACGTTGAAAGACATCCGTTAAATTCTGGCGCGTTATCAAACAGCGGGATTACGGCATGTCCAGGTTCAAAGCGGCACTGGAGCCGCACATGCATTTCACATCGACAACACTGGAGCGGGTGAAGGGGATCGAACCCTCGTCGTAAGCTTGGGAAGCTTCTGCTCTACCATTGAGCTACACCCGCGAACCCCGCATTTTACGCGGGATTTGAGGTGTTTTGTGAACTTGA
>Ga0066798_10000177_pt1 | contig 35516 bp, 23 predicted proteins | sample PersoiDNA2013203_FD_70961 | JGI IMG/M metagenome (GOLD analysis project Ga0066798, IMG submission 70961) | Permafrost soil microbial communities from the Arctic, to analyse light accelerated degradation of dissolved organic matter (DOM) -... | ecosystem: Environmental > Terrestrial > Soil >... | reverse complement strand
GAGGGCGGCTGGTACCGGGAAACCTTGCGCAGCACGGCGCAGGTCACCCGCAACAGCGACGGCCAGGTGCGTAGCGCTGCCACCGCCATTTATTACCTGCTGTGCGATGGCGCCCATTCGGCCTGGCACCGGATTAAATCAGATGAAGTGTGGCATTTCTATGCAGGCGCCCCATTGCAGGTGCATGTATTGCATGCCGATGGCAGCTTGCACACTATCTTGCTGGGCAATGGACTCGCGCATGCGGGGGCGCAATTCCAGGCAATGGTCGCCGCTGGCTGCTGGTTCGCTGCCGAGTGTGCTGATCCTGCCACCTATGCCCTGGTTGGCTGCACGGTAGCGCCGGGATTTGAATTCAGCGAGTTTGAGTTGGCCGATACGGCGGCACTGCTGGCCGCGTATCCGCAACATCGTCAGCACATAGAACGGCTGAGCGCGAGAGTGTGATTGCTGCTGCCTCGGCTCAGACGCCGACCAGCTTCTTGAACGTCGCCAGCACCGCATCGCCCTTGAATGGCTTGACAATCCAGCCCTTGATACCGGCCGCCTTGCCGCGCTCTTTCATGATCGGCGAATTTTCCGTCGTCAGCATGATGATGTTGACGTTGGCATTGCCCAACTCGCTGCGAATTTTTTCGGCCATGGTCAGGCCGTCCATGTTCGGCATGTTAACGTCGGAGACCACCAGCTTGATCGACGAATCGCTCTTGAGTTTGGTCAAGCCATCACGGCCATCGACCGCCAACGCCACATCGAGGCCGTTTTTTTTGAGGAAATCGCCAACTTCGGCGCGCACGGTACTTGAATCATCCACAACCAGAATTTGTGCCATGAGATTTTCTTTAAGTAAGGGAATCGGAACAACAATTCAAAACAGTTCCAGCTCGCCGGTATCGCTGCCCAGCGCATCAGCCACAACTTCGAAATCAATATCGGCGTAGGCCGACACGCATAAACCTGCATAAAAGCGTGGCGCGCCCTCGATATCGACCGCGAAATGCTGCACATGCTGACCATTGAGCTTTTGCAGATACGCAGCGCACTGGCGGTCGATCACATTCGGTGTCGACATGCCGATATGCGGAAAGAAATTGCCAAGGTCGCGATTGAGAATGCCGCAACACAGATTGCCACTCTCAGCGATCGCATCCATGAACGTCTGCTCACTCATCTCATCAACCTCGATATGATTGATCCGGGCGAAATGGGCGCGCGTTGCGGTATTCGGCGTGAAATAAAACATCACCATCAGGCGAAACAGATAAGACGATACCGTCAACACCACGATCTGGCTGTCCTCAATGACGCCGACCTGCTCGGGCGGCAACAGTGCCACTTCTGCACTACTGTCGGAGGGCGCCAGACCGCTTTTGAGCGACTGCATCAACAATATATCGAAACCATCTTTGGCGGATTGACTCAACATAGGATTGTCCGCCTCACGCTGCGAGCGCGTCTTTGGTCTTCTTGTTGATCAAATCCAGACCGATGATAGCGCCGACGATCATCTTGCCACCTGCCTGTAAATCCTGGAACGTGGTGGTGGTAATCAAATCATTCTGGTACAGATTGCTACGGTAACTCTTGGACAGCTTCTCGGCGCGCTGTGCCAGATCGCGCACTTCTGACGCCACCACGGCAAAACCGCGCCCATGCGCACCGGCGCGGGCGGCCTCGATGGAGGCATTGAGCGCAACGATGATGACCTGATTGACGATCAGGGCAAATTCATCATTCTTGCGGTGCATTTCGCGATTGTGCTGGATCAGCACACTCATGTCGTCGTGCCAACGCTCGAAGGTGCGCATCAGGCCCAGCAGATTGCTGATGGTTTCCTGTGAGGCATCGCAGTTTTCCAGCACACGGGAAATGCTGGCAGCATTTTGCGAACTCAGTTGCGACACCAGTTGCTCGCTTTCGCGTTGCGCATGCAGCAAGCGCTGATCGTTGTCGTGACGCTGCTGTTCCAACTCCAGCTGATGTTCCATGAAATGCTGTTGCTGCTCTTCCAGCACCAGTTGCACGCTGTGCTTGACCTGCTCCACCTGATCACGCTCCACCATGCCGCGCAGACGCATCCGCTGACGCCACAATTGCCAGCCTAGCGGCAGTCCAACGACGACCGCGCCGGCCAGTGCACTCAATAACAAAGACCACATCGGATTTCCCATCATGCTCACATCTTCCTTACGACAAACTCAGGCAACTTGCGGATCATTATTCAAACCAGCATCCAATGACGGCACCAGACTCAGTGCCGCCGCCTGTGCAAAATCCTGCGCCGGAACCGGATAGGCGACATCGATACCATCGACTTCAACGGCAATGTTTTCCGGCAACTGCACGTTGATCAGGAACGCGCGGAACGGCGCACCTTCAGCTTGATCGAGGAATTGAATGTCGATACGACCATGTTCGCGCGTCACAAAGTCGAGCACCGCATCCATGCCAACACCCCGTCCCGATACATCGGTGACTTCGCTGCGGGTCGAGAAACCAGGTTGCATGATCAGTTGTGCCAGTTGGGCATCGCTGAGCACTTGATCGGCACCGATCATCTGTTTGTCGATCGCAGTCTGGCGGATGCGATGCAGCGCCAGGCCACGGCCATCATCGGACAGGGCCAGATGCAACATATTGTCCATGACGCCAAGTTGCAGACGGATCGTCCCCACTGCTGCCTTGCCTTGCGCCATACGCTCCTGCTCGCTTTCCAGGCCATGATCGACGGCGTTGCGGATCAAATGCATAAACACATTGCGTAACATTGACGACGAATGCGAGTGAATGACATAGCCGTTGTCGTCGATTTCGACTTGCGGCGCCGGCTTGCCCAGATCGGCGGCCAAGGCCGGCAGTGATTCGGTCACGCTGCCCAGAATTTCGGCCACGGTTTCAGTGCCCAGCAAGCGCAAGGTATGGCGCACAGCATTACGGACGGCCAGCAAATCATGCAGGTTACTGATATTGACCGACTCCAGGCGATGCAGGCTTTCCTGAATATGTTTGCGATCGATCGTCAAGATGTGACGTTCGGTTTCTTGCACTTGTGTCACCGGCGCATTGCGGCCCAGGGTGACTTCGTTGATGCGCGCATAGCGGTCAATGGCCACACGTACACGCGCCAGGTCTTGCAACAGATATTGCTGATCCCAAATCGCGCCGGTATCCGGATGGCGCAGATCGTCGTAGTGCTGTTCAACGCCATGCACTACATTGCTCAGATGCAGCAGACCGTAAGTGCGGCCATTGCCCTTGATGGTATGCATGTTGCGGAACAGCTTGGCGATGGCGAACGCTGTGACTTCCGGATTTTGGTGCACGATCTGTTCGTTCTCATCAAGGAACAAGCGCGCACTGCTGATGAATTCCTGGAACTTGGCGGTACTGACGGCCAGGATTTCACCGATCATTTCCAGCTCGTTCTTTTGTTCGTTGGCTTCGGCTGCCAGTTGACGCAATTCGGTCACATCACGCACGCACAGCATCAGGCGAATCACCATATCAGCATCGTCAGTGATCGGCGACCAGCTCAGGTCGAGGATCTTGACGCGGCCATCGGCCATCTTCTTCTCGACTTCGCCGACCATCAAGTGTTCGTTGAATTCGAAATTCATCACATCTTCGCCGATGCAAGCGCCGCCGATAGCTTCGATCTGCGACAAGGTATCGGCCCCCAGTGCGGTATCGGCAAATACCAGGTCCATCAAATGACGGCCGGCGATATTTTTGGTTTCGAACACGGTTTCCAGGAAGGCCGAGTATTCCGGATGGATGGTGTTGCCATCGACCACAGTGAGAATACCTTGTGGGATATTTTGCAGCATCGCCTGCATGTCGGCGGTCTTTTGGCGTACCTGCGCTGACGCTGCCTCGATCTTTTCCACCATGCCATTGAAGGCGACGATGGAATGGCCGACTTCATCCATGCGATCAACCGGCAGACGGCGCGTGAAATCCTGATTGACGGCGATTTCGGTCATCATCAATTGCATGCGGCTGATCGGGCCGGTGATCTGGCGATACAACAGGTAACCAATCACCGTCAGCAAGATGACTGCCACTGCCGTCACAGCAGAGATCGTCGTGGTCGTGGTCGACAGATTTTGGTTCAGTGCGGCAATCGCCATATCCTTGCTGCGGTTCTTCTCCACGCGCAGTGTTTCGACCACACCTTCCAGTTCGGCTTGATACTGCACTACGCCGCCGAAAAACGAGGCTTGCGCCAGTGATTCCTTGCCAGCCAGTTTGAATTTTGCGGTGTTATCGATCGCGCCGAAGTAGTTATCCAGGCTTTCCTTGGCCTGTTCGACCAAGCCTTTTTGCGCCCGACTGGCAGCCTGCCCAGCCTGGAATACCAGCGCCTGTTCCAGCGCTGCTTTCTTGGCGGCCAGCTTGTCGTTTTCCTGACCGACCAATTGTGGGTCGGTCTCACTGACCATGACCATCGCCGCCAATTGCACATCCTTGAGCTGGCCGACCAGATCGGAGGATGCCAGCACGCTCGGCACCACACCTTCTGTGACGGAACGGACTTCGACGGCGCTGTCACGCGATTGCAGCACCGCATAACCGCCGATGGCGGAAATCGCAATGAAGGTCAGTATGACAAGCAGGGTAATGCGCAAACGGATAGTCATGTTCTTCTTCCTGAGGGCGGGCGGCAGGCGGCTCCCTGTTTCGACAGAGAATCCGGAATGGGCTTGATGTAATTCTTATTGAACGCCGCAGATTGTTGCATTGAAGTATTACTGCTGCGTGACATTGGCGGTCAATCCATGCAAAAAATGGCCCCAAGACGCATGGCAAATGCGAGCCGCTGCCTACTCAGGCAAACAATGACGAAGCACGCTACCATGGAGCCAAACCAGCAACTCCCCCAACGCAAAACCGAGAGCACACATCGCCCGGCCAGGAGACAACATGCCTGCACAACAACAACCGAGTAGCACGTCAACTCCGCATCAACCACGCCCGCAAGCACGTCATCCCGGCCCGCCCGATCCGCTGCGGCTGATCAGTTTGGCCGGTGCGGGCAGGCAAGCGAATATCACGCTGACGGCCGGCAGCAACTTGCGCGACGCCATCTGCACGGCATTAGCCGCCGCAGGAATCGAAGGTGCCACGGTGAGGATTGAACAATTGCAGGTGACGCCGCTGCACTATCTGATGCCGGCACTGTCGCCTGACAATCAACATGCTGCTTTCTATAGCGCGCCACAGATGGCTGCGCACGCCCAGATCGAATTTGCCTGCGCCACCGTCGGTCGGCGCGACGGCTTGCCCTTCGTACATTGCCATGCGATCTGGCGCGACGCGGCTGGTACCTTGTGCGGCGGTCATTTGTTGTGCGAGCAAACCATACTGAGTGCGCCAGTACAGGCGCAGGTCTATGGTTTAAGCCATGCTGGCATGGAAACGCGCTTTGATCCAGAAACCAATTTCACCCTGTTTCATCCGGTCGCACTCGCAGGCGAGGCAGGCAAGTCGGCGCCGATACCAGGGACGGCCCGTACCGTGCTGGCACGGATTCGTCCCAACCAGGATCTGCATAAGGCGATTGAAGAAATCTGCCGCCAACACCAGTTGCGGCATGCCATCGTGCGTGGCAGCGTTGGCAGTATTGTGGGTGCTGTGTTTGCAGATGGACATGTGGTCGACGACCTCGCCACTGAAATTCTGATACGCGCTGGTCGCGTCGACGAAACCGGCGATGGCTGGCGTGCAGTGCTCGACATCGCCCTGATTGATCCCCAAGGCAAGGTCTACCAAGGACTGCTGGCACGCGGCCAGAATCCGGTACTGATCTGCTTTGAGCTGGTGTTGGAAGAAGTGTTGGACTAGTGAGCCAATAACGCAGACCACACCGGCCAGTCTTATCCGCGCCTCTGCAATTTTCTGCAAGCGCGCGCCATTGCCAATGCCGTACGCCATGCTTTTTTGCGCCGGGAACAAATCTTGACTGCATCGGCTGGCAAATCGAGCAGCGGCACGCGCCCGACATAGCGTTCGACATAACAGGCAAACTTGTGTTTGGCCAGCTTCAATACACAGGGCACGTGTTGCAACACGTCAGGTGATATCGGCTTCATTTTCATTTGCCCCGACAGGATGGCAACTGCCTCATTGATGCGCAATGAGGCATCCATGAGGAACGCCTGACTTATTTTTGATCATCCAGCTTGGCCTTGAGCGATTGCGCCAATGCCAGATGATGTTGCAGACTGGGCAAGGACTTGACAGCGAAGTCCTTGACGTCCGGATCCTTGGCATCGGTAGCGGCCTTGCTGAACAGCTTGACCGCATCCTTGTGTGCACTCACACCGATCATGCCGACATATTGTTTGTCAAACATGGTCCCATGCAATTTTTCAAGCACGGCAATTTTTGCACGTTGGGTCATGCTGGCGTCGTCCGGCACGGACACATCCTTGGATGCCGCCAGCTTTTTGAGATCATCACGCAAGGTAGTGTGTTCATCGACCATCAAACTGGCAAACGTCTTGACGTCCGGGTTATTGCTCTTTTCCAGTGCCAATTTGCTGGCCTTGAGTTCGGCATTGCCTGCTTCCGCGGCGCTGTTGAGAAAACTCTTGTCCGGGCCCGGTATTGATTCAGCATAGGCTTGGCTCATGACCAGAACCAAGCCCATCACCCCGAGCAAGGTGAGCAATAAGGCGGTGCGAATACCATTGAACGGGCGTGCCGAACGGCCCAAAGTAAGTTGCGAAGGAATGATGGAAATGGGCATGATGGTGTTCCCTGAAAATGTGAAACGATTTAAAAGAGGCGTAAGGAGCATCTTCAGCGAAGACATGGGCTCCACTATAACAATCCACCACACCGCTGGGCATCGGACACTGGCGTAGACCGCTGTAAGAATTCAGGAGCACCGTCGCTGCGTCACGACAGCACGGTAAAGTCCTACAGCGACTTACTGCCACCGCTGATACAAACACAGACCGGCGCGAGCTAAGCTGAAGTAAATACTCTTTGCATCTTGTTGGTGACACCGCGTTCTTTCCTTCTGCCCTATTGCCATCAGGAGTCCTCATGTCCAGCACCGTCGCCGAAATGCTCGTAGAAACGCTGTACCAACTCGGCGTGCGGCAGATCTTCGGGGTGGTCGGCGATGCGCTCAATCCCTTCACCGATGCGATCCGGCGTGACCGCCGCATTGAATGGATCGGCGTACGGCACGAAGAAGGCGCGGCACTGGCTGCGGCCGGCCAAGCCAAGTTGAGCGGCCGCCTGGCGGTGTGCTGTGGCACTACCGGGCCAGGCGCCAACCATCTGGTTGCCGGCTTGTACGAAGCACGCAAGGATCATGCACCCGTGCTGGCGATTTCCGGCGGTGTCCCAGCCAGCCAGCGCGGCATTGATTATTTGCAGGAAAACACCCCTGACCTGTTGTTCCGCGATGTTGCCGTTTATACCCAAACCATCGTCGATGCCGGGCAGGCAGTCCATGTCGTGCATCAGGCCATCGCCCAGGCATATCATCAACGTGGTGTCGCCCATCTCTGCATTCCGGCCGACATCATCGGTGCCAAACTGCCTGAGGTGCCACTACCGGCAACGTTCAACGCGTTGCGCCCGCGTCCGGAGGTAGCACCAGACGCCAGCGATCTGATGCAAGCCGTGCAGATGATCAACCAGGCCAGCTCCGTGGCCATCTTCGTTGGTCAGGGTGCGCGCTCAGCCATTGATCAGATTGCCGTACTGGCCGACAAGCTGCGCGCGCCGATCTTGCACACGTTTCGCGCCAAGGATATGTTGCCCTATGACCATCCATTGTGGATCGGTGGGGTCGGTCTCATTGGCGGTGCTCCCGGCACTGATGCCTTGCAGGAGGCCCAACTGGTGCTGATGCTGGGTACCGACTACCCCTATTCCGAGTTCTTGCCGACGGCCACGCCCATCATTCAGATCGATGAGCGTGGCTTTGTGCTTGGTCGCCGCACTCCCGTCGCGCTGGGCATCACTGGTTCGGTCGGACCGGCGGTACAACAATTGCTGCAACAGGTGCACGGCAATAACGACGACAGCTTTCTGCGCAAGGTCAACGCCCATCGGCACAAATGGAACGATACGTTGGACCAGCGTGCCAAACAGCCCGTGCCAGCGCTGCCGGGCAAGCCCGGTAAGGCTATCAAGCCGCAATATCTGGCGCGTCGGCTGAGCGACTGCGCTGCCGACGATGCCGTATTTGTGATCGATACCGGGGTCGTCACCCTATGGTGTGGCAATTGGCTGCGCCAGTCCGGCCAGCAACGCCTGCTGGCCTCGTTCAATAACGCCGCAGTCGGTACTGCGCTGGGCCAGGCCAATGGCATCCAGGCGTTGGCACGTCAGCGTCAAGTTATCGTGGCTGCTGGCGATGGCGGCTTTACCATGCTGCTCGGTGAATTCATGACCGCCGTCGAGCACCGTCTGCCGGTCAAGGTGGTAGTGTTCAATAACCGCGAGTGGGGGCTGGTGCATCTGGAAATGGAACAGGCGGGCATGCCGGCCTTCGCTGGGGCCGAGTTTCCCAACCTGGATTTCGCCCAGTTCGCGCGTGCCTGTGGTGCGCAAGGCTATGAAGCGAAAACCGTAGCGCAACTCGACGACGTCTTGCCCAACTGGCTAGCCACACCCGGCCCGGCCATTCTCAATGTCTGGATCGATCCGGACGAATTACCGCTGATGCCGCATATCAAACTGGAACAGATCTGGCATTTCGGTCTCGCCAAAGTCAAGGAAGCAATGATATCGATGACGGGGAAATAAGCCTGACTACTTGCCTGATCCATGTCTGCACTACTATTCGCTTGTGAGGAGAACTTCGACCATGAATGACTTGACCACCGCCCCAGTGATTTATCCCAATGAACCACAAGCACGGCATGATTTTGCCAAGGAACTGCTGCAGCGCTACAACGACCTGCGACGCTGGGCGGCAGACAACTGGCCTAACAATGCCCAGCCGTTGAGCGCATCCGACTTCATCGCCAGCGAACGCGAACTGTTGTTATTGGTGGGTGCCCGCCTGCACAGCGGCGGCGACGCGAGCCGCCCAGGCGCAGCGCAGTATCGTGACAGTGTGCCCATGCCTTGGCCATGAATGGCGCTAGCACACTACCTGGACAGCACCAACAAATCGACTGGAAAGCCACGCAACACCGCTGCCACCGGTAATGCCCACGGGCCATCGGCAATCACCGTGAGCGCCCCTTGCGCGCCACTCAGAATGCTTTGCCATTGCTTGCCTGAATGCGTTGGCAACAGCACACGGGTGTCGCCCCAGCGGGACGCTTCGATCAGCGGCAAATCATCTTCCGCATTGATTTCGCCCGCGCTATGGCGGCTACAGACCACCACCACGGTGCACGTGTCAACGCTGCGCGCAAACGCAATGAGCTTGCTGGCCAGGCTGCCCTGCACGGTCAGCGGCACATAATGGCCCTTGTTGAACAAGTCCGAATGGCTGCGCCGGAAATGCAGCAGCATCTGGATCAACTGTTGTTTACAACCACCGCTGCGCCAATCGTCCAGCGTCAACGGCTGGCGCTGGCCGTGCTGCATCATGGCTTGTCGCGCGGCATAATCAACCGCGCGCCGGTTGTCGGGATCGACCAGGCTGAAATCCCAGAATTCACACCCCTGATACAAATCCGGCACCCCCGGCATGGTCAGGCGTAGCATGGTCTGGCTAAGGCCATTGAGCGCACCGGCAGCGGCAATTTGGTCCAGAAACTGTTGCAAGGCCGGGAGGAAGTCATTGTCTGGCGCATCCCGCAAGATCTGCATCAAAAACGCATCACACACCGCTTCGTAGGCCAGATCGGGCGCATTCCAGTCGGAGCGCCGCTTGGCTTCGCGCAAGGCCTTCTGCTGCCAGGCCGATAGTCGTTGCCGCACGTCACGCAGATCAAGCCGCGCCAATGGCCACACGCCAATCAGGCTTTGATACAGCATCAGCTCGTCGACTGCATCGATAGGCGCTTGTGCCCGTGCGGCCTGATTGATCTGCTGCCACTGCCGCAGCGCCTGCCCCCATTGTTGCGGCACTTCGCTGAGCACCGCCAGTCGCGCCCGCGCATCCTCGCCCCGCTTATGATCATGCGTGGCGGTGCTCAACATTGCGTCCGGAAAATGATAGTGGCGTTGTGCCGCATATCGGTGCAAGTGATCGCTGGACAAAGCCAGTTGCGCTGGCATCGAACCGACCTCGTTGCGCGAGAGCAGACGGCCATAGCGGTAAAACGCCGTATCCTCGGTCGACTTGGCCGTCAACGGCGGCGTCAGTTGCTGCCAGCGCGTGCGCGCACGCCAGCGCAGTTGCTTCGTCGCAGGTGAGGCGGCCGACGCTGCGCCGCTAAGCCAGGCCACCACGGCCAGCAAGCTTGGCCGGTCGAGCGCACGCAAGCGCTCACTTACCTGCGTTGCGGTGGTGCGGATCAGGTGGGCATCGTAGGGGCAACAGCCATCGGCGTCGGCATAACTACGGTACACCGGAAAACTGACCAGCAGTTCCAGCACACAGCGGTGGATTGAGTGCAGCGACAAGTCGCGCGTGGCCGGTTCACTGCGTGCCAGGGTATGCAAGGTTTGGCACAAGGCCTGCAACTCACTGGCAAAATTCTGCTCCAGCAAGCGCCGCCGCGTGTTACTTACCAATGGTCGGAAAAGCCTGGCGTCGACATCGCTATCGGCGCAACTGCGATACCAGATGGCATCAAGTGCGACGCTGCCGTGTCCCTCGTGCAACCAGGCCCCGACCTGGTCCATGAAGTCATAGCCACTGGTGCCGTCAAGCCCCCAATCAACCGGTAGCTGTTCATCGGTTGCCAGGATTTTTTCAGCAATGATGTACACCGGCTGCGGCGTCCAGGCCGCGCGCAGCGATTGCAGCCGGGTGCGCAGTTGCCGCGCATAGGCGCGCGGGTCGGCCAGGCCATCGATATGATCGATGCGCACACCGTCCACCAGCCCTTGCTCGACCAGCCGGAACAAACCACTGTGTGTCGCCTCGAAGACGTCCTCGCGTTCCACCCGCATGCCGATCAGGTCGCCGATTTCAAAAAACCGCCGCCAGTTGATTTCATCGCCGGCATTGCGCCAATCGCACAGGCGGTAGTGCTGGCATTCCAGCAATGCATGCATGGCCGCGCCCGGCGCCGTGACAAGCTGCTGCAGCAATGCCGCGATGGCAGTCGCGCCGGCGTCTTGTGCTGCGGCCACCTGCAATAATTGCCAACCGCGTTGCGCCTGCTGTTGCAACGCTGGCTTATCGCCATGCGCCAATGCTGCAAAGATCGCGCGCGCCTCATCCAGACACGGCGCATCGCTGTGCGCCAGGAGCGCGGCATAGGCCTGCGGCGCCAGCGGCAAATGCTGATCGCCATAGGTAATACTAAAGCGTCCGCTGCGGCCATCGAAGTCCAGTGTAAAGGCGCCAGCGCTGAGCAGTGCACCGTAGGAATCACCCAATATCGGCAGCAATACCTTGCCATGCAGGGCGGTATCGGGCCCCTGCCATGCAATATCGAACCAGTTGGCGTAAGCACTCTGCTCGCCCCATAGCAAGACATCGCACCACCAGGGATTCTGACTGCCGATGGCCATATGGTTCGGCACGATATCGAGGATCAAGCCCATGCCACGTTGATGCAAGCCCTGTACCAGAGCGCGCAAGCCGGGCTCGCCACCTAGCTCAGGATTGACTTGCTGCGGATCGACCACGTCATAGCCATGGGTCGATCCGCTTCTGGCACTGAAAATCGGCGAGGCGTAAATATGACTGACGCCGAGTGCCGCGAAATAATCGCATTGGGCCAAGGCCTCGGCAAAGCCGAAACCGCGATGCAATTGCAGCCGCAAGGTGCTGTGCGGTCGCGCTGAACGGATCGTCATGGTGCAATCTTTCCGGCACGGCTCAGCGCCGCCCCCTGTAATCGGCCATGCTGCAACAAACGCAGGCGGCGACGGCAATCGGTCTGACTCAGCAGATCGCTGCTGGCCACTGGTACGCGACGTTGCCAGTTGGGGTGATCTGCGACGGTGCCGGGTAGATTCGGCTGCTGCTCCAGTCCCAACAAATCTTCCAGCGGCAACAGCGTCAATGGTGCCGGCGTTGCTGCGACAAAGGCGGCAGCGCCATCGATGACTGCCTGCGGCGCATCTGCACCCGGCACAGCACCGCTGACACAAGCGGCCTCCAGCAGTGCTTGCCACATCAGGCTACGGTCCAGTTGCCGTTCGCTGTGCGTCTGTGCCTCGCTCACGCCAGGCGGCAGCAGATCAAGCCGGCTGCGCCAATCGATATCGCAGCCTTTCCACCAGCCCGCCAGCGGCGGCAAGTCATGGGTTGAGGTAGTGGCGATGGCATCCGGCGACCATTGGGCCGGTGCCAGGAACGGTGCCGCTGCCAGCCCGGCTTGTGATTGGCGCTGAAACAGCAGCACACCGATACCAAGCAAGCCGGTTTGTTTCAGGGCACCGTCGAAACCTGGCGGCACCGTCCCGAGGTCTTCGCCGATCACAATCGCCCGATGCCGCCACGACTCCAGCGCCACCAGCCGCAACAAGTCGCGCGCCGGATAACGCAGATAGGCGCCATGTTTGGCATCCGCTCCTTCCGGTGTGAGCCATAGACGTGTCAAGCCCATCACATGGTCTATGCGCACGCCGCCAGCATGGGCGAAGGCGGCACGCAGCATGGCAATATACGATCGATATCCCTCGGCGCGCATGGCCAGCGGCGAAAAAGCGCCAATACCCCAATTTTGCCCGCGGGCGTTGAGCTGGTCCGGTGGCGCACCCACCGATAATCCGGTAATCATTTCACTGCGGTGGCTCCAGGTCTGGCTGCCGCCGTTATCTGCCCCCACTGCCAGATCAGCAATCAAGCCAATCGCCATGCCGCCCGCACAGGCACGTTGTTGCGCCAACTGCAAGCCACGCGCCGCCTGCCATTGCAAGAAAATATGGAAATCGACCTGCGCCGATTCGTCAGCGGCGAAGGCACGCACCGTTGCCGCTTGCGGTTGCTGCCACTGCTGCGGCCATTGGCGCCAGTCACTGGCAATGGTAGCGTCGCTGCTACGCAAATGATGATGCAATGCTTCGAACACGGCGTGGTCGTGCAGCGCCTGTCCACCTTGGCGGCGAAACGCCGCCAGTTCAGCGGTGGGTCGCTCCTGCTGACGGTATTTGGCATACAGGTGACGCAACAGCAGCAATCGGTGCGCACCGGCCTCCGGCCATGGAATCTGACTGGCCTGTTGCAACCGCTGATGGCGCGCGGTCACCTCGGCGCCAGCATCCGCGAGGACTTGTTGCACCGCCGCCGGCCCTAGTAACGCATTGGGATCGATATGCAAGACATTGTGAAACAAGCGGCTCGACGGCGAGTACGGGCTGCAACGACCAGGGTCGGCACTGAACAGCGCGTGCACCGGCGACATCGCCAATGCATCCGCTGCTTCGCCCGCGGCCGCCTCGGCCAGTTCCGCCAGGCTGCCGAAGTGGCCAATCCCGGCGTCACCATCACTGCGCAAGCCGTATAGTTGCGCCGCCAGGCCCCAGGCGTTGCTGCGCTGGCTGTCGCCGACGCTGGCTGCGAGCGCGTCGCGCACGCCATAGCAGCGCGCCGGCGCCACCGCCAGAGTCACCTCGACGTCGCCCATCTGGAGCCGGTGATAGCCGATTTCCTCGGGGGCATTGATGAACGGTTCCTGATCAAGTGACGTCGACACCTGGCAATGCAGCGTGCGCCCCGATTCCAGTGTGATCACCGCAGACCGTCCATGCCAATGGCCGCCCATCGGCAAGGCCAGCGGCTGGCCACTCTCGGCAGTCATCAGCGGTGCCAGCGCAGCCGGTTGTTGCAGCGTCTGCAACTGTGCCATGCTGTCCTGAGTCTGGCGCAGACTATCGCAAGGCAATCCCAGACTTGCCAGGATAGTGCGCAGCGACGCGGCGCTCACCACCTGCGGCTGCTGATAGGCATCGATCCAATTGACCGCGATACCGGCCAGGGCTGCCAGCGCCTGCACCGCCTGATCGTAGTCGCTCATCGGCACTGAGGTGGTCGATGCAGATAACCTTGTCATGCTGCCTCCGTGCACAGAACCAGAATCGCATGCTGCGCCAGTTCACCATCGGCCAGCGTCTTGAGCACGCCACCGCTATCAAACAACACATCAGCGCCCGCCAGCGGTGCGGCCAGTTGCTCCAGTGCCAATGGCACCGCCGTGGCCGCCAGATTGAGCACGATTGCCAGCACCTTGCCATTGTTGAGATGCCAGCGCGCATGCACCGCCGCCGCGCCGATGGCCTCGGCACCGAGCGCGACAGCACCGTTGAGGTAGGGCGAAATCGCCAGACGCCGGATTTGCAGCAGCTTGTAGCAGTACGCCAGCCATTGCTGCGCGCTTGGCAAGGAATGAGTGTCGACCGGCTCTGGAATCGATGCCATGAAGGTGGCGAAGCTGTTGGGGTCCGGCAAGCTGGCCAGCATCGCGTCATCGGCGAATTCCGGGAAACGCGCAAACTCCTTGCGACGGCCGCTGCGTACGGCTTCGGCCAAGGCTGGATCGGCATGACTGGTGAAGTAATAGAACGGCTGCTGCGCGCCATACTCTTCGCCCATGAATAACATGGGTATCTGCGGCGATAGCAACACCAGCGCCAGCGCTGCCTGCAGAGCCGCCGGTGCGGCCAGTTGCGTGAGCCGTTCACCGCGCCCGCGGTTGCCGATCTGATCGTGGTTTTGCAGGAACAGTACAAATGCCGTCGGTGGCAAAGCCGCGCTCGGTTCGCCGCGTGCCACATAGTCACGATAAGGCGATGCCTGGCCCTGATAGATGAAGCCTTCTTGCAAACAGCGCGCCAGCTTTTGCGCCGGCTGTTCGGCATAGTCGGCGTAATAGCCGCCCTGTTCTCCGGTCAGTAGCACGTGCAATACATGATGACCATCATCGTTCCACTGCGCCGCATACCGGCCTGTGTTGCCAGCGCCGCCATCGAGCAGGGACGCCGCATTGCCATCGTGTTCCAGCACCAGGTGTACATGACGACGACCACCGCCCAACTCCGCTGCTTCGCTGGCGATGGCATCTTGCACACGCTGTGCCAGTGTGCTCAACCATTGCGGTTCGCCAATGGCATGCGCAGCATCCAGGCGCAGGCCATCAAAGCGATATTCCTGCAACCAGTACAAGGCATTGCAGGCAAAGAAGTCGGCCACCTGCGGCCGTCGATAATCAATGGTCTGCCCCCAGGGAGTGCTGCTGTCGTGCCGAAAAAAGGACTCGGCATAGCTGTTGAGGTAGTTGCCGTCCGGCCCAAAATGGTTGTAGACCACATCGAGGAAAACCATCATGCCCAGACCATGCGCGGTATCGATCAATAACTTCAACTGTTCCGGCGTACCGTAACTGGCATCCGGCGCAAACGGCAGCACACCATCGTAGCCCCAGTTGTAGGCGCCCGGAAACTCTGCCACCGGCATCAGTTCAATTGCGGTAATGCCAAGCGCGGCCAGTTCCGGCAGGCGCTGGGTGACACCGGCGAAGCCGCCGAGCGCACCGACATGCAATTCGTAGAGCACCGTCTCATGCCAGGGGCGGCCACGCCAGGACTGGTTCTGCCAGGCATATGCGGTGGCATCGATGACGACGCTGTCAGCATGCACGTCACCAGCCTGGCACCGCGACGCCGGATCCGGTACGTGTAGTTGCCCCGCGTTCTGCGTCATCAGCGCATAACGATACTGGCTATGCGCGGCGCAATCGGTGTCGATGCTGAACCAGCCGTCACCCTCCGGCTGCATTGGCACAGACCGATAGCCATCGCCGTCGGCGGCTAGTTCGACCGCTACGGTGTTGGCCTGCGGTGCCCACAGACGGAAACGGGTGCGCTCCTGGCCCAGATATTCGGCGCCAAACGGCAGGCGATAATGAAAACTGATCTGCGGGGCATCAATGGCGACAAAGCTGTTCATAAAATCTCCCGGCATGGCCGATTGGCAAACACTTGGACGCTATGGGCGGCGACGGTGACCCTGGTCTGCAATTCGCACTGAGAAGTTACGCCGCCATCGGCAATATTGCTATCGATCAGCAAATAATGCGCATCCTCACTGCGTGGGAACTGGAACGTGATCGGCTCATGTCCGGCATTAAAAAACATCAACACGATGTCGCAGGCACTCTCGTTGCTCAGCGCTGGCAGCCGGCTGGCCTCGGCAGGCCCGGCATATTGCAGCGTCAAGGCACGTGCCACCGGGTTTTGCCAGTCTTCCACTGAAATCGGCGTGGCCCGCTCATCGAACCAGGACACATCGGCCAGACCGGGCAATATCTGGCCACGACCATGCAGGAAGTGATCCCCCTGCAGTACCGAAAAGTCGCGCCGGATTGCACTGAGCCTGCCTACATAGCGGCTCAGCGCGCGCCCCTCTTCTGACTGCGCAGCAGCCCAGTCGACCCAGGACAGTGCGTTGTCCTGGCAATAGGCATTGTTGTTGCCGCGCTGGCTGCGGTGGAATTCGTCACCACCCAGCAGCATCGGCGTGCCCTGCGCCAACATCACGCAGGTCAGCATGGAGCGTTGCACGGTGGCGCGCAATTGCTGGATCAGCGGATCGTCGGATGGTCCTTCCACACCCCAGTTGACACTGTAGTTTTCGCCATGGCCATCGTGGCCGTTTTCACCGTTGCCGTCATTGTGCTTTTCGTTATAGCTGACCACATCACGCAACGTGAAGCCATCGTGCGAGGCGATGAAATTGATCGACGACCAGGGCTTACGATGGTGATGATCAAACAGGTCCGAGGAGCCCAGCATGCGACCGGCGAATTCACCGCGCAAGCCTTCGCCGCCGGCCCAGAAGTGACGCACGCCATCGCGAAACTTGTCGTTCCATTCGGCAAAGCGCGCCGGATGCCGGCCCAATTGGTAGCCGCCAGGGCCAATATCCCAGGGCTCGGCGATTAGCTTGAGCTGGGACAGTTCAGGATCCTGCAGCAAGGCATCGAAGAAACCGCTGGCCGGATCGAAGCCGTTGGCTTCGCGCCCCAACGTCGAGCACAGGTCGAAGCGGAAACCGTCGATGTCAAAAGCCTGCGCCCAGTAACGCAAGGAATCGAGCACCATCTGAATCACGCGCGGGTGCGACAGATTGAGCGTATTGCCACAACCGGTGTCGTTGATGTAATAACGCTCCTGCCCCGGTATCAGGCGGTAATAGCTGGCGTTGTCGAGCCCGCGCAAACTCAGCGTGGGCCCCAGTTCACTACCGGAACAGGTGTGGTTGTAGACCACATCGAGAATGACCTCAATGCCGGCAGCATGGAAGTGACGCACCGCCATGCGGATTTCATTGAGATCGCCCGTGGACAGATATCCCGGTTCCGGCGCAAAGAAACCCAGCGTGTTGTAGCCCCAGTAATTGCGCAAGCCGCGTTGTAGCAGGAAGCTGTCTTGCAGGAAGGCATGCACCGGCATCAATTCCAGCGTAGTCACGCCGAGTTGCAGCAAATGGGCGATGAAATCGGGATGACCGAGCGCGGCAAAGGTACCCCGTTCATGCGTCATCACGCCGGGACGTTGCATCGAAATGCCACGCACATGGGCTTCATAGATGACGGTTTTAGACCATGGCACGCGCGGGCGCGGAAACTTGACGCCGACCGGCATTTCTTCGATGACCACGCCTTTGGGCATGGCTGCGGCACTGTCGCGGCGGTCAAAACTGAGGTCCGCCTTGGGCGAATGCAGGCGATAGCCAAACAAGGCATCGGTCCAGCGTACCTGTCCCTGGAGTTTGCGCGCATAGGGATCGAGCAGCAATTTGTGAGGATTGAATCGATGTCCCTTGTGCGGCTCATAAGGACCGTAGGCGCGGTAGCCGTAGACCAGACCCGGCGAGGTGTCGGGCAGATAGCCGTGCCACACTTCGTCGCTACACTCGGGCAAGGTCAGCCGCTCGACTTCGCGACGGCCGGTGGCATCAAAAATGCAAAGCTCGATCTTGCTGGCATGCGCGGAAAATACCGCAAAATTAATACCCAGACCGTCAAAATGCGCGCCCAGTGGATACGGCACACCTGGCAATAATTGGCGTGGAGATACTAGCGTCATGATGCGGCTCCTGCTTGCAGAATCAAGGTCGACAACGGCGGCAAGGTCAGCAACAAGGATCCAGGGTGACCATGCCAAGGCAGCGACTGCACCGCCACGCTGCCGCCGTTGCCGAGATCGCTGCCGCCATACACGGCAGCATCGGTATTGAGAATTTCGTGCCAGTGCGCGCCCTCGCCCAATGCCGGTACACCGATGCGATAGTCCAGGCGCGGTACCGGCGTCATGTTGACCACCACCAGCAGCGCATCCTGTTGCGCATCGGCCTGGCGGAAATAGGCAAACACGCTATTGACACTATCGTTGCCGACTACCCAGGAAAAGCCTTCGGCCCGGGTGTCATAGCGATGCAAGGCTGGCAATTTTACATAGAGCCGATTGAGATCGCGCACCAGACGCTGGATGGCACGATGACGCGGATCGTCGAGCAAGTCCCATTGTGGCGACTGGTCATGATCGAACTCGTTGCGCTGGCCAAATTCGCAGCCCATGAATAGCAGTTTCTTGCCGGGATGGCTCCACATGAAACCGAGGTAAGCGCGCAGATTGGCAAATTGCTGCCAGCCGTCGCCCGGCATTTTTTGCAGCAGACTGCGCTTGCCATGCACCACCTCATCATGCGAAATGGGCAGCACAAAGGCTTCCGAAAAAGCATAGATCATGCCAAACGTGAAGTCATGATGGTGGTAACGGCGATACACGCTTTCCTGCGCAACGAAGCGCAGCGTATCGTGCATCCATCCCATATTCCACTTATAGGAAAAACCCAGGCCGCCTTCTGCCACCGGTGCTGTCACGCCGGGCCAGGAGGTCGATTCTTCGGCGATCATGAGCGTGCCCGGACAACGCTCGGCCACCACTTCATTGAGTTCGCGCAAAAATTCCACCGCTTCCAGATTTTCGCGGCCGCCGTGGATGTTGGGCACCCATTGTCCAGCCGCGCGGCTGTAATCGCGGTAGAGCATCGACGCCACGGCATCAACACGCAAACCGTCAACATGAAAATGTTCCAGCCATTCCAGTGCGCTGGCAATCAAAAAGCCGCGTACTTCATGCCGGCCGAGATTGTAAATCAGGGTATTCCAGTCTTGGTGAACGCCTTCGCGCGGATCGCCATGCTCATACAAGGGAGTGCCGTCGAACTGGGCCAGCCCATGCGCGTCCGACGGAAAGTGTGCCGGCACCCAATCAAGGATGACGCCCAGGCCGGCGCGGTGGCAGGCGTCGACAAAACCGGCGAAGTCGGCGGCGGCACCAAAGCGCGCGCTTGGCGCAAATTGCGACAAGGGCTGATAGCCCCAGGAACCGCCGAACGGATGTTCCATCACCGGCAGTAATTCGATGTGGGTAAAGCCCATGCCGGTCACATAGGGAATCAGACGTTCGGCCAGTTCGTTCCAGCTCAAATTGCGACCCTGCTGTTCTTGCACGCGCAGCCAGGACGACGCATGCAACTCATAGATCGACAGTGGTGCCTGCAGCGACTGGCGCGCCGTACGCTGGGCCATCCAGTCATCATCGCGCCAGCGCCAGTCGTTGTGCCCGGCGCGATCATCGAGTACGCGTGAGGCGGTCGCTGGCGGCAGTTCGGTGGCGCGCGCCATCGGATCGGCCTTGGCTGGCAACAGGCGGCCATCGGCGGCGACGATCTCGTATTTGTAGAGGGCACCATCGGCCACACGCGGCACGAACAATTCCCACACTCCGGCGCTCTGGCGCAAACGCATGAGATGGCGACGCCCATCCCATTGGTTGAAGTCGCCGATGACCGATACCCGCCGGGCATTCGGCGCCCACACAGCAAAGCGCACGCCGTCGACGCCGTCGATCTGCATCACTTGCGCCCCCAGACAGCGCGCCAGTTGCCGATGGCGGCCTTCGTGAAATAAATGCAAATCGAAGTCGCTGAGCAACAAACCAAACGCATACGGGTCTTCCGTGATCTGCACACGATCGCCACGCGCGGCGGCTCCTTCGGCTTCCTCACCGCCCGGCCAGGCGACGTGCAAGACATAGGGAATACGCCGTTGCAGGAGCGCTGCTGGCACCTCCAGCACGCCGTAGAAAATGCCGCTCGGCTGCGCCGAGCCGGTGTCGAGTGCGGTCAGATTGCCGAGCAAGGCGCCATGCGGCTCCGAGGACGCGAGCGGACGCGAAAACACCTGTACTGCACTGGCGCCTGGATGGTAACAACATAGCCTGATGCGCACCTGTGTCGCCGCCGTTGTTTCACGATCGTAACGCGGTCCCAGCAGCGCGAAGGGATCGCTCAACTGGCCATGCAGCAACGCGCTGACCAGTTGGGCATCGGGCCGGCTGTCCAGAGCGGCATCTGACGACACCAACGACATGGCCGTTCTGGTGCGCCCTTGTTGCGGTAATGCCATGGTCGCTCCTGTATCAAATAGGACTATTGAGAAATGAGCAGCAGACGCCGGCACAGCGCACTGATGCCGTGCAAGGGCACGTGCAGCCAGGCCGGACGATTGTCGGCTTCGTAACAGATTTCATAGGCGGCCTTTTCCAGCGTGAACAGATCAAGCAGATCGCGCTGTGTTGCGGCCGATAGTTGCTGGTCCAGATCCGGATTGCCGTCGCGGTAGCCCGCCAGCAACGCCTCTTGGCAAGCAGGGGGAAACTGTTGCAACACCCGTTGTTTGGCCTGCTGTGCGGTGTCGTCAAGGTCGTTCGGGCCCATGTTGTTGGCAAACGCAGCGGCATACTCGAATGAGCGCAACAGTCCCGCGACATCGCGTAGCGGGCTACCTTTAGCACGGCGCTGCGCGAGAGTGCGTGCGGGTTCTCCTTCGAAGTCGATGAAAAACACGTCATTCGAGGCAATCAATACCTGGCCCAAATGCAGGTCGCCATGCAAACGCATGGTGCTGGTGCCCGCCCCCGCTGCTGCCAGTTGTTCGATCCGTTCGATCAACGCATCGCGCTGCGCCAACACGCGAGTGGCCAGGCGCGCCTCGTCGGTGTCGCGCCATTCGCTCCTGCGCTGCAACGCCGCGCAGGCTGCTTGCAGTTGCTGTACCGCCTGTTCGGCCCAGGCTTGCTGGATTGCCTGATCCACGCTTTCCGGAGCAAATGCTGGATCGTCACTGGGCTGGGCCAGCAAGCGATGCATTTCGCCCAAACGTTGCCCTAGCATGCGCGCAAAATTGGTCAGTTCTGCCATGGCGCTGTTGCCACTGCGCTGAGCGCTGTCTGGATGATCCGATTCTTGCATGGCGCGTTCCAGCGTATGCATGGTCCATTGCCAGGCGTCGCCCTGGTTATCGACGTAGCGCTGCAACACGATCAAGGCGTGTGGCGTTCCGTCGGCGCCGATACGCGTGACTTCGCCGAGCATGGCGGGCGTATTGGCAAAGCCATGGCTGGTCAGATAGCGACCCATTTCTAGTTCTGGGTGAATGCCGGGCTTAATCTGGCGCAGCACTTTCATGACCATGTGGTCGTTGATTACCACCGAGCTGTTGGATTGCTCCTGCGTCATGCGGCGCAATTGCAAGGGCGCGCGCAACAGTGCCTGATAGGCATCGGCAAACAAGGGCGTAGCATCGAACTGCAACTTTCCATGCCCGCTGTCGATGCGGGCCGCCTCGGCCAGCAACTCGAGCACCGTCATGATGAAGGAATCGAGTGCAAACGCATCGGTCAGAAAACCAACATGGCGATTGCGGCGCACCCGCGACAAGGCCAGTTGATGCGGCAACGCCGAGATCGTGTCGGCTTCGCGGATGAAACCGAGCGGCAATAAATAACGCTGGATTTCGCTGTTGGCATGCACCACCAGTTCGGTCATCAGGATCGGCAGGCTGCCCGGTACATTGCGTGACATCGGCAAGGCGGCGGCGCTGACGATCTCGACCTGGTCGATGTGCTGTTGCTTGGCAGCGTACCAGCGCCGTTTTTGCAGGTAATGCGGCAACACTTCGCGTTCCAGGATGGTGCGTGCCGGCGCGGCCATGATTTCGTCGATACTGTGGCGCAGCACCAGCGTGACGTATTCCGGCAACGGTTCGGGCGTGGCGGCATACCAGGACGGCATGGTGGCTTCGGTCGCCAACAGGAACCAGTAAAAGCCGAACGGTGGCAGCGTCAGCAAATAATTGAGTTTGCCAATCGGTGGGAACGCCGTGCCGCCCATCATCTCGATCGGAATCCGCCCGGCGAAACGCGACAGATCCAACTCCACCGCTTGCGCCGATTGCGACAGGTTGGCCACGCACAGCACGGTTTCGGTAGCGCCCTGCTGCTTGGGATCACTGTAGGTGCGCAGATAGGCCAGAATCTTGCGATTGCTGGGATAAATCAAGGTCAGGCTGCCGCGGCCGAACGCCTGATGCTGCTTGCGCACTGTCAGCAGGCGACGCATCCAGTTGAGCATGGAATGACGGTCATCGCTTTGCGCCTCGACATTGATGGTCTGGTAACCATATTGCGGGTCCATTAACAGCGGCAACACCAGACGCGCCGGATCTGCCCGAGAGAAGCCGCCATTGCGGTCCGGGGTCCAATGCATCGGGGTGCGCACACCATCGCGGTCGCCCAGGTGAATGTTGTCGCCCATGCCGATTTCATCGCCGTAATAAATCACCGGCGTGCCCGGCATCGACAGCAGGAAGCTGTTGAGCAACTGGATACGGCGCCAGTCGCGTTCGACCAGCGGTGCCAGGCGGCGCCGTATGCCCAGATTGAGACGGGCACGGCGATCCGGTGCGTAAAAATCCCACAGGTAATCGCGTTCGGCATCGGTCACCATCTCCAGCGTCAACTCGTCATGGTTGCGCAAGAAAATCGCCCATTGGCAATCCGCCGGGATATCCGGCGTCTGGCGCAAGATATCGGTGATCGGAAAGCGGTCCTGCCTGGCCAGCGCCATATACATGCGCGGCATCAGCGGAAAATGGAAGGCCATATGGCATTCATCGCCATCGCCGAAATACTGCTGCACGTCTTCCGGCCACATATTGGCCTCGGCCAGCAGCATACGGTCGGGATACTTGCGGTCCAGTTCGGCGCGGATGCGTTTGAGAATTTGATGGGTTTCCGGCAGGTTTTCGTTGGAAGTGCCTTCGCGCTCGATCAGGTAAGGCACGGCATCCAAACGCAGGCCATCAATCCCGAGATCAAGCCAGAATGACATGACATTGAGCACAGCCTTCATGACTTGCGGATTGTCGAAATTGAGATCCGGCTGATGCGAATAAAAGCGATGCCAGAAGTAAGCCTTGGCCACCGGATCCCAGGTCCAGTTGGATTTTTCGGTATCGACAAAAATGATGCGCGTGTCGGCATAGGCCTTGTCATGCTCCGACCACACGTAAAAATTGCGTGCCGCCGAGCCTGGCCGCGCCAATCGCGCACGCTGGAACCAGGCGTGCTGATCGGAGGTGTGATTGATCACCAGTTCGGTGATGATACGCAGGCCGCGCTCGTGGGCGGCGGCGATGAAGCGCCGTACATCGCTGAGGTTGCCATAGTCGGGGTGCACATTTTTGTACTCGGAGATATCGTAACCGTCATCGCGTCGTGGCGAGGGGTAGAACGGCAGCAGCCAGATGGTGTTGACACCGAGTCCGGCGATATAGTCGAGCTTTTGCATCAGACCGATGAAGTCGCCAATGCCGTCATCGTTGCCGTCAAAATAGGATTTGACGTGAATCTGGTAAATGATGGCATCCTTGTACCAGAGCGGATCGTCGGTAAACGGCAAGGCGCTGCGCGCGCCACGCTGCTTGGCCGGCTTGACCGGATCGTGCGGTTTGAGCAAAGCTGGTCGTCTGGTGCGATCCGGCTTGCGTAGCTTGTGTAACGGCAACTTTTCGGTGGGCAGATCCATCTCAGCGCTCCTCGTGGTGAATATGCAAGCGCCAGATGGCATAAGGGCGTGTGCGTGGATCCAGGACGATCCTTTGTCTGCCGCCGTGCCATGTAAAGCGCTGCTCATCGATCAGGTCATCGACCAGGATAGAGGCCGTATCGGCCAGTCCGAAGCCGTGCAAGGGCAAGACAATATCGGCTTCCTGACGCTGGCCGGGGTCGAGATTGATCGCCACTAGCACGACGTTGTCGCCAAAGCGCAGCGTTGTATCGGATTCTGTGCCGGTGCGCGCCACCGGGGTCGATTTGACGAAATACAGAATGTTGTCATTGCTGGCATCGAGGAAATGCACACCGAGATGACTTTGCAGGGCCGGATTTTCGGCGCGCAACTGGTTAAGTCGGGTGATGTCATCGATGATGTTGCCGGGGCGCTGCCAATCCCAGGCACGGATTTCATACTTTTCGGAGTCGAGATACTCTTCCTTGCCTTCCACGGCACGCGCTTCGCACAGTTCGAAACCGCTATAGACGCCCCACAGCCCAGACAAGGTAGCCGCCAGCGCAGCCCGCATCTGAAATCCGGCGCGTCCTGAACGCTGCAGGAAATACGGATTGATATCGGGCGTATTGACGAAGAAATGGGGCCGGAAATAATCACTTGGACGATCGCCATTACCATCGCTGGCGGCGGTCAATTCCTGTAGATAGTCGATGAGTTCCTGTTTGCCGTGGCGCCAGGTGAAATACGTATACGATTGTGAAAACCCCAGCTTGGCCAGCCGATACATTGGCTTGGGGCGCGTAAACGCTTCAGCCAGAAAGATCACTTCGGGATGGCGATCGCGGATGGTAGTAATCAACCACTCCCAAAACGGCAATGGCTTGGTGTGCGGATTGTCGACCCGAAACAGCAGCACGCCCTGGGCAATCCAGTGCAGCACCACGTCGCGCAAGGCATGCCATAAAGACGGAATGGCTTCATCGGCATAGAAGTCGACATTGACGATATCTTCATAACGCTTGGGCGGATTCTCGGCATATCGTAGCGAGCCGTCGGGACGCCAGTCAAACCATTCGGGATGCTCCTGCAGCCAGGGATGATCGGGCGAACATTGAATGGCGAAGTCGAGTGCCAGCGCCAATCCCTGTGCCGCCGCCGCTGCAATGAGGCGCTGAAAATCCTGCAAATCGCCCAGTTGCGGATGGATCGCATCGTGCCCGCCTGCACTACTGCCAATGGCATAGGGACTGCCGGGATCGTCGGCGGTTGCCATGAGGCTGTTGTTCTTGCCTTTGCGATTGCGCTCTCCGATGGGGTGGATCGGCGGCAGATAAACCGTATCGAAGCCCATTGCCCGGATCGCCGGCAAGCGGGCGATGACATCGTCGAAAGTGCCATGCACATCGCTGCGCCCGCTTTGCGAGCGTGGAAACAATTCGTACCAATTGGCATAGCTGGCGACGCGACGTTCGACGTCCACCGGATAGTCGCTGCTGACATTGACAAAAGCGCGCGTGCCTGCCGCGCCAGTCACTTGCGCCATGCCATGCACGGTAGTGTCTGCACACAGCAGTGCCAGTTGCGCCTCCTCGCTGACGGCGTCCGCCAGTGCTTGCAGCAAGTGCTCACAGCGCGACAAGGCCTCAGCATCAGCCAATTGCGCTTGGGCCTGCTGCAACAGTTGACGCAACAACTGTTGCCCTTCCCGCAACTCCAACGCCAGTGGCATGCCAGCAGCAGCCTTCTTTTTCAGACCGTCGCGAAAGGTCAGCACCGGGTCGTGCCAGGCTTCGATGCGAAAATAATGACGGCCCACGCGCGGCAACGCCACCGTCGCTTGCCAGCGGTCGTTGCCGAGCGCCTGCATCGGCCAGTGTTGCCATTGTTTTTGGTCTGCTGATCGCAGCCAGACCGCGGCGCCCAGTTGCCCGTGGCCATCCATAAAGATGTCGGCACTGAAGGTGCAATGCTCTCCCTGGGTGCGCTTGGCGGCAAAGCGGCCCTGTTCAACACTGGGGGTGACATGTTCGATGGCGATACGACTTGCCTGCAGCTTGTCTGCTTGCAGTTTCTTGGGACGTTTGGTATCGCCCACCACCCGTGCAGGTGCTTGCAGCGCCAGCAGTTGTACCGCCGCTGCCGGCACTGCCGATAATGGCCGACTGTCGACGCTATCGAGTACCGCTTCGAACGACGGCCAACTACCCTGCCGCAGGCGCTGTTGCCAGTTGCCGTGGTCTGGCGCAAGACTGGCAGACTGATCGAGTTGCGGGTTGACCACCAGTAGCTCACTGGCACTCTCGGTGCAACGTTCGATCAGCAATAGTGGCGCATCGGGAGCGCTGAGCACGTTCAATTTGATGCACCCGCTCAAGCTGTTTTGCAACATGCTGAGATTGGCTTGCCGAATCTCTGGGGCGAGATCGAGCTGCGCGGTTGCGCATGCCTGGGAAAACTGCGCTGGTGTGCGCAAGCCCGGCAACCCGGCAGCAATGCTGAGCACCTGTGGCAATCCAAACTCGAAGCCCATGGGCATGACCCAGCCGGGCGCGCTGGCGGCGGCGAATTGCAATGCGCGTAACGCGCCACGGCGGCGTGCGGCAGCGTTCTGCCAGCCATGCAATTGCGCCAGGCGCGGGCCAAACGGATATTCGGGACAGGCCAGCACTGATGCAATGGCAGACAACTTGTCATATTCACGGAAGTACCAGGGGGCGCGAAAGTCCCACCAGGCAGCCGAGGAAAATACCGCATCAAAGCCACAGTCGCGCAAACCATCCAGTTGCTGGTGGGTGCAGCCTGGCGTCCATGCCAGGAAATGGCAGCAAGCGCGCTGTTCTCTAGTCATGGCAATCAGGTCTTGCCACAGGGACGGTGTAATCATGGCCGGTTCGCGGCAGCAGAATCCGGCCGCACCGGCGTCGAGCAGCATCACCAGGCGGGTATGCCAAAACGCCAGCAGTTGTTCGGCAACGCGTGGCTGGTGCAGGTGATGCAGCACTGCCATCCGGCCAATGGCAGACGATTGGCGCGGATCAGGCAAGGCATCGCCGCACGCCGCTGTCGTGGGTAGCATGCTGTCATTGAGCCAATGTGCCAGCGTCACATCGAGCAACAAACGCAAGCCATGCTCGGTGCACAGATGGGCCAGTTGCTCTAGCTGCGCCAGGCCGGTGATGCCGGTCATGGGGGCGGCATTGGCATCGGCGAACCAATGATCGGCCAACGCCGCGCCACCCAGCAGCACGTGATCAAACTCCAATGCGGCAATGCGTGCCAACAAGTCGTCCCAGCCGTCGGATTGGACTAGCATCGGGTCGATACAATAGATACGCGGTGCAAATGCCGCGATGCGCTGGCGCTCCAAAACCTAGGCCTGCAGCGCTGCAGCGGCAGCAACCGGCACAGCGCGAACAGCGCGCCGGAACGCATTGGCCGCCTGCGGATCGGCAATGTCAGCATAAGCATCGACATAAGAAAGCGCGGCGCTATGCCAGTCGAAATCGATACGCATGGCGTTTTCTTGCATGGTGCGCCACTGTGCGGCGTTGTGATACAGCCCCAGGCTGCGCTGCACGGCCAACACGATATCGGCGGCATTCTCGCCGTCGAACAGCACACCGCTGCCGCCATTGGACTCCACGGCATCGTTGATGGTATCGCTTAAACCTCCGACCCTGGACGCAATCGGGATGGTGCCATAACGCATGGCATATAAGGGTGTCAGGCCGAATGGTTCGAAGCGGCTGGCGTGCAGCAACATGTCGCTGCCGGCATGCAGGGCGTGGGCGCGTGGTTCGTCATAGCCGATGTGCACGCCGACACGGCCAGGGAAATCCTGCATCAGTGCGGCAAAGCCTTCCTCATACTGACGTTCGCCACAACCGAGCACGACCAGTTGCAAGCGCTGATGCCGCGTCAAAATGGCTGGCATCGCCTGCAATACGACATCGGCCATCTTTTGATGCGACATGCGGCTGCCGATGCCGAGCAAGGGCATGAACGGATCCACTGGTAACAGCCCGAACATCGCTTGCAGGGCGCACTTGCACAGGGCTTTGCCGCGCCAATTACCGATGCCGAACGGTGCCGCCGTCATGGGGTCATTGGCGGGGTCCCACGTCGCGCTATCGATGCCGTTGGGAATTGCGCGCAAGTCAGCGCGCCGACTGTTGAGCACACCTTCCATGCCGTAGCCGAAGCGAGTCGTCAACATCTCGGCGGCATAGCTACGGCTGACCGTGGTGATGCAGTCGGCATGCGTAATACCAGCTTTGAGAAAACTGAGCTGGCCCCAGTATTCCAGCCCTGCCAGCACCTGCGGCATGGCAGCCACGCCACCCAAGCCTAATTGCGGTGCCAACGAGAATGGATAATTTCCCTGGAATGCCAGATTATGGATAGTCAGCATGCTGCCTATATGATGCAGACCGGCGGTTTTGAGCAGTAACGGAATCAGTCCTGCATGCCAGTCGTTGGCGTGCACCACATGCGGCACGGTAATGCTGGTTTCGCCAGCACAAATGGCCAAGGCCGCATTGGCCAGATCGGCAAAGCAGATCGCATTGTCGGTAAATTCCTGGCCGTCTCGGTCCAGATAGGGATTGGCGCCACGGGCGCGAAAACGCTCGGTATCGAGCAACACTAGGGGCACATCGGTGTCGGGCATGGTCCCCTGCAACAAGCGTGCAGCACCGCCCGGCAGTGACCGCGGCAATGCAACCGGGGTCCACTGCGGCGCCTGCGGGTGCAGAATGGCACTGGCATAGCCAGGCATGAGAATGGATGCATCAATCCCCAGTCGGCGCAGGCTCACCGCCAACGCGGTCACGACGTCGGCCAACCCGCCGGTTTTGACAAGAGGAACTGCTTCGGAACTGACAATGAGAACGCGCGCTTGCATTGGATCACCCCGACGAGAAAAATATAGTCAACATGCCTGCACTGAGTTCATGCATGGCCTGCAAAAATAACCATCACTACCGAACCCTCATTACCGCCTGCTGGCACAACCACCATTGCGATAGAGGAAACATCGCGCTCGCCAGCATGATTGCTAAGATAAACAATCATGCCGCGGTGCACTATCGGACAGGGGCGTATCTCACTGTAGGAGCCAGCCTACTACTTGGCTTTATGTCGATGTGTAAGCACGCGAAGTTGCCGCAAGTCTTACGTCAAGATACGAAGACGGCTGATGGATGCCGAACGGCGTCGGCACTAAGGTGAAGTCAAGGCGCGCATAGGCGGTTGCAGCAATAAATGCTTACGCCACCGCAGTGCCAGCGTTTTTTGATAACCGTCTTGGAGGATCATCATGTTGAAAACCACAACCACCAATCCCGCTGCGCCAGCCGACCAAGCCAGCAGCAGCGCGGCAGAACGGGAGCAGGAACAGGTCCGCCACCGCACCGCGCTCCGCATCGTCGGCATTGAAGGCATCGAAGTGTTCGCCGATCTGGCTGACGCCGATGCGGATACCAGCGCCGTACCACCAGCAAGCCAGACGCGCTGACCCGATGGCGGCACCGCCGCCATCGGAAACTACCGTTATTTTAAGGAGCCGTCATGTCGCATGCATCGCATCAGGAGCACGAGCAGGCACGCCGTCACCAGCGCCACGCAGAGCTTGCCGATCGGCCGCTGCCGGACAATGCGCAACCGGTGCAGCGCCACGATCCTGGCACCAAGGGGACGGCGCCAGCAGCGCCGCCGCAACACGAAGATGAAGCGTTCAAGGTGATCGACGGCAGTGCCGCCCAGAGCGATGGCTAAAGCCGATTGCGGCGCTACGCTTAACGGCTGCGTGCTGGCAGGATGAAGCTGAAACGCGATCCTTGCCCGACTGTGCTGGCCACCGCCAGACTGCCTTGATGTGCTTCGACGAAGGTTTTGACGATGGCTAGGCCAAGGCCTAAGCCGCCCTGCTCTTTGGTCTCTGTTTCATATTTTTCAAAAATCACATCCAGGCGTTGTTGCTCAATGCCACGGCCATTGTCACTGACCCAGCATTCGACAGCACCGTCTTCCAGCGTCACGGCGCCGATCACGACTTCGCCGTGCGGTGTGTGGGTGATGGCATTGGCAATCAGATTCTGCATCATCCGGCGCAACAGATTGGCGTCGGCATAAATTACCAGCTCCTCTGGCACCTGATTGAGCAGGCTTGTACTGCCAGTGCCGGCGACCGGATTGAGATCGTAGACCATGCTTTCGACTAACGGCCACAGATCGACATCGCGGCGCTCAAGGCGGATACCGCTTTCGGTGTTGAGGTTATCGTTCTCTTCGATGACCTTGGTCACCAGCGCAGACATGCTAAGCACATTGCGTTGCAAGACTTTCAGCATGCGCGCGGCGCGTTGATCGGGTGTCGCATTGCCGAGTGACGCCTCCAGCACCTTCGACGCCAGCGCTACCGCGTTGAGCGGTGTGCGCAGATCATGCGCGATGAACGAAAGATATTCTTCCCGGCGTCGCTGTACTTCAAGTGCCCGGTTGACAGAAAATGTCTGTACCGCCAGCCCGATGGCGCCGTCAAAGACCAGGTTCATGACGTGGAAAGGTTTGCCTTGCAGATTGATCTGATGCGCCGTTGCCAGATCATGGATGCAGCCACGCAACAGATTGTATTCTGCCACCACTTCCTCGATCTGGAAGCCGTTATGCAAGCGCTGCAGTCCATGCTCAGGCGGCGATCCTTGTACCAGCACTTCAACGATGGATTCGTCGGCATTACACCGAAACGCCTGCGCGACTTCACCCAGCAGCGCCGGCACATGATCGTTGAGGGTCGGTATGCTCAGGCCTTTGGCCGAAGGCAAGGCGCGCACCATGCCGCGCCATTGGGTCAGCAAGGCTTCACTCTTTTGCTCGACCAGATCTGCCAATTGTTCCAGTGTGTTGATATTGTTCTCCAAATCGCCGTGCAGAGCGGCAGAAACTAAGGGTGCTTGTCTCTTGTATTGGCACAGGTTCACTGCGCGGCACCCGGTAATTGCTCGCAAATATGGTCAAGAATCTGCTGCAATTGATCAATGTCGTAAGGTTTTGGCAAGAAAAACGCGCTGCTGGCGACATTCTTGCTGATCTGGGCGCCATAGCCAGAGGCAAAGATGATCTTCAGCGCGGGATGCGTAACGCTGCTCTGGCGCGCCAGTTCAATGCCCGACATGCCGGGCAGACTGACATCGGTAAACAGCACCTCGAACTCTTGTTGCGTGAGCGCTTGCAAAGCCAGTTCTGCACTGCTGACGCCCTGTGCCTGATGACCAAGCGCATCAAGCAGTTCGCAGACCAGATGCTGCGAGTCGAGATTGTCTTCCACGACGAGGATGCGCAGTGCCGTAGGCCTGGCCGGTGGTTGAGGATGGGATAACGATGTCGTCATGGTGGTCAATATTATCTTTCTTAGATCCAGCAAAGGAAACGGGCTTCGTTGCCAACCACGGCCAGACAGGGGCGTTTTACCCGGTGTCCGTCAAATGACTGCTTTGCACGCTGATGTTCCAAGCTACTGAGAGCGATAGTAAAGCATTCGCGGCAGCATGCAATATGTCGCATCACCACTGGCGAAAAATCAAGAACCGTGGAGCAACCTGCTGCGAGGCTGGCCCCGACAGCCTTGGCTCCAATAATCGATGGATAAAAGGAGAGCCGGCCTCAAAATGTCTTACAAGAAGTTCAGGGCTCTTCTGACATGACCTGCGTAGTGCTGCTGCTAGAGTAGGTCACATAATTCAGGTCGACTACGCTGCCAACAGGGGCGCAGTTTTTGCCGAGAACTTGGCAAATTTCAATGATAGCGACGAGATGATCCAACAACAAAACCACCTCACCGCGGATCGCAATCAAGATCAACCACAACTGCATTGCGAACGCTGCTCCACCGGCATTGCCGGCCTCGACAATATTCTCGGCGGCGGCATCACCAAGGAACGCCTGTATCTGGTCGAAGGAACGCCAGGCACGGGAAAAACCACCTTCGGCCTGCAGTTCCTGTTGCAAGGTTTGGCCGTCGGTGAGAGCGGCCTCTATATCACGCTGTCCGAGAATGCACAGGAGCTCAATGCCGTGGCGGCTTCGCATGGCTGGTCGCTGGATGGGCTGTGCCTTTATGAACTGATCGACGAAGAAGACCTTGATCCGAATTTCCAACAGTCAATTCTGCACCCGTCGGAAATCGAATTGGACGAGACCGTCAAGAGCGTGATCGCCCGCGTCAATGAAGTACAACCAGCCCGCGTGATTTTCGACAGTCTGTCGGAAATGCGCTTGCTGGCCCAGAATCCATTGCGCTACCGACGTCAGATCCTGGCGCTCAAGCATTTTTTTTCGGCGCGCAAATGTACTGTGTTGATGCTGGACGACCGTACGGCCGAAAGCGGCGACCAGCAACTGCACAGCATTGCCCATGGTGTCATTAGTCTGGAACAGTTGGTGCAGGATTTCGGTACCGAACGACGCCGCTTGCGCGTGATCAAAATGCGTGGCATCAGGTTCAGCGGCGGCTATCACGATTTCGTGCTAAAGACCGGCGGCATGTGGGTTTTTCCGCGACTGATTGCGTCTGAACACGTCAGCCAGTTCGATAATGAGATTGGCAGCACCGGCGTGCCGGCACTGGACAAGCTACTCGGCAATGGCCTCATGCGCGGCACCAGCACGCTGCTGAGCGGCCCCTCCGGCGTCGGAAAAACTACCACGGCCATTCGCTGCGTACTGAGCGCCTTGCAGCGTGGTGAACGTGCTGCTTACTATCTGTTTGACGAAGGTGCGTCCACCCTGCTCATCCGCGCACGCGCGCTGGGTATGGATTTCGAGCAGTATCTTCGGGACGGCAGCCTGAAGCTGCACCAGATCAATCCGGCCGAAATGTCGCCCGGTGAATTCGCGGCAACGATTCGCACCGCAATTGAGGAAGAAGCACGGACCTTTACCGTCATCGATAGTCTCAACGCCTATCTGCAAGCGATGCCTGGCGAGCAGTTTCTGCTGTTGCAAATGCATGAAATGCTCACCTATCTGCGCCAACAAGGTGTCACTACGCTGCTGGTGCTGGGTCAGCACGGGCTGATTGGTGAGGTGCGCTCCGACCTGGATCTCAGTTACCTGAGCGACACGATCTTGATGTTTCGTTTCTTCGAGGTGCGTGGCGATATTTCCACCGCTGTTTCTGTGATCAAGAGTCGCACTGCGCACCATGCGCGTACCATTCATCAATTCCGCATCAGTCCACAACTCAGTTTGCAAGTTGGCGAACCTTTGCAGGATTTCGAAGGCGTCCTCAGTGGTTTGCCGACTTATCGTGGCAACACACCGATGCTCAAAAAAATGTCCGACTAACGGTCACGATCAACGATGCCAATCAATTTAATGCTGGAAGAGCGCATCCTCATCTTTGCTCCGCACGGACGAGACGCGGATGTGATTTCCCAAACATTGAACAAGGCTGCGTTGAACTGTCAGGTCTGTGTCGATTACTCGTCGTTACTTGAGCAATTGGGTCGCGGTGCCGCCGCCGCGCTGATTACCGAAGAAGCCTTGGCCGATGCGGATTTCACTCAGCTGCACCGCTGGGTTGAGCATCAGGAATCGTGGTCCGATTTCCCCTTTGTGATACTCAGCACCAGGCAACGTGGCCAGGAACGCAATCCGGTATTGAATGTACTGGAGCGCCTGGTCAACATGATTCTACTGGAACGGCCGGTCAATGCCGAAACCCTGTTACGCGCCAGTATCTCGGCACTGCGCGCACGCCGCCGTCAATATCTGAGCCGCAGTCACCTGCAGGAACGCGCGCGCTCGGAAGAACATTTGCGGCTGGCATTGCACGCCGGCCGGCTGGGCTCCTGGAGCATGGAGCTGGCATCCTCGGTCTTGCTGGTATCGGATACTTGTAAACAGCATTTCGGCATTGCCGTCGACAGCGATTTCACTTTTGACGACATGGTGCAGACCATCCATACCGACGATCGCCGGCGCCATATGGAGGTCATCAACGCCGCGCTGCATTCGAAGGAAGATTTCACCATCGAATATCAAGTGGTGTGGCCGGATCAATCAACCCATTGGGTACAGGTGCGTGGCCAGAGCATGCATAACGAGTCCGGCACGCCGGTACGCATGGCGGGCATATCACTCGACATCAGCGAGCGCCGCGAAGCCGAAAATCGTTTACTGGAAAGCCAGAGTACCTTGCAGCAATTCAACGAAACGCTGGAATTACGCATCCAGGAGCGCACCTCCGAACTGGCGTTAGCCAATGACCGCCTGATGAAAGAAATGGCCGAACGCGAACGCACCCAGATTGCCTTGATGCAGGCACAAAAAATGGAAGCCGTGGGCCGCCTGACGGGCGGCATTGCGCATGATTTCAACAATCTGCTCAATGTCGTCATCGGCAACGTTGACCTGATCGAACGCTTGTCAGAAGACGAGCGCATTAAACGCATGGCAGGTTCGGCGCGCAACGCGACCAAGCGCGGCGCCAAACTGACGGGTCAGTTGCTGGCGTTTTCGCGCAACCAGACCCTGGATCTCAAACCAGTCGATCTGGAAGCGGTAATTGAGGGAATGCGCGATTTGATTGCCGTCTCGGTCGGCTCGACTGTGCAGCTCAGCATCGATGTGCAAGCGGCCTTGCCGCGGGCGTTTGCCGACCCTAACCAGGTCGAGATGGCCATACTCAACCTGGCCATCAACGCACGCGACGCTATGCCCGAAGGCGGCAATCTGCACATTGAAGTACGGCACCGCGAGGCACTCGACGGCGTGCTCAAGAACGGTCCTTATGTCGTCATCGCCGTCAAGGATTCCGGCTCCGGCATGACGCAGGAAGTGTTGGGGAAAGTGTTCGATCCTTTCTTCACCACGAAGGCCGTCGGCAAAGGGACCGGTCTTGGCTTGAGCCAGGTATACGGTATCGCCGACCAGTCGGGCGGATTGGCGCGCATCGATAGCGCCATTGGCAAAGGTACGACGGTCGAAGTGTGGTTGCCGGTGACCACCGCGCCGCTGGCCGCTGAACGTGCGCAAAAAGCTGGCGACTCGCCGCTGATGGCCAAGGAGTCAGGCAATATCCTGGTCATTGAGGATGATCCGCAGGTCAGGCAGTTCATTGTCGAATGCCTGGAAATACTGGGCTATACCGTGGATCAGGCAGAAAATGGCTGGTTTGGTCTGGAGAAACTGCAGAATGCCGGATTTGACCTGTTGATTGTCGATTTTCTGATGCCGGGCATGAACGGCGCCGAAGTCATCGGCGCGGCCCGCGAACGCTGGCCGCATCTGCCTATCATTATCGCCACCGGCTATGCGGACATGCAAGCGGTGGAAAAAGTGATCGATCTCAAGGCCGTACTGCGCAAACCGTTTCAGATCAGTGAGTTGGCTGACAGCGTCCGGCGAGCGATGGAGGATGGTGCACAGAAGCGCGTACTTGCAGACCACAAGGTTTGATGCGCTGTTTCATCTTCCAGCGCTTACCGGCCCGGACACTTGAGAGCCTCAGAAATGACCTGTCTTCATCTATATCGCCACGGCCAATCGG
>Ga0066798_10000175_pt1 | contig 35630 bp, 44 predicted proteins | sample PersoiDNA2013203_FD_70961 | JGI IMG/M metagenome (GOLD analysis project Ga0066798, IMG submission 70961) | Permafrost soil microbial communities from the Arctic, to analyse light accelerated degradation of dissolved organic matter (DOM) -... | ecosystem: Environmental > Terrestrial > Soil >... | reverse complement strand
GGTCAGCGATTGCACGGCCGCCGCTTCCAGCGCATCCTCATCCGTCATGGGCGGCAGCAGGCCGGCAAAGCGCGCCGCCAGCATGGTCTTGCCGGTCCCGGGCGGCCCCGTCATCAGGACGTTGTAGCCTATTGAACCTTATAGGCACAGGCAATAGCAAACACAGTCTTACTTTAAAAATTGACAAGTAAAGGGATTGTTTACCTTGACTATTCGCAATCGCCGACTATATTGAAGAGCTGATCAAATTATCTATATTATAATAACTCGAGTCTTGCAAGTAGCCGGCTCTGACGGAAGTAGTCGCATCAAAACGGCATGCATAGTGGCATGCGAGGAGTTCGCTATCCAGAACCACATCTAAATCGCTTGTGAGTTCTCATGTTGTGCACGTTTTAGAACTCGAGGAAAACTTATCGTCTACTGGAGGGGGCATGTTTAACGAGAAAACAATGATACTTTTGTTATTGAACGTGCCTAGCTGTGATCCTACTGCTCCCTTGAAAAAGGTCGGGAATTTTGAACGCCACCAGCGGGGGAAGTCGATGGCGGCATCTGCGACGGTATTGGCGTGCCTATTCGCGTCATCGCAGTCGGCACGCGTAATGGCAGCTGACCTGAGCGACAGTGCGTCGCGAATTGCTCGCGACGCGAGGAGGGATAGTCGCGCGGCTCGTGAGTTAATCCTTGAAAGCTTGCAGCTTGCCCAGCCAACAATCAAGCTGACCTTGGGAGGTGCTTATGATAAAGATGAAAATGATTCCAAGACGCTCAACATTCCGTTTGACTGGAGCTATAAGACCACTGGCAGCGATTGGTGGAAGTTTCAGCTTGCGGGAGATGGTTTTTCGCGAATTACGACCCCAAGCATGCCTACGGTTAATGGCGTCGCCGACATCAAGTTCAATGTTATCCGGCAGATCGCTCCGTCAGCTCTGGCCACAGTTGGGGGAAGCGTGCCGACCAAAGGAGATATCGGGACACAAAGCTATACGCAACACGGTCGATTGCTCTTGACAAATGATGTAGGAAAATCATGGTCGTACGTCGCCTTCTTCGACGTCAAGCATTACAACAATTCATCGGAAATTTTGGGCGCATACCGACAGAGTGGATACACCGAGTTGGACTATAACATCGACAAAGACCGAACAATTTTAGTCAATCTGCTGCGAACGCGACGAGCCGGGGCAGGTGCATCGACCGATATTGGTTTGGAGTTCGATTCTCCGTCGCCATGGGTGGGTTTTGCCAGCGCCATATCAATAGGTCGGGGAGTTACACCGGGTTTCCGTCATACGTCAGTTGAGATTGATATGACGCATACATTCTAGGTTATCCCTTGTTTCTCGTGTGAAAGCTTGCGAAGATTGCCGAAAAATTTTCCAACTTAGCTGCCCGGTAGATGAACATAGCTTGGCTTCAATTGAGGGCGGCGCTATTGAAGGTTGAGTGTCCTTACGTTTGAAGGCTTGATAGAAACCTAAACCAATTAGGCAATCCAGTCGGAAGACATCGCACTATTCTCTTTATGGTTAACTGAATGGTACCAACGAGGCAAGTTCAACGCGTGGTGACTCGGGACGATGCAATGTGCGAGTGCGACGATCTGGTACACAATTGTTTGGACTTTGGGGGCTTCAACCTCTCGAAATTAGTGTGTTCTATATATGCGTGTTGTCATTCGAAAAATGGGGGGATTTATGAGAATCGTACCGGTAAAAATAAATTGTGACGTTAACGGGAGGATTTTTTCGATGGACGGAGAGCTGGAGCTAAATGATGGTTTAGGTTATTGTTCGGCCTCCCCCATGTTTAAACGTAACACCATGCCGTCTGGATTTGAGCCTGAGATTCTATCCTACGTTCTGATTACCGGATATCCGTCTGAGGCGGTTTCGTTGGGCGCAGCACAGAATCCCTTTGCGGATCCTCATTTAGATTTCGAAACCATTCGGGATCTTGATATGGGCCGGTTTGGAAAGCTCTCAACACGGTATTATTCCTCGGCAAGAGGTACTTCGAACGAACTGATTACATTTGAAGTAAAGGGGAAGACCTCAATACCGAGTCCGATTCAATCAATATCTCCGTTGACTGAACTCTGGAATCCTGCTTCTGTCCCTGGAACCTTCCTGGGTGAGATGACATTCACCTGGACGCTCGAAGACGGAACTGTGGTTCCGGCTTTTGCAAAAAGCGAGTATCGAATCGCATCATCTCGCGATCTAGCCGCTCCACAAATGAGGGTCATCACTTTCGACCTCCGTAAAGATCTTGAATCGTTCAAACAGTCGGAAATAATACGCTTATACGACCTTGCAGAATGGAATTCTCTTTCTTCAAAAATTTTAAACCCTAATCCGTAGCGCCTAATGGGACCGATTGATATTGATTTGCTTCCAGACTGTAACGCTAGATTGAAGGCGGGGCAGTGGATATCATTGGCGCCTATTTTTGAAGATTATTCAAAATTGTACGCATTATTCAGTGAGTTGATTGCCTTCGTCGAGGAAGATAATAATCTATGTGAGGTTGCTGCGATCGATGATGCCATTGCAAAAACGACCGCAGAGCGTGATTCTTCAGGGCTTGCTCTTGTTCAATTGCAACAAATGTATCAAGCCGTGGGTCCTTATCAAACCCACGGGCATCAATATTTTAGTGGAACGCTAGGTACGGTGTTAAGCAGAACGCGAGTTCCAGAATTTCTCAAAGATTTTTGGCAGATATTGGAGGCCGTAAAAAGCGCCTGCGACGCCAGATGTGCTGATACGCTCGGTGGGGGGATTTTTAGATCGGCGAATTCGATGATTAAAGTTTGGCGCTACCGCGACCACGGCGACGCTCCCTATCTCGCGCCACCTCACTATGATCGAGCTTTTTTTTCGGTCCTTGTTAACAGTTTAAACCCAGATGGAGAACAGTTTCGTATAGGTTGTGAGGGGGCAGGTTTGCCGATTGATGAGATTGGAAGAAATTATGCAAATCTTGCAAGTTTGAACCCGCGTCCAGAAGATTTGCCGTTGCTTTTTGCCGGAACTCATGCAAGGACGTTGGGATATCCGCCCGTATGGCATTCGGTTGACCGAATGCCAATTCAGTGCGAGTGCGGTACACGATATTCTCTGATTTATTTCGTGACGCCGAAGGGATCGGCTCAGTTCGGCGAACAACACATTCATGGTCTTTAGACGAGGGTTTTGAGTTTCTTGTTTATTTCCAACCATAGGCGATTTCGTCATACTCTTCGGTTCCAAGCTTTATTCTTGATCTAACTCCACAGGAACGTGCGCCAAGCGATTCGTAGAATTTTCGAGCGTCAAAATTGCTCTCCAACACCCATGTTCCATAGCTGGACAGACCCATGCGACGCATTTCAGCTATTGCATGGTGAAGCAAAGCTGAGCCTATGCCATTTCGGTGTTGTTCAGTCGCTACGTACACCGAATAAATTTCCCCATCGAACGGTAATTCTGTGTTCCGTCGTGAGCCACAATATAACATTCCCAAAATTCCGGAAGCGTTCTCTGCGACGAAGCTTAATGTTTTTGCATCTTTAATAGTCGTTAGGTGCCGATGAATTGCGTTAGTAGTGTCTAGTTTATTCAGGTAGGCGTCAGATATTTTTCCGGAATATGTTGTTTTCCACACCGATATGTGAAGATGTGAGATTGCTTTTGCATCAGATTGGACAGCACGCCTGATTGAAAAGAGAGTCGTCACTACTTTTCCTTAGCGGAAATCACGAAGTGATTTAACCAACCATTCGTTATCCGTCGCGAGCGAGATTATGGGGTGTCTATCGCCATATTTAGGAGGAGTGTTTATTTTTAACGCCACATCTCGCAACTGTTCAATAAATGGATCGAGATCATCGAAAAATCTGACAACTCTATTGCCCTGCTTCTGGCTAATTTTCACTACCTGCTTATTGGGATTAAAAAGATTCTCATATACAATAGACTGATTTTTCCAGATTAGGCGAATCCTATTCTTCGAGACGCTGGAAGTTCTATAGTAGATCCGCGATGGGCATTGCCCCGGAATATTTATTGCTGCGTTGTTCGGCGTATAACATCGCTGGATTGTCATAGAGCGTCCGACGCTTAAAGGCGCACAGCGGTCAAGCAGAACAAATCCATACGAAAGCATGTCGACGCCGAGCACGCCCTGTCTATAAAGTGCGGTCCGATAGTGGTCATCATGTGTAGGCCTGGATTGAAATATAGAAATGATCATCGCATCAGGCGGTGAATTGCTATTTTCGATACTAACAATATCGCGGAATGCAGTGGTGTGAGTTTGCCAATGACCATCGAAAATGTGAACCCCTTTCTGAAACGCAGCGTCGCACAAAGATTCGGCAATAGTTTTTTTTATGAATCCCGGTTTCTCGAGAAGTACACTCTTTCCCGCTTCGATAGCCCGGCGTACATAGATTGCTGCGATTTCTGGCGGAAGAGCAATATATATTAAATCTATTGCTGGGTCGTCGATCACCGCATCGATAGAAGTAAATTTGGTGCGTGGGCTGGTGAAGGGGCGATAACGTTGCAGCTTGGATTCTGTACGATTTCCCCATGCAACCAAATTAATTCCGAGATGTCGAGCTGGAAGTAAGCATGTTCTGAACGCTATGCGGGCTCCTCCCACGATTCCTAGGCGAAGTGTCACCTTTCGGTGGGCGTCATTCGTGGGCGATGATTTATCAATTAATTGCATGGTAGATCACGTGAAGCCATTTTCAGGAATCGACGCACAAAGGATATTCCTAGTCTACCTCGGATACAAGAAGCAAGCACTGTTTTGACATCGCTGCCGCTGAGGAGGCCGTTGGTTCCTGCAAACGCCCTAAGCAAAGTGTGCCCACGGCAATTCTCGTTTTGTGGAGGCAGCTGTCTATCTAGACGGAAAACGCGTCGGCCTAGACTGTCGGCAGACCCGGCTCAGTCCAACATCGAGACATATCAGGGATGCCCCTGGCAGTTCAACCCTTAGGAAACTGTGGTCTATTGAGCCTTTACCCCCAAATGCTGGCAGTCTCAGCGTTGAACGTGTTGACTTTGGCGTGCAGAAGCATCTCTAGCGCAGTTGCACGCTTCTTGTCGGCTTCGGAGAAGACACCGATGTAGATGCTCCAGAGCTTGGGAACATCTTTAGACGGGAAGTGCGTAGCACGATTCAGGGCCTCTACAATATGGAGATCACTGTCACCAAAGGCGAAGCCGAAAGTGATGATTGAACCATCGACGCTGCTGAGGTGATCGTAGCAATCAGCGAGGTAGGGGTTGGCACGAATCTGCGCTAGCTTTTCATCGCCAGTTCCAGCAGTGACGAACACCGGGTAATCGTTCGAATCGATTCTGGTACTGATGTTTTCCAAGAGATAGCCAGCTTCGTCGTATTGTTCCTTCTCGACATCAGTACCCGTATCAAAGAGCGGTAGTGAGCCGTGCACGTAGAAGACATTCTGCTTGGATCTATTAGGCCCCCAGCGCAGGACAGACCATTGTGCTTCTTCCTTTCCATTTTCGACTTCAACGGGGTTCAATAGATCCCGGCCAAAGCCATCGCAGGCATTGGGGATTCCGTTGCGCATCAACACCCAATAAAGCAGAAGGTCGTAATTCGACGTGAAAATTGATCCACCTGTTTCGAGGAATCTGCCCACGAACCTAGCGCATGACGCGCTTTTCTCATCTGGAACCTTGAAAACGTGCTCTGGATGCAACGACTTGATCGCGTCTATCAGGCTTTTTTTGAGGCCATCATGGGCGGCTTTTACTTTGGCTTTAAGGGCTTTGTCGCCTCCGAAGACATCTATGAGAATAGAGAACGCATCGAGCTGCTCCATCATTAGTTCGAAATTTTTGGTCTTCATTGCCCCAAGCACCCCTGCAAGCAATGGGTCCTTAAGACTTGCAACGAAGTCGAACAGAGCATTATAAGAAAAAATCGAATCGTCATATGCCATGCTGAAGCCGTTACCGAGCAACAGATGCGCCGTGCGCTTCTTTTTTGCAAGGCCGTTCATAACATCTTCAAAAGAATCGTAGTGCATGGATATGCTTTCTCTGGTTCGGTAATTAAAAAACTACAGCGCCTCTAGCAACTGCTCGACCAGCTCTTCGACCAGATAACGTTGATGCGGCTGGAGAGCTGGAATTTTCGCAGCTAGGGCAATGAGTTCGGGTGCTGGCTTCGACAGCTACGTCTCGGTTGATGCGGTCTTCTTCGAAGGCGGCCGGTAGGGCAGCCAATGCATCCATGTTCAGCCATTTCGCGATAGTCGCCAGTTTGTCGTTAGTTGGAATGGCTCGCCCCGTTATCCACTTATGTGCCGTTTGCACTTTGACGGCTTCGCCGGCATATCGCAGGTTAAATCTCAAAGCGAGTTCAGTCGCGCCCTTCACTGGCTCCGAGCCTCGGCGCAGGGCGAGCTAAAGGCGTTTTGAGAAGGCCGCTTTTTCATCAATGTTAGGAGTGCCCGCATTCTGCTGGACATCGCCCACCAGCACCTAGACCGATCAGGCTGAGTCTATCGCATTTGGTTTAAGTATAGTGATGATTGAGATACAATAAATTTGCATTTTGGAAAGATTAACTTACTCGGGAGGCTGAATGAACATGCGAAACACAACGGCCATTTTGGCTACAATGAGCATGCTTGATGGTTGCGGCGGTGGCGGCGGATCGCGAGTCGCGCAAGTACCAGTGATCCCGACCACGCCGTCACAGGAGAAAGTTCTCGCGACGAGGACCGTGGCTTTTGAGGAAATTGTTAGTCTCAGCGCAGCATGCGATGTCGGTTCTACAGTAACGAGCATGCCCATGCAATTCCGACTGTTGTGGGCAAATTTCTTTCCGCGAAGAATGATGCGATGATAACCACAGCGTTGTTTGATGGCTGTGGTCGCAGGATTGGATTCACTGAAACTCGATCAAACGGAAACTTGGTCGCGTACGATTTGAACGGAACACCGCTAGGGTATTACTGCTCATCGTCGAAGTACACGTTCGAATGGCAGGGGCGTCGGGTTGGCAATGGAAATCAAGTTGGCCGTCTGTTCCGGTGATCATCATGATGCCGAGCGATGTGAAAATCACCGTTATGTACCGAGCGTTGTTCGCTATGCGCCGATTTTACAACCGGACGTTCGGCGCGCATGCCATCGGCTGGAGCCATGACAGGCTCACGATTTTCGGCTTCAGCATCATGTCAAAGCACACCGTCGATGCGCTGCACTCGAAGCCGGCCAGCGAAAATATCAAGGCAGGATTGTCGGCTGACGAGTATCTAGAAGTTTGGCAGGCGCTGGCGATGATCAGCGTCCTGCCGGAGCCAGATCTACCTTACGGCACGTTCTCAGATAGGCTGATGCCATGCTCGGCTATCTGCCTTGTCTGGCATCGTTTCTACGTTTTCTCAACGTGAGCGACAAGCGCGAGCCTATTTGGAGCTATTTTTTGCGCAGGTGATATGCGCGAATGTTTCTCATTTCGGGGGGCAAAAATCGTTCGTTCAACAACCGATCACTCCAATCAAGAGGATGTTCCTCTGCAAATTTTGCGATCAAGTCCTTTTTTATCATGTTGGCGTCTGTCACAGTGCTATTGAGTAGCTCATCCTTGTATAGAATCTGAACGTTGACTGCCTCTGCTCTGGAAGCAGCCATATCAAGTCGAGTGCCTCCATTGCCCTTTTTTTTTGCATAGTAAGCGTGAACGCTAATGATCTTTTCTTTTGGGTATGGTGGTTCGAGGTTGCCGCCAAGGGCTCGACTTCCAACAACTTCATGGCCGAAGTAAGTCGTTTCATTCTGACCTGCATCCTTAAGTGTGATCTTCAGTATTTGGTAATCAGCCACAAAATCGCTCCCAGCATATTTGCTCTTGATTGTTGAATGGACGAGTCCATCGCTGCCGTAGGTCTGGTCAGCAGGGATGCCGCGAACTGTATAGCTTCGCCTCTCGGGACCAGATAGTATACGTCAGGAGCGAACGGCGCGGGGCTGTTGGAGGGGACAACACAATCGGTAGACTGTGTAGTATATGGAGCGCCGTGTTGTCACCAGACTCGACCAGTCGCCCCACCCCAGATCGCCAGCAGCCCTAATTCATGCCAGCATCAAGGCACGATCAGGAACGTCCCTGAACCCACAACCTTATGGAAAGGTAGTGTAAGGTCTGGCCTGATGATGGGTCTACCTGGCGTGTTCAGGTTGCCGTTGGTCGATCTGTCCCACTAGTTAACTAATCGCAGCAGCTCACCCCCGAGCATGGAATTCATGCCAAGTCGAATGCTTGATGTCGAAGTCCATCGGCACAGTGCCGGTCGATCCATATGCGTTGGTGCTTACGATCAGTTCGGAATTGTGTTTCGATGCTGGCCCAGCATCGCGGTGGGTGAACAGTACGACCTCTGGCCGGATGGTGCTGGCAGCGTCGGGAAGATCGTCGAGTGATGGACGCTGCTTGGTCTTGCCCAAGTCTGTAGTATTCGACATCGGCAAGCGCCAAAGCACGCTACTCATCGGATTCGTTCTGCGTAGTTCATCGACCATGCGCCGTGCATGAGTTTGTCGGCCCAGCACCTCAAACGCGTTGAGCGTCGTTTCGTCGAAGATCGATTCCTCGACCACGATGAGCGTCGGCTTAAAGGGCGATACTGACGCAAGAAATTCCTGTTCGAGTTCGATGTCGCCGCATTCATCGACATTGCAGAAGGCCGCAGACATATTGCTGACCTGTTCGCGCGCATACGCCAGTTTGATTTGTCCGATGGCGTCGAGCTGAACAGGCGCGCCAGTGGGATCGCGTCCGATGCCCGCTTTCTTGAACATGAGCTGTTCGCATATGCGATCTAAGCCATCACTGACGCCGATCCAGACGACGTGTCCGCCGTCGGACTCAAACTTCTCTGCCAGCGACAATGCCAAGTCCTCAGCGCCGGTATCAGGTTTGCCAGTGATGACATAGTTTGCACCCGGCACCCAATGCCCAATGTTAGCAAAAAGCGATGGCATGCCAAGTGGGGCAATGGCTAAATTTCCGAGGCTCATATCAGCAGTTCGTCCGGTCGTCACGTTCGCTCCAGGTCGAAAGCGCTTGAAAGTAATTCAGCGGTATCGTGTCGGTCGAGCCGAAATCGTTTTTCAAAATCATTAACTCGGAGTTGGTGTCGATGTCCGTGTGCGTGATCATCACCACGTTAGCCGAAGCGACAACATTCGGTTCGCTGAGGTCCAGCAGAGTTGGCGCGCTGTCGAAGTCTGTGTCGAGGGAGTTGACGACTGGCACCTGCCACAGAACTCGCCAATCCCGATTTGATTTGTGCAGTTCGTCGAGCATGCGGAACAAGTTCACGCGTCTGACAAGTGCGTCAAAAGGGTTCAGATCAAAATCATGGAATACCGACTCATCGATGACGATGAGTGTCGGTCGATCTGACGTGACAGCCGTCAAGAACTCCAGCTCCACAGCCGATCCGTCGCATTGATCAACGTCGCAAAGGTGGATCGGCAGCTCGACGATGCGCCTATGCGCAGTGGCCACCTTCTGGCGGTCAGCATCGTCGAGAATGACCGTGCCAGACGTGCTAATTTCGATTGCCGCATCACGGAAGATCATTCGCTCGCACATGCCTCGCAGATCGTCTTTCAGTCCTAGCCAAACCACTTCGCCATGATTGGTGGCGAAAGCTTCGGCGACTGTCATTGCCAGGTCCGCAGTACCGGTGCCGGGCCTACCTGCAATGACGATGTTGGCATGCTGCTTCCAGCCATATAGGGAAAGATCGAGGGACCGTAGTCCAAATTCCGGCGCCTTGAACATTGCCAGCCAGTCTCGAGCCAACATCCAGATTGGTCGCTTGACCGGGTGCTCTTGATCTTCGATTGTGCGGTGGAGACCACCACTTGTGCCAGTGTTGATGGCGACTGATTGTTGCTCTTGATGTAAATTTTCCATATTCTTCTCCGCTTCAGCCTGTGGGTTGTAATGTCAGGCTGCAGGTATTTATCTTTTCAAAAGATAGAGAATGGATAACACAGCACCGATCCAGCTATACACAGAGAGTGAACCTGTTGTCCCCCAAGCCGTCCACAGGAGTCATATACAAACAGCCATGACATACTTATGAATCATCTGATACAATGGTAGATAAGTTACGAACTCAAGGTGAAGCACATGTATCTGGTCCCTATTAACGGCGTCGAGGTGAAATGCGAGACGGTTGAAGAGGTTGCTGCGCTCTTAGCCCACTTGCCTCAGGTGGCCTTCAGGCCTCTACAGACCGCGTCAGCAACGCCTTTCCAGACCGTGGAAGGCACTGTGTATCTCTCTCGGCAGGAAGCACTCTTACCATTGGCACCTCCTAAGCGAGAGCTAGTGCGCCGAGGAATACCGAAGTTCTTCAGTGCCCTTGAAACCATCGCCGGGCGAGACCTGAGTGCCGACGAGTTCTGCGAAGCGATTGGGGTTGAGAGTGGCCGTGGCCTTGGTCCGCGCATAATTGGGCTGAGTCGTTTTCTATCGGGATTTGGAGTATGTCTTGATGACCTGATCACCAATGAGATGCGCCCAACCCACGAGAAAATGATATGGATGATTGCCCCGCTTGAGAAGATCCGAGGTGCGATGGCAACGTTGGGACTGTTAGATCCAGTTGGCACCTGATTGACATGCATCACCATCGGGCTACCTCCAGGTAGTCCACCAAACATCCGCAACATCTAGCGCGTTCAGCGAAAATTTTCCATCTTCTACTATGAAACTCTTGCCCCAACCGAGGGTAAATGCATCCCCGTATGCGCTGGCCTAGGCTTCCGGCAAATCTACAATTTACCTGTTTACACGTCTGCACTGAGGGATGGGGCGCATAACGTTGCCAAGACTCCAGTATTTCTTCCGAATGTTTTAAAATAACACTTGCATCATAACATTCATATGATGTATTATTTGTTCATTGGAGATTTGCAGGCCAGCAAAGAAACGTCAACGCAGTTCTAACAGGAGATTGAAAAATGGTTAAGTCTGAATTCGGCACCCATGACCGAGCTGAAGAGTCTGGCGCGCTATATTTTTTTTACAAGAGGGCGCTGGATCAATTCCGGAAGCGGAAGCTCCTTGATGCAATGACATCGCCTGGCGCTGATTGCTGGCTCTAGAAGTCTTGATGGTTAAAAAACAATACGTGCTGTCTGCAGAGTACTACTGGCCACGCGTCGTGTTGTCCTTAACTAGAAAAATTCGAACATCTATGGCTGCTTCGTAGATGACTATTTCGCCCCTCTCTGTAGGCGGCGGTGCGTAACCGAAGCAGCTGCTTGCTTCGCGTCAAAAAAGCTAAGGGTGGACTATTCGCCCTCAGTGTCCCTTGGTGATGGAAAAGTAGGGTCGTTTATGGTTGACCAACATTTCCATCGGCAAGCGTCGATGCTCCCGGCATCAATCAGTATTGCTCACCTCGTGTGGAACACTAAAATAAAGATTAACTTTTCGCGTTAAAGGGTTTCGGCATCCTGTCGTCTCCCGTACATCAAATTTCTTTTCGCCGTGGTGCTGGCAGGGGGATCTGCTTGCCAAAATTCTAAGGCGAAGGGAGAAATACTTTGCTTCTTAACCTAATCATTAAATTCAAAAGATACTCATGAAAAAAACTAACTCAGCAGCACAGCAATCCCTTCATATCCCATCGGGCTTTTTTAACGCCAGCACTAGTGAACATTATTCTTCACTCCCGATGAAAGTGCTATTTGCGCAAGATCCGTTTGGCGGGGACACTTGTACACTCAATGTAGACTGGGGCACATTCTTGAACTTATTGTCAATTCACAACGGAGTTGAGAACTATGCGCTTCCCGGCTTTTGTGTATGGCCCAAAATTTCGTCGATGAACCACACGAATGCGACTTCAATTATCGTAATCGACTATCCAACAGAATTCGATATTTTGAAATTGGCGCCCCAATTTAAAGATATTGAATGCGCTAGTTATGTCACTAACAATAGTCGGGACGACGGCGATATTTTCCGCGTTCTTTTCCCTTTGCTTCGCCCTATATCGCCCGAAAAGTTTTTTACGTTGGCACCAGCGATACAGAAGTGGGCAGACGGTACGGGCAGCCATCCTGTATCTGACCCTGATTGCTATAGGATTGGGCGCTATTGCGAATATCCAAACTGCCGGAAGGAAGATGCCGGTCCGCGCGTTAAATGCTATTCACCCGGCTGGATGCTGGACGAACGCGCATTCGATGAGCTGATGAACACCGGGGTACTTACATTGGCCTAAATAGCACTCGCGAGCGGGCACCGGACGCGGAGGTTTTCGGCAATTTCACGCCACCTCACATATTTCCCTATAAATAGACCTGAGTGCAGTAGGCAGCAGGCCACGCACACCGCTTCGCGAAAAGTTACCTAACTTCATGTTCGTGGCCTGCTGCCGAATACCTCAGTCGGAATAGGTAACCCGGCTATATCAAGGCGAAGCGGAATTCACCCTATGTGGTTCCGCAAAAATAACAAAAAGGAACCACCATGCCAGATGCTTTCAAAGCACTCAAAGTCGCCGTCAATCGGCGCATCATCAACAAGATTGAAAAAGGGGACAGGAAGTCTTTCGGCGTCCTTACTCGCGAATGCGAAAACGCTGAGATGACGCTTCGTGAGCTTGCCGCAATCATCAACGAAGGGCATCCATTTTGTGCGCAGCACCGTGACAGCCGCAAGAACGAAAACTTCATCTGCGCCGATGTGCTAGCCGTGGACATCGACGAAGGCATGTCGCTATCTGAAGCGTTGGAACATGAGTTCGTCAAGCAATATGGGGGCTTCATATACACGACGCCATCACATACGACGGAGCATCATCGGTTCCGCATTGTATTTCAGACCGAGCGAACCATCACTGACCCGGCAGAAATGACTTCTGCTTACCAAGGGTTGATTCGGAAATTCGGCGGCGACGAGGCATGTAAAGATGCCTGTCGCGCCTTCTATGGCTCCGAGGGCAGCAACCCCATCATGTTGGGCAACGTGTTGTCGAACGATCAGTTGGTCCAACTTGTTGAGCTGGGTCGCGATCCAGCATCGATACCTGACTGCACTAGCACGGACGGAAAAAATAGCTATCCCATTGTGTCGCGTCGCTCTGGTGTTGAAATTGCGCCTGACCACCCCGTGACACGCGCCAACGGTCAAATTGGCCCGTTTGAACTGGTGCCATTCGATGAAAACATCCATTGCCCGGTTCACCTGGATCGCAACCCAAGTGCATTTGTGGTCAAGAGCAAAGAGGGAAATAAGGGCGCGTACTGCCATTCATGCGCGGCGACGTTTTGGATGAAATCGCCGAAATCGTATAGGGCAAGCTTTGACTTCTACCGTGCAGACACAATCATCAAGCAAATGGAATACGAACAGGACCCAGACAGCCACTACGACGAAGAGGAAGCGCCGCCTGGCTTGATTGAACACGCACGCGCAGAGCGAACCGCCCACACCTTGTCGCAGAAATTCTTGCATTCTGCTGACATTCCGTTTAACTCTGGCGTGACGTTTCTGTCCAGCGAAAAAGGCTCTGGTAAATCCCAAGTGTTTGTCGATAAGGTGGCCGCGCTCCGTGAAATGGGGTTGTCAGTCCTGCTAGTCGGCCATCGCCAGACGCTCTTGCAAAGCATGGCTGCACGCTTGGGCTTGACGTGTTATTTCTATCTGGACGATGGCAAATACAAAAACAACCAGCCGACGCCATACTATGCCATTTGTGTGGACAGCATCTTCAAGCTGTTGAAGCCGAGGCATCACAAGTACGACGTGGTAATTCTGGACGAGAGCGAACAGATTTTCGGGCACATTACCGGTAGCACTTTGAAGGATAAACGCCGCGCCTGCTACATGCTACTGTTCCACTACCTTGCGGTGGCAAAGCATGTCTTCGTCGCTGACGCCGATCTAGGCGCAATAACCGTTGAGGGCGCGTATCAAGCGATGGGGCCGAACGCTGAGTACCAGTTTTACATGAACGATTACCGGGAAGGAAGACGTAACCAGCGCGATTTCTACCACTACGGTAGTGAGCCTCATTTAACTCAAGAAATGCTGGCCGCGATTGGTGCCGGTGGGCGCTACTACGTCGCCACCAATTCCATCAACAAGGCCAACGAGTTGCAGGCCGCGATACGTATTGTGCATGGCGACGGCCCTAAGATCATGCTTGTCACGGCCAAGACTACCGGCTTGAAAGAGGTTCAGGAATTCATCCACGACATCAAGACGAAAATACTGAACTACGATGTGGTGATCGCATCCCCGACCCTTGGGACCGGCATCGATATCACGTTTCCTAATGCCGCGCAGCACATCGACACGGTGTATGGTTTCTTCGTCACGCGGGTAAACACGCACTTCGACATTGACCAGCAATTGGCACGCGTCCGGCATCCCAAGGCAGTCAAGGTATGGATTGCACCCGACACCTTCACTTTCGAAACCGAACCAGCGGTGATCTTGCATGAAGCGAAATTCAATGGTGTGCTGAACGATGCTCTGATTGGGTATCGGCACGATGGCTCACCGTCGCTGGACGAGAATTACTTGAACGTGTACGCGCACGTAACCAGCATTGCTCGTGCGTCGAAAAATAGTCTGCGAAAAAACCTCCTGGAACTGCGCGCGCGCAATGGCTGGAACTTGGTCGCCGTCGATGTCGATCTAAAAGGCGAAGAGGTCGGCAAGGTCGTGAAGAATGTTGCGAAGGAGGCGGTCGAGGAAAAGCGAGTGGCGGACATCTGCACGGCAGAGCGGCTGACTGCTGAAAGCTACGACATACTGCGTGAGAATACGTCGCCGCTCACCAAGGAGGAAGACGACGCGATGCAGCGGTATGACGTTGAAAATTTCTACCGCGAAGATGCAGCCGCACCCTTGCTTGCCTTGGACAACAAGGGCGCGTACCGCCGCCAGCTTGGGTTGCTGGAAATCTATTTGTCTCCGACCGACAGATTGGCTACCAAGGACGTCCGCGAATCCGAGCTGGCGACCATCGTGACCGACAGAAAGAAGCGCACGCTAAAGCAGTTAATGTTGAAAGCAATGCTGACGCGGGCAGGGCTTGCCGACGCCGAGAATCCGATCAAGCCAGACGCGGTAATCTCTTCCGCTGACCTCGGTGAATTTGCGAAATTCTGCGAGGAAAACTCGGCCCGACTCCAAGACCTGTTCAATATGTCAGTGCGAGAGAACATCCGCGAAAGACCGATGATGCAGCTTGGTGTTGTGCTTCGTCGACTTGGTTTGTCGGTGCAGAACTGCGAGACGAAGAAGGTCGGCAAAGTCAAAATTTACTACTACCGGCTTCACCCGCTTGAATGGGAAAACGCGGCGTACTATCTGCGCCGCCGCATGTCGAAGGACGATCCAGCCATGCAGTTCCTCACCGCGTAGGGAAGGCGCGGGGATAACACGCTCCTTCACTTGTATAACTGTTGAAGTGCTCGTGTTATCCCGTCTCGACGCCATCGTATTGAAGCAGTCGAGTCAGTGATATTAATTTTTTTCATGCACTTTGAAGCGAAAGATTGCAAGCAATGAACATTTACGAATTTTGGGAAATTATCGAAAATGGTAAGAACTCCGACAATCCCGAGGACGTCCTTAAAACTCAATTAAGGAAGCTGTCGCCAGACCAAATCCACGCATACACGACATACTTTAACAATGTGTTCGAAAATGCCTACCGCTGGGATATTTGGTGTGCTGCATATTTGCTAGGAGCGGGAGGGTGCAGCGATGATGGCTTCACTTACTTTGTTCGGGGTTTGATCGCGAAAGGTCGAGAAATCTATGATGTCGCGCTAGACGATCCAAATACCCTCACAGACTTCTTAGATGCACCGTGTTTTAGGAACGAGGAGTTTGGTTATGCCGCCCGTGACGTATATGAAGAAATTACTGGAACAGAATTACCACGCCACGATCATCCTGACTGCACCTTAGTTGAATGGCCTTCAAAATACTCCATGTCTGGGGAGGCCTGGGACTTTGAAGACGAGTTAGAAAATCGAAAGCGCCTGCCCGGGCTTTGCGCCCTATATTACGCGGAGCAATAATATAGCCTCCTTGGGGGTGATTGAACAGCGCTGGGGATAACACATTAGCTCACTCTACATACAGATAGAGGGTCTGTGTTGTCCCGGCAAAACGTCAGAACAGGTCGGTGCAGATTTGCTTGAGCCGCACGGGGTTGTCCTCGACGTACTGTGCCGTCATTGCGATGGACGAGTGGCCCATCAGCGTGGACACAGCCTTTATGTCCACGCCCTTTTCGATCAGGGTCGTGGCGAACGTGCGCCGCCCGCTGTGACTGGACGCGCCCTGCAATTTCGCGTCAAGGTAAATGCGGTGAAAGAGTTGCTGCAAGCTGTTGGGCGAAAACGAACTGCCTTTCTGCGACTTGAACAGCGGTGCTTCGAGGTTGAACAGAATGCCTTCAAGCTTTTGCCTGTCGTTGATGAAGTCGCGTATCGCGCTCACGACTTTGGGATTGGTCAGGTAGGCATGCCGCTGTTTGCTGCCCTTGGTCATCGCCCCACTGAGGTTGATTTCTTCCAACAGGTTGCCATCGATGCCGAGCACATGCTTGATGCGTAGCGCGGCCATTTCCTTCGCACGTAGGCCAAGACCGAACGAGCAGTAGAGTAGGGCGGTGTTTCGCTTAGCGTGCGCCTTTTTCTTTACCACATTGACGACACGGGACAGCTCCCGCTCGCTCAGTACCTTCGCTTGACCTTCCCGCATCGGATCACCTCAGAATGTTTCAATATTGCACAATCGCAATACTTTCAAACCATTCTATCCAGCCCTTTCGACCTCGGACACTGCAAGAGTGGCTCCAGCAGCCACAATGGTTATTAATTGCATTTAGTAAACATTTTCAGGCGGTCGGCCTGACCGTGAGCCTGATCAAAAACTGAAGACACCAGGGCGCTTTCAGGGACCACCGGACGGACTGGTTGATATGGCACTATTGGCACGGTCTCGGCGGTCTTAGGCGGCAGTCGATGAGGCAGCCTCACGGAATGCGTTGCCCTTTCCGCAACACCGCAAGCGAAGAGGCGCGTTTTTGCCATCTAATCCTTGAGTAAAAATACTATGTAACATAACATCTGTCACATCCAACGGGTGAACCGTCGAGCGATGCCAAATATGAAAGCATAGAGCAATGTCAAGAGGAAATTCAGGCCGAGTCGTCATAGAAATCGACCCAACGATTAAGGACGAACTCTACGTTGCCTTGGTGAAGGATAAGCTCACGCTCAAGGACTGGTTCCTAGCACAATGCAGCACCTATCTAGAGAACCAACACCAGTCGAGCCTCTTCGTTGAAACTAAATTAGAAAAGGCAATTACGGGAAAACCACATGAGTGAAGAACTGTTGCAAAGGGATTTGATTAAAAACCCAGAAAAAATTGGGAAATGGGATTTTTATAATATAGGCGCAACATCGGTTCGTGCGCTGAGAGAGTACGGGATCGTACGAGATGTCGATTACGGCGACGACGAGAAAAAAAAGGTGGACGGCCTTCTAGTACTAAAGAAGAAGGTCGTGGCTGTAATCGAATATAAGAAACCTTCTGAATTTAAAACCACAGCCCAGAAGCGTAAAGCTATTGAACAAGAGTTAAGCGTAGCGCGTAAGTTAAAAGCCTCAATCTTGATTGCTACAGACACGCTGGAAACGATCTGGATTAACGTACTTACAGGCAACAAAATTCTTGATGAGACTGGACAAGCAATTAAAGTAAAGTTTGATCCTACTCATGATAAGTTGCCGGAACTAATTACAAAGATTGAATATTCGATCAATGAATTAAACGACCAGGTAAAACCTCATCGGCTAGTTAATCCTACTGATCTCGCGAAACAAATATGGCAGGACATCTGGTCCGTTAGTGGAGCTACGCCGGAGAATTGTCTTTATACTTTTGTTGAGTTGTTTATTTTTAAATACCTGAGTGATCTTGGTGTATTGCAGGGTATGTATAGTTTTTCAACACTACTAGATAGCTTTGAGACCAATACGTCGGAGGAGGTTCTCGAAAGCTACGCGAGTGTCGTTCGCCCAAAAATAAAAAAGCTTTTCCCTGAAAATATCGCTGATAAGACAACCATCATTAACGGCACTATCTTTGTCAGTAAAGATCAAAAGGCCGTTAAAGGCTATAGTACCGTTTTCCGTAAGGTTTTAAATAAGTTTAGAGACTATGGAAAGCTGGAGCATATTGATTATGATTTCAAGAGTCAATTATTTGAAAGCTTTTTAAAGGAAAGTATTAGCAAGAAGAACTGGGGGCAATTCTTTACTCCATTAAAGGTTGTTCGCTCGGTTGCGGAAATGGCTAAAGACGAAATTAAGGAGGGCGCGGTAATATGCGACCCAGCATGCGGTGTTGGAAAATTCCTCCTTGAGCCAATCAAAACCAAGCTCGATCAATTCTTCGAAGTTAAGAAAGGTGTACTGACATCGAAGGTAACCCTTCATGGCTTCGATAAGGGTTTCGATAGGGATGAGCAGAAAACCATCATTCTCGCAAAAGCGAACATGTTGATTTATTTCTCAGACTTAATCAAAGAAAATCCGGGTTTGACTGAGCAATTCGCAAAGCTCTTCAATGATACTTTCCTCCTCAAAACGAATTCTATTCTTGGAACGTTGTCCGAGCCAGTTGAAGGCGTTTATGATTTAATTCTTACCAATCCACCATATGTGACGAGTGGTAGCAGTAATCTGAAGGAAGAAATTAAGAAGGACGGCGATCTTGTAAATCACTACAAAATAAACGCTCTCGGTGTCGAAGGGCTGTTTATGGAGTGGATCGTTCGCGCTTTGAAGCCGGGCGGACGGGCGTATGTTGTAATTCCTGACGGAATTTTGAATCGTCAGCATGATAACTTATTGCGACAGTATATTCTTGATGAGTGCTTAATTGATGCGATTATTTCTTTGCCAGTCAACACTTTTTTCACTACTAACAAAAAGACGTACATTCTTTCGATAACTAAAAAGCTATCAAAGAAGGTTGTACAAACTGATCCGATTTTTTGCTACCTCGTTAGCGAAATAGGCGAAAGTCGCGATATCTATAGGTTTGATATAGATCAGGACGATCTGACTGAGGCTGTAACCCTTTATTCGTTCTTTAAACATAATAAATTGCATTTTGGAAAGGTCGCCAAGGACGCGCGATGCAAGATCGTTGACTTCTCGTTCTTCGCGGACAATGTAAATCAGGGTTGGGTAACAGATAATCTTTGGACTCAGTCTGAACGAATTGACATGGGGATTTTAAAGGCCAATAAGGCCATGTCGGTGACAGAGTTTGCGCAGTATATTGGAGATGTTTCGACATCACTTGTTGAGCTTCAAACTGAATTGATTGAACTTGAGGAAAAAAAAAAGGGAAATCTGAGCTTTCGTCAGGTGAAAATTGATGATCTGTTTGATGCAAAGCTAGGCGACCCAAAATATACTCGAAAATATGGCGATCAAAATAAGGGCGAATATCCGGTTTTCGCGGCCTCCAATCACGCACCTCTTACAGCCATTGATACCTTTGAGTACGATGGAAAATATCTGACGTGGGCAAGAAACGGGTTTGCGGGATTTGTAAAGTCACACAATGGAAAATTCAATATTAATTACGATCGAGGAATATTGATTCCCAAGAATTCTCTGATTGACGTTGACTACGTGCGTGTCGTTCTTGAACCTATCCTTCGCCAAATTGCAGTGGGGAGAAGGGATCACGACGGGAAAGATGAGTTTACAAAAATTTATCTGTCCACAATGCAGGAGCAAGAAATCCCTGTCCCCGTTGATGAGGATGGTAATTTCGTCCTCTCTGCGCAGCAAGAAATAGTGGAGCGTGCGGGATTCATTTCTGATTTGAAAAAACAACTTGCTGATATGGAGTCCGATATCCGAAAATTTTCGGTAACGGTCGTTAACGACACCAGCTTGTTTGTCGACGGGAAGATAGTTAAGTATTTTGATATCGTTAAGGGTGATGCCAAATACACTAATAGTTATATATTGGCAAATTCTGGGCAATACCCGGTGTTCTCATCACAGACTACAAACAATGGTGAAATGGGTAAAATTTCCACTTTTGACTTTGATCGAGAGTGTATAACTTGGACGACTGACGGAGTTCATGCGGGTACGGTATTTCTTCGAAACGAGAAATTTAGCATGACAACTCATTGCGGCGCATTAATGTTAAAAAGCGAGTTCGTCGGGAAAATAAGTTACTCCTACGTCTTGTCTGTACTAAAAGCCGAGCTTAAACGTGTAGCTGTTGGCGAGCAAAATAAGCGCGTCACGGTCGCTACGATGAAACGCCTTCCCATTAGTGTTCCGATGAAGAACGGCTTTCCCGATCTTTCGACGCAAAAGGCTATTGCTGAGCAGCAGGTAAAAATCGAGCGCGTGAAGAATGACTTGATAGCTCAGGTGCAGGCTCTTAGAACAATGAGTCCGACGTTTGACCTTACTGAATAGCACTAGGTTCTTACGCTAAGAACCCGGCGACGCAGAGGTGCGCCGCCACCCTTGTAGATGGCCAGATTTCGATGATTTGGTGGACGATAGCGTAAGGCTGATGATCAAAGGTTTTGCTATACATCATAACGTGTTCTCCGGACGGATAAAATTGCATCGAATATGAACAGATCTGTGCTCAACAAACGCCTTTTGCCGCTCCATCAGGTTGTAGTCCAAAAGTTCAGCTTTGCCGCTGCTCCCTTTTAGTAGATTGATGAGTTCGCTAAGGTCTAGCACCTGAAAGAAGTCACGAGTTTCAATCATTGCATCGCAAAGTAAGGCAACGATCTCATCCCAGTCGCCATCCAGCAGTAGATCGGAAACCAGTACTATGCAGTGGAACGGTTTATCTAAAACAAGCTGGAGAATATTTCCATTGAGGTCGGTGACTTTTTCGCCGCGCTTCGCTTTTTTGGAGGCTCCTACTAGCTGACCAATCGCTGTTTTTATCTGCTTTTGAACTCCGAGCGCTCGTCTGACCTGGGTGCGTGTCGTCCCGGCCGCAAAAACAGACAGATCTTTGGCTTCAATTAGAAACGTTCCGTATTGATAGGATGCGATTACATCAGTGAGTTCGCGATGTGTTTCGCCGTAGTGTACTTGTGGTGACTTGTGCAGATTGTGCGAGAAAACTGATTCTAGTGATGCCCATGCAGCCTTTTCAAGTATGCTGCCCTCATCTTTGTCATCCAGGATAATTGAATGGGCGTCATGCTCGCCCACGAAGTGGACCGTGTTTGATGTCCAGGGGCCATGTTCTACCGAGATCTCTATAGTCTTGATATCTGGTGTATCCAGATTTGGAAGTGTGGGATCCGTTGCTGAGCAAAACGAGTCCAAGACGGACGATGCTTGCGCTGTAAATTGCCCGACGTAAAAACCTTGGGGGATAGTTACGAATTCGGAGAGGGCTTTGCTTTCATGTGGCAGTAACTTCCCGTCAGACCAGGCTACACATACATCCATCTCGTTGTATAGAAATACAGGCGTAAAGCCGTTTAGCGCAATCTTTCTTAGGGCTGTGTGCTCGTCGTCATGTCGTTGCACGCTGCATAATAGGATTGCAGCTTCGGGAACATCATAGATACGAACCCCACAACATAAGTAGCCGTCTTTTGACCCAAAGATAAAACCAAGCGCTGAGCCGGACAATAGCGCTTTGAGTGTGGGCGTTGGCGCCTTGATTAGTACTGCGGTTTCTTCCCCTTTGTTTGCCAACACAAACCAAGCACCGCCTTGCTCCGACCGCAATTCTCGGTGGATGCGCTCATTCGGGAGGTGCATAGGTGCCTTTTTTCGAGGTGGTTCGGGTTGGAATCGGCGCTCTTGGCGAGCTCGGCACGGGGAGCGATTTTGGAGTAATTCTAACGCCGGGGCTTGAATAATTGTAGAGAAGCGCACGTAATTGTAGAACTGACGTGCAATAAATGCCCTATTGCTATAAACCAATGTTCTCAATATTGTTCTTGCTGCCCTGAGCGGAGTGGAACCACTGCCTTGGTCAGATATCTTGTCACTCAGAGCTCAACAGCTCAGTGCGCTGAGCGTTGCGGCGACTTGGCCGAGCGCGAACAACATTGGCGTCGGTGCCGTTGGCGGTCGCTTGGAATTGTCAGTAATGACCTCGGGCCGCCCTGATCGCGTGGCCTGCAACGATGAGGTTGCCGAGCCATGTATACAGGTAGTCGTTCAGCACGCGCTTAGCCAGAATGTCGATACGGCTCCTGTCCTGTGAGTAGACCGAGCTGGATATGTACGCATCCCGGTAGGTGAGAGCTTCTGCCATGCCACGGTGAAGGTAGACGGCGACGGGATTTTTAGATTGATGATGACGCCGCCAGATTCAGAGCGACTGTAACCCAACATGATGGTCAGTTTATTCGCGGCGCGCGAAACGACACGGAAGTGAAGCGGTAGCATATCTACCAATTCGGACATACCTACGTCGTCAACGGTGAGCGGGTCCGGTATCACATCGAGCATCCGGTGAAAAATCTGGGAGTGGATGCTCTCGCTGGAGTGGCAGCCGATCATGCCAAGGCCATTTCCTTGAGTTGCTGTTCGTGGCCGAATACGAAACCGCCCCATGCGAGGAAAAAGCGTTCGTACATCGCTTTCTGCTCTTCGTCGCTCATCGACGTGATATTGCACAGGTAGGTCCATGCGAAAACCAAGGTGTCCTGGTAGCGCAGCGGCGCGCTGTTCCTTGTGGTGCTGTAAATAGTAATCGTTGTTTCAGGACGGTCGCCGCTGTCGTCGTCCGAGTTGGCTTCGGTAAGGCCGATGCACAGTTGTCCGGATGGCAGATGATTGGCTTCATGACGAAATGGCTTTCCCCCATTGTTGATCAGCGGTCTGCTTTCTTCTATCACCTTGAGCAATGGTATGAGTACCAGCAGTTGTTGATAGAGGGGCGTAACCATGGTGGGCTTTTGAACGTACTTGGCGATCCTCATCGATATCTCCAGAGTGGGCCATTGAATCCGGCGGCACTGAAGCTTTCGCTTCGGTGATGCCGCCGTTGCCAGTAGTCAAAGTTCGATGATCTGGTGGACGATGGCTTGAACTTCTGGACCGCTCTTTTTCAGCAGCGAGGCGAAGCGTGCGACGATTAGACGATTCTTGCGGGTTTCGAGCTTGTTGATGTCACGGACAACGCTCGAATCGAAAGGCTTTCATGGCTTCACGTTTTCGATGGTGTTCTTGACCAGTTCGGTACGTTTGGCATCGAGTGCCTTGATGGCCACGCGCAGATTTTCGATGGTAGTCTTTTCTGGTGCCGTGGTCGTGCTGGCGGGTGCCGCGTCTACCGATGGGTTGGCAGTGTCGGTCATGGAGTCCTTCTTTTCCAAGGTTATCATAGGCTTCTTTTCGGCGGTGCTGTCATGGCGTTTCTCCTGATGGTTTGTCAAAGCGACAAGAGAATAATATCTAGCCCTCCGTGATTCGTACATATATCTATTGCTAATTGGAAATATTGCGACGATGGGCTACTTTCCATGACTTGGCTCGGGTGTCTTGCGTGCTAGCACAATCTCTTTTCATTAACTATTAGACAGCTCGGGTTAGTACCAACCAGCATGCACGACAGTCGGCACTTTTCTGGGCATCTGTGATAGCGTGCTCAACTGTTCAACTTACAAGGAATTAGAATGCATTTGTCAAACTTGAGCGTTGTCGATCTTCGGGGCTTGCAAGAAAACGTTAAACAAGAGTTGAACAACCGGGAACGGCAAGAGGTCGCCGCCGCTCGCGAGAAAATCATCGCTATTGCCAAGAGTGTTGGCGTGTCGGTGAGCGAGCTAATCGGCGGCAGTGTGCGCGCCAAGTCAGGTCCGGTAGCTGTGCAATATCGTCACCCAGACGATGCATCGCAACAGTGGACTGGTCGTGGCCGTCAGCCGAAGTGGGTGAAGGAATGGCTTGACGCAGGCAAGTCGCTCGACATGGTACGAGTCTAATCTGCTGACAACCATGCAGCGCGAAACCATCCTGCGGGATCTCTATGAGCAAACCGCGTTCGCTAGCCACGGCGTGGATCGTTTGATGTTCCGTGTGCGTCATGAGCAAGCTCGTGAAGTGATTGACCAATGCGAGCGCACAGGACACATACGCCGCGAAGATGACTCATATTTCATCGATTTAATGGGAGTGACAGAACTCGGCGAGGTCGCCGAGGCAGTAGAATTCCTTACCAATGCTGAGTTGTTGTACTTGCATCTTCAAGCCGCGTATAGAAAGCGACCCAATGCATTGTTGCAGGTTACGGAGATTGCAGAAAGCGTAGGAATCGACTGTGAGGTCGCAATGAGTTGCCTTTCGCTTATGACAGATTGCACTGGTTGGTACGGCGGGCGTTCTCAATTTACGGACGCGACTACCGCATCGATTTCCCCATCGGAGGGCATTCTAGACTGCCCTTCGTTTGCAGCCTGTGTTGAGCGAATGCGCAACATGCGCAGCCAGCTTGAATCCGGTGTGTTTTTGCCGCCGCAACTTCAAATATTGAGCGCTGCCGACCATTGGGTAGCTGGACTGTTGCCGACAAAGCGCACTGATCGAGATTGGGTTGAAAAACTTCCAGAAAATCCGGCGCGACTTCTTGGTGAAGTGTACGCAGCAATCGATCATCGACTATACACGCTCGCGTCGATGGGATTGCGTGCACTCATTGACACAGTCATCCTAGACAAGGTGGGTGATGCCGGTACATTCAAGGAAAAATTGAAGGCTCTACATGGCGCAGGGTACATTTCAACTCATCAACTTGATACGTTGGGTGCGGCCATTGATGCCGGAAATGCGTCGTCGCACAGAGGTTTTACGCCCGGAGAACAGGACATCGAGATGGTGCATGATATCGTTGAGCATTTATTGCAAAGTGTATACATTCATCCCGAGAACGCAAAAGTGCTTGTCCAGCGAACGCCAAAAAGAAATTCATCACCCTAAAGGTTTGCATATGGGAAGACTCGACTTGAGTTCTTATTTTTCGTTGAATGGTCAAGATGGGTCGAGTACACACTGCAACAGGCTCATTCTAGTTCCGGAGGCGCGGTGAACTATTGGCTTGGCACGGGCAGTATATTTGGCGCAGTCCTTGCATGGACTCGGACACCTCCAAGAATCGCCTGCGTCTTCTTTGCGACTTTGGTGGTCGGCTATTTGATCATTCACCCAGCGGATTTACTTGACCTCCTCGCCGTATCGCTCCTAGTTGTGATTTTTGATTGGATCTTCCTGTTGCTGCTAATGGTGTTGGCAGTAGCAGGAGATCGCTTCGCCCAGCTCATCATACCGAAAATATTTACGGTTCCAGACAAGTTGAATGCACTTCACCAGACCACATTTCTTGTGCTGTCGGTAGCCGGACTGCCGATTGGCCTTGTTTTGTTCCTTTTGCGTGCGTGGCGGCGATTCTAGCGGAATGTTGTAGCGCTAATCATCGGGACTTGGCGTGCCAGAGCTACATCTGTAGGTCTACGATGTAGTGATGTATTCATAGGCACGATATTTCAATCGTTGGGTCACGTTCACATGGGCAATGGCCTCAAATGATCGGCTGCACGCCGACGAGACAAGCGGCGCGCCAGCCGCAGGGGATGATGCTGGCAAACGTACCAGTCATCTATCTTGGCAGCAGGTTCGCTGACCGCTTGCCGACCAAGGCTGTGCATATCATTGCATCGATTATTTTTATCGTGCTTGGTGGCATGGCGCTGCGGAACGCCCTCATGGGATCAGCAGTGGTTTGAGGAATCGGCTGGAAGTATGACCGAGAGCTGAGCATCGCCATGGACAGACTACTTGCGGTGCTAACACAATGTCAATTCAGTTAAATACAAGACTGCTTGTGTTAGCACCACGTTGTAGGATTTTTCAAACAGGTGGAGCGCTGGCTGCCACTGATGCTAATGCTGGCAACTTTGTTTGCCGCCTCCTGCGGTCTTGCAAGATCAGGTGTCGCTGGTTATCCTTCATTTTCTTCCACTCCCTGAATTCCGGCAGGGTGCGTAGACAGGCGACACAGAACCCGGTCTTGCCATCAAAGCGGCATATTTCTACACACGGTGATCTAACGCTCATGCAGCTTGCTGCGCATGCACTTCGGCAGTGATATGCGACAAGCCATTCAATCGCTGTAAGGCGCTATGGTAGTACGCTGGTCCACGCAGTGGCTCATTTGTGATGACGGAAACGACTGCACCGAAGTGACCGGGACCAAGCCGCCAAACGTGCAGATCGACCAGTTTGTCGCCAGCCAGCTCCACCACTTTTCGAACTTTTTTCGCCATCACGTCGTCGGGGCTGATATCCATAAGGATTTTTCCGGTGTCGCGCAACAGACCATACGACCAGTTGGCGATGACGAGCGCGCCGACGATACCAGCTACCGGGTCCATCCAGAGCCAGCCAAATGTTTTTGCCAAGAACAGCCCAGCAATCGCCAGCACAGACACTGCCGCATCGGCGATGACGTGAACGTAGGCCGCTCGCATGTTGTGGTCGCGTTTGTCTACGACATGATCGTCATGCCCATGATCGTGCTCGGCGAAATGCACGGTGTATTCAGTTTCTGGAATCGCGAGGACGACATCGAATTCGTGTGGCTCAGGAATCGCCGTTTTGGATTCTAAGAAATCGGATCGCTGGTAGAAATCAAAGGTTTGGCGAGTACCGTCTTTCCGAATAGTCGTCACGCGTACATCGGTTGCTGGCAATTTCACATTAGGCAGAGACCGGATGCGAAAGACTGGCGGTATGCCATCTTCGAAGATCGAAAGTTCAAGCATGCCAAATGAGGTAGCAATCTGCTGCACTTCCTCTTCGTGATCGTGCTCAGTATGCCCGTGACCTGCATGTCCGTGATCATGACCATGGCCGTGGCTATGCCCGTGATGATCGCCACCACTAAGCAGCCAGGCGCTGACCACATTCACCAAAAGTCCGACGACTGCAATAGGGATGGCTTCGCTAAAGTGAATCGGAACAGGTGCCATTAGCCGTACAACTGCTTCGTACCCGATCAGCAGCGCAATCATCGCGAGTATGATCGCGCTAGTAAATCCGGCGAGGTCGCCGAGCTTGCCGGTGCCGAAGACAAACCGAGGATCGTTGGCATGTTTGCGTGCGTAAGTGTAGGCGAGCGCCGCGATAAGCATCGCCCCGGCGTGAGTGGACATGTGCAATCCGTCGGCAACCAATGCCAGCGAGCCAAACATACTGCCGCCGACAATCTCAGCCACCATCATTGCGCTACAAAGAGCGATGACAGCCCAAGTCTTTCGTTCGTTCCTGTCGTGACCCTCACCTAGAAAAACGTGGTCGTGGCCTGCCGCAAAAGGGGCTTCATAAAACTCACTCATTGAAAACTCACTTGAAATAACTGTGGACAATCTCGATTAGCTGCTCTTTGCCATCGCCGTGCTCACCGCCATGCTCAGGCGCGTCAACGAGATGGGTCCGAATATGATCTTCCAGCACAACCCCGAGCAAACCGTTCATGGCACCTCGGCAGCTTGTGATCTGCTGCAAGACATTGATGCAGTCGCCTTCCTCTACCAGAGTCCGCTCAATGGCATCGATCTGTCCTCGGATGCGGCGCACACGGTTAAGAATTTTTTGTTTGTCACGAATAGTATGACCCATGCGTTACCTCCAAGTATAGGGTGGGGGAGTATATCATTGTTCGGAGGGAGCACCGCCTGATCAACGTGTACGTGATCGATCTGGCTTGGGGATGATGACGTCGGACTGGTTGTGACACGCTTCTTTCGTGCTCAATATTCGTCCGGCAGCAGCAGCCCCGTTGACGAACGGTCGGCTTCGGTGATGATCCAGATTTTCGTCGATGCGCTAAGCTTGTAGCTGGAAAATATGCGCAGGCCAGAGCGTATTGCTAGCAAATTTTGTTGTTGATCGTCAGCGCCCAAATCGCCCCAGTCGCCAGTGGCATGCCGATGGATTAAGGTCAGCGGCAAGATATCGAATTCGCTCATTGTGCTCATCGCGCCGGGTGTGGCGACGACTCGGCCGAGCGCGAACAATGGCTTCGGCGTCGTTGGTGGTTTCTTGGAATTGTCAGTCATGATCTTCGGTAGCCTTGATCGAGTGACCCCCAACGATGAGGTTGCCGAGCCATGTATGCAGGTAGTCGTTTAGCACGCGCTTTGCCAGAATGTCGATGTGGCTCTTGTCCGGCGAGTAGACCGAGTTGGACATGTACGCATCGCGATACGTCAGGGCTTCCGCAATGCCACGGTCGAGGTAGACGGCGATTGTCATTTCTGGATCGGCGACCATGTTGCCAGATTCATTTCGCTGGTTGTGGCACAGCATGATGATCAGCTTGGTAGCGGTGCGCGAAACGACTTCAAAATTCAACGGCATCATTCCGGCCACCTCGGACATGCCCACGCCATCGATGGTGAGCATGTCCGGTATCACGTCGAGCAGCCGGTGAAAAATCTTGGCGTGGATGCTCTCGCCGTTGTAGCCGCCGATCATGCCAAGCCCATTTCCTTGATTTCCTGCTCGTGACCGAACACATAAATTCCCCATGCGAGTTTGAAGCGGTCGTACATGGTCTTCTGCTCTGAATCGGTCATCGTGCTGATATTGCACAGGTACGTCCACACAAGGAGGAACGTGCTCTGGTAGCACAGGGGCGTGCTGTTATTCGTGGTGCTGTGAATCGTAATCGTCGTTTCAGGATTGTCGCCGCTGGCATCGAACGAGTTGGCTTCGGTCAAGCCGATGGACAGTTTGCCGGACGCCAGATGCACGGCCTCAAGACGGAATGGCCGGTTGCCCTTGTTGATCAATGGTCGGCTTTCTTCCATCACCTTGAGCAGTGGGATGAGTACCAGCAGTTGCTGATAGAGGGGTGTAACTATGGTGGGATTTTTTTTAACGGGCTTGGCGATCTTCATCGATATCTCCAGAGTGGGCCATTGAATCCGGCGACACTGAAGCCTTCGCTTCGGTGTTCGCCGCCGTTGGTCGGCATTTAGAGTTCGATGATCTGGTGGACGATGGCTTGGACTTCGGGGCCGCTCTTTTTCAGCAGCGAGGCGAAGCGGGCGACGATCAGGCGGTTCTTGCGGGTTTCGAGCTTGTTGATGTCGCGGACCACGCTTGAATCGAACGGCTTACCTGGCTTGAGATTTTCGATGGTGTTCTTGACCAGTTCGGTGCGTTCGGAATCGAGAGCCTTGACTGCTTCGCGCAATGCTTCGGCAGCGGTCATTTCGGGCGGCGTGTTGGCCGGTGCCGAATTGGTGGTCGGTGCCAAATCGGCCGACTGTGCTGCGGCATCGGTGTTGGTGGTCTTCTTGTCGAGAGTGATCGTTGGCTTCTTGTCGGCTGGTGCATTCATGGCAATTCTCCTGTTTGTATTTGTCAAAACGACAAGATAATCTTATCCCGCCTTCTGAAAAACGTACACAGATTTATTGCATAAATGCAACTATTCGCAGCCTTTGGCGTTGGAATGATCGATGCGGATGGGGTGGAGGGGCAACACAGTCTCTATTGTTGGTAAACTAACAAGCTGATGTGTTATCCCCCCACATACGTAAGCGTCAACAAATCCCCGTCTGTTCACGAAGGGCTTGATCTGCGAATGTTCCTCACTTCGAGGACAACGCAGGGAGCAAGCAATGGCAAGACAGTTAATCCACCACGGCGCCGTGCGCTACTATCGGCATGATGACGCGTTCTGGCGCGACCTGATCGAAAGGTGGCAAGCGTCCGGTATCGGCGTGCGCAAGTTTTGTGAACAGAATGGAGTGGCGAGCAGTACGTTTCATAAGCGGCGCGCGGGTATGCAAAAGTGTTCGATGCCCTCGACAGCCGCAAGCGTGATGACACCAGATGCGTGCTTCATCCCGGTGATGCCCGACACGGAGATGGTAGCGACGGCCGCCATCGCGCCACCGGTCGCTACAGCCAAGCCACAGACGCGTGACAGTGTCGTCATCAGCAGCGGCGGAATGCGCATCGAACTGACAGGCGCGCATGCCGACCGCATCGTTCGGCAGTTGCTTGGCCGTCTCGGCGGGTTCTCATGCTGATCGCGGGTTCATGCCGCGCCTACGTATGCCGCGATCTGGTCGATATGCGCAACGGTGTCGATGGCCTGTCTTACCTGGTCGAGCCACTGTTGGCGCAGCATCCGATGTCCGGTCACCTATTTGTCTTCGTCGGACGCGACCGGCGCAAGGTCAAGATCCTGTACTGGGACCGGACCGGGTTCGCGCTCTGGTACAAACGTCTCGAGCGAGGTCGTTTCCCAGCGCCAGAGTCGTTGACCCAGCGCGGCCTGTCAGTGGCCGAACTACACGCTTGGCTTGAAGGTATCGACATCCCTGCGTTGCAACCGCATCCGCCTGTCACGGTGCAGCGCGTCGCGTGACGATGCAAATAGATTTCCAGTTCTTGTAAACGCGCCAGCATGCTCATGCGTTAAACCGGCATGCTGGCGCTCATCAATCCCACCGACCTTCCACCTGACCTTGACGCGATGCGCAGCATCGCGCTCGAGCAGAACCGGATGGCGCATGATCTGTGGACGCAAGTCGAATTGCTCAAGCATCAGCTGGCCCAATTCGTACGCGCGCGTTTCGGCGCCAGCTCGGAACAACTGCCCGGTCAGGGCGATCTGTTCGCCGAACCCGTCACCATTCCCGTACCACCTGCGTTGCCAGCTACCTCGGTCGCCGGCCATGTGCGCCGTGGCCGTCCCGCGCTGCCGAAGGACTTGCCGCGCGAACGCGTCGAGTACGATTTAAGCGAAGCCGAGAAGGCATGCTTCGACAAGGTTGAGAGGATCGGCGAGGAAGTCTCGGAAACCCTGGACTACACGCCAGCCAAGCTGACGGTGATCGAGCATGTGCGCATCAAATACGCGTGCAAGAAGGATGGCGAATCGACCGTGCGCACGGCGGCGGCACAGCCGTCGCCACTGCCCAAGTCCAACGCGAGCGCCGGATTGCTGGCGCAAGTGTTGGTGAGTACCTTCGCCGACCATCTGCCGCTGAACCGCCAGGAATCAATCTTCAAGCGTCATGGCGTGCATTTGCCGCGCGCCACGCTGTGCGAGTGGAAGCTCGCTTCGGCTGAACTTCTGGCCGTGCTGCGCCCGGCGCTCAAAACCCATATCCTGGGCGCGCCACGCGTGCACTCCGACGACACGACGATGCCGCTACAGCAGGCCGGACGTGGCAGCACCAGCACCGCACGGCTTTGGGGTTACCTCGGTGCCGGCCAGCGTGAAGAAAATGGCTTGTGGGTCGATCACCCACCGGCAGTCATGTTTGAGTTTGCTGAAACGCGCGAGGCGATTCACCCATCGACCTTCCTGGCCGGCTATCAGGGCTATTTGCAGGCTGATGCCTACAGTGGCTACTCGGCGCTTTATCGCAGCGGGCGCGTATTGGAAGTTGGTTGTTGGGCGCATTGCCGACGCAAGTTCTTCGAGATCGCGAAGGTCCAGAAGACGCCAGGACTGGCGAGTGCGGCGCTGGATTGGATCGCGCGCCTATATGCGATCGAGAAGGTCATCCGCGACATGACGCCAGATCTGAAACTGACACAACGCCAGGAACAGGCCGTGCCGCTGCTCGCCGACTTCCGTCGCTGGCTCGAAGGACACGTGCCGCAGTTGATGCCGCAAGCGCCGCTGGGCCCAGGCATTCGGCTACGCGTTGCGCAACTGGGATGCGCTGGTACGCTACACCGAAAGCGGCGTACTGCAGCCCGATAATAACGCGATCGAACAGGCGATCCGGCCAATCGCCGTGGGCCGCTCGAATTATCTGTTCGCTGGCTCGGCGCGTGGCGGCCACGCGGCAGCGACCATGTACTCGCTGATCGGCACGGCAAAGCTGAATGGACTCAATCCCTACCTGTGGCTCAAGGACGTACTGGCCAGGCTGCCCTCGCATCCCATCAACCGTGTCGCCGACTTGCTGCCGTTGGCGACCTATAAATGGGCGTAACACGGTAAACTGGCGACATGGACTCCCGCCTTCTTGACGCCCTGCGCAACGCCCCAAGCCTCGACTTGTATGAACTGAGCCTGGCCATCAACCAGATGCTCACCGATCCGCGCCGCATACTCGAGGTGCGCCGCCATCTACATCTTGGCGTCCAGGTAATGTATTTCGACCACCGACGCGGAGCCCTTGCGCCCGGCCGAGTGCTGCAACTACATCCGGCGCAGGTCACCGTTCAGGATGACGCCACGCGCACGCACTGGAAGCTACCTTACGCCGCCATCGTCGCCGATCCTGCCCAGCGCGCCGAACAGGCGCCACCAGCCGCTCCACGCCACGTTGACTTCGGCACGTTCAAGCTAGGTGACACAGTCGGCTTCACAGATAAGCACCTGCGCGAACGCGTTGGCACCATCACTCGCATGAACACCAAGACCTACTCGCTTCTTTGCGACGGCGAGCAGTGGCGCGTCTCCCCAGGGTTGCTACGTAAAGTCATCGACCTGTAGGCGGCGCCGCGGACACGGGTTCCGCTGACGCTTACCCACATACTGACATGGCTTTCAGCGAATGGGCTGCATGGAAACCATTCGCGGTACCAATCTCGCTCGTGGAACATTGCAAATCATGTAGATAGTGGTAGCGTGCTCACTTGTCGAAATAGAACCGAAAGGAGCCACAATGGAATTGTCGAATTTGAGCGTTGCCGAACTTCGTAGTCTGCAAGACAGCATCAAGGTAGAACTAAAAAACCGTGAACAGCAAGAAATCACTAAGGCCTGCGAACAAATTCTGTCGATTGCCAACAGCGTTGGCATGTCGGTGAACGAGCTGGTCGGCGGCAGTGTTCGTGCCAAGTCAGGTTCAGTCGCTGTACAGTACCGCAATTCGAACGATCAAAGCCAGCAATGGACAGGCCGTGGCCGTCAGCCGAAATGGGTTAAGGCATGGCTCAACGAAGGCAAGTCCTTGGACGCCGTACGCGTCTGATTCTTTTCGCAAAGTACCCGCAAATGAGATATTTGCCATCAACAATCGTTTAATTTGGAGCAGTGCATGACCGTGAGCAATGACCGTTATCGAATTCAGGACTGGCATGTCATTGATGCCGAGAGTAATCCATCACAAGAAATTTATATTCGCGAAATCTTAGACTGGCGATGTTCAGAGTTTGATTCGTCCAAGCTTAGTGCGCAACAACGGCTTGAAATAATTGACGCTTTGGGATTAGGACGATTGGCCGTAGTGTTGAGCGACTGCTATCGAACAAACAATAAGCCGTGGCCTGATTACGATGCTGGGAAAGATGCACACGACACGGTATTATTCTTGCGAAAAGCCGCAGCGAGTTGACGGCGGGGGTGCTAACTCAGTCTCAACTCCGTTTAATACTAGACTGCGCGTGTTAGCACCATGGCACCAGCCAAACGGGTTGGTGGGTCGATTGATCGCGTCGTCGGATAGCGTCAAGAGTTCATCGAAGGTGCTGGATGGCCTTCATGCGGTTTTCGAGAACTTCCTTAAGCACACCAATGCTTTCAGCGTGAGTCTGAATATTGGCCGCCACGTCCGCATCCGGCGTATGGAAATGCAGGACTTCCGGATTTTCGGCACTTGGCTGGATGAACCGAATCGATCCGGTATGCGAAGCAGCAATGAAAAATCGTGTGCTCGGGTTCGGGGTCAGATTGTATTTGGCTGCGACGTGTTCTTCGACATCTTCATGGCTGTATCCTTTGGACAGCAAATGCTGGCGAAGTGCGACGATATATGCAAACTTTTCCATGTAACCGCCGGGATAAATCATGATGCGTCCAATCAGCCGTTTGACCTGCTGGCTGAGTTCGGCGCGCAAATTGTACAGGTCGTCCCCAGTCAGTTCATTCATGCGCGACACTAGGTCGTCAATGGTTGCCCGCACAGTCGCGATATCGATTTTCATGCTGGATGATCGCTCATATTTTTTCTGGTCCGATTGCAGTTCGAATTCGAGATGAGTGCGCTCCTGTTCAAGTCGCATTAGGCGTGCCTCGAACTGTTTGAATTTCGCACCGGACTCGATTGCCGAAAAGATATTCGACTCCTTGTTCTGGATGGATTCGATGGAGCCCTTCAGAATCGTAATTCTCTCTGCCAGCGCTGAGATTTCGGTCTTTGCCGCATCATCCAGTTGGAGAAAATGCTCGACATCTAGGCCAGTGCAGTACGTCAGCATGCTTTTCTCGAAGTACGTATATTCCCACGGCACGTAATGGCAGTCTTTTCCACCCTTCGCATTTGAGCAGACCAGCAGTTTTCCGCGTGGGCCGACATGTCCTTTGTTCACGTAGACCATCGACCCTTGGCAATAGCCGCATCGGAGCAGACCGGAAAATAGGTTCGAAAGGCCTACTCCCTTGCGCCCAGCGCCGTTAACCCGACGCGACTGCTGAGATGAAGCCGCTAATAAGAAGACCTCGTTTGAGATGATGGGTGGGAAGTAATTGAGAATGGGTTCGCCTTCGGGTACTCGCTTACCATCAAGCATGACGTGTGGCTGAAATTCTCCGAGCACGGCACGGCTGCACAGGATTTTCTTGATATAGGAGGTGTGCCACATGTTCTTTGCACGCGCACCAAATGTCGGTACGCCCTGCTGAGTGAGGCGTTTTGCAATCGAGGCCGTTCCCATGCCGTTGCGTGTCCAGTCGAAAATGTCGTTCACCAACTGTACCCTGTGCGGTACTGGAATGTATCTTGAGCGGTCTTCGCTAATTTCTAACCAGCCTGGAGCCAGCGATGTGAGCTTCTTCGCGTCCATGTCGGCTCGCTTTGAACGCCATGCCGCCTTGATCCGCTTACTCTTCATCAGCGATTCTTCATGAGCACGAGACATGATTGCAATGGAAATGATGAGATCGGTAAATTGTCGATCAATTTTTTCCTTGCTGTACTCCATGCCATCGGCAAGCGTGACCAGAGTAATGCCACGGTTCACGATAGACATGAAAATTTCCATAGCCTCGGTGATTTTCGCTCTCGAAATCCTATCGAGAGATTCCACTAGTAAAAAACTGCCGACAGGTACAGCGCCAGATTCAATCGCTGTCAGAAATGCGCCAAGTTGGCCGCCGCGCACGTTCGACTTGTCGAATGCGGAAACGCCAAGGTCACGGTAGGTCAGGCGCTCGTCCAGGACGAGGCCGTGCAGTTCAGCATAGGCTAGCGAGAGTTCATATTGACGCCGGAACGAATCGCCGGTTTGTTGCTCAGGGGTAGAAAAGCGGATGTAAGAATATGCGCGGGGTGCAGTTGTCACAGTAGGGCTGGGTGGCTAGGCGAAGGGTTTAATATATCACAATGTAAAGACACTATGTCCTATTGAGCCTGACTATTGACGGGTTTAAATGGCCCGAATGCTAGGACATTGTGGGAACCGGCCGCGGCGATTTCCAGTGCCCGCTTCGCCTGCAGCTGGCCTTTGACTTCCGCGAAATCGGCGCAGGGCGGCGCGGGATCCAGCGCCCGCGTGCGGTGGCGG
>Ga0066798_10000173_pt1 | contig 35914 bp, 46 predicted proteins | sample PersoiDNA2013203_FD_70961 | JGI IMG/M metagenome (GOLD analysis project Ga0066798, IMG submission 70961) | Permafrost soil microbial communities from the Arctic, to analyse light accelerated degradation of dissolved organic matter (DOM) -... | ecosystem: Environmental > Terrestrial > Soil >... | reverse complement strand
AACAGTTGGTCGGTTACGTCAGTTACGCCCGCATCGCCAAAAAAGTCGGTGGTATCTGGATAATGGATGCCCGCCAACGACACCTTGACGACACCAGCCTCCCGGTCAAACTACGACAGGAAGTGCCACCCTCCAGTGGTGGTTTGAGGGCGCTGAAAATTGATCGCAGCTTTCCCTGTTATGTAGTGCTCGCGTGAGACGCGTTTGAGATCAAAATCGAACAGTGGTTGCTTCATGGGAGCTTTTTAAGCCGGGCTAGGCCCTGTTTGATGTGGCCAGAGTTCTCGCCGATTGTCTCCAAGGCACCACGTACGTTATTTCCTACATCCGTATGTCCGTGGGCTTCTACGTGGAGGGTCAGCTCCATCAGGGCAGCTTCCAGAGCGAGCTGGTTTTGATACATCCGTTCCAGCACATCCGACAACGAGTATTCCTTTGGCATTGATGTGATCTCCTTCAGGGACGCTCAGCATAGCGCAGGAAAAGAATTAGTTTGGCGTCTTGCGGACAAATCCTGAGGCTCATCAACTTTGAACTAATCACTACGCCCGTCCCCCTAACTCTGTGCAAGTTGCCTCAAGCCCAGGTTAATCCAGGGTTACTCACTCACACACGAAGGTTTGGTGAATCATGAAGAGCGAACAGGTAGAAGGCGTTGTAGAAAAGGTTGCCGGCAAAGCGCAGAGCGCAGTCGGTAAACTGTTTGGTGATTCCAAGCTGGAAGCTGAAGGAACCGGGCGCCAAGCTGCTGGTCAGTTGACGCAAACCTATGGCGATGCACTAGACAGCGTATCTACGTTCGTAAAAGAAAAACCAGTGGCTGCAATCGCGATTGGTGCAGTAGCGCTGCTGGTTCTAGACCGTCTCTTTCGCCGCTGAGTAAGGAAAGACGTTTCGACAGGGGCGCTCCCTTTTACGTTTATAGCTTGCGTCCCCTAGAACTGTCCATCAGTGGGATGCGGGGGGCGAGTGCAGGTATGCACAACTCACTTCCATCCAAGCAGCACGTCGGAACTGCGACGAGGCTATTGGGCCACAAATCTCGTGGAAGGGTGACGTGGGGTCAGTAGCAAGCGGAGCGCGCAGGCGGGAGGATGAAAGCCCGCAGGGCCAAGACTCGACAACGGCGAGGCTTGGTTTACGACAGCCGTCCTCGCAGAGGCCCGCTCGACCTTGGCTCCCTAGAGCGCATTTAGGAGACGTTCAAGCGTCTGATGCTCCCATGTGCTGAGCAGTGCTACTGGATCAGTGCCAAAGCGATCCCCCGAGTCAAAAGACCAGCGCCGCCCATCAGGGCTGATGCATTGTTTGCAGTAGTCGAGCGTGCCACAGTCGTTGAAAATAGATATCTGCCAACCGTCGACGTTGACCACAAAATGGCCTGCAGAAATCTCGTCCCGAGAGGCCTGGCCTAACTTGGTCATCTTCCTTCGCTCGAAGGTGACCTCTCGCAATATTTGGCATACCTCTCTCGCTGAGAGCTCAGATGGAATGTTTTTGCTAACGCTACCAACCTGGGATGAACGAGCCGCTTGGTAAGCTCTGACTGGTACGCGTTGAGTCACCTGCACTTTCGGCTCGCCTGGGCTTACTCTCCAGCCAGCGTCGGCTGGGTGCTTAATTAGCTTGTAGCCACAGCAGTTGAGCACGTGGTTGGTGATCTCGTACTCACGCCACTCGGTCATTGCCTGGCCATCGATGATCTGCGGCTTACGCTCGATCAGCCAAACGACGGCGTTGATGAATTGCCCGTGTGAAAAGACGGCGATGTCTTGTGCAGGATGATCTGCAAGTCGATTCAGGAAAGACTGAGCTCGAGATATAAAGTCTAGGAATGACTCTGCGCCTTCACCATCGATGAATGCGGGGTCGGCCTTGGCCCAATATGCGTCCACCCAATCTCGTCTCTGAGCAACGGTCGTGTTGATACACCGTGCAGGTTCAAGGTATGTGAACTCGTGAATGGGCCATATTTGAAACGGCACTGAAGGGAAAGCATCCACTGTCTGCATCGCAGTTGCTTGAGCTCGGGAAAACGGAGAGGCAACAATCAGATCTGGGGCGTGGGTGAATGACCCTGCCACCAAGCTCGCTTGTTCCACACCCTTGGGCGTTAGGGGGATGCTCGCGTGATCCAAGCTGGCTTCGCCGGCGTTCGCGGCACTTTCTCCGTGTCGGATTAATCTGACATGCTTCATCGAATACTCTCACAGACGTGTACGCATAGCGTTCCATCCGTTGCTGATATTCAGGACTGACGTTGAGCTATGGATTATTGTGCCAACGATACCAGAACGCTCTCGTCAGTAATGGCGCTTGGGCATATCAGGAAAGGCTAGCGCGCAGCCGCTGCGCATCTTACCAGCGCTGTGGTGAGGGAATTACTCTTTGTGCCAGTACCTTTGCACGGTGGAAGCAGGTAAGCCGAGCTTCACCACTGTTTCACGTTGCGTCATGCCCGCAATTTTGCATTCTCGCACTGCAGCCAGTTTTTTCTGGGAAACCTGAGCTCCGGAAGGTCTGCGTACCAGCTCGCCATTTTCTATTTGGCTTGCGAACTCGGCCATGGCTTTTGCAGAGGAAAACGCGCGTATTTCCCTTTTGACTTCGGCTAGCAGGTCATTGGGCGAAACTTTTTCGCGGACACTTGTCGCTAGAACAAGCAAGGAAATGGCACGGAAATCAAGGACGGTCGAGACAGATTGCAGCGTCTCCAGCGTTACGCTGACTTTGCCGTTCTCAAGATTGTTTACATGTGTCGGGTCAATCAACGCGGAAAAGTCTTCCGCTTTCAAACCGCGACTGCGCCGAATGACACGTAACACAGCTGCAAGTGAGTCCCTAACAAGCATTGGAATACCCAAAAGCAAGGATAGAGCCACATTGCTAAAACCCATTCCATCGAATATATTCAGCTTAGGGTGTGGCGACTTGATATCGCGAAGCCGGAGCCGTCCTGTAGGAACGTTCCAAGGTGCTTTTCAGGGCAGGTCGCTCTAGAGCTTTCCCCTTGCTGCGGGGACACTCTCACGCCCGAAGCAACGGTAGATTTCAGTGCGTAAGCACTCCATTAAGTAAACGTAAGGGATATGTTGGAATGAAGTTTGATTGCGCAAAAGTTTCCGGCAAAGTCGATTACGTAAGATCTGTAACACCTATAAGCGGCGGATATAAAGCAACAGTCAGCATTGATGGTGCGGCCATCCCAAATCTGCAACTGTCGAACAAATTTTATGAAGAGCTCGACGTGGGTGAAAATGTCACGCTGTATGGAATTTTTAGAAGAAGTGGTAAGAAGGAAAAAATGATGGCGTACTTTATGGTCTAGAGAAGCAGACTGGTGAAAAGATGTTTGCCACTCACTACAGATACCAAGTCCCACTAATGCTTGCGTTCTTTGCAGTAATCTCATTTTTTGTAGTGTTTGTAGTCGGCTGGTTTGTTTCGGTCTACCCAGTCATCTATTTATTCGACAACAGCGGCGGTGCATTTATGTACAACAACACTGCAGTCGCGCTAGTTGAAGCCAGCATCGCGGCAGGCTTTTTCCTATGGCGTGCGTGGGTAATGTTCAGTGCGACATCGGATCCGGAAGCATGGGAATCGATTGCACCCGCCACGCTATCTAGTCGATTCAGCAAGTTTCATAAGTAGATGTCCTAGGAGATCCGGGACATCACCTGCGCGGCATACACCGTTGAGCTTCAGGTGATTGTCGCCCGGTTGCATCCGGTGCCAATCACAAGCAAGCGGAGCGCGCAGGCGTGAAGGATGAGCGCCCAACGGGCCGAGACGCGACGCAGTCGTGGCTCGGTTCACGCCAGCCTTACGCCGCAGGCGGCACGCAATAACTACTGCCTGTTTTCAAATCAACACGGGTGGGGCTGAAATGACCCACGATGAACTCCGCAAGCTTGAGTGCGCTCGGCGAAGGGCGCTATGGGTTCTTGCAAGCCTCCGTCCAGGGGATCCAGAGGCATCCAGCGTCTTAGTCGTCCTTGATGCCCTCGACGCCCAGGAGCGACACCTCACGGCCTCAACCGCTGAACAGCTCGGGCTCAAGGAGGTTCGTGACTCTGTCCCAGTACAGCATCACCACTGCATCGACATCATATTCGAACACGATATCCCCCAACCTTGGAGGGAACGATTCCTCCAGGCGAGCGTTGGATCAACCAGAATTTCTGATGGGCCCTATGCCACAGACTGGCATAAATTCCTGTCCGGGTGGGAAGCGGAGATGCGGCACTTGGAAGCCCACAGAGCAACGCGGCACGAGCTAAAACTGGACTAAACCATTCGGAGAGCAGGCATGGAACAAGATGGCGATAACACCGTGTATTGCGATATCCAGATGCCGTTGGCCCAAGGCCGGGAGCTACTGGAATTAGTGAGCGCACTGCGAGAATCGAAAGCTCATCCAAGTCTCGACAGAGTCTTCGAACACATGCAAGACGAACTCAGTACGTCCATCGATATCGTGGACAACCCGCCAACGTGGGGGCCTTGGTGCGAGTAAGGCTCCTCATGGCCGTGAAACTTCCGTTTCTAATCAATCCCTGCTCGGCACTCCAGGCACATCCATGTTGATCTTGCGCCAAAACGCTTCAGAGAAACTGTAAACCGAGAAAGCAATGAGCCCCAGGGCCATCACCATCAAAATTAACCAACCAGCAGGAAGATTTTGGAGCGCATCCAGTGATTCCTTCATACCAGGTGGATCCATGGCTTGATAAGTGGAACCGCTGATGGCCAGTAGCAATGCAATTTCTAAGAACACGACCCCACGTGCAATTAGTCCGAATCGTGATACCGGACGGACGTACCGCATGACGTCTTCGTCGGCCTCAAAATATTTCTCGAACGACGCCTTCCATCCCTTGATGATGTGAGCAATACCCACACCAAGCGGAACGAGTGCAATCAGGTACACCAACAAATTCGAGTGATCCCAGGATAAAAAATGCGCTAGCCAGTCTTTGGCTTGCCCTCCGGAATCGCCCGAGCTTTTAATACCGCTAATGAGTAGGCCCAACGCAAAAAACGCTAGAGCGCCGTTGACCATACCTCCCGCAAACAGACCAGCGCGAATCACCAAGCCTTTGAATTTTTTGCCGTGATGATCGACATCACGCGTAGCTTGAAGGACGCGCCAAGCCGCAAATGCGAGTAGACCCGCTACCACAAGCCCAACTAGAAAATAGCCAAATGGTTGGCTTAGCAATGCTTCCAGGCTCTTGTGGCTGTCCTTCGGTTTTGTCGAATCCTGCGCTGCAAGCAGTGCGAAGATACCTATGATCAAATAAAGCAATCCCCGAGCGGCGTAGCCTCCCCGAGCGAGTATTACTAGGCTATGTTGCGCAGACATCGACGTATTCCCGAGATTTGATAAAAAGCAGACCCCTCTTGCTGGGTGGGGTTCTACTATTCAGGTCGAAGAGCGCGAGGATTTCGTTATCCAAGACGACTGCCAGCATCAAACATGGGCGCAGTACATCCATCGATTTCATGGAGAACCCACCAACGTGGAAGCTTTGGTGTCAGTGAGAACTCTTTGCCTTTCCGTGAATCCTCAATCATAGGTACCGAGGCTGTCGAGTTAGGTCTAGTCACCAAACATCTCGCTGTACTCCATATCATCACGACCCAAAGAGTTCATCGTGATGTTGCCGTCGTCATTTTCACCGACGTGCCAGAGCGCAAATTTCGGAAGGTTTAGCCAGACCGGTGGCTTCGCATCAACTGGAAAAGCCGAGCGGGTATGATAGGTTGCTGCACCGTCGATTATCGACACCAGCGCAATACCGTGCGCCCTTGCATATTTTATCGCTCCGGATTGAAACCCTGTTGTGGTGAACAGCATTCCTTTATGAGCGCCCACAGATCTCACCTTGTCGTGCAGTACCTGAACCAGCTCCCGCTCGACTGCGTTACGGTATTTTTTGCACTCAATTAGCACGATGAATTCGGCGCCTGCAAAAGCTTGGAATTTCGCCTGCACGTCGATCTGGTAGGTTGAGTCGTAGGCCTCGACCTTCACGTCGTGCGTCACCTCCAGCGAAGTCAGTTCACCCCCTTGCTTGAGGATCCAGTCCCTGACCAACCGCTCAAAGTCGGCGGCTGTGATTTCGAGGTTAGGGTTCGCCATGGGTGGAAACATTTGTCGTCCTTAAACTGAGAGATTGCCCGTCCAGCTTTGGCTAGCGGGGCGAGTTCCTGCACCAACCGCTGTGCGGAGGCTACTGCGAGCTGAGCCAAGCTTTCATTTTTCCCAGCCTGCCCACCTCAAGTAGCTTTGCCTTTGCCAATTCTAAAAGCTTGAGAAGTCCTTGTTTATCTTCATGGGAGGGAAACCATTCATCGACCTCGACATTACACTGCTCAGACTCACTCAGTGACCACTTCACGATCATGTCTGCAGCAGCTCTGTAGTGATCCGCCATGAAAAGACGCCGTCCTTCAACAATCCAACCACGGTCAGCTAGCTGATCAGTGACGTCAGTGATGCCCAGGTCGCCAAAGTAGCCTGTGGTGTCAGGGTAATGGATGCCTGCCAATGACACCTTGGCCATGCCGGATTCCCGATCAAAATAGGATAGGAAATGCCACCCACCCGTGGTGCTTTCTGGATGTGGAAAGTTGATGGCGGCTTTCCCTGTTATGTAGTGCTGGTGCGAAACGCGTTTGAGGTCAAAGTCGAAAAGCGGTTGGGCCATGAGGGCTTTCCTGAATTCCTGAGTGCCGATTCGGTTAAGCGGAGGACACCCCCAGTTCGTGGTAGGCGCCTCATCGAAGGCTGGAGGATCGCACTGTTCTAGTTGATGTAAATCATAACCGTACTATAAGCGCATTGCGTATCTCTACGCATTGAGGGGGGTATCTCTCGAAAAATACCAGTGAAAAAATATTGCAGTTTCGCTAAGGGATTAGTGAGTGCCGCCGATGATATATGTTCAATAACTAGCTAAGGATATGTGCGTGTCTGACAGTATATTTTCCATGATCAAGAGTGTTTTTCCCACGTTTGTGGCTGGAGCTAAAGATCTACAGCGTTCTATCATTACTCCGACCGAATTCTTCAAAGATATGAAGCTACGCAATTACTGGTGTGCGCAAGCCAGCTTGATCGGGCTCGTAATGGCCGTAGCGTTATCGCTGCTAAGTTTTCCTTCGCTGAAAGGGATTGGGATAGCGATAAGCAAGGATTTTCTATCCGTAATGATCGTCCTGAATTCCATGTTTCTGATTCTCTATGGAGCTTGCTTTTGGTTAGGCGCACGTTTCATGTTCGGAAAGGGGTCGCTGTTTTCTACGATCAACTCATTTTTTTATATCTCCATTTGCCTGGTCTTTATGAAGATCGCTGAGATGCCAGCGCTGGGCTCGAGAATGACCGCTTTAGCGCATAGCTGTGAGCTTGGGGAGTTTGGAGCGAATGTCACTGCAGCGATATCCGCAAGTTCTGTTTCCAGGATGTCGAACTTTTTAATCGGCGTATTTTACCTTGTATTTACCGTTTGCTCGGTAAAACTCCAACGAGGCGTCAATGACTTCAGTATCGTAAGGGGAATAGTGTCCGCGATTTGTGGGATGGTATTTCTAAGTTTAGCCGTCATTTATATCCAAGAGCCTGCAGTGTATGCAGTGGTCTGCGGCTACTTAGGCGAAAAGTGAATAACTATGTTTTGATTGGTCGGCTGTCTAGCGTTACGTCGTTGTAGGTCAGCGATTAAGATGACTCATAATTTAACTGTACCATGGCTGGTTATTTCGTTACGTCAACAGCCATGGCACGGTTATCGAGGGTTCAGACCAGCGGGTGTGGGCCGAATTCTTCTTCAAACCTTTCACCCCATCCTGAATTTTCAGGTTTGTTAGCGGCCCCTCCTACTATTTTAATAGCGTATGCGCGGCACACTTCCAGAAGCGAGGGCGGGATGTATTCCAGTAGCCCTTTGTATTCTTTGTCGTCCCCGTCACGGTATTGGTACAGATCAGCGCACCAAAGATCGTAGACCCAGTCACTGATTTCCTCGTCGCTTTGAGGAAGAGCAACCAATTCTTTGACGAATTTGTTCAGGTGCTGACGCTCCCTCTTGGAAAAGCCTCGGGTGGTCAGGCTAAAAAACTTCAAAGCCTTTATAGCTGGTCTGACTCTCCAGGTGAGCGAGTCAAGTGAGTCTGGATCTCGCATAAGCGGCACTAGCTGATATGGGTTGAGCTGCTCGCCCGTACCAACTGCCACCGAGCGTATTATTCGGTCAAGATTGAAGCTTCTACGGTCGTTTCGAAGGTGGCAAAAAGCATCGATAGTCTTATCGGCTTCCTTGCGCAGGTCTGATATCTCCCTCTCTATGACTGTGCCTGTGCCGTCCTGGTATCCAATATATATCCGCATCGTCTTGCCTAATGTATGTTCAACAATGGAGCCAGAGATCTCCCTGAGGATGACTCAGTCAGATCTCACTACCGAATTTCTGCTGGGATGCATTCATTTCTTGAGGCCGGCCATTAAAGTTGTCTCAATGTACGCTTGCACTCGAGGGGTAAGGTCACCGCTCAGCTTACAAATTCCGGTTCTCGTGAACCCTACCTGGCCCGTCAGACCTTTGTAGCGCACGGAGTAGGATCCTGCGTCCACGACTGAATGCGACAAACCAAAACCTTCGACGCTCTCGGGATCAATTCCGACCTTGGAGGCGATCTCAACACGTGCGGTTGCAGCAATGGAGCTAATGGATCCAGATAGTTTTAACGAGTTCAGAGTGATCGTCTGGAAGCTTTTGATTGAGTCTTTGACTATTTTATCAGTGACAAATATTTGCTCGCAGCTAAATCCGAAGCCAAGTATTTTGTCTAAACTGTTGAGAAGCTCTTTAGAGGAGCGGGGCGGGTCTTCCATTCGGAACATCAGCTGATCAGTACCAAGTAGTGTTACCCTTTGGCTACACGTTGACACGACTTCATTTTGCTTGCTGATACCGTCAAGGTCTATAGACGTAGCATAGATAGATGTTCTCCAAAAAAATTGGAATGAGCGCTCTGGAATATTTACTATGAAACCACTATTTAGTGAGGGATCGTACCGGCTCTGCGCCAGTTTCTGTAGAAACTCATCCACAGAACAAGGAACTCGAACGGCATACCACTTGAATCTTGAGATCATGCTTGCCTCACTATTTTATAGCTAACATGGCTTTTTTAGCGGACGTCTCAATCGCCTTAGATAGTTCATCAATTTCAGGTTTTAAAGGAGTTCTGGAGCGAGGGAATTTTCCATCAATGTTTGGGTGGACTGACTTCAACAGAACAGAGAATTTATGACAGTCTTTAGGGTCTGCAAAAGACGCCTCGAGCTTATAAATATCACCGTTCCCTAATACTCGCTTGGTTAGCCAGCAAATTTTTACAATAAAGTAAGTGTCCGATGATACTAAGTCATTAAGGATGCCTGACCTGTTCACACCGTTTCCACGGAGCAATACTTTTTCTATGTGCGTTTCGTCTTCGTCGCTTGTTAGGTCGTCTTTATCCTCATCGGATGGCTTAGGCTTGTACACGTAAACATCCGTAACATCCCGCTTGCTAAAACCGTCAAGTCCATCGACTAAGTCAATAAAGAATTTCGTTCTTATCTGGGGTGATGGTTTGTCAAAAAGTGTGACGATAAACTTTTCAATCTGGGTAGGTGCTTGCGTTGTTATGCTTGATACTATTTCATCCCGAATTTCGTTGGTGAAATCATTCTGGGGCGAAACAATGCTGTATCCATTTTCTGTTTTAGTAAACTCGATTACTGCATCCTTGACAACGAGCTGTGCGAACTCAGATTTTTTGTAATCGAATCTGGAGTATTGGATAGTTAAACTGAAGTTGTCACTGTCTCGTGAGATGTAAGCGTTATCTCCGGATTCGATAATCTCACGTTTTAATTCCTCGATAGCTGAGCGAACATCGTTGACGTCCAGTTCTCCCACGAGCTCCACTGTTGTTGAGCGTTCCCTACGTGGAGCTATTCCGATTTTTTCGGAAATGAGCTTGTGATCGTAGTAGTCATGAGTAAGTCGGGAAAAATAATCAGCCAATACTTCGCGGTCAGTTGCTTTGGAGACGATAGTGTTTCTATTTCTAAATAGAGTAGTCAACGTCTGCGCGTCAACTTTATGTTTCTGTACGAGCGCATCAAAGACGTTTTTGTCAGATGCGAAATACAGTGCGGGGCCAAATTTTCTCTTTTTCATTCTCTCCACCCCATCCATGCGATATTGTAACCATCTACCATCGATGTGATAGAAGAGATTTTTATGTCGTTTAGAACCTGCTCGCGTATAGGATCGAATCCCCACATTTTCGCGTACTTTGTTTTCGCAAGGTTGAAGTTTGCCGTTACATCGTGATGTGGGGATTTATGGGTGACACGAATCTGGACTTCTTTTCCCGATTCTAGCATTTGGTATCTGGACAGACTGTCGAGGAGGTATTCAAACTCTTCAGGCGATGCGCCGGGTCTGTTGTAATATACGACGTATCCGGCCTGTGAGTTGTTCCCTGCCTGTAGGTTACTGTGCTGCAGAATAAGGTAGGGGCTGGTAAGCGCTTCTACAGTTGCTGGTTGGCCCCAAACATCACCCTGCCGGTGTCGCATTACTAAGTCTGGATAATAGAATGTATAGTCAGGTGATATTTTGCGCTGGTGCATTAATCGCATAATATCATTTGCGATGCTGTATAAGCGCATCAAATCTTCAGGGCCAAAGAAGTGAAGGCAAACATTTGCCGGAATTGGGATGGAATCGAAGCCTATGTTATCGATCAGGTCGCCAAACGCTTTGTGGTAGCCATGATCATGATTGTGGACGACCAGTAGTCCGCGAACCTCATGCTCTTCAGATGTATCTATGCTGAACGTGCTTCTCCAAGACTCAGAGTCCTGCGCGCATTCAATAGACATGGCCAATGCTTTAAAAGCGTCGCGAACCTTTGTTTTGGTGATTGATTCTTCTTTGTAAGCTTTCAAATCGGAATGCAGGTAGATAGTCGATCCAAGGTATGGATCTTCATAGAAAAAAATCACATCGCCAGGATGCTTGTCCTTAGGTTTTTTTGTAGGCGTAAGATGGTGAGGGCAGTGGCAACTGAAATTTTCATTCCAACGGGGTTTTATTTCCCATTTAAAATAAGAAAATATGTCTTGGACTAGCGCCTCAGCAATTTCGCCGATATTTACTGTTTCCGACATGGTGCATCCCTAGCAAATTTTCGGATTGGCCTATAGGCTATTGGCCATCATAGCAGGAGGTTTCAGTAGTACGCTAACTTTGCAGCTTGATACCTTTGTTGCACCCAGGTAGCGCGGTATGCAGGTGGATTAAGGCGCCATTTGAGCCTCCTACCGAAACTCCTTTCGGGCAAGGTTTGGGGCTACTAATGCAGAAGAACTTGGGATGTCAGCCTACTGGGCCAAGACGTAGCGTATAACCGTGGCTTACGAGGCTCAATCGAGGGCGCACAGTTAGCATGGCTGTAGAGCCTGCGTCCCTAGAAAAATATGGCGCTATGCCATCCAAACTCACCAGGATGAGTTAAATTCGTTTGGCAAAGGTCAGTGGTGCCCCGCGAGCTCTCAGCGCTTGGGGTTCGCTGAAGCGTACGGACAGCTTAGCGGGGTGTGCTCTTGCTCGAGAAAGTCATAAGCATCGACAACGTCGGAGTTCTGAAAAAAGCAGCTCAGCGACCTGTCGACCTTCAGAAAGTCAGCCTAATTTATGCCGATAACGCTAGGGGCAAGTCGACATTGTCGTCTGTGCTACTAGCCTGCTCTACTTTCGATGCCAAGGATCTCTCAGATAGGAAGACTGTAGGGGCGACACACCCTCAAAAAGTCGTTTTACGGTTTAACCAAGGGGGCACGGGCGGTGCCTTCAATGCCCAGTTCGACGGCAATGCTTGGTCTGGGCAGAAACCCAATTTGCATGTATTTAACCAAGCTTTCGTTGATCGAAATGTGTATGCCAGTTCAGGTGTTCTTCCGGAGCAGAGGGAGGCGCTGCTGGATCTTGCACTAGGTGATGCAGCAGTATTACAGCGCACTAAATTTGATGCTGAGACTATTGCAGTGAAAGAGAGCGCAGTAACGGTTAACTCAGCGGATGCAGCTCTTCAAGGATATCGAGGACAGCTTCCGCTCGCTCAGTACATCAAGCTTGCCTCTATTCCAAATGTGGATGAGCTGATAGTTCAAACTGATAAGCTAATAGCCGAAGCTCGAGCGTCTGATCAAATTCGTCGGCGCCCTGAATTCCGGCCAGCGCCGTATCCAGCTTTCAATTTTGACGATATTCCTAGCCTGTTGGAGAGTTCATTCGAGAGTATCTCCATCACTGCAGAGGAAACAGCGAAAGCTCACTTCGCGAAGCATAATGGGACAGCGACAGAGCGCTGGGCTGCTGAAGGGCTGCAGCACCAACCAGATAATGAATGTCCATTCTGCGGCCAGCCAACTCAGGATCTCGGCCTGCTCAAGGCATTTAGGCTCTACTTTGACGGATCCTATTCGGAGTACCAAAAACGTGTTACTCAGCTTCGTAATTTTGTCAAGGAGCGTGTCGGAGAACAGCAGTTAGCAAGCTGGCGCGCATGCAATGAGTACAACCTAGGACTACGCAGCGTCTGGTCTGAGACCTCGCTAATTGATGAAATTCCCCAGCTGGATTTCGAGACAGCAGCCTCGCTGCTTCAATGTGTTGAGGCGGCGTTGCTCGAAATTGTAGCCGCCAAGGAAGGCAATCCTCTCGATGCTTTGGATTCAAAGCCATTTATGGCTGCCGTCTCTATGCTTAGTGAGCTGAGCGATCAAGCTCGCATGTTTAATGAGCAGATTGGTGAACTCAATGATCGCATCTCGGCTTATAAACAAAGGCTCGTAGCACCTGATATAGCTGCTCTGAGTGAACAAAGGGAAGTGCTTGCAATCACGAAAAACAGATTCAGTCCTGCGGTGCTGGAATTGATTGAAGGGCTGGATGCTTCAAGGACTCAATTGCGGACTGCGGAGCGTGCGAGGGAAGCCGCACGCACTGAGCTAGACAATTTGATGGCCGCAACCCTGCTAACTTTCCAAGATGCGATTAACGGTTGGTTAAGGAGGTTTTCAGCGCCTTTTGAAATTGATGCCCTAGGCTCCACTCATTTAGGAGGCGGCCTGCGTTCGGAATACGTGCTCAAGATCAGAGGTGCCCGTGTGGTGATCGGGCCTAAAACTACTGGCGACTTGTCGTTCCATGCAGCGTTGAGTGAGGGTGACAAGCGAACGCTCGCTTTCGCTTTCTTCCTTGCGCGTCTATTTGCAGATCCGAAGCGAGCTGAAACGTCAGTCGTTTTGGATGACGTGTTCACCAGTTTGGATAGACACAGACGACACAACACCGTAGATGCGGTACTGAAAATGGTAACTGAGTGTTCGCAGGTAATCGCCCTTGGGCATGATGCGCATTTCCTAAGGGAGGTCAAACGTCGAGTCGAGCGGAAAAAATGTGCGAGTGTCGGCGAATACTCTCTCCATCGCGATGCGGAAGAGTACAGCTACTTGGATATTTTTGATCTGGATGAATACTGCTCATCGGATTACTACAAACACTATCAGTTAGTTGAGCGCTTCATCGCCGGGGATACGACTTGCAGCTTACTTGAAGTGGCGAAGGCGTTGCGTCTGCTGGTAGAAGGGCATCTCCACCGGTGCTTTCCGAAGAAGTTCAAGGAAGGCCAGACGGTGGGTGAGATGCTGGGCCAGGTCAAAGCAGCCGTGCCGCCGAACCCCTTGGCGTTACTGCTGCCTTTGCATGCGGATCTTGTTAGTTTTAATGAGTTTGCTGCTGCTTTTCATCACGATACGTCAGGCGGTTACACCAGGGTCGAGATCAACCAGGCCGAGCTTCTTCCGTTTGCTAAAGGTGCTCTAGGATTTATTCAGATGAGAACGTTTCGGTAAACCCCCTTACATGAGCGGTGGGCGAAGAGCACCGATTCCTCGAGCGGGTGCTGGAGCAGCTTGGTAGGCGTGGCGCGGTGTCCGCTAACTGACATGACCTGGCTTGGGGGAAGTCCGAAAACGTTCAACTGTTAAGGCTGATTGTGGCGATGAATTGGCTGCGCCAGATTTTTACTGCGGTTTGATGCGTTTTTTGAGTGCCTCCGCGACCAGGTTTCTCTCGCAGTCGCTGGGGACAAACGGGGCGTGGATTTCAGTGGGTTCCATTTCAGCTCGTTGCTGTTCAACAGAGTTGGGCGTGTTCTCAAACGCAAGAAAGTTCATGACTTCAGCTATCTTCAGGTACCAGGTAGCCTCGTGCACTATGACTGATTTCAGGATGTCCAGAAGGCCAGTCACTTGAATTTCAGCGATGCAAAGTTTTACTCGATTACCGCACACCCCGTAATTCAACCATGAACCTAACGGCAATAGGAGACAACGTATCTCGTCGTCGAATCTAATTGACGATTCCTTCGCTTCGGTAGTATGACGTTCTTAGGGTTGCCTACACATAGCAGGGTACAGGCTGCGCCACCGACTATCTCTGCGCGACGAGGATATTGATAAGGGAATGATATACGAGCAGGATACGGGTGGCGCATCGCTACCATGGAAGGAATCTCAGAAATGCCGTATTCGCATCAGTTCGTATGCTTGGCCAGTTCAAAGAAGCCCTATGGTCACTGTATAGCTGGAAAGTTATGGGGCGGAGAGAACCATGGGGTCTGGATTCGTCCCGTGAGCAATCGTGAGCACGACTCTATATCGGATGCGGAGCGTACTTACACTAATGGCCAGGCTGCACAGGTTCGGGATCTCACCTCGGCGACGTTCTCTGGCCCGCAGAACCATCCCTACCAGAACGAAAATCATCTCATCCTTCACCCGCCTTTGTGGACTTCGCATGGCCAGCTGAGTCTGAGTGACCTCGCGCAGCTTGAAGATCACCCGGCGAGGCTTTGGGAGTCAGGTCATCATAGTCGATGCGGGGTAAATGACCGTGTTCCTCCTGAATTCTTGCGCGTCCGGAGGGAGTCGCTATTTCTGATTCGGCCAGAGAGGATTTCTGTTAGGGTTTCAGCGGAAAGTGCCCAGTGGGGTAATCCCAGGCTTAAGGCTCGCGCATCCTTCACATACAACCGGATCCAGTACGCATTTAGCGTGACAGATGAGCTCGCGGAACGCCATTTCTTAGGCTTAGGGGCTGGCACCCATCACCCAGAAGGGATCACCTATTTTACGGTGAGCCTTGGCGATATCGATCCCAATACTGGATATGCCTACAAGCTCGTAGCAGCCATTCTTTAACGGATGATCATGAAAATACTGACTATCGGCTTCACCGAGAAGAAGGCGGAGCGCTTCTTCTCTCTGATCAAACTCTCTGGCGCCAAGCGTGTTGTGGACGTTCGACTGAACAACATCTCACAGCTATCCGGCTTCGCCAAGCGTGACGATCTGAAGTATTTCTTGAAGGAGATCTGTGACGTCGACTACGTCCACCTGCCTGACCTGGCTCCTACCAAGGAGATCCTCTCGCCCTACCAGAAGAAGGACATCACCTGGCAGCAGTACGAGGAGAAGTTCATGAGTCTGATGGCTAAGCGCAACATCGAAAAGCATGTGCGCCGTGACTTGATGGAAGGGGGATGCCTGCTCTGCAGTGAGCACCAACCTCACCAATGCCATCGCCGGCTGGTAACCGAATACCTGAAAGAGCATTGGAGCGACGAGTCCATCGACGTCAAGCATCTCGTATGAGTGATACCAAGACCATCCTCATCGCCTACCCAAAGGAATTCCTCTGCTACTCGAAGCTGCAGAGGAAGGTGCAGTTCTACACCAGCCAATCACCCGAGGTTCAGCTTTTGGCCATGGCTGATCCCAACGGTTACGTGAACGCTTACGCGGAAGAGCAGGGCATCCCGTTCGAGCTGGTGGAAGACCAGGCCGGCGCTGTGGAAAAAGCAACGCACGCAATTCTCTTTGAGGATCGCGAGTGCTTTGCTGGATTGAGAGAAGCTTTGGGCTTAGCCGCCATACCAGCCCGGGTAGTCCCGTTGCAGCTCACCTTGGTGGTGAACAAGGATCGAGGAGACCTCTACGACGTGTACATCGGTCGAGGCACTATCTGGGGAAATCCATACCAGATGGGCCAGGACGGTGATCGTGACGAGGTCATTCGCAAATTCGCCTATGACTTCGGTCGCGGCTTCCTGAAGGCCTCTGAAAACCTTGAGCACAACCTGGGTATCATCAGGGGCAAGGTGATTGCGTGCCATTGTAAGCCCGCAGCTTGTCATGGGGATGTCTTGGCCGCACATCTCAACTCGACTGATGATGGGCTGTAGTTGGCAGAGGTGAGTTGAATGCAAAGTGAAGGAGTCATGAGTTGAACAAGGATCAAATCGCATTTAATATCAAGCTGCAGGAAGAACTGAGGAACTCTAACGTCAGGGCTTGTATTCGGGGTGGGATGGAAAAGCAAGGTTGCTCTGGGAAAATAATTGCTGCTCACTCAATTCAGCGTGGAAAAATCCTTGCTGCGATGGCGGATGTTGGAGAAGTTTACTATTTAGGGCTTACTCCAGCGGAAGATCTGAAAGGGATGGAGACTGAGTTTAAACGTAAGGGCATAAAAAAGTTCAGCACCTTCAATGGGTTCTGTGGCCATCACGATAAGAAAATTTTTCAGCCTATCGAGGATGCGGAATTCACTGGCGCTAACCTTCAAATGAGCATTTATGCGTATCGAGCTGCGGCTAGGGAGCTTCACCAAGCGCTTGAAGAAAAAAAGCTTTGCGAGTATGTCCTTGGGGATAAGTTGGATGATGATGATTTCCCGGTTCATTATCAAATTTATTTGCCAAAAATCTTGAGGGGTGAATATGTTGTTCCGCCGTTCATCAAGGATGCAATGATAAGCGGGGAAAAAAATCATCGCATAAGACTTCGCCATAAAAACAGTCAGCATAATATCACTGAACTGCAGGCTATCTGTGATGATTTAACTCGGGAGATAGAGGGCGAGCAAGCATCAGGTTTTGAACACCGCTATCGGTGCATGGAGCAGGAATATCCTGTTGCGTGTTGCGTGACTTTCATTCCCTATTTTGATCATCGGGCAATGCGCGTGATTTCAAGGCCGGAAGAAATTAAGCTTGCACTAGCGCCTGCTGTATCCGTACCTGAGATGAAGAACGTTCTTCTTAATGTTTTTCCGGAGGGCGGTAAAACTCATGTCATATTTACCTTCTCTAAAGGTAATGCCTCGTTCAAGAAAGCTGTAGAGCGAATGCTTGGGCTTGGCGAGGTTGAGTTTAAAGTGGCGCTGTCTAATTTTATATTGAATTATTCTGAAAATACGGCATTCAGTCCCTTGTACATTGAGGGGGGCTTTAGCGATAAGCAGAGAGCTAAAATCATATCTATTTTTTCTCGCAATATCTCTGATGTGGTCAGCTTCGCTAAGGGTGATTTAAATTTGTTTGTGGATGATGCAAGTGCGTCAGTGTAAGGCCAAGAACTGATATTTTTATGTTTGGTTGTTCTGGCTATCTGCTGTGCTGGGCTTTCGGATGCTGCGATTTTGGATTTCGCTGCCATTCAAACTTTTGAATATCTCAGCGGCTTGCTAGGGAACTAATGAGGTGCAAGGTGGTGCAAGTTATTACAGTGAACGCCCGGCTTCGTAAAGGTATTCGCTCTTTTCAAAAGGCTCTGATCGACCAGGCAGAGCCACGTGGGACGAAAGAGTGGGCATTTCCGAGTGGAGATAAAGCACCTTGCCGCACATATGCCTTGGAGACCGATCTGGGCGAAATGCTGTTTGCCGTCCCTCCGCCTTGGGATGGTCGTCAGGCGCACCTGTTCAAGCTGGGCTACGAGAGGGGCACTCTTTCGCCAGATGCTGAGATCAACATCCCTGATGGGCTGAACCGTAGTGTCTCGGGTTTGTTGGTAGCTGCTCCTCAGGGTGAAACCCTTGTCTGTCATCGTGGCACTTTCACAGCGTTCCGTGGCCGGGTACCTCGCCGATACGCTTTTGAGCACTTTCATGACTGGCTTATGGAGGTAGATGACGACGGCAAGACGGCAGATGTGATCGCTGTGTCTTCAACGAACTCCCCTAGCATTGCGAATGACATCGCCGAGTTCCTGTTCAAGGTAAAACGACTCAAGGAACAGAGAAAAGCGGAATTGGAGGATGATGCCGAGGGTTCAGGTGAAGCCCTCGACGACGAAGATGAATCGGATGCGAAGTGGCGGGGTCAGGAAGAATTTGAAGGAACTAAGTCCTATACCCGAAGCCAGGACACCTGCGAGTACCAGTATCTTCACGGCCCGCTTTGCAACGCCCTCCACCGCAAGCTGGATGAGCTTGTTGAGGGGCATTCGGAACTCAAGGTTGGTAAGCATCAGGTCGATTTGGCGCTAGTGGACAAAGCTACTGACAAGGCCAAGGTGATCTTTGAGGTCAAGACCAGCGACTCGATGTCGGCACAGCTTTACACCGCATTTGGTCAGCTTGCGTATTACCGGCATCGCTTCGGTAGTGCCGAAACCAAGCTATTCTTGGTGCTGCCGGCGAGCACTGCATCCGACTTCGCGGCAGCCGAATTCTTCGCCCAAGCCAACATCCAGGTGCTGTTCGGTGAGGCCGGCATTTTTGAGAACAGTGAGGGCGAGAGCCTGGAAGAGGTGCTGGGTACCATCTTGTAGAAGCTGGCGAAGCCGCTGCTCAGTATATGAATGCCAACTCGGTTTGCAACGAGGTTGGCATCACCGCTCCGGGCGCGCCTCGCCTCTTTCTTCAGGCATTGAGATGCTCGCTCTCCAATGGGTGTCTTCAGCCGGCTTAGTCTTCGTGTAACCGCCACAGTTGGGGACGTGGCTCAGGATTTCGAACTCACGACAATCAGCCATAGCTCGGTCATCTATCTGCTGCGGTTTGCGCTCAATCAGCCAAGCCACTGCATTGATGACCTGCCCATGTGAAAATACAGCGATGTTTTGTGCAGGATGATCCGAAAGCCCACCCAGGAAAGCCTGAGCCCTGGCTATGAAATCTAGGAAACACTCCGCACCGGCACCGTCCACGAACGCAGGATCCGATCTAGACCAATACGCTTCGACCCACCTTCGCCTCTCGGCAACGGTCGTGGGCCAGATCTCGTACGGGACGTCCGGGAACTTCGCTACGGTAGCCATAGCTGTTGCCTGAGCTCGAGAGAAGGAAGATGCAACGATCAGACCGGGAGCACCGGTGAAGGAGTTGGCCACCAAGTACGCCTGTTCACCCCCCTCGCCGTAAGAGGAATTTTCGCATGATCCGTACTGGCTTCGCCCGCGTTCGCGGCGCTCTCTCCATGGCGAATCAGCCGGATATGTTTCATATGTCAATTATCCTCACAATTCTACCCTCCTCAAACCTGGTAATTGCGGTTTCTGCCACCACAGCCCCGGTGTTATTGCAGTTCCGCTATGATGGCTCTCTGTCCGACCTCTAGATTTTGTTGCAAGGATCGAATGCCCATGACGCCCCCAAAATACGACCTTCACCTCTTAGGTTGGCATAGTTTTCAGCAGCTGTGCATGGCGGTAGCCTCAACAGTTTTGGGCCAGACAGTCGAGACGTTCCTTGAAGGAAATGACGGAGGCCGCGATGGTGGGTTCAAGGGAACGTGGTCTCCTCAACCAAACGAAGTGTATGCAGGCGAATTCGTCATCCAGTGCAAGTTCACATCGCGCCGTGATCACAATCTCACTCTATCTGATGTGACTGGTGAGCTTGAAAAGGTGCGCAGACTCGTCGCCAAAGGAAAGTGTGATGTCTATGTCCTGATGACAAACGCAGGCTGGACAGGGGATAGCAATCTCAAAATACGGTTGGCGTTTGAGGATACTGGGGCCAAGCACGTGCTTTTGCTGGGCTCTACCTGGATCTGCGAGAAGATCCAGCTGAACAGTGATCTGCGCATGAATGTGCCCCGACTCTATGGCCTTGGCGACCTTAGCCAGATCTTGGATGAGAGACGGTACAAGCAGACGAAGGCGTTGCTGACGGAGCTTCCCGACCTTTCAAAGCTCGTGGTGACGGGCACCTATCGCAAAGCGCTTCAAGCCCTTCAGCAGCATGGCTTTGTTCTGTTGGTTGGAGAGCCCGCAGCAGGTAAGACAACGATTGCCTCACTCATGGCCATGTGTGCGATGGACAAATGGGAAAGCTTAGTATTGAAGCTGGAGAGGCCTGAGCAGATAAGAGATCACTGGAATACTGAAGAAACATCGCAGTTCGTATGGGTTGATGACGCTTTCGGGGCGATGCAGTACGAAGCAGACTTGGTGATGGAGTGGAACCGGATTCTTCCCGCTCTCACGACCATGATCCGAGGTGGGCATCGGATAGTTCTGACCAGCCGTGACTACATTTACAACAGCGCACGACGTGACCTAAAGAAAACAGCATTTCCTCTTATGGAAGAGAGCCAGGTTGTCATCGACGTGAAAGAGCTGACCTCCCAGGAAAAGTCAGAAATCCTCTACAACCATGTGAAGCTTGGAAACCAACCACAGCGGGTTCGGACGGTCTTGAAGGCGTTTCTTCCTGCAGTGGCAGCTCACAGTCGGTTCGCTCCCGAGACTGCTCGGCGTTTGGGGAGCGTTGAATTCACCAAAGCGCTAAAGATTGACCAGAAAAATATCGACGAATTTGTCGCGAAGCAGGAGCGATGGCTCGTCGAGACGATGCAGGGCATGGATGACGAGAGCCAGGCCGCACTTGCTCTTCTCTACATGAAGCATGGAGCAATCGAAAGCCCGGTGAGTCTGTCTAGCGGCGAGAAGCAGACAATTGAGAGGCTGGGCGGTAGCCAGGCCGGGTGTATCCGAGCACTGGAGAGCCTCCGGGGTAGTTTTCTTCAGATGGCAGATACGGCTGATGGACGTTTCTGGCGATATAAGCATCCTACGATTGGGGATGCGTTTGCGTTGATACTCGCCCAGAGTCCTGAACATCTGCAGATTTTTGTGGATGGAACACCGATTGAGCGGTTGATGGAACTGGTGACATGCGGCAACGCAGGGGTTCAAAACGCTACGATTTTGCCTTCAAGCATGTTCGCAGAAATCGCGAACCGGTGCTGCGAATACGTTGCATGCGAGGGCGACATGGAGCGCACGAGGCGGGGAAGGCTATATTCTTTTCTGCAGCGCAGGACAAATGAGGTGTTCTTGGACATCTACTCGAAAACTGATGGAAAGCTGCACTCCAGCTTGGTTCGTGACTTCGCGATAAACCTGTTCACGAGGTCGTCTGATCTAGCTCTCCGTCTGCTACGGCAAGGGCTTTTACCTGAGTCAGCGAGAGAAGCGATTTCCACCAAGATTCGGGACTTTGTCTTTGATCATGATGAGCTCGGGCACATCTACGATAACGAGATGCATGAGTTCTTCACTAGCCACGAGCGTGAAGACTTCTACAGCGATGTACAGAAACATGTGCTGCCTGACCTGGACAGGGTTCGCAAGTCCTTGCAGGAATCGTATTGCTACGAAAATGATCCTGATAACCACTTTTCTGATTTTATTGATGAGCTAGAGGGTATTTACGCGGCCTTTCCGGAATGGCCCGGTATCGAGGGTGTGGTCGATACCCAACGGCGTCGAGTTGACGATTGGGTGAGTGAGGTCTCGCAAGAGCGGTATGAGGAACCAGCAATCGGACGGAGCGATTTTATTCAGCCCTCTGCAACGGGGGGAGGACGTAACATCTTTGACGATGTGGATCTCTAAACTAAGTGAAAAAGGGTAAGGGCTACGGAGGAGAGGATGAAGCTATTCCTAGACTGTGAGTTCACTCAGCTCAACCGAGACACGAAGGTGATTTCCTTGGCCCTAGTCTCTGAAGACTGCCATGAATACTACGTCGAGCTCACAGACACGTACGTGACTCAGGACTGCAGCGACTTCGTGATCCAGAACGTCCTGCCTCAGCTCAACCTACCTGAACATGGGCAACCCTTGGTCGAAGCTCAAACCTCACTGCTCGCTTTCCTGAGCAACCTTGAAGGCTCGCTCGACATTTGCTCGGACGCTCCGGATTGGGACTGGGATCTCTTCTGCCAACTGGCCTACGTAGATCATCGTTGGCCAGCTAACGTTGCCAATCGCGCGACCAACCTGATCCTGCTGTTCAGGCATCTCGAAGCGGATGATATCGGCGACGTGACGCTACCGGAACTACCACATCACGCGCTGCTTGATGCCCGCCTCTTAGCCGATCTTTATCGTCGACTGGCTGCCGGTTCAAATCGAGGCATTGAAAATGGCTGATGATCTCCGCACGCGTGAGTCTCTAAGACGCAAAGCGCTCTGGACACTTTCGCACCTGGTGCCGGGCGACCCAAAGGCTGCCGCTATTTTGAATGTGCTTGACGACATCGAAGACCAAGAGCGCGTCGACTCGAACCGGAATTATCCAGGTCTCGATATTGATGCTGCCCGCAAAGCAGTCCAGATTGAGCGCCACAGCTCCGGGATCAGTATTGTGCGCGAGGCCGGTATTCCCCAGCCATGGCGCGAGCGTTTCCTGCAAGCGAGCATCGGATCGACGCGCCTGGTCGATGGCCCGTACGCCCATGACTGGGGAAAATTTCTGACTAAATGGCAGGCTGAAATGCAGCACTTGGATGCTCACATGTCTGCAAGGCGTGAGCGTCAGCGTTAAGCGTCGGGGGGCGCCTTCGATTGTCTACTTTGGATAGTGCTGACTATACTGCCAACACTAAATATCTGAGGTGTTACATGTCCCGTCTCGCTGAATTCCGAGCGCTTGAACAACAGCTTGCTGCCCAATTGGCAGAGCTTGAAACACTGAAAAACGATGATGGTCTGAAGCGTGAGATTGAATTCGAAACGAAACTTCGTGATCTGCTGGGTGAGTATGGTTACAGCTTGCGCAACATTGTCGCGATTCTCGATCCGCAGTCTTCAAACCGCCGTGCTCCAGCAGCTGCTGAAACCAAGGGCTCCCGTAAGGCTCGGGCTGTAAAGGTTTACAAGAATCCTCACTCGGGCGAAGTCGTCGAGACGAAAGGCGGCAACCACAAAATCCTGAAAGAATGGAAAGCCGAGCACGGTTCCGACACAGTCGAGAGCTGGCTGACCCGGTAAAATATTTTGAGTACAAATTGAGGGCCCTGCGTGGCCCTTCTTTATGGGGATAGGAAATGCTTCGTTCAGCAGCGCTTGAGTTGGCAACGAGCTTCAGGTTGGCAGTCGAGATAGTCGTACAGACCGGCGATGTCCCCATGCACATTCAAGGTTTCCCACGCGGATGCTGCGGAATCATTTCTGAGCTCATGGGCGACTATTTGAACACCGTGGGGCTCGGCGAATTCTTCTACGTTTGCGGGATGAACGATGGTGCTTCACATGCTTGGCTTGAAGTCGATGGACTGATCGTCGACATCACCGGAGATCAATTCTCTGACCGATCTGGTATCTATGTCGACAAACCAGACGCTTGGTACGGCGAGTGGGAGGAGGACACCAAGCACTTGGCGGTTCATGCACCCTCCGCATTCTTCTATGGTGAAGAGCGACGATTCCTAGAGCGCGTGCTAGAACACATCAACAAAAACGAGGCAGCTGACGCTAGCTTACCAAAGTAAGCTGGCGGATCGAGTGTGTGTCTAGGCCCTACTGCTGACACCACCTGTCGCCAATGCTGTCAGTAACAATTGAAATGAGAATGTATGCAGAATCTCAAAATACTTTTAAATACCCTTGAGGCCATGAAGCCCTACCGTCCGCGCCAAGCCTTGACCAAATTTGAACTCGTCGTAGATCGGGTTTCGAAATATGGGATTATTGCCGCCTCTGTACCGTTCTTTTTGCTCATATTGCTCGCCGGCTGGCACAAGCTTGTCTCTCAACTATCGAGCGGATGGGTCAGCCTTGCTGTTTGGAGCGCAGTGCTGTCCCAACTGATTGCGACGCTGTCCCTGATATGCCCACCCGTTCTCATGGTGTGCAGCATATGGATGTGGAGGGAACGCTCACGCATTCTCAGGGATGCTGAGATTGACCATGATCAAGCCTTTGCCGCTCAACTAAGGTGCTACGAGGCGGTAGATCTAAAAAGCGCAAAGCATCACTTGGAGCTTAAGATCAAAAGGCTGGAGCGGCGCTTGGGTTACTTCATTGAGGCTGATGGTAAAAAATTTGCAGTGTTCTCTCTCCTAATCTTAAATTTCACGCTCGGCAACATGCTCACTCAAGGCAACTGGTCATCTCTATTTTCGACAAGTTTAGACAGTCCGGCATCGACTAAAATCGTAACTATATTGATGGCGTTCCTCTTTGCAGTTTCCATCGGCGCGATGTGCGTGCGCTTCATCACTAATCGTGACACTTATCGTATAGAGCTGATCGAGATATCTCTGGCTAACCGTGACCTTGAGTGATTCCATTAGCAAAGAAGCGAGACACTTGCGCCCGTTGGTGTGCTCGTTTCAATCCATGCCTACCATGTTGACAGCCCATCGCCAACCGATTCGGGACGCTTCCCGTCCATGACTCCCGTGAGGCTGCGAAGCGCTTGATTCAGGCGTGGCTATTTAAAGATATGAGCGCTCCTGCCGATCAGTTTGTGAGATGCAGTGCGCCTAGTCAGCTGTTTCCACGCTAGGTATTACCCGAACAACGTGAGGCGTCATGGCTATAAGCATTATCCTGCTCATCATCCAAATATTGATGATGACCGCTTGGGGAGAGGGGAACCTACGAAAGACGCCTGAGGGTCAGAAGGTTTTAGCGACACTATCGTCATTAGGCCTGTTTTTCTTGCGTTGGCGTGCCAATGCGGATTACAAAAAAGAGATGGCTTTTTTGGGCAAAGCGATGGGATGGCTGGCTATCGCGTCTGTAATGGCTTTTTTTATCCTGCCAGCTTCTGCTATGCCTGTTGTATCTGTCTACTGTGTAACGTTCATGGGGCTTTGGTTATCCATTCGGGTTGGCATGGATATAAAAAGCCAGTTGATGGATATGTTGGGGTGGGCGGCGTTGTTTTTCTGCATCCCATTTATTTTTTTGGCTTGTGATCACTTTCACGTGCTGCCGAGCAGCCTGCTACGTGCGACTGCAGCGCCTCTCAGTTTGATGCTGGGACATGAACTGCTGGACTATCAGCTCGCCCTGGCAATGGCGATTATAGGTGGTATTGGCGGGCTGTTTATGGGGCTTATGAACGTCGTCGTTTTTTCGATCTTCCCGCTGTTACTTCTATTCTTTATGGTTGTTGTTTCGAAGGTTTCCAAGTTTTTATTGGGCAGATCCGTAAACGCGGCGAGAAACTTCGTTGCGCTTTATGTTCTTGTGGTAGGGCCTACCTTATTAGTTCTACATTCGTTGCAGGTGTTTTAATGCACGTTATTATGGACTGTAAGATCGCTCGTGTTGATATATAGCAAGCGGAGCGCGCAAGCCGGCACGCCTAGAGGCGTTAGGATGGAAGCCCGAAGGGCCGAGCCCTGTTTCTCGGGCTTGGTGTACGACAGCCGACCCTGTATAGGCACGCACTAATACCAACCTTGTTGGTCATGCTCGCAAACGACTGGTTAAGTGGAGAAAATCCGATGGTAATGACGGACGATGACGACACAGTCTATTGCGACATTCAAATGCCCTTGGCGCAGGGGAGGGAACTGCTGCAATTGGTGAAGACATTAAGGGAGTCAAATGTCCATCCGACTCTGAACAGGGTCTTCGAGCGCATGCAGGATGAGCTCAGCACCTCAATCGATATCATTAGAACCCACCGACCTGGGGCCCATGGTGTCAGCGAATAGACCTCCAATGAGCACCATTTTTTACATTTCTGAACGCATGCGAATGGGCTGTGGCTGCAAGCAGGTTGCCTGCTCACTACCGTTATTTTTGAACCAGATCTTTGTATAACTCTCGGGCCTCAAGGATCTGATCCCTGATTTCCTCGGGGTCAATGCGCATGCCACCGCGAGGTGTTGTCTGCAGTGTCTTCAAGCCGTTGGCTGCCTTGATGAATTCCCGTTCTTCCGCCTGAACCCACGCGGGGCGCTTGTCTTTCCAAAATAGCCATGCCATCGGTTTAGTCCCATGTCTGATTGGATGGAGGGGAACTGCGGTCAAAGTCTACTCGTCAATGAATCCTTTGCTGATAAACAACCTGTGAAGCTGCTCGGCCCGCTCAACTGCATGCCGATGAGAGTCTGAAGGTATCTCGCCAGGCTCAGCAGGATAGTCATCTGGCTGCATTGCGCGGAGTAGACAAAGCTCGTCGAGATTCGCCTGAGCTTCGTGGGTGTACCTGGCTTGAAGTGTCTGGGCGACGTCTTTGAAGCCAGCGCTTGATGGGCCGTTGTCCCAGTACCACTGTTTCATATCCTGATAGATCTGAAGGTGGACGCTGTCGAACCCTCCGCGATGCTCATCGATGTCGAAAATGTACCTACAAGGATCGAGTTGATAGAGGACGAACTCTTGCAACCGATAGGCTGTTCCATACATGCCGTTAAGGAGGATGTCGCGATGAATTACGTATGGTGACTGGTGCATCACAGAGTTCTCCCTTAGCAAGGTCTCCCAGCGTGGAGAGACCTCTTATTTTCCAGCAAGCGACTACTGCTTATCTTTGAGGCAAGCGGAGCGCGCAGACGTGAGGATGGAAGCCCGGCAGGGCCAGGACAACGGCGAGTATCGCCGGGCCTGGTTCACGACAGCCGGCCCGCTAGGGCACGGCTTAAACCAAACGTGTCCCCTGCCAAATCATCACTTTTGAGAGCTTGATTTCGGAACGCGCAGATACTTCATCGTCGTCCTGGTACCCCGATGCCCCATTTTCTCAGCTAGCTGCTCAAGCGTTAAATTCTTGGCGATATCCCGCACGGATTGGAGAATTGAATAAGCGCGCCTCTGCATTGGATTGGTTATGGATTCTCGTAGATAAACTCCAATAATCCGATGCATCTGCTCGAGCGACATTGGGACATTGGCGTCCTTCGGAGAAGGGAAGAGGTAACCCATTGGAGGAATCTCTGCTTGGCGTACGTACTCGTCAATGAGGGTACCGAAGACGAGCGGCATGAAGAGCTGATCACTACGGCTGCGCGCTTTAAAATTCTTGATCCGTAGGAGAGAGTGCTCGTCAGTAGTGTAAACGTCATGAGCTTTCACGTTTAGCAGTTCAAGCGGACGAATACCTTGCAGCAAACCCAGGCACAAACATTGGTCATGAAGACTACCCTTGCGCTCTACAACCTCCCAAAAACTTTTCAGTTCTTCTTGGCTGATGGGATCTGCTGGAGGCTTCAGAAGCTCTGCACTCAGATCGTCGCGTAAGTGTGCGGGACGCTTCGACTGCCCCTGATTGGCAGCCCCAGCCAGGTCATTGGCTGGCCTTGTGATTAACTCAAAGACGGACTGAGAAGCGAGAGTGCCGGCCTGTTGTAAGCGTGAAGTCTGGAACACGGTAAGCTCGTGTAGGGGCAGCAACCTTACTAACTGGTTGATGTCGCGCTCGCCCATGTCAGTAACTTTTTTGGACTGACAGAAAGCGGTAATGGCGTTACTGATCCCGTCCCTGACTTCATCTTGAGTAGGCCCGGCGACATTCTTGGCGTGCTCGCTAGCCGATGTTTGCAGATCATGAAGATCCTGATAGCCAAGACCCTTCGAGAGGATTTCTTGCGAAGAGGCGAGGGATAGGGAAAAAACGCTCCGCCAATTGCGCTGGAGCTTTTTGACGATACGGTTGAAGCCGTACTTGATACGTAGGTCGGCAAGAGAGATTGGTACGCGCATAGCATTCTCCAATTCGCCAGCGGTGTCGGCTGCCCTCTGACTATTGTCGGAATGCATATGAAGCGAAAGAGATGAAGCACCCTGTGGCTATACCGCCTTGGCGAACCGACCGCCCGATCTCGACTAGGGATCCGAGGCAGTCACGTTAGCATATTCAGTGATTGACATTCTAGCCGCCATCCCGCTCTGCGTTCCTGCACTGCGTCCATTGGGCAAACCTTCTAAATATGTGCTAAGCCACATGGCCACGTCGATTAATACCTCAGATATGCTTTAGCAAGTGATAAAGACTCTGGGCCTAGCGGCGAATATCAGTGAAACCGCCTCGTACTAGCTACCAGTTAGATGAGCATTCATCAACAGGAAGTATTAACATGAGCCCCGCCTGTTTACGTACTCTTCCATGCTGTTCTGTTGTCAGACTGATATCAAAAGGCAACGCTAAAAATAATCAATCGGTCAAAGCGCAAGGCAGTGTGTCAATATATGCCAATTAGATAAGACATATATTGACAGCTTGCACTTTGTCGTGCTTGCCAGATGGTTTTTTTTGATTATGATGGCCGAAAGGAACTGATCCGAGAGCGTTGCCTAACATGAACTACACAGTCTATCCTCCGCAAGAAGTCGATAACGTTCTTACTGCCAGAGTTGCAATTGCTCACTTGGGGGATCATCTCCAGGCGTTCCTGAATGCAAATAATATTTCCAGTTGGGCGCCGGCGGATGATTACATTCTCAGAGAGGATAGAGTGGCAGATATTCTGGTATGTCTTGGTACCTCGAAGGGGATGACAATTGCTCAGATTAAGTATCGAGCTAAAAAACTTATGAAGGTGGTCAGGTCAACCGGCGGTTCGATGAAGTTGAGTTTCGCCTATAGCTTGATTGCCAACTGTCTAGGGTTTTCGGATTATAAATTTGCATATAAGTACCGTTCAATTGACCATTATGTCGAAAACTTATGGCCGCTTGGAATGCTGATAAATGGCTGCTTATTTAAAGATATGGATTTTGCCAGCTGGCCTTCTTCGTCGGTCTCGGCAAGGATGCGTGAGAATCTTCGATTCAATGAGACCCGCGATAGGGTAGTAAAAGAAATCAAACGGAAGAAGAAAGAACGGAACCTGAGAGAAGTTGAGTTTTTGAAGATGAGAAATAATGCTATTACACGCAGGGCAACTGTTCCAATCGAAACGCGCGGTTAGTTGCTTAATTCCATACCTAATTTTTGCAGCCGGCGATGTGTTTCACAAAGGTTTGCTGGTTGTGAGTTCCGGGTGTGCAGATAGCTACGAATCGCTTTCGAAAGCTATGTCAGTTACGGCCAGGGAGCAGATGGCAGATCAGTGCGTTGGGCTGCTACAGAAAGCAGATAGGCATCACTTTCTGACTAGGCATTTCAGGCGTTCCCGACCAGCGATAATCTGATCCCGGAGTTCTTCGGGATCAATCCTCGTTCCTCCGTCAGGCGTGACCTGCAACGTTTTCAGGCTGTTGGCAGCCTTGATGAATTCTCGCTCTTCTCTCTTCACCCATTCGGGGCGTCTGTCTTTCCAAAGTAGCCATGCCATTCGACTAGCCTCGTTCTCAGCGGTAATAGGAGTGTGTTGGGGCCGCGAGTAATGTTCAAACTCAGAAGTCATCTAGGTACGCATGCTCACCTCAGTGGTGTACTGAACTGGTGCCCCGTTTTCGCCAATCAGCACGCCCTTGGCGAAATTTTTCAATTTGTTGACAGCGCCTCTGGGAAGAAATTCTTGCTTACTCTCCCAGTGACTCCGTTAACCCCACCACGCAAAATTGAGAGTGTTTTTCGGGCGCTCATTTCTTAGCAGCCTCGCTGTTTTTTTCCTTATGAGTGGCAATGTTGGTCACGTTACTCAATGCCGAAAGGTCTTTATCCAACTCATCAATCTGCGAAATCAGCATCAGCTCCCTGGCCAAGCTCTCGTGATAAAGGTCTTTGAAAAGCTTTTCATCCCCCTTGTTGGGTTTCGCACTATTTTCTTTTTTTTGTTTAGCTGCGGCAGCCTTGGTCTTCTCGCGAAGCTCATCAAAGCACTCGCGATCTTTTCTGATGGAGCCTTTACCGCGCCCAGCTTCCAAGGCCACGTTGTTGATGGTGATCTTGCTGCCCGGCGGTAAGATGTTAGGCTTGTTTTCCACCAGACGTTGAAGCGCCGTTTCATATTGAAGAATGACATCGGAAGTCATGAGTTCGTATCATCCTTGAGAGTTTGAGCACGCTTTGCTTTATTTTTTGTAGTCTGTACTTTGGGAAAATTATTCTTGCCGCTAGACGAATTCTTTTGTGATTCTGCTTTAGCCACACCATCGCGGCTGATTTTCACGCCTGATGAAGCAGGCTGGTCGTTAATTAGTCGTTGAAGAGCGGCTTCGTATTGTTTGATAACTTCTGAGGTCATGCGATCACCTGTGAGATTTTGTCTTTGAAGAGTTGTAACATGCTGAGCTTGGTCTGCTCGGTGTTGTAAGCAAACGTTCCTTTCGGGATGTTTTCGATAACTTTGACTTGAATTAGGATAGATTGGTCAAGCTTCTTCTCTTTGATGCAGGCATTGGTGCAGTTGAGGCAGGCGACATAGTTATGATGAGCCCGCTCATGGCACTCTCCTACCTTTAGGCAGCCTCCCAGTATGGTTTCTTTGTAAGAAATCAATCCTTGCTTCATTTTATTCAGCGTTTCAGCAAAATTAGTAGCGATATTACCCAAGAACGAATTTTTAACGTTGCGCTCATAAAACGTCCCCGCTGCGCCGTGAAGTGTTGCTTCTTCCATAATGACATCTTTCAAGAAAAGGCTAGCCTCCGCTGGGATCGCTTGTTCTTTAAAGTATTTTGCAGTTTCAGGGTTAATGTCCTCGAAAAGGTATTTGGCTGTAGCAAACCCCTTAGTGTAATACAGCGACATTTGGAGCAAGGTGTGTTGCAGCATACTTTTCAAAGATGGGAGTGATACCAAACCACTTTGTGCGGCATACACGGCCATTGACCTTCGAAATTGGTGAGTGGTCAATCGCCAATTTTCACCCGGTTGGAACACCGATTGAGATTGCCATTCTCTAAGTGGATCTAGCATCATAAGCTCACTAAAGTCTTCGGAGCTGATAAGCGTTGGTGGGAAGGTTGGCTCAAACTTGTATGGAGACAAGGCCGCCTGAGTTAATTTTTTTGATTTACATGCGCTATTGTGATAATTGGATGTGGGCAAGTAGGATACAGATAGGAAAAGATAGTCCTGGGTGTTGATGCTGTCTGGAATGAATTTCTTTATAAGCTGCGTGATCTTCATTGCCGTTTCATACGGGAAGAGGATATCCGCTGATGTCACCCATTTGGCTGGTCGAGGGGCTTTAGTTAGCTTGATTGTTAATCCATGAACTATATATGTGTCAGCGGAAATCTTTTCAATGCAAGATTCTTTCAGTAGGTATGCTTCCCGTTCACGCATTGCTGTAAATACATGTATGAGCATTTTTGCAGCGTAATAGCACCGATTGAGATAGTTTCCGATATTAGATAGCTGATTGAAGTTATATTTCTCAGTAATTTCAGTAAGGCCGCACTCGTCCATGGCCTGATTGAAAGGCACATTGGGGTGTGCCGGATTATAAGATATCTGTTTCATCCTACCGTAGTAGGGGTTCGCTGCAATCCTCAGGTTGAGCTCTTCAATATTTTCCGCAATAGAGTTGTATTCTATGAGAAGATCTTTGTAGTTCGACATTTTCTGGAACAGAATACGACCAGGAATAACGGGGTGTTGTTCTGATTCGTCATTTGACTCTCGAATAAGCTGGTCAAGCAATTTGAGAGCAAGAGGGGAGACTGGATAGATTGATTCCTCAACTACTTTGTTGATCGTTGTTTTAATAATTCTTAGGTCGATTAGCGATTCTATATCGCTAATGTAATTACCGAGCTCGACTGGGCTTTCAAGAATCTGAGCTAAAGTCAAACCCTTTGTTGACGCGAACGCATGCAGCTTACGGAGAACTCCAAGCATGGACATAACTCCGTCGTGGCTAGGATGAGAGCCTGTTCTCTTTGACGGGCGAAACATCTGTGTGCAGATAATCGTCTTTGATTGAGTCAGGCTTTCGAGCTCGGTCTTATTTTTAGAGCTGAACTTGGAAAAGCATACCCAGGATGTCTTGAGATGATGATTGTTGAGCTGAGGAGTGAACCACTTGTCGTGAGCAAAGATAGAGCTGATATTTCCATCCTCGTCACGGCTGATCACGGTGTTTTCATTGATCTCAGTTACTTCCATGTCTAGGTAAGCGTCGTGGCCCTTACCTGCTTGCTTTCTGGCATTAGTCGAATTCATTTCATCGCTCCAATTCTTACTAGGTTGTCTAGAAGCGCTGCCCAGTAGTCAGTCAAAATCTCGCTGGCAAAAACCTCTGTTTCAATGAGGTCTGCAGTGGCGTTGAACTCGTTCGAGATATTTCTCAGTCGTTCAATGATGTAGTTCACTTTCTGCAGTGTGGCTCCGTTCAATTTTTCAAATTCTTCAGCAGAAATTGACTGGCTGCGTATCTCCATAAGGAAATAGCGAAGGCTGAGTAATTTTCGGACGTCGTTGGTCGTGGCGTGTACGACGAAGTGTTCACAGAACAGGCAAGTGATAAAGTTGCTACAAGAAGGTTCTGCTACGGTGTAGTCGATCTGTACCAATGGAATTGCTTTGCCAGGCTCAATGCAATGCCCGGAAGGTGTGCTCGTTTGTTTCCTTCTCTGGATGTTTTTTTTGTGCGCCTCTGAAAGGAGATTGTAGTAAGCGCTGATCTCCTTGGTTGCTACATCGTCAGCAGCAGATGAATACGCCTTAGCGATTGTGCCGATGCTGCTCTGCATTATTTGACTAGCCACCACAACTCCAAACTCTTTCAGTAAGTAGTTGTATTTGTAAAGCCGCAGTTGTCGATAACTCAGAAATGGGAAGCTTTCATCAAGATATTGACGAATTGTATCGCCTAGTTTTCTCAATGCGGCAGATTTTAACGGTCTCCACCGCTTTTCCACCCGAACGGGAATTTGGATGAACAGAGAGTTGATCGACCTTTCTCTCGTGAGGAAAGATCTTAGTTTAAGGTACCGTTCAAAATCTTTTACAAAGCGAGTTGTGATTGTAAAACTCTGCGTCTTTCTACCGGCACGCCATTTTACAGTCCTGAATCCTTGTGTGCTTGGTACTACTTCGTACTCACCTGTTAACCATTCCAGATCCCTGATCTGTTGTTCGTTCATACCAGTGTTAGCGGCAAACATCAGGACAAAGCTATCATGCGCCCACTTTCCCAACCGGTGCCTGTGAGTCGTCAGCACCTGCGGATTCTTGTTCTCTTCCGCGATTGTCTCTATCGCCCTGAAGTAGCGCTTAATACGAAATTCATGCGTTTGCGGCTTTAATGTGCCTGACTTGTAGTGCCATAGAGCTGTGCTGCTTTCTGGTGGTGTTGCTCTATGTGTATGGCACAGGTAATGGTGGGGGACAATCCAAAGGCGCCCGCCCAGTAAATTTACTTGGAACGGATATTTCCAACAGTTCAGCAAGGCGTCCGTGAATTCGTTGAAGATGTCACTGCACAACCCCAAGCCATGAGCGACTTCGTGCTCTGGTGGTACAAGGGTTGGGTTGTGATCATTTTTCACAGATACTCTGGGGCGCGCTGGTTTGTAATTAATGGTGGAGTCTGGAAAAAACCAGTATAGTGCGTGGAAAGGTGTATTTTGTTTTATCGTGGCGGTGTGATAAGCATACTTTCCCGCCATATGTCTGTCATAGATAAGTTTTGAATGTTCTGAATAGGCCTCGTAATACCTCTCAATACTGTCAAAAAGATCCGAGTATCCATGTTTGTAACTCCAGCAGAGAAATTGATTAAGTTCTCGGGAGGTTGAAATGAACGTAACTTGGCTGATTGCACCAGTCTTGATAGCTGTAATGGCGTTTCTTGCCCAACCATCAAGTGCTTTGCACTTGTTGTCATCCAGGTCAAATCTCTGGCACTGATAAAGGGCCGTGTTTCCAATGCGATAACGTTTGCGAAAGCAGTGTGACCCCACGTGGAACACAGTTTCGTCTTTAGTTGCGAATGCCACTTGATGAATTCCGAGCTCATCAATTTTTGCATTGATTTCCTGCATCGAGAGTTTGTCTATCTCGACGATAGTAATGCCGGAAACTTGACGTAGATATGATTTTACTTTAATTGTATACATGGTTTTCGGAAATCCTTTGCAAATGTTGTTCAAACATGCCTTGCGCTTGGAATTTCAACTCATTTTCTTCGCGATAAGTCAGATATCTATTCGTGGTAGAAAGATAAGCATGCCCCATACGCTGTTGGACTTTGATCAAGGCTCGCGTGTAGGCGAGAGAGTCTGGTGGCAAGCCTTTGACCTTTTCTTCCAGAAGATTCATGCAGAAGCACGCCCTCAAGTTGTGGAAACGGAACTTGAAGGGGTATTTAAGTTTGTTGAGGGCAGGCTGAAGCTTCTCGGAAATGAATTTCCTAACAGAGCCCCCTTCTTGGATTAGCTGGCCCTGTCCTCTCCTCATGTCGCTCTTGGATATGTGGAATGGATTGCCATGCGATGTTAGAAATACGTATTGCGCACCATCTGTGGGTTGTCCCGCCTTAGCAACTCTACGTTTGTAGCGTTCAGAATTTATATATGTATATATAAGGCGGTTTAGCCATGCTGGAATGTAGATTTTCATTATCTTGTTGTTTTTGTTGTCGACGGTGGTGTGACGACCAATTTTTATGGCCAATTCGCTGCCTTTTACATCCTCAGGATTTAATATGTCAGAAGTCCTAAGGGTGTAGGTCGCAAGCGAGCGTGCACCGCTTGTCAGTGCTACTAGAAAGCTCAGGATCATCTCTGTATTTTTAGTTTTAAAAAGAATCTTTACGATTGTGCGTTGCTGTTCTTCGGTGTATGGGTATAGCTTTCCACCATCGGCGATGTACTCGCCTGTGTTGACCTCTTGCGATTGTTTGATGTGCAAGTTCGTTGTAATAACTTCTTTGCCACTGCTAAACCCTTGCGAGTTGCTAAAGCGAACGTATCGTTTGATCTCAGTCCAGAGGTCTTGAGTAGGATGGTAATCATATCGGTTTTTCATCCATCGATAGAAGTTAACTACTGAGCTAATACGTGAATTGGCCGTAGATATCGCAAGCAGATTTTCACTTATTCTTGCTTCGAGCTCGGCTCTGTAGTGGTAGCTGGGCCGAGAACCTTGTCGAATTGGAGTTGAGAGATAGTCTATTTGGTCAACGGCCAAAGTGTTAATGTAATCTACCAACCCCTTTGCATATGATCTAAGCGTTTGATCGGACGGAGGGTTGTACTCAGATGCTCGTGAAAGTAGGTAGAGAGATCCGTGGTGCCATATAGAGCCGTCTGGCTTCAGGATGACCGGGACGTTTCTTAATTCGTACTTGCCCGAGTCGCTTTTGAAAGGCTGAATGACGTATCTGCCTTGGAAAATAGCCGTCGCTTGGGGAAGTTCATCATTCTCAGCTTTTTCTGCCTTGAATATAGAGATGAGTGGAAGCACTACATATCGATACTTCCTGTATGGAGTCTGGCGCGGCTTTCGGTTGACTGCTGCAGGCATTTTCAGGCGGACTTAGTGAACTCGGGTAGGAGATTTAAAGTTCTCTAGTAGTTACTGTCAAGCATCATTCAAGGTATGCTTAAAGTATCCTGGTAGGCAGTTTATTCTGATCTTTCTCATAATATTTGCTTAATTGACAATTTGCTTTTCGGTTTGCCTTTCTGTTTTTTTTGGGGGGCTTATTCCCTAGCCCTTATGTATTAAGGTCTTGAGGATTTTAGAAGGGAGGTCGCGGATTAAGGGGGCATATGCGTGATATATATAAACAGCAGATATCGAATAATGTAGCGTTGCAGCGGATTGAGATCGGGATCTTCCTTAGATCAAGGTATTTACTGATGAGCGGTCGCCGAGCAGCCTGCTAGTGAGGGGGAGCTGAC